>Ga0209777_10000192_pt1 | contig 108142 bp, 109 predicted proteins | sample FrelakmetHBP12HB_FD_187147 | JGI IMG/M metagenome (GOLD analysis project Ga0209777, IMG submission 187147) | Freshwater lake sediment microbial communities from the University of Notre Dame, USA, for methane emissions studies -HBP12 HB (SPAdes)... | ecosystem: Environmental > Aquatic >...
TAAAGCTCCACGGGGTCTTTTTGTCCTGCTATAGCTAGGCCGCATCTTCACAGCCATTGCAATTTCGCCGAGTCCTTCCTCGTAGACAGTCGCCAAGTCGTTCAGCCTTTCGTGCGGGTCGGAACTTACCCGACAAGGAATTTCGCTACCATAGAACAGTTATAGTTACTGCTGCCGTTCACCCGGGCTTATATCAGAAGCCAATCCGGCACAAGGCCGAAAGAACCTCCGACATTTAACCTACGAGCACTGGGCAGGCGTCAGCCCCTATACTTCACCTTTCGGTTTTGCAGAGACCTGTGTTTTTGTTAAACAGTCGCCTGGCGTCTTTCACTGCGCCCAGCCCCTAATGGCTGGGAGGACATCTCCACTAGGTTACGTCCAGTTATATTGCCGAGTTCCTTAAGGAAGGTTATCTCGATCACCTTAGTATTCTCAACCAGCCCACCTGTGTCGGTTTGCGGTACGGTTTAAAAAAGCCATCTCAACGAGAATTTTCTTGAAAGTTGAAAGTAATCCACTTTCCGCCTTGCGGCAGATCGCCATCATAGTTCGAATAATCATAAAGACGGATTTACCATTCTTTACTTCCTTACTATTTAGACTTCGGCATCCATTTGAAGCCGGATTCTTCCATCTCTGTCATCCCTTTGAGTCTTTGACTGACTTTTAAAAGTAGCAGAATTTCAACTGCTTGCCCTTCGACTACGCCAAATGGCCTCGCCTTAGGACCGACTAACCCTAAGCTGACGAACATCGCTTAGGAAACCTTGGGCATTCGGTGACAAGGATTCTCACCTTGTTACGCTACTTATGCCGGCATTCTCACTTCTGTCCGCTCCAACCAACCTTACGGTTGACCTTCACCGCAAACAGAACGCTCCCCTACCGCTCCGCCTTGCGGCGGAACTCCAAGCTTCGGTGGTACGTTTAGCCCCGTTACATTGTCAGCGCCAAATTTCCCTCCCGCAAAAGCAGGATTCGACCAGTGAGCTGTTACGCTTTCTTTAAAGGATGGCTGCTTCTAAGCCAACCTCCTGGCTGTCTAGGAAATTCGACTTCCTTACACACTTAACGTACACTCCGGGACCTTAGCTATGGATCTGGGTTGTTTCCCTTTAGACCTGTAAAGCTTAGCCCTCACGGTCTGACTACTTTGGTTTTAACAACTGGTATTCGGAGTTTGATTGAGTGGAAGAACTTGCGTCCCCCACACCCATTCAGTGCTCTACCCCCAGTCTTACCCAAAGCGCTATACCTAAATATATTTCGGGGAGAACCAGCTATCTCCGGGCTCGCTTGGCATATCACCGCTAATCGCAGCTCATCCCAGCAGTTTGCAACCTACACGGGTTCGGGCCTCCTCCCGACTTTCATCGGGACTCACCCTGGCCACGACTAGATCGCCCGGTTTCGGGTCTTCCTGCAAATACTCGTTTTTCGGCCAGTTAGGCCTCGCTTTCACTACGCCTCCGTCACTTTCAAAGTAACTTAAGCTTTGCGCATTTACAGAAAACTCGCCGGCTCATTCTTCAATAGGCACGACGTCATCCCGACAAGTCGGGACTCCGTCAGTTTGTTAGCGTCCAATTTCAGGTACTATTTCATTCCCCTCCCGGGGTGCTTTTCACCTTTCCCTCACGGTACTAGTTCACTATCGGTCATAACAGATGTTTAGCCTTAGAGAGTGGTCTCCCTAGCTTCCCACAAGATTTCGCGTGCCTCGTGGTACTCAGGTACACTGCAAGAGACTTTCCAATTTCGCTTAAAGGGCTTTCACCTACTCTGGCGACCCATTCCATGGCCTTCTGCTATCGGAAAGTTTGGTAACTCTTTGGCTCTAAACCGGCAATGCCCTACAACCCTCCACTACAAGAGTGAAGTTTAGGCTTTTACCTTTTCGCTCGCCACTACTTGGGTAATCTCGTTGATTTCTTTTCCTCGCCTTAATTAGATGTTTCAGTTCAGGCGGTACCCGCTACCCAACCTATAAATTCAGTTGGGAGCTCCGAGTAAACTCGGAAGGTTTCCCCATTCGGAAATCTCGGGATCAAAGGTTTTTTGGCACCTACCCCGAGCTTATCGCAACCTTATACGTCCTTCTTCGGTCTGTTATACCAAGGCATCCATTGAACGCATTAATTTGTAGCATTTATTTCTATTCCATCCAGTTTCAAAGAGCATAAAACTCTATAAAACTGAACTAAGATGTATTATTTTTTTAAGACTCCTTATTCAGTTTTTAAAGTGCAAAAGTGGACCCGGTCGGGCTCGAACCGACGACCTTTGCATTGCAAATGCAACGTTCTGGCCAACTGAACTACGGGCCCTCAAAGTCCTTCTCTTTTTTTAAATTTTTATAGGAAAATAAGCCGCGGTTTATCCGCCTGAGGTTTTAGATTTAAAAACAGCCAGTTTTCCCATAAATTTTGCGTGATATAAAATCACCATCAAGGAGTATAACATCCCAATATGCCCAAGTCAAGGAACCTATTTTGAAGAAATTACTTTGGGGATAAATTCAAAAATATCGGAGGCTAAAACTCCTTCGCCAAGCTGGTTGCAAGCAAGTTCCCCTGCTTTTCCGTTGATATACGCCCCTGCTCCAGCTGCAATGTAAGGATCCAAACCTCGAGCAAGAAGCGCTCCGCAAATTCCGGCCAAAGTATCTCCAAATCCGCCTTTGGTCATAAGCGGACTTCCGGTTTGATTTAGATAAACATCATGGCCGTTTGAGACAACATCCGTATGTCCTTTAAGAAGAACCGTCGCTCCTGTTTCCTTAGCCAAATCCTGACAAACTTTTTTCCGCTCGTTCAAATCGTTTTCTACTTTTTTTCCGACTAAAGTTTCCATTTCATTGGCATGAGGAGTCAAAATCACCTTTTTTCCCTTTAAAATGTCATGATTTTGGCCGATCGCCCGCAAACCTTCAGCATCAATTACCATCGGTTTTTCAACTCCGGAAATTATTTTTCGGATAACTTCAAAAATGTCATGGCTTCTTCCCAATCCACCGCCTAAAACAACTGCGTCAGATTCTTCAGCCAAAGCTAAAATCGTCGGAATGTGTTCGTTTGATAAAAAATCTCCCCGAAGGGGCGAAGTTAAGACATCGGGAGAAAACCGGGCGCAGATATCAGCCGAGCGCGTGGGAGAAACGACCATTACCAAATCAGCTCCGGCGCGAAGAGCAGAAATTGAATTAAAAACCGGTGAACCGCAAATATCCCGGCAGCCAGCAACCACTAAAACCGTGCCGAATTGGCCTTTATGAGCCCAATCATCACGTTTTTTGTAAATTTTCGAAAGATCCATAAATTACTTCTGAAAGTTAACATAAAAGGAGATCGAAATCAAGGAATTTTGTTAACGGAGGCTCATAGAGTCAAGATAGCGGCTTATTATATATAGGTAGGTTAGTTAACCCATAGCTTTCACTCAGATCAGATCTTAGTTTTATATCGGCCATCGTCGGTGCCTACGATAAAGTTAAAGGAGGTTGCATTTAACTCAATAATAAGAAATAATAAAAACATGAGAAAAGGTTTTGCACCAATATTCTTTTTAATTTTAATTGCTGTTGTTTTGTTATTAGTAGTTGGAGTAACAATTGTCTTTTTTACGTTCTCCAACACGAACTGAACCACAAAATCAACAAGGTCAAAAAAAATCAGCAAAATACAACAAACGAGATTTCAAATTGGACTTCGCTCCTAGTAATACAGACAAGGAATCAAAATACAGACCTGCTTTTAATCAAATTTTAAACAGTTCTAAACTTCTTTAAATCTTAAGGGAATTTATTTGACAATCTTTTTTCCTGCGACGATGCACATCTCTACTAACCTATTAGAGTAACCCCACTCGTTGTCATACCAAGCCACAACTTTGACTAAATCCCCGCTGACAACTTTAGTTAAGGCCAAATCAACAATTGACGACTCTTCCCTGCCTATAATGTCCGAGGAAACAATAGCCTCCTCGCAAACTGCCAAAATTCCAGTATATCTTGTATCATGAGCGGCATCCTTGAAAATCTGCTTTACTTCATCTTCAGTAGTTTGCCTTTTGACCAAAACCACAAAATCGGAAACCGAACCTGTCGCCACCGGCACCCGATAGGCCATTCCGTCAAAAATTCCTTTAAGAGCCGGAATAGTCTCAGCTGTGGCAGTTGCCGCTCCGGTTGAAGCCGGAACGATATTCAAAGCTGCCGCCCTGGCTCTCCTTAAATCCTTGTGTGGCCCGTCCTGAAGGTTTTGATCAGATGTATAGGCATGAATTGTCGACATCATAGCCTTAACGATTCCCAATTTTTCTTCCAAAACCTGCATCACTGGCGCAATGCAGTTGGTGGTACAGGAAGCATTATTTATAACTGGCGATCCGTCATCAGTTTGGGCATTAACTCCCAAAACCAGAGTTGGCACTCCTTCGCCCTTTGCCGGTGCTGAAATTATTACCCTTTTGGCTCCAGCTGTAACGTGAGCCGTCGCTGCTTCTTTTGTCCTGAAATGGCCAGTTGATTCAATTACAACATCAACACCCAAAGATGCCCAAGGAAGCTTTGTGGGATCAGTCTCGGCAAAGACCGGATATGATTTACCTTCGACAATGATATTTTTCTCATCAGATGAAATTTCCCGAGGATAAGGACCGTAAACTGTGTCGTATTTTAAAAGATGGGCTAAAGTTTTGGCATCCGTCAGGTCGTTTACAGCAACTACCTCAAGTTCAGACGGAAATTTTTCAACCGCTATTTTAAAAGCGTTCCTGCCAATTCTCCCAAAGCCATTAATTGCGATTTTCAACATAAAACCTCATTTCGGTCAAGAACAAAGATAACCATCTGATACTTTTATAATATCAACTTTATTCCAAAGCGGCTAGTCCCGGCAATTTCCTTCCCGCCAAAAACTCAAGCATCGCCCCGCCGCCTGACGAAATCCAAGTAATCCTTTTTGTCAAACCAAGTTTAGTAATAGCCGCGATTGTTTCCCCTCCTCCAATCACTGAAGTTGCTCCGCTTTTGACAATCGCTTCGGCCACAGTCTTTGTCCCCCACATATATTTCTCCTCTTCAAAAACCCCCATCGGCCCATTCCAAACGACAGTCTTTGCCCCAACGATAATTTGCGTGAATTTCTCAATTGTTGAAAGATCAATATCTGCCCCATCCCTAACTAAATTCCCAACAACTACATTCTCGGCAAATTTTTCTTCCATTTTTTGGTTTTTAACTTCAACCGGCAATTTTCCCCCAACTAAAACAAAATCGGCAATCTTTGAAAGATAATCAATAACAGGAAGTTTCGTTTCAATTTTGGCTCCGCCGATTATGGCAACAAGGGGTCTTTCGGGGTTTTTAACTACTTTTGAAAGGTTTAGAACCTCTGCCTCGAGCCTCAAACCGGCTGCAGACGGCAAAAATTGGGGCAAATATGCCACAGACGCATGATTCCGATGACAAACGGCAAAAGCATCGTTTACAAAAACCTCACCTAAAGAGGCCAAACTTTGGGCAAATCTTGGATCGTTTGTTTCCTCTCCTGGGTCAAAGCGAAGGTTTTCAAGAAGAAAAATATCCCCCTCTTTGGCGCTTTTTACTGCGCTTTTGATTTCTTGAGAAAAAATTGCATCAAATTGAATAACTTTTATATCCAAAAGCTTTTCAAAAGTCGGTACTAAAAGTTTTGTTGAAAGGTCTGAAACTACATTTCCATGAGGTCTTCCGAGGTGGCCGATGATAACAATTGATGCTTTTTTGGCTAAAATTTCCCTGATAGTTGGAATAGAATTTCCAATTCGTGTCGCATCTACAACTTTCCCATTTTCAAGGTTTACATCAAGATCTAAACGAAGAAGAACTTTTTTTGATTCAAGTTGAAGTTGGGCAAGTGTTCTCACTCTTTAATTATATAACATAGTCGCCCATGGATTTTTGTTCTCTTTCCTTCTCCAAAATCCGGTCATAAACTTTCCGATACCCTTCAGCTACAGCTCCGGCAGAAAAGTTTTCCCAAATATATTTGTTGCACTTCTGTCGGTCAATCTGATCAATTTTTCCAACAGCCTCAACTAATCCACTAATATCGACTTCTCCATTCGCTTCTTGATAGGGAATCAAAAATCCTGTTTGGCCATCAACAATAATTTCCGGGGCTGCACCGCGGGCAAACGAGATAACCGGCGTTCCGCAAGCCCCTGCTTCAGCCATAACTAATCCAAAAGGCTCTTCCCAAGCAATCGGATTAATAAACGCATGGGCTTGGTAAAGCCGCATTTTCTCTTCAAAATTTGCCTCACCAAAATAAATAACTTCTGGATGTTTAGCGTTTTTCAAAACCATATCCAGCGCTTCAAGCCTAGTAAATCCGCTGCCTAGTTGATCAATCCGTACCTGGATTCTTGGAGCTATTTCACGGTTAAAATAATCGTGATTTTCAATATTTCCTGCCAAAATTAAAGTCTTTTTACACCTTTCCGCTACTTCAATTGCGGTTTTCTGGCCCTTATCTTTGTTTATCCTACCGATATTCAAAAGATAGCCTCTATGTTCTGGACTAAATTGAAATTTCTCACAATTAATCCCATTATGGACAGTTCCTATCCAAGGCAAGTCAGGGAGATTTCTTCTTTGATTATCAGAGATCGAATTAAAATAAATCCCCGGTTTACTTCCTATTGAATGCAAAAATCTAATATCCATAGGATCCTCAATCGGGCCATGCATGGTAATTAGATGCGGAATTTCCTTTCCCCTGCCAAAAGCAAAGACTCCCCCCATAAACATCAAGTGGTGGTGGATAAGATCAAAATGTTCCCCACTTTTGATTCTTCTGTCAAGTTCCTTATAAAACTCAACTAAGTGAATTGCTTCTTTAACCGAAGCGCCTGGTTTTTGAATTTCTTTATACAACTCATGACCAAAATGATATCCAACCTCCCCTTTTAGGCGTCTGGCTGTTCGTCTATGGGCAGTTTCACCAACACTGTAAAGGAAAAAACCCAGATTTTCCGCCGGGTAGTTAAGCAGGGCATCATAAATTAGCGCTTCAATTCCGCCATAACTTTTCGGGGGAACTTCAAGCCATGGGGTTGAACACATTGCAATTCTCAGCGGCTTAAGTTCTTCTTTTCTTTCAGGGCTTTTAGAAAAATCTCTTTCCATCAACGAACTTTATACTCTAAAACCTATAGCTAGTCAAGATTTTGTAAAAAAACATTTTTTGGAAAAAAATTATAGGCCGGAGAAATTCAACTCTCTATAAAATAAAAACTTTCAGCTAGTTTCTGTCCAAATTTAGCATCAGAACCAATGAGTTCAAGGCCACTAAGGTCTTCTAACCTAACCCAATTTACCTCATCGTGAAAGGGAAAATCACCATCTAAAACTATCTCGCCTACAGGATCACATTCGATAAAATTTATTTGAACTGGACCAATATCTTCACCTAAATCATGTTCTAAAATATCCAAAATTTTTTTTGGCTCAAATTTTAAACTAAGTTCTTCTTCAAGTTCTCTAATCATTGCTTCCCAAAGTCCTTCTCCTTCTTCAATTTTTCCACCAATAAATTCCCATAAACCGCCAAATCTTATATTTTTAGCCCGCTGGCCTAATAAAACTGCATCTCTTTCTGGATTGAAAATTACGGCCGCGACAACTCTCTTTGTGTGGGGCAAGCTTTCTACGAATTTGCTTTTCTCAACCATTTGTAATTCTAGATGGAATATCTTCTTCTTTTCAAGAGCAAATTTTGCTTCGCAAAAGCGAATCACCTAACCTTTGTGGGCGCACTAGGATTCGAACCTAGGACCTTTACATTATCAGTGTAACGCTCTAACCAACTGAGCTATGCGCCCTAGTTCTCAAAACCTCTCTGCAAAATCATATAGCTTTTGGCTGCTTTCTACCCCTCATCCGCCAATCAACATACTTATTCATTACATACCATTTGCCAGCTTCAAAGGAGAAAATTCCTAAACCCAATACCGGATTAAATAAAGCTACAACTCCACCAATGCCCATTTGGAAAATATCCAATTTTTTGCCCGTTTCCATCAATTTTACATCAGCCGGTTTATTTTCTCTTTCCATCTCCTTTTCTCCTTGAGGCGCAGAAAGGAATATTAGCTCTCTTTCGTCGCCTGATATTTTCAAGCTCTGCTTGAAAAGTGAACCTTGAGGCCTGGGCGAGAATCGAACTCGCGTGTAAGCGTTTTGCAGACGCTTGCCTTACCGCTTGGCTACCAGGCCAAGTTAAAGCAGTATATCAAATACAACCTCTGGCTGCAAATCTGAAAATCACTGCTATACTATAAGAGAATGGCAAAACCGTTTTTCATCGCCCATGCTGCCAACAACTCCGATGCTTTACAATCTGCTTTCGACTCTGGAGCTGACTTTGCCGAAATTGACGTTTGGAAAGCCCCTTTGAGACATGATTTGACTGTCAGGCACGATGGAATATCCGGCGGTTTGGGCTTTGGTCAAAAACTAGCCGATTTTTTAACACCGGAAGTCTTAAAAACAGACAATCATCTTTATTTTGACTTTAAATGGGGAGCCGAAAGTGGACTTGAGGAATTAATCAAATTCTTAACTAGTCATAAACTAGAAAAACCAATTATTTCTTCAACAGATTGGTATGCTCTCCTTTGGGCAAACAATAAATATGGTATTATCCCCCATTTCACAATTGCCAACACCATAAATCTACAAATCTTTAAGTATCTTTATAAAACCCGACTTTATCGGAAATTTAAAATCAAAGGAAGGCACGGTATTTCAATTCGGGGAAAGTTTTTAAAACCCGAAGACAATTTAGAATTTAAAAAAAACAATGTTGAGGTGGCAATTTGGACCCTAAATTCTCAAAAAGAAGTTGAAAAATACACAAAAATGGATGTTTGGGGAATTGTTATCGGCAACTACAATCTAATCCAAAACTTCAAAAGAATAACTAACAGTTTACGGACTACAACTAAAATCCGACAGTTGAAAGCAGATTAAAAAATTGGCAACTTCAAAAAGTGGCGGGAATTACCCTTACCCCGCTGACTTGGCGGGGCGCGCCGTATCTTACCCTCAACGGCTTGGGACATTCCCCCGTGAGAGGGGAATCTTTCTTGAAAACTCTTTAGACCAAGTTAGACTTGGTCGCAAGAGAGCTTTCTTTAAAAAGCTCCTTAGAAAGGAGGTGATCCATCCGCTCCTTCCAGAACGGATACCTTGTTACGACTTAGTCCCCATCGCCGAATTCACCTTCAGTCCCACCGAAGCGGGAATTTCTGGTGCCCTCGACTTTGTTGGCTTGACGGGCGGTGTGTACAAGGACCGAGAACGTATTCACCGCGGCCTGCTGATCCGCGATTACTAGCAATTTCAGCTTCATGAGGGCGAATTTCAGCCCTCAATCTGAACTGAGCCCGCTTTTTGGGATTTGCTTGCCGTTGCCGGCTTGCAGCCCTTTGTTGCGAGCATTGTAGGATGTGTGTAGCCCTGGGCATAAGGGCCGTGCTGACTTGACGTCATCCCCACCTTCCTCCTACGTTTAGCGTAGGCAGTTTTGCGTGAACATTTAACACGCAATGGGGGTTGCGCTTGTTGACCCACTTAAGGGTGCGCCTCACGGTACAAGCTGACGACAGCCATGCAGCACCTGTGCAACAGCCTCGAAGGAGTCCTATTTTCATAGGATTTCCAGTTGCATGTCAAACCCAGGTAAGGTTTTTCGCTTTGTCTCGAATTGAACCACATGCTCCACTGCTTGTGCGGTCCCCCGTCAATTCCTTTGAGTTTTAGTCTTGCGACCGTACTCCCCAGGCGGGATACTTAACGCGTTAGCTTACGACTCCGCCAGATGGCGGAATCTAGTATCCATCGTTTACAGCTAGGACTACAGGGGTCTCTAATCCCTTTCGCTCCCCTAGCTTTCGTCCCTGAGCGTCAAGAGCGGTCCAGGTGCCTGCCTTCGCCTTTGGTGTTCTTTACGATATCAACACATTTCACTGCTCCACCGTAAATTCCAGCACCCTCTCCCGTCTTCAAATCCCACTCATCTCTTGCCGTTTCTACTGTTAAGCAGTAGGTTTTGAAGCAAGATGCGGCGGGACGCCTGCGGACGCTTTACGCCCAATAAATCCGGATAACGCTCGCACTCTACGTATTACCGCTGCTGCTGGCACGTAGTTGGCAAGTACTTATTCCTAGTGTACCCTCATTTTGTTGTTCCACTAGAAAAGGAGTTTACAACCCGAAGGCCTTCAATCCTCCACGCGGCGTCGCTGGATCAGACTTTCGTCCATTGTCCAATATTCCCGGTTGCTGCCACCCGTAGGTGTATGGCCCGTGTCTAAGTGCCATTGTGGCTGGTCGACCTCTCAGTCCAGCTACCCGTCATCGCCTTGGTGAGCCTTTACCTCACCAACAAGCTGATAGGACGCGGGCTCTTCTTTAAGCGGGCGGTTAGGCCCTTTGATAGCTATTGCTAGCCATCACATGCGGTATTATCCAACCTTTCGGCTGGCTATTCCCCACTTTAAGGTAGATTCCCACGCGTTACTCACCCGTCTGCCACTATCCCATCTTGCGACAGGATCGTTCGACTTGCATGCCTAAGGCACGCCGCCAGCGTTCATCCTGAGCCAGGATCAAACTCTCCGAATTTAAAAATTCAATTTTATTTGGGGGTTTTCCCACCACTTTTTGAGTTGCCAACCCTTCTTCGCTAAAGCTACGGAAAGGCAAGTATTCTGCTTTGGCAGAAAAAAACTCCAAAAGTGGTTTTCCTTTGGAGTTGTTAAAGTGCATGCCAAAACGGCAAATGTAATTTTCAAATTTCCTACATCATTTTTGGCTTTACCATTTTAGCAGATAGAATTTTAAAGTCAACACCCTTTGACAAAATGGCCAAAATAACAATAAACTGGAATTGGAAGATGAAAAAAAGAGGTTTTACTTTACTCGAGCTTTTAATAGTCATTGCAATCATTAGTATTGCCACAATTAGCCTAACCGGCTTCTACCTCAACAGTCAAGTTAAAGCCCGCGACAACCAACGAAAAGCTGATCTTCGAGTAATTGCTTCCGCCTTAGAAAGATATTATGCAAACCAAAAAGAATATCCCTGTGTAACGAGTGATTCTCCCGTAAAGAGTACCGATTCCCCCGATCCCTGGATTCCCGGCCTTACAAGTACTTACACCGGAAACTCCAGTGTCAGTAACTATCTCTTCAAAGACCCAATTAACAATAGTACACATTATTATGCCTACTTTTCCACTTACCTTACTCCATGTGGGAGTATTCCGCCTATAAAGACGTATCAGCTCTGGGCCGGTCTTGAAAATAAAAAAGATCCGGAAATTTGGAGCAATTCAACGGCGAAATGTAAAGATCAGCCTCCTATTTTATACTTAAGTATATGGAATTATTGTATTGAATCTAGGAATAATTTCGTCTCTTCTTAAATTTCATCCTTGGGTATATCCGATGAAAAAACTGACAACTAATGAATTAATTGCTAAAAAACTCCCTCTAGAAACTTTTAAAAAACAAAAGCGAAACCCCATTTATGTCATCTTAAATAATATCCGCTCCCTCCAAAATGTCGGCTTAATTTTTAGGCTTTCTGATGCCCTTTTGATCGAAAAGCTTTATCTTTGCGGAACAACCGGATATCCTCCAATTAAAAATGATACCAGACGACCGGGAGTTGTTGAGCACGCCAAGCATGAAATCGAAAAAACCGCCATCAGAACTATCGATTACGTTCCCTGGGAATACCAGGAAAACACAATCCAGGCAATTAATCAATTGAAAAAAAGGGGTATTAAAATTGTCGCCCTTGAACAAACCGACAAAAGTCGCGATTATCGAAAAATTGACTGGAAATTCCCTCTAGCTTTAGTTCTAGGTCATGAACGGGAAGGGATCGAAGATGAGGTTTTAAAACTAGCAGATCACGTTGCCGAAATCCCAATTTTCGGAATGGGTAATTCCCTAAACGTCGCCACTTCACTTGCAATCGTTGGCTATCACCTTTTGGAGAAGATCATTTAACAAATTTCCTGTAAACCCCTCTTTTTTCTTCAGGTAAAAGCCTAGCAATTTTAACCGCCCCAAAATGAGCGATCTCCTTTGCTGTACCTAAACTGCCCAAAAAAAATGGTTTACCGAATGATAAATTTAAGTTATTCTCTTGCTGCCAGCAACCAACTGGGTAAACAGGAACACCCCAATCAGCACAAATAGCCTTCAGCAACAATCCTACCCCAGGATCAGCTTTTGTTAAAACTTTACTTTCCTGTCCCTCATAACAGAACACTAATAACCTTTCTTGAGCCAAATGGTCTCTAGCCTCTCTTATTAGCTGAACATTTCTACGTGGATCTCTACTTAGTAACAAGGTATTACATGACTGGCTTAAAAGTTGAGAATACCGATCTCTAACAGTCCTAAGATTAGTTTTATTCAAAATTGGATTATCGGAATATTCTTTATGAAACCACCGAGGGGTAAATTCCAATCCTCCAAACCTGGTAACTACTGCTTCATCTAATGCAAGAGTAAACCAATTTCCCTGAAGTGGTCCTTCAGGATGATTAACAAATAAAATTCCTGAACCCTGCTTCAAAACTTCCCGATTATAGTAATTACGATTAAATCCATCAAGAATCCCCGCAGCAAAAACAGCAAAAGGAGCTTCCTTACCCTGGTACAAGCAGTCAGTCCACTTACGATACCACTTCTTGCCCCGACTGGTTTTTAATCCATGTCCCTGGCCAAATTGCAAAATCAGCTGATACGACCAAGTGATAATCTTGTCTCTCACCTGTTCATCAACTTGCTGAATTGTTTTTCCCAACGTTTTATCTAAAACCGATCCCGCGAATACATCAGCAATTTTTACCTCTGTTTGTCTAACTGCACTTCCTAGACTAGTTGCAACTTCTTTCATTTTCCTTAACTTATCCTTAAAAAGATTCTGTAAACAAAACCGTAAAGCTCAATTATTTGTTTAACTGTGGTTATCCTCGGCAATCTCTTAGTCAACTGGGCATGTTCTAAAATATCCAATTCTACAAAATCTTTACGATCTGATGAAAGGTCTTTTGCCAAAGCCCAACTTTCAGTGTGAGGGATATAAGTATCTTTCCCATCACTTAAAATGAAAACTTTGGCTGAAAGATTATTAATTTGGACCTTCGGGGAAAGAGCGGGAAAAATGTTCTCTTTTAAATTTTTTGGAAGTTTATTCCAAAGTTGATCAAACTTTTGGGGATTAGAATTCGATAAGAAATCAAATATCGCTCGCCCGTCAGAGGACAAACTTTGAATCTCTTCTTGAGAAACATCCCCTTCCAAAAGCTTATTGACAATCCTTTTTTCCTTCTCATTTTCAAGAGAATTAATTAATAGCTTTTGGACTGAGCTTGTCACCTGCTGATGGGTATTCCAACTATAACTCTTTCCATCTTCGTTAATTCTATGTGTGAAAATACTAAACAGTCCACTATAAAAATCATAATAAGGAGAAACTGTCACTACAAAGTCAACATCTTTTGAAATTTTGGAATTTTCACCTGCTAGCAAAGAAAAAGTCCCGCCGGCGCAAATTCCAAAAAACCCAATCCTTTGCGAATTTACAAAATCCTTTGCTTTCAAAAACCCAAAGGTATCGACCAGATTCTCAACTGATTGATATTTGAGATCTCCTTTGACAAGATCATCTATTTTGGGCACTGCAATAATCAAACCTAGCCTCGCTAAGCTTTTAGTATAAACCACGACTGATTTGTCTTCGGGGTTAATCCCGGCCACAACAAAAATTGCAGTTGGATGACGCTTTAAATCATTCGGACGGTAAATATCAGTTTTTACTTTTCCGGCTCCAGAAGTTATTTCTACTTCCTCCTTAATAGGCTCCTTGGTAACCAAATTTAAAGGATGGATTGGTGAACCGGGTAAAATCTCAGACAAAAGAAGGCTTGTTTTGACAAAAACCCTTCCCCATGGGGTCAGAAGAAAAATTGAAAGGGCAAAAATTAAAATTAAAAAGCTTACAAGGCTTTTTCCTAGCGCCTTTTTAGGCAATTTGATTCTTAACATCCCTCTCCTCTAAAACATATGAGTATGCAAACCACCACAACCCGAAAAACCAAAGGATTGTCATAATCAAAGACAGATAATCATGGAAAAATACTGCCGGCCCATAGGCCCCGAAAGCTGCCAGCACCACAACAGTCAGAATCCTTAAAATATTAACAAAATATGTCCCCAAAATGCCAATTAGAATGACTTCAAACCTTGAAACCCGGGTAAAATTCCCCTGAAAGCCGGTAAAAATAGTTGCCAGAAATAAAACCAGTGATTGCCAACCCAGACAATTCCATTCCAAAGAGATAAAACCGCCATTTAGCCAAAGTCCCGTCTTGACAGCTTGAACGGATACTGGAAAAAAAGCCAAAATCGAGGCCAGCATCTTGGCTTGATATGGGACGTAAAACTCCTGCAGTATGACATAAAGTTTCCACTTCAAGAGAATATTTGTCAGAAGCGAATTAAAAGTGGTCAGAAAGGGCAAAAGCATCAAAGCTAAAGCCGCAATCACAAATATCGGCATAAATTGGGATCTCTGCCGCTCTTCGGTCTTATTCTTCATGGTCCCCTATGTTTCCTCCTTCTCTTCTTCATTTGAAGGTAAATTGCTTTGTTTTGGATCCTAAAAATCCTAAAGCCCGCAATCTTTGACGAGGAACCTTTTTTCAATCTTCTTATAAGATAGGGAAAAAACAAGACGAAAGGCAACATCAAAAGCGCTTTTTCCGGCACCGGCAGGGCGGTAATTTGAATAATAAACCAGGATTTGTTTGTTTTGGAAGAGTCACCTGTGGTTGTTCCAGGACTAGTATAGAGCCGGACGTCAAGACTACTGTTAGCAGCCGGCATCGCGCTTGAGACATCGGCGCTTCTTGACCTTGTAGGCACAATTGTTATCGTCGCAACAATTCCGGTGGGTATTGGTGTCGGTATAGCATCAGCATTTTTAATCAGATCGGCATTCGCAGTAGTGTTGTTACCTTTACTAGCAAGCCAAAAATAAATGTCTGATTCAAGGTAATAAGCTCTTGAACTGTTTGTCCCGGTAAAATTTCCCGGCCGGTATTGGTTATTGTAATTCAAAGGGGTAGGGGTGATTCCCGTCAAGGAAACATAAGTATTATTGTACATTTGGACTGTTTCAAGAGCCGAAATTCCATTATTTGAACTTTGATCCAAAACAATTTTGGCGTTGGCAAGATATCCCGCACCGGCTGGTGCGTGATACCTTACCTTAACTACATAATCATTCCCCGCAGTTAGAGAAATGGAGTCACTTTGGGCAAGAGTATAGCTTGTCCCGTTAGCGCTTGGTTTATATTCGACTCGGCTGCCGGAAACTACTGCTCCAGCCGTAACATTATAAAGCTCAGCACAAATCCCCGACCCCTCAGCTAAATTGGAAACCTTAATGAGAAGCCATGAGCCGGCGACCGAAGTTGTACCAGTGCCACTATTATAAATTTGGGTATCTAAGGCAGTGTCACTTGTCAAAACGCAAAACGGATAAAGAAGGCTTTTTAAACTGCCGCTTGTTTTTCTTAAATAGTTCGAGCTACTAGCAGCGACTTCGCTTCCCGATACAGCTGAACCGGCGGCAGTCATTTGAGCCGTGCCTGTCCCAGAATTTACTTTAATTGTTGACTCAAAAACATAATCAAAAATACCTCCCCGCCAATCAGCTGGTAACAGATCTTGGAGAAAATTTTGAGAAGCATAGGCGCCAGTTGAAGTTGCCAAAGTGTTAACCATAAGTTTTGGCGTTTCAAAAGCGGTCACTGTTCCTGACTGGTCCAGAATTATTTTTGCATTGGCTAAAAACCAATTACTACCACCCGATTCAGAAATTACCAATCCATATTCATGACCGTCAATTAAATTAGCATATATGCTAGTCTCTCCGTAAGTCCAACTATTTCCATCAACCGCGGCATCACTCACAGTCGAACCAGTTGTCAGGTCATTAAGATCATATATCACATCCCCATTAACTGAATCACTTTTGGCAGTTATTGCCACCCTGGCGGTTGTAGTTGTGCCGGTAGCGGGGGAAAAATTTGAAGCGTTAAATTTCCAAATTTTCGGATTTGAAAGATATGAACCAATCCAATTAGTTCCAGACTCATTATTCCCAATCTCAATTTGGGTTTCGGTGGCAGTTGTCGTATTCTCACTTTGGACGACAATCAGCCGGGCAGCTTTGATGATAGGTAAACCGTATCCCTGATCAGTCTTAACCCTAACAGTATAATAGTCAGAAGCCAAATTAGTCAGTGAGGTTGCTATACGAACCCTTGTATATGAAATACTATTTGTAGTCACAGCACTTCCGCTTACCGCCACACCAGCACTAGTATACAAAGTTGCAGTTGTATAATCGCCAGAACCGGTGGCTTTAATGACTGCTTCAAAAAAAACATTGTTGCTAACGCTATATTTGGTTGGGTTAAAATTCACCAATCCCAACGAATTATCAGTCGGGTTATCAGTAGCACTCCCGATAGTCCCCTGATATTGCTGATCCATAATATTTAATTCCTGCTCAAAAACATGGACTGAGGTAGTATCTGGCGCCAGAGTCGCTTCAAAATGGGCAGTAGGAGTCGGGCTCCAGACTGTCGGAGTATTACTGCAGGTTACTCCGGTACCGTTACTGCTGTAGCAATAATCCTTTCTATAACTCAGGTCAGCATAGGCAAGTGAGGTAGTGGCCGGCTCAGCATTCCCAATTTCAACCTGGGTCTCCGATTTTGTCAAAACAGTCCCAGAGTTTTGGACAATATCCACCCTAGCCGCCTTAACTGAAATATTTGTCCCAGTCATATCCGAAATAAAAGCGTATTGTGAACCGGACGCAGTAAAAGTGGCACTATATAAAGAATAAGTCGTGGCTGAAGCCGAAATACCAGTAATCTGAACTGTTGACCCAGCGGCAACTGAAGAACCGCAGGTTCCGGAATTGTAAGACAGGGTTACTGTTCCGGCACCGCCGGTCACGCTGGTCACTTTGGCCAAAACTTCAAAAGTATAAGTTATCGTCGTCCCATCATAGTTTGAAGTTGGAATGCAAACCATCCCCCAATTTTGCCCCCAGAAGATATTATGGCTAAAAATTACCCCCCCGGGATTAGACCCCGCATAAACAATTCCCTTATCCGGATCAAAAGCCAGCGAATAAAAAGAAGTTTCTGTCGTATCATCATAAGCGATTGCCCAGTTGGTGTCCGTCCAGTCAGTCGTCGCATCACAATCAGTTGATGTTTTGCAAGCATAAATCGTGCCGTGAGCCGTAGAACTAACTAATCGTGTAGTTCCGGCATAAATTACACTCCTTGTCGAATCAAAAGTGAAGGATAAAACAGTTCCTGAAGCAGCCAGTGAATATGAAGTCCAGTCCCCCGAATCATTACAATTTCCGGTGCCTGATGTATTTGTGCACCTGTAAATAAGGCCGTCACTTAATCCGCTTCTATCCGAACCAGCATAGATGATTCCGCCAATCACAGCAATCGCGTCAATATAATAGGATTCCGTGGTTCCCGACGGAGTGTAAGAAGCCGCCCAATCGCCTTGGGCATCACAATTTCCGGTGGTCGCATTCGGACAACGGTAAATAACCCCCTTGTTAGTTATTGCCGAACCAGCGTAAAGGATGTTATTGGCAGAATCAAAAGCTAAAGCATTAATAATTGTCGCACTGGCATTAATTTTGTAAGAACTCCAGTCGGTTGTATTGTCTGTTTTGCATAAATCGTTACTCGCCGTCGAATTCAGACAGCGGTAGATATTGCCAGTATTGTCTCCAGCATAAATTGCACTTGTTGTCGAATCAAACACCAAAGCGTTAAAAGCCTGCGCTCCGGTTTTGGCAACCGTCCAATCAGTTTGGGCATCGCAGGCAGTTACCGTAATGTCGCACCTATAGATGATATTATTGGAAACACCGGCATAGAGGATTTTGTTAGTTGTATCAATAGTCAGTGCCGTAATCTTGGAGCTGGCAACTAGAGCATAATTCGTCCAAGTCGATCCCCCATTGGTAGAACGATAGATATTACTGTTGTTCCCCGAACCCCCATAAATGACTTTATTGACAGAATCATAAACCAAGGAATAGATAAACGTCTCACTTGTATCATTTGACTTTGCCCAATTAAGGGTTGAACCTGAAGGGGTAACTATTTGGTCAACTAAATTCAACTGCTGTTCAAATCCCGGCCCGTTGGTGTCCGCTTTCACACCGGGGGTAAAAAAGGTTAGATAATTGACAATAAGCACCAAAACCAAAAGCAAACCGATCGCTCCCCTTGCCATAAACGGAACTCTCGCCCCAGCGACTTTGTAGCCGAAAAACGGCCGAAAAGACGAGATATTGGTGGGAACTTCCAAGGGTACTCCGGCAATTCCTGATTCTATTGAAGGCCGCTCAAGCGCCCCCTTGCCCCAAAGTTTGAAATTGTTGAAAAGGTTGTAAAGGTTCGCCCTGGCCAAAACTTCGGTAATCCTCCCTGACTTTGGCGTCCGAAACCAGTTTCCTTCTTCTTTTTCAAAAAGGGCTTTTACGGCAGAATAAGCCTGAAACGGCACCACAATGTAGGATAAAAGAAGAAATGAGCCGATTCCCAAATAATCTTTCTCATCCGACTCCTCCAAGAAAAGCCCAACGACGTTGACTAAAGGAAGGGAGAAAAAATTAGCAAAAACCAAACCCCAGCCCCAAACCGCCGTCCAAAAAGGCAACCGGACTCCCAAAACAATCTCCGAGATAAGCCAGGCAAAAGTACCAACCAAAAAGAATGCCGCCTGAAGGTAATATGGCCCCAGGTACAAAAATTCCATCTTTTCCCGGGATGTCAGATTTGGTGACATAAAAAGCTTTGACCACATCCGCCGGACATTGAAAGTGTGTCCTTCAGCCCACCTCATCCTCTGTCTTATTAATCTTCTGACCGTTGAAACACACTCCGAAGGAGCCTGGATATATGGAGTATAGATAACTTTGTAGCCTGCTTCGTAAAGTCGCAATGTCAATTGAAAGTCTTCGGTAATTGATGTTCCCCAGCCAAATTTCTCCAAAATGTCCCGGCGAATGCAGAAAACCGAGCCGGCGATCATTTTCAATCCCCCGTAATACTCGATTCCCGCTCTCTCGATAACATATGATCCCGCGTATTCAGTTCGGACTCCCCGAGTTACCCAATTTTCTGATTTATTTAAAATATGCCACTGATACCCCTGAACAACTGCTACTTTTGACTCCTCGCGGGCATTTTTTGCCCGTTCCTCTTCCAATTGGTAATACTTCAAAAATTGCTGGATCGTGTCCGGATAAGGCACAAAGTCAGCATCAAAAACCAAAATGTATTTGGCGCGAGGGTCGGTTTTCTCCAGGGCTTTGGAAAGCGCCCCGCCCTTAAAACCTTGCCGGGAGTCACGATGGGAAAGTTTGACAAATGGAAATTTTTCAGCAAATTTCTGGCAGACTCTTACAGTATCATCAGTTGAGTCATCGGCGATCACTACCTCGTAGTTTGGCCAGTCCATTGAGGTGACGGCAATTAAAATCCGCTCGGCTACGTTTTTCTCGTTATAAAAAGGAATGTGAATTGAAACGAAAGGCTTCTCCTCAAGTTTGATTTTATCTAAATTGGAAGTCAGACCAACATGACTACCTTGCGGTGGCGCAAGACGCTTAAAAAGTGAGGAGAAAAAGCCCTTTTTCTCCTTGTTTTCTTTCACACTTTGGGAATTCGGAAAAACCAAAATCAAAATTAGGGAAAAGTAATATTTTAATGAGTAAAGGAAGAAAATGAGACCAAAAGTCAAAGCAATTGTTGGAAAAAACATTGCCGGACGAAAAAAGTAGTCAAGTTGGAAAATATAGGCAAAGAAGGCAAAAAGAGGCAAGGTTATAGGCCAAAGGTAAGGATTTGAAATGGCAACTTTCGGAACAGTTGCAAATGGCGAGAGAATAAAACGCAAGACTTTCAGCTTTTCATTGAAAACCGGAATTGCTGTCGGAATCTGCGGCGGAACCTCGATAATCTGCTGAATTGATACCCAATCTCTTCTTTTTCCGTAAGTTGAAAGGTCAAATCGCTTCAGGACATTTTGGACTCCGTGGTTTCCTAAAACCGGCCTTCCCCCAACTTGAGGCAGGAATTTGACAATCTTGTGACTGGAAAGTCTGGGGTTTGCCTTGACCAGTTCCAAAACTTCAAAAATCTGCTCGTCTGTTGCTTGCCTGGCAAAGTGTGACCATTTTCTTGTCTTGTCGGAAAATCCTTCTCCCAATCTCCATCTTCTCAGCCACTTGTAAAAAGTATCGCGGGAAAGATTATATTCGCGGCATATTTGGCAAACTGACTTTTGTTTCCTAAGGTATTCAAAAATAATCTCCTGCCTTGCTTTGGCAGCCGGCTGATAGCTGTCAGCTGTAAGCTTTATGTTTAAATTTGAAGCCAATTTTTTCTTCCATAGATAGAAAACCGTCCTTGAGATTTGAAGATCTTTGCAAATTTGGGTTACTGATTTACCCTTATATAAGGAAGTTTGAAGTAATTGAAGCTTTTTTCTTTCGGTCAGTCTTTTTGCCATCTAGGAACTTTGCAAAAAAACTGCCCTAAGTCAGCTATTCCCTGATCACCCTTGAATTTCTCTTATAACACCCGATTTTCATTGCTATTTATTTTTTAATTGGTCTGCGGCAAAGTTTGTAAACTTTTAGCCTCATATTTATTGTAAGCAGATCGTGGGTACTCTTGTCAAGCCCCCAAAGATAGCAAAACTACGTATAGCAAACATCATATTGAAGTGATACTCAAAGCTAATCTAACTGATAACAATATTTTAGTTATAATCTAATAGACCTGTAGTTACGGCAAATATGGTTTATATTTATAACTAAATTCGGACGTTCGACCTAATTCTAAAGGTTAATAAAAAAAAGGCGAAATATGGCCAAATTTGACAATTAAAAAGCTTTTTGCAATGATAAGGTAAAGATAAATTATCTATTGAATTAAAAGAGAAATTTGGACTCTCTGAACAAATTTAGTTAACAAAATTTAGCCAATTTTGGCAGTATCTTACTAAAGCACCTTAAAAACTAAATAATTGGCATATAGAATAGTCAAATAGCCATAAATTATTCCAATTTATATTTCATAACCTGTAGGCTACTAATTTCACTAATATAGGACTGAAATATTTGCGCTAGAAAATCACCTTTTACTTCTATAGATTAAAGTGTATTGTTCTATTATATATTTCCTATTTTGTCCACGCTGTAATATTCTTCTGTTGGCAATTTAAAAAAAGGTGAAGTTTGTATTAGAATTATCAGTAAATACTCCATTTGACCTACTTTGTTGTAAAATCGTTTCCATTTGGATGAATTTATCCCTTTTTTACAATTTTTTGTAATTTGCGTTAAAAATGCGTTAAAATTATTTTTACCTCATAGTTTGTATCGTTACATGTTTTGTTTCTCTAATTTATTCTTCTACTTTACTATTTTATTCCGCATCATTACCTATCAAATTTTACTTTCCAAAATACTTTTGGTAACAACTTTATTTAAATAATGATATTTTTTTCAGCCAAATTTTTGCTACATTTTTCTCACTTGACACTTTCCTTATCATTTTTTATGATAATGGTAACTTAAATGAGCAAAACCATTTTTGAGCCTATCTTCCCAATTACAATTGCTGCAGAACTTCTAAAAGTTCACCCCAGAACCCTCATGCTTTATGAAAAGGATGGACTATTAATACCGGCAAGAACTGAAACAAATAGGCGCCGCTATTCTCAAAAGGATCTAGCGACTGTCAAGTTTATTCAATTCTTGACTCGTGACCGGAGGGTAAGTCTATCGGGAGTAAAAATAATATTTGAAATGCTTTCTGACCTTGAAAAGTTAAATCCCAAGGCCCGCGAACAGTTTTTCCCCGATTTTAAGGAAGATAAAAGGACAATAGTTGTCTAAAATCTCACTTGGAAAGTTCTTTTTTGAAGTAATCGACCCAGGGAATTGGAGCAGGATTAATTCCGTTTAAGATCGCCAGATAAAAACTGACCCAGCCGCCTAACGTCAGGACTTCAAATGACTGCAAGAGCCGGTCAGAAGCAGAAAGTGTTACCTCCACCACCTTAATTTTGTTTTGCAAGATTACATCCTTTGTCACCTCAAACCGTTTTTGAACCCGTTCGTTATAGAGATTTGACTTGAAAAGGACAAAAGTCAATTCCTTGGTGGCTTCCGGATGAGCCAACCCTTCCATTAGATGATGGTTAGCTTCAGGAAGGGCAAATGAAACGGCGAAAGTCTTGGCATTTTCATTCAATTGATTGGCAAAAGCGTGGATATTTCCCCGCAAAAACTCTGCCCCCAAGATAATCGGCATTTTGTCAAAGAGCTGGCAGGCAAGTTCTTTGGCAAAATTATTTTCTTTCGGGGCTTCAATTCCCCATTTTTGGTTTAACTCCTCAATCTCTGCCGCAATACCCGAAATATCTTCATCCTGGGCTCCTAGATACCCCAATTTGGCCAGTATTGCTAAAAGCGATATCACTGCATACCCCAGCGCCATTCTGGGCTGATTTGAGGGATTATACTTAGGTTCTATTGAAAGGCAGGGCCAGCCACTCTCTTGGGCCATTTCTACCAAATTGCCGCCGGTTGCAATAACAACAATCTTTGCTCCCCGCTTGTGAGCTTCCTTGGCACAAGACAAAACTTCTTCAGTTGTCCCTGAATAGGAAGAAAGAACAACCAAACTTTTTTTATTGGCATATGACGGCAATTCGTAGGTATTATTGACAAGAATCGGAACTTTGAGTTGGTCGGCAAAAAGGAACTCGACAATTCTCGCCGGCAGTGCCGAACCGCCCATTCCGCAAACGATAACCTCATCAACTTGGGAAAAATCGTCCGACAGCTGAAGCTTTTTTGATTCTTCCCAAGCGTGCTGGCACTGTTTGCCTAACTGCTCAATTGAGCCGGCGACATTAGATGAATCGAGTGCTCTTATTTTGGCAGTATCAGAAAGATCAATCATCGTCTTGGTGCCTTAATTACAAAACGGGCAGGATCCTTATCTAAATCCAAAAACGAGTCGGCTTCTTCAATTAATTTTTGAGAGGTCGATCGGCCGAAAGAAATGACCTCAACCCGAACTCCCCGGTTTTTGGAAAGGTAGGAAACAAAAGGAACGTAGTCGCCGTCACCGGTTACTAGAACCAAGACGTCCAGTTTCGGCGCCAGAATCACTCCATCCATCGCAATTCCAACATCCCAATCGCCTTTTTTAACTCCACCAGGAAAAATCTGTAGATCTTTTGATTTGACCTCAAAACCGGTGTTTTTCAAGGCCTCAAAGAAGCCTTTTTCTTCAGGAACGTCGGCCGCAATTACATAGGCTATCGCCCGGATTAATTGCCTACCAGACACGGCTTCGTCCAAAACACTTTTAAAATTAACTCGGCCTTTGTAAAGCGCCCGAGCCGAATGGTAGAGGTTTGAAACGTCGACTAAAACTCCGACTCTTTGGTTTTCTAAAAAATCAGCCATCAAGGTTTATTTTAGCAGGATATAAAGTAAAAAACTATTTACCCAAACGAGGCGAAGCTTTGGAAAACTCCCAAAGAGCTTTTTTAAGTTCATCCTGGGAAAAGTCCGGGCATAAAGTCGGGGTGAAATACCATCTAGCATAAGGACCTTGAAGAGCAAACAATCCTGAAGTGTGTCTTGTATCTCCTTCATCTTCCCGCTCGCCGGTCCTTATTATTAAATCAGGATCAGGAAGGCCAGCGGTATCAAGCATCATCGCAATTGACGACCACTTAATTTGCTCCGACGAGAGCCCGAGGTCAACTATTTTCTTCATCGCCCGAACGATTTCGTCCCGGGAGCTGTAATTTAAGGCAATATTAAAGTTATATTTGGAATTTCCCAAAGTCAATTCTTCTGCTCCCTCAAGCTTTTTTTTGAGTCGTCTGGAGATTTTCCCATCTTCTCTGTTTCCCAGCCAGCGGAATCTTGCCCCCCTTTGGTTAATTTCTTCAAGATTAGCATCCAAAAACTTGCCAAAAAGCATCATTAAATTTCTAACTTCACGCTCTCCTCTTTCCCAATTTTCGGTTGAAAATCCCCAGACAGTCATGGTTTCAATTCCCCAATTTTGGGCGCAAAGCATCAAATCTTTAACCGCCGTCACCCCCCGCCGGTGGCCTTCAATTGCCGGTTTATGACGTTCCGCAGCCGAGCGACGGTTTCCATCTGGAATAAAAACCAAATGTTTAGGAAGAATTTTAGGCAAGCCTTCGCAGTTTCCTATCCCTTCTCTTCTTCTCTCCATAAAAAAACTTCTTTTTGGAAGTAAAAAGGATTATATCTTTTTTCCACCTTAAAATCCAATCTCAAAAGGAAAAGGATATATTAGAGGAGCGCCATTAACTCATTTTTATCCAAGAAAGGCGACTTGCCAATTTAGAAATTAACCATTTCAGCCAGAGTCTTCGCGTTTTTTACCGCGTAACCCAAAGAGTCATTGTTGAAATACCCATAAACATCTAGACCTTGGGAAAGCCAGTTTTCGATCTTTTTAGCCCACTTTTCAAGTTCCTTTTTGGGGTAATTTGAGCTATACAGGCTTTTACCATGAAAACGAAGGTAAACAAAATCTGCCGTAATAACCTCCTCCGTCGGCCAATTTCCGCCTGAATCGGCAATAACCAGTCCCGCGTTGTATTTTTCCAATGTTTTATAAATCTCTCTCTCAAACCAACTTTGATCCCGAAATTCAAAAGCCAGTCTAACTACTGACTTCCGACTACCGACTACTATTGTAGACCGGACTACTATTGTAGACCGTAGTCTGTCTACTGTAGACAAGAACGACTTAAGTCGTTCTTTATCCGCTTTTATCTTTGGCGGCAACTGGAAAAGGATAGGCCCCAATTTATTTTCCAAAAATTTTGCGCTTTCAAGAAAGTTTTTTAAGGGATCTTCAGGATCTTTTAACCTTTTTATGTGAGTTATAAATCGACTTCCCTTAATGGCAAAAATGAAGTTTTTGGGGACTTTTTGTGACCAATTTTCGTAAGTTTTTGGCAGAACCTGATGGTAAAAGGAAGAATTAACTTCAACGGTATCAAATTTCTGACCATAATACTCAAGCCATTTCTTTTGGGACAAACTTTCCGGGTAAAAATCCGGCTGCCAATGGGGATAAACCCAGCCTGAAGTACCAATTAAAACTCTAGCCATTATTCCTCCCTGTCTTCTTCCAGTCTCGAAGCGTTCTCGATTTCTTCACCTGAGATCTCTGCTTCGATTTTAGTATCAGATTCACCATTTGCTCGCCTTCGGCCGATGGCGATCCCTGCTGCAACTACTAGACCGGTTGAAATCACCGCTGTTACTCCAATAAATTTTCGATTCTCCTTCTTTTTCAGAAGCTCAGGAAATTTCCTCAAAATTTTAAAGACAAAAGCTAAACTGTCTTCCGTCTTTTCATCAAACCCCTCGCCAAAATGTTCAATCCTATCTTTCATCCCTTAAAATCTCACCTCAAAATTTTCAAACTCGCCAGTAGCTTTTTCCCATTCCTCTTCAACATTGTTAACTTTTGCCAAAGGCGGTCCTTCTCTGCAAAACTCAATTAACTTTTCAATATCTCCTCTTGGTCCTTCAATTACAATTTCAACTTCGCCAGAGCTTGACCAAAAACTTTGATTAAAGTTGCGAACCCAACCAAAAAGTCCTAAATTTTGAGCTTTTTCGACCACAAAAAACCTAAAACCAACCGCCGTCACCCGGCCGAAGATTTTAAGATGACATCTGGCTATCTTTTTTTGATTCTGTTGGATATCTTGGAAAGGCATTTTTTAAATCTCCCCTTCCTTTTCGGGCTGTACGCATCATCCATTCTCCCTTTCGATCAAAAAGCATTAAAACCTTTATCATTTTTTCCCTATTAAAGTAACGTTTTTTAAACCATTCAGAAGTCAAAACCCTATTCACCGTTTTTTCATGTCTTTTTGACCGTCTTTCAAGCCACAATTCGGCTGTAGTTGTCATAACATCTGCACTTGCAATCCTATAAAATTTATCTACTCGCTCTTTGTGAAATCCCAAACATAAAGCTAAAAGGTTCTTATAGCCTTCTCGCTTTGCAATTTCTAAAGAAATTTTACTCTCGGTTCTAGTATCTATTGCTCGATCATCGCAAATTATATCTTCTTCTGGGATTTTGTGAGCCTCAACCAATCGCTTTTTGAAAACTTCAGAGATTGCTGGTGAACCCTTTCCAACAACGTTCCCGCATGTAATAATAATTTTTGGAACAAGACCCTCTTGGTAAATCTGGGCGGCAGCGATAACATCCATATTAGAAGCAATATCCGGCACAAAACGTTCTTTGCCTTCTTTGCCTACCCTGTCAATAAAATAGACATGGACAATTAAAGCATCAAAAGGGGTTTTTGTTCGTTCTTTTTCAGGATTTTCTCTTATTTCACCTTCCATAAGTGTTTTTTTAAATTTACCTTAGATTTACTGGTAAATTCAATTTTTTCGCCCTCCAAAAGTTCCCTTTTCTTCTTTTGGCCCAAGATATAGTCGGCAATTACACCATTATTTTTGACAACCCGATGACAGGGTACAATAATTGGAGTCGGATTTCGCCGAAGCGCATTACCGACTACCCGAAAAGCACAGGGAGATCCGCAGAGTTTAGCAATTTGTGAATAAGTAGAAACTTTTCCTTTGGGAATCTTTGCAACAATTTCAAAAACTTTCTGGGAGAATTTCAACTTTTTGCCCAATTTATAATCACTTCCTCCAAACCCAAATTTTCAATTTTGTCAAGTTCCTCGGGAGAAAAATCCGATAAAACCCACTCGTCTGTTTCAATGCCTTCTGGCGGCCGGCCGATTCCGATTTTAAGTTGATAAAAGTCTTCGCCACCTAATTTCTCAATGATTGACTCTATTCCGTGGTGGCCTCCAGAACCAGTCTTATTTTTCGGCCCCCTTATTTTGCCCAACTCCATATCAACATCGTCGCGAATAACCAAAATATCTTTTGGTTCGACTTTGTTCTTTTTTGCCAATTTCGCCACCGCTTCACTGGAATTATTCATGAAAGTCTGGGGCTTCGCCAAAATTATACCCTCAGCTTTCGGCTTGCAAACTTCCGAATTTCCCTCTCTCCTCCAGCCAGCCTTGCTGTAAACCGTAAATTTTAGTCGGTCAACAGCTAAAAATCCGATGTTATGTCGGTTTTTCCGATATTTTTCGCCCGGATTTCCCAAACCCACAACTAATTTCATTTCAAATACTTCTCAATCATTTCTTTAATTTCTTCGTCAGAAAGAGGCTTAAAGTTTTGATAATACTGACCAACTGCCCTAAAATCCCAAGGCTGAAATAGGGCAATTACTTCGTCAAAATCCTCTTGAACTTTCTTAATTGAACTCGGCGGCGCGACCGGAACAGCTAGAATTTTCTTTTTTGGCCTCTCCTCTTCAATTATCCTTGCCGCTGCTTGAACTGTCGTGCCAGTCGCTAGTCCGTCATCAACCAAAATCACAGTTTTCCCAGTTATTTCTACTGGTTTTACAAGTCTTGAATAAAATTTTTCCCTTTCCCTTGCCTCTTCACTCTTTTTGGCAATTTCCTTTCGTAAATATTCCTTAGATACGCCCAAAGTCTCAATTATTTCCTTATCCAAAAAATGATCATTCTTGGGTCCAACTGCCCCAATTGCAAGTTCAGAATTGTCAGGCGCCCCAATTTTCTTTACTTCAACTATTCCAAATTCTGCACTTAATCTCTTGGCAACTTCCAAACTGACCGGGATTCCACCCCGAGGTAGAGCCAAAACAACAACGTCAAAAGTGCCAAATTCATCAAAAATAGCCTCACCAAGAAGTTTGCCGGCCGCAAACCGATCATAAAATTTCAAAAAATCACCTTCTTCAAATATTTTTCAACTGCTTTTCCGCCCAGGCGCCAATATAAGGGATCTTATACCTCTCTCCGTTAAACGCCTTGTACATTAAGATTATCCAGAGAACAAAAACCAATATCGAGACCAGAAAATTTAAAATCCAACCCAGGGGTCCGAAAAAAGTGCTTAGTATAATCAAAACGACAAAAAGAGGACCAAAGACGGCAATCGACTGAACTGCATGAAACCTGATATAGTCGTTCTTTTTCTCAATTACGAGAAAGATAATACCGGTCACAAAAAATAATAGATAAGTTAAAGCCGCCAAGAGGTTTTGGTTTTCTTCTGTCGGTTGAACTTTTGTTTCCACTTTATTCACTTTGGAATTAGCCAATTGTTTCACCTCCTTCTTGCCCCGCGTATTCTGCCCTGCAGTTATAGTGGAGCCTTTCCAATCGTAATCTAACACTAAAGAGAAAAAAACTCAATCAGAAAAAATTTGAAGAATTTGCTGTCAAGAAGGCAAAATTAGGACTTTTTGTGTTTGTACTGATCTTGATACATTTCCTTTATCTCATTTACAGTCGTCGCATCTTCAGGTCTTTTATCCTCTTCTCGGAATTTTACCAGTCGGGGGAACCGCAAAGCATAACCCACTCCGTTTTCCTCGCCGGCTGTATGAATCGGCGATTTGGTTATTTCATCGGCAAAGATTTCCAAAACAACTTTCGGCTCAACCCACAAAGACGGCTCGATTTTTGAATTCACTCTTGAAGGTTTTTTGGCCATTTTAAGTTTGTCACTTATTATTTTTATTCTTCTGAATTCCTCATCCGTCAAGCCGGTGCCAACTCTTGAGATTGTTACAAATTCGTCTTTTTTAGGATCGTAAACTCCCACCAAAAGCCCTCCAACCCCAAATTCTGTCCTTTTTCCCCGCCCAGCGTAAATCCCCAAAAGGACGCAGTCAACTGTGTCAGTTAGCTCTCCTGATGAAACCCTTTTAAATTTGATCCAATGAAAACCCCTACCTCCGGCAACATACGGTGAATCCAGTTTTTTGATCATTATTCCTTCCAAACCTTCAGAAACAGATTCATTAAAGAATTTCAAAATGTCCTCTTCTTTATGCAAAATCCGCTCCTCAGCCAGCCGAATCCTGCTACCATCTTCTTCCTTGACTATCCCTGAAAGTTTCTTGCGGCGCTCCCGATATGGCAAATTAGTAATATCCTGGCCGTTCAAATACAAAAGATCAAAGGCGAAAAGCACAAGCGGGAGCTTTTGAGCCATTTCCTCGACTTTATATTTCCTTCTCCTTTTGGTCGTTTCCTGAAAGGGTAAAAACTCTTCGGTTTTTGGGTTGTAGGCAATTGCTTCGCCGTCAATTATTGCCGATTTGGCATCAACCTCATTCAAAACCGCCGAGACAATGTCGGGAAATGCAGCAGTAGTGTTCTCCAAGTTTCTTGAAAAAAGTCTAACAGAGAGTTGCGAGGAAGTTTTCGAACGAGTGTCCACTCCATTCAGGCCTTGGACTGAAGGACCTTTGGTGGACCGCAGGGACATTTGGACACGAGAGAGAGAACTTCCGAGCAACTTTTGAGTTCTATCTAAGTGCACCTGAACCCTAAAACCGTCAAATTTCGGCTCGGCGGCAAACTCCCCTCCTACCCTTTTTATAACTTCCGCCGCTGACGGTAATCTTTCCGCCAATGCTGAACGAATTGGTTTGCCTACAATCAACTTCAAATTCACAACTCCCTTCTCTCCCTTTTCCCAAAAAACCCGGGCTACATATCCCAAATCCGAAACTTTATTGTAAGCTGTCTCCAAAACCGGCCGCAAAGATTTGTCTCCTTTTTTGGTCAAAGAAAGTGCATCCAAAACAGTCGGCCCGCCGATTCCCAAACGTAATGTCCCAAGAGGAATATTGACAACATGTTTTGCAGAAATTGGATCCAAATTCTTCAAGAGTGAAGCTAAAGTTCCTACTTTTTTTTCAACCGACCCCTCACCGGAAAAACTGGAAATCTTTAAAAGCTCCCCGAATACTTCGCTTACTGTCAATTTTGATTTTTGATATTTGATATTTGATTTTTGTGATAGCTCACTTGCAACCAAACCCATATTTCCTAACTCACGGTATTTTTTAATCACATCCTCTTTATTTGAATCAAAAGCAGAAGCTATCGCTGACGCTACCATCTTTTCCGCCATCCCGATTTCCACCGGTTCATAAAAAGGTGCAACTCGCCCCTGAATCAGGTAACAAATTTCCCCAATTTCCCCACTTTTGGCTCCCCCAAAGAGCTTCGAGAGGATATCAACTAACTCTAATCTCTTTGAAGTCGCCTCCAGATTCTCGAAATACTGTGATAGTTTTGAAAATGTCATTATTTATTAGCTTATTATGCTGCCTTTTCTATATTCCTTGGTATAGCCGGTATCCAAGTTTCTCCACCATCTATACTAAAATCGAGATGTTCAGGAGAAATTGGTAAATTAGTTGCATCACTCATACCATAATAACCTTCCGCATCATCGTAGTATAAAGATTTCGCAATTGCAGGAATATCTTTTATTCGGAACCGATACAACACCCCTTTATCCCCTTTGGGAACGATACCTCTACCGGTATCCCAAGACGTAAAGAAAATTGTTCCAGGCTCTTTAGAATTCTCTCCACTTGGCTGTAAACCATTCTGCGAAATATCGGGAATATTGCTGCGGTTGGTTGCATGATAAGCGTATTGATAAAGGTTCGATTTATTGTTAGGAGTAACTTCACTCTTAACCTTGTCTATAGCCTCCTGCACTTGCTGTTTGTTTCTTTCCGCCTCTTCAATTTGTTGCTGTGTCACCCGCTCCACTGCTTCCGCCAAATATTGGCCCCCTGAGTCTAAAATTTGTTTTTCTGGCGGCTCCCCAAATTTGATCGGCACCTTTCCTTTACCGGTTACTGCCGAAAACCCATTTAATACTTCCTCTCCCTCTTGATAAAACAGCTCAAATTTAACCCTGTCGTATAAGTTATTTCCACCTACCAACGTTCTAATCCTTTCAAGTTCTTCATCTAACTCCGGCGAATCCCCATAAATTTTCCTCAACCCTTCACTCATTTTATTCAAGGATACCGTCATCGTTTCCTGATCTACCAATGGAGGAGTTGATAGGACTATACATAAACCAGGAGGATGCATCAACCGTGACATTTTGTGCCCAGTTTGATAAGACGCCTCCACATATAATCCAGTTTCATCGTCAAATACTCCATCACTCTGCGTGCGCCGCTTTTCCCGGTAAGGAATATCGTAGGCAGATGCTTCCTCCAATCTCGGCAAACCTTTCATTCCATCACAAATTCTTTTAACTGTTTCCCTTCTAATTGGCTCAGCACTAGTAACCTCTGCTTTATTTTGCTCAACGATTTCTGCTGTTGGGACTACTCCTTCACCTATTTCAGCCATGATTTTTATTCATCTTAAGATATAAATTGAAGCTTTGGTGTGCCCTTTTTTGCGAATTAAGTTCTTCCTCATTAAAAACTTCATGTCACGCAGGATCGTATCATCTGAAACATCCGGTAAAAGGCTCTGCCATTCTTTGTTTGAAATCCGGCTGTAATTCTGCATGTATTCCATAATTTTAGCCTGCCTTTCTGACAAAGCCAGCTGACCCACTTTTTCCCGAAGTCTGGCGTCACCTGAAAGCCTCAAAACCTTTTCCTTGACTTTTGCCAGTTCCACCATCAACCCCTCGCAAAAAAACTCAATCCATTCAGTCAAATCCCTGCCACTCTCTCCAATCTCAAGCTGATTTGAGACATGCTGCAAAGTCAGATAATACTTCTGGGCATTGCGGTCATAATACTCCTCTAAGGTAAAAAATCTCTTAATGTCATAGCCTGCCAAAAAAAGCACCAAGGTGGCCATTGCCCTTGCCCAACGGCCGTTTCCGTCTAAAAATGGATGAATCCGAGCCAGTTCATAATGGCAAATACTCGCCTTAATTATTGGGTGAATGTGCTGGGGAGCATTCAGCCAGGTCAAAAATTCGTTTACTAAATGAGGCACCAAAACTGATTTCGGCGGAGTAAAACTGACTTCTCCGGTTCGCATATTCTTAACCAAAACCGGCTTTTGGCGAAATTGACCAGCTGCCTCATCTGGCAAAATCTTATCAACGATTAACTTGTGAAGATATAAAGCCTCCTCAAGATTAATTTGTTTGTCTCCCCGCTCCCTAAGAACATCCATGTATTTGACCACATTGCGGTAGTTTATAATTTCCTGAATATCGCGCTCCCTGCCTTCGACTTGCCGGCCATCCAAAACTTCCTGGGCCTCCTCAAGATTCAATTTATTACCTTCAATATGGGTCCCATGGTAAACAGCCCGAACCATTGCTTCCTGTCGAAATTGGGCTTCCCAGGAAGGAACCAGAGGCGCGTTTTCGATTATTGCCTTGCAGGCCTCTATTTTGGCAATATTAGTTAGAATATTTGAGGTAATTTGAAATTTAGGTACAAACACGATCTAATTATCGCACATTTACCGCAAAAAGGCTAGGTTCGGGGAAATTTGTGGCCTCGCCTGACGACATTTGTCTCCAAATCATCAAGCCCAAATTTATCCTTCAAATACCAAATAGGTTTGTCCGGATCAAAAAAAGAGCAGGAATAAACGTCAGCCGTAAAAAAATTCTTATGGGGAAAGGTATGAATAGAAACATGGGACTCGGCAATCATCACAATTCCGGACACTCCTGCATCTTCCGGTTTTGCCCCGCCGTCGTACCACAAAACCTGTGGCTTGGCGATTTTGTGCATACCTAAAATTTTGGGGATGTCATCTAAAGCTCTTCGGACAAGGCTTAAGTCTGATAACTTTTTTTTGTGACCGTGGGCGGCATCAATTGTAAGATGAAGACCAAAACCCTCTCGGGCAGCCTTTTTTGTTTTGGTCATGTTACAAATTTTTTCAAACCTCCTTCTTTTTTAGGTTCATTAAAATGATTGCAAAAAAATAAAAAAAAAGCAATAGTTTTTCAAGTTCAATTTGAAGCTAATTTTATAACTTTCGATTTAAGGCTGATTTTTTTATCAATATTTGCCAATTCTGTGGTGGTAATAATTGTCTGCTCGGCCGGTAATGGCTGGATAGCCTTACGGTGCTCAGCATCAAGTTCAGAAAAGATGTCATCTAAAAGAAAAATCGGTTTTTGGCCAGTTTTTTCCTCCAAATAGGAAAGTTCCAGAAGTTTTAAGTTCAAAATGCTCATCCTTTGCTGTCCGCGGGAGCCGAAAAAGGAGAGGTCCCGGCCGGAAAGGTAGAACCTAAAATCATCCCGATGCGGCCCGGAAATTGTTGCCTGACATTCGATATCTCGCCTCCGTTCTTTTTTCAACTTTTCTAAATCGATTTTGGATGACTTCCAAAGCCAGGAAAAATCATCAAGTTTACCAGAAGCGTTTGCTAAATATTCGAAAAATTCCTGCCGTTTTTTAGTAATTTCTTCACCCAGCCTGATAAGAGCCTTATCCCAAAAATCCAGTTCGTCCTCTTTTGATCTTCCCTCAAAAATCCGCTTCAAAAGTCTATTTCGGGAAATTACTGTTTTTTCATAAGATGACAAAATTCGGTGGTAATCGCGGTCTGACTGAGACAAAAAATCGTCAAGGTGCGCGCGCCTTGCTGAAGGCGAGGAATCAACCATTTCCAAATCAACTGGGGTAAAAAGGATAACCTTTAAGTTTCCGATGAAATTGGAACGAAGCCGGCTTATTTTGTTAACCAGAAATTTTTTTCGTGAAGGCGAAAGGTCGAAAGCCTTCTGGATCCCCACTTCCAAATTTAACCCCTCTCCTTCAAAGTCAATTTGAGCAGCGAGATAAGCCGTATCATGGTCAAAATTCACCACCTCAAAGTCAGAACCAGGGCGAAAAGTTTTGCCCAAAGACAAAAAATAAATCGCCTCCAAAACGTTGGTTTTCCCCGAGGCATTTGGCCCGACCAAAACCGTAACTTTTGGATCAAATTCAAATTTTAGTTTCTTAAAATTCCTAAAATTTGAAAGACTTAAATTTTGAAGAATCATCGGCTATTACTTTTGACAATTTGGGCAATAGTATGTACCTCTTCCGGCAAGCCATTCTTTTTTTATTAGTGTCTTGCAAACTTTACAAGGTTCGCCTTCGCGGTTATAGACATATGCATAATTAAGGTGCATTCCCCGCTCGCCAGTTCCCCCGACAAAAGTTGCCGACGATGAGCCTTTATGAGCTATTGCAACTTTTAAAGCTTCTAAAATCGACTCGTAAAGTTTTTTGGCCTCCCCCTCTGTTATCTCTCCTGCTTTTCTTTGAGGCCTGATTTTGGCCAAAAACAAAGATTCAGCAGCATAAATGTTGCCGATTCCGGCAATTAGTTTTTGGTCCATCAAAACCTGCTTTACTGGCATTTTTGCTCTCTTTTTCAAAATACTTTTTAAATATTCAAGAGTAAAATCGGAAGAAAAAGGTTCAGGACCGTATTCGGCCATTGCGGGCAGGTTTTCAACTTCTTTCGTTTCCAAAAATTTAACCCAACCAAATTTTCGTAAATCATTAAAATAGAGTTTTGCCCCCGATTTGAAGGAAAAAATTATGTGGGTTGTCGAATTTGGAACCGGCGTGTTCAAAGGAGGAACCGGATGGCCACCAGCAACTCTGGTGCCATCCTGAAAAATGATTTGGCCAGTTAATTTTAAGTGAAAAATCAAACTCAACCCCCGGTCCAGATCCAGAATCAAAATCTTTCCTCTTCTTCTTAGTCCGTCAATTTTGGCACCTACCAAGTCACTCATTGAAAAGCTACCCCAGGAAAACATCTTTGGAACCAAAACCTCGATCCCGGAAAATTCCTCACCCAAAGCAACTTTGATCAGGTCATTTTTAATTGTTTCAACCTCAGGCAATTCTGGCATTTTCTTTCTCCTTCCACTTTTTTTCAACAAAGTTGGTAAAATCCGTCATAAAATGTTCCTTGGAAAACTTTTCCGCCTGTTTCCGGCAATTCTCCTGTTTATATTTTGATGGGTCAAAATGTTCCAATACCCCAACCAAAGACTCAACTGTCGGTTTGGTAAAAAACTCACCAGTCGTGTGCTGAATAATTGTCTCTAGAGCCCCGCCAGCAGCCAGAGCGATTACTGGCTTGCCGCAAGCTGCAGCTTCAACCGGCACAATTCCAAAATCGTCCTCACCTGGAAAAAGAACCGCTTTTGCTTCCCGATAGTAATTTGCAAGTTGTTCATCGTCAACCCAACCCAAAAATTCAACCTTGTTTCCGGCCAGTTTCCTCAATCTTTCCTCTTCCCTTCCGGTTCCGACAATTTTTAATTTTTCATTCAGTTTCTGACAAGCTAAAATCGCCAAATCAATATTTTTGTAAGCCGAAAGGCGTGAGACTACTAAATAATAATCAGCGCCCTTAAGATATGAACCAATTTTAAATTTTTTCAAGTCAACCGGCGGGTAAATGATAGTTGCGACTTTGCGGTAAAATTTGGCTACTCTTTTTCCGACTTCATCGGAATTGACCACAAATTCGTCAACCCTCTGGGCCGCCGAATGATCCCAAACCCGAAGGAAAAAATCTAAAACTGCAAGAGGAGGTTTTAAAAACCAAATTTTTCTCCTTGAGGTTTCTGAGGGATATCCATACAAAAACCTGGGAACAGTGTGGCAGTAGCAGATATGCAATTGGTTCGGTTTGGTGATTACCCCTTTGGCAAAAGAGGCAGTCGAAGAAATGACAACATCAAAGCCAGAAAAATCCATTGACTCAAAAACAAAGGGGTAAAAGAAGGTAAAGATTTTCCCGATTTTGGAGATGACCAGAATTTTCTGCATTTTTGAAACCCTAATATCCCAGGATTTGAAAGAGTCGGGCATTTTATCGGGCAAATAAAAGGAAGTAAAAACCGGGGCCTGGGGCCAAATTTCATGCATTGCTTCCAAAACCCGTTCTGCTCCGCCATACTCCTTTAAAAAATCATGAACAAGTGCAACTTTCATAAATAAATACCAATACTACAAATACTTTAATTAAAGCAATTTCAATTCTTTTTTCGTCTCTTCTTTTGGTTTATCACTTCCTGGTAATTTGACCGCTAAGCTTTTAAAGTGGAATTCTTCCAAAGCTTCTCTAATTTTGCCCCAGTCAAAATCGGCTTTGCAAGCCGCAAGATCCAATTTAACCGGCGCTTTTCGGTCCAGTTCCACTAGTTTCCGGGCAACATATGCCTGCTCCTTCCCAATCTTAAGCTTCTCTTTTAAAGCATCGGGTAATTCATCCAAATGTTTATAAATCCCGTCCAAATCCTTATACTTTGAAAGTAAATCCGAAGCACCTTTTGGCCCGATTCCCGAAACTCCGGCGATATTATCAGACTGGTCACCAACCAGTGCCTTAAAATCATTCATTTGAGAAGGAGCAAGATTGTATTTTTCCTTGATTTTTGCCCGGTCATAGATTACCGGCTCCAATCTTTGGCCCGAAGTGTAAATTTTAACTTTCCCCGAAACCAACTGAAAGGTATCGCGATCGCCGGTCAAAATGAATACTTCATCGACCTTTTGTTTTTCAGCCTGGGTCGCCAGGGTTGCAATCAAATCATCAGCTTCATAGCCGTGAAGTTCAAATTGGGGAATCCCAAAAGCTTCTAAGATCTTCTCCAAGTGTGGTTTTTGGGGAAAAAGGTCATCGGGCGGGGCTAATCTGGTTGCTTTATACTCGGCAAAATCAATGTGCCTGAAAGTTGGAGCAAAAGTGTCCCAGCAAACTGCAATTTGAGTCGGTTTTAAATCGGAAATTGATTTAAGAAGCATGTTTGAAAACCCATAAACCGCATTAATTGGTTTTCCATCATAGGTCAAAGTAGTGGGAAGTGCATGATATGCCCGGTAAAAAAGCGAATTCCCATCAATTAATATGAGGCGTTTCATCATGGGTATTTTAGCATAATCAGGATTTGAAAAGCAGGCTAGATAGATTAATTTGTGGTCTCTTTTTTCTTGCCGACGAGTGCTTCGAATTCGTCGCCGTCTAAAGTTTCTTTCTCAAGGAGGGCATTTGAGACCATTATCAACTTTTCTTTGTTTTTGGTCAAAAGTTCCATTGCTCTCTGGTGGCCATCTTTAATAATTTTCTCAACCTCGCGGTCAACTTTGGCCGCTAACTCCTGTGAATAAGAAGTTTGTTCAATATCAATTGGCCATCCATTTGCGCCGGCACTTTGAGAAAGATTTATCGGACCTAAATCACTCATCCCAAAATCTGTAACCATAAGTCTGGCGATTTTATTGGCGTGATCCAAGTCAGACGAGGCGCCGGTTGTCGTGTCATGGAAAATTAACATCTCCGCTGCCCTGCCGCCCAAGGCTGTTGCAATCATTTCTACCAAATGAGTTCGGGTTTCATTCATCCTGTCAATTTGAGGCGGAAAAAGAGTGTGTCCTCCTGTTACACCTCTTGCGACAATTGAAATCCTATGAACCGGATCCATATTAGGCAAAAAGTTGCCAACAATGGCGTGGCCTGACTCATGATAAGCAGTCATTTTTCGTTCCGTTTCAGACTGCATTCTTTTCCTCTGGGGACCAAGTTTGACTTTGGTTGCTGCCTCTTCCAAATCTTTATCATCAATCGCCTTTTTGCCGTCTCTGGCTGCCAAAATCGCTGCCTCATTGAGCATATTGGCCAAATCTGCTCCCGAAAAGCCAACCGTCCGTCTCGCCAGCCTGTCAATATTTACCCCTTCCTCAAAAGGTTTACCTTTCATATGAATCTGTAAAATTGCCTTTCGGCCGTCAATGTCGGGAAGATCCAAAACAACCCGTCTGTCAAACCTGCCTGGCCGGGTTAGCGCCGAATCCAAAAGGTCCGGCCTGTTGGTTGCGCCAAGAACAATAACATTGTCATTGGGAGTAAAACCATCCATCTCAACTAAAATTTGATTTAAAGTCTGTTCCCGCTCGTCATGGCCGCCGGAAATTCCAAAACCGCGCATCCGACCGATTGACTCAATTTCGTCAATAAAAATAATTGACGGAGCGGTTTTTTTGGCAGTATTGAAAAGGTCACGAACCCGACTTGCCCCAACTCCGACCAGCATTTCCATAAATTCCGAGCCTGCCATTGAGTAAAACGGAACCCCTGCTTCGCCGGCAATTGCTTTGGCTAAAAGCGTTTTCCCGGTTCCAGCCGGCCCAACCAAAAGCACCCCTTTGGGTGTTCTGGCACCAAGCAATTTGAACTTCTGAGGAGTTTTTAGAAATTCGACAATCTCCTCCAACTCCTTTTTTGCCTCATCAACTCCTGCCACATCGGCAAAAGTTATCCTCTGTTGGTTTTTGATAAACACTTTAGCTTTGGACTGGCCGAAAGAAAAAACTGAAGAGCCGGCTTCCCGCGCCTGCCTAAAAATGAAGTAGAAAAATACACCTAAAATGACAATCGGTAAAAAAGTAGTAAGCAGTGTTACCCAAATTTGGGAAAAAGCCTGACTTTTAATTTCGATGTTAGTCTTTGAAGGATTAACGCCGGCATTTTTCAATTCCTCATAAAAACTAGTTCCATCTTCTTTTTGAGCTTGAACTGTACCGCCATTATCTTTGTAGGTGACATTTAAGGTGTTGCCGTCAACTGCCACTTTATCGACCTTTGATTGGTTGATATCTGAAATTACCTGGGAAAGTGGTTCTTGTTTTTGCTGTTGGAATGGCTGGGAAAAAGAGATAAAAAGCAGAAACGCCAGAACGATTAGAATTCCATAAAATATAAGTCCCCGAAGCGGGCTTTTACCCTTAATTATTTTTGGCGGCCTAATTGGCGATCTTGGAAAATTTGGTCCTTTTGCCATTTTTCAAAAATTATCCTGTTTATCCTGCCCCAAATCATAACATAATTATCTTAATTTAACCCAGAACAAGAGTCGATTATATCAGAAGATTGAAGCTAAGGGAAGAACAGATTAAAAGTGCGGACGATACTATATAAAACCGAAAATTTTGAATGTGAATCAGGTAGTCGATAAATAAAGAAGATTAATCGCGTATATTTCACCTACTGAAGGTGTAAATGAATTATTTTGAGCATCAAGAAGCGAACCTCTTATATCTTCGGATTGGACTGCTGCAAAATGATAGTGGTAACCATCATCTGGCGGTACTAGTGCTTTATTAATAACAGTTCCTTGAGAAATTTTCCCGACTATACTGACGGGTTCCCCGTCCCCGTATCCCAAACTAGGGTAATCTCTGACATTGACTGGTGTTTTAAGCTTAATCATGTCAACTACTTCCTTTTCAGAACCCGCAGCAATAACTTGGAGGTTTGTTAACATTTTGTCTTGAGATCCTAATTCTCCACCAAATTTAATCTTCATCCTTTCAGCCCAAATCTTAGGCATTATATCTCGAGCCATTGTATCGGGATTTCTTGGAATAACGACTCGACCTAAATCTTCGAAGTTAAAACGTCCAATGAAATCATAAGACGCCCAAGAGTTATCACCTCCAGCATAACCAGCGTATCCTAACCATTTTAGGAATTCTCCTGTCTGTTCCGAAGAGTTGATATAGTAAGGCTCAGCCATTTCACCTCTTTTTCCTATCGCGAGTTTAATCCAATCTGTTCCACCATAACCAGAATAAGTATCTTGGCCTTCTACAATCGATGGGTTAACTATTAAGAAAGTAGATTGTTTTTCAAGGGGAACTTCATTCACTGTTTCTATTTCATCCCAATCTATCCTATTGTCAGGCTTTCTGAATCTAGTCCTATCTGGAATTCTTGGGGAAGTTCTAATATTCACACCTTTAGAAACTGCAAAGACTCCAACTCCGACAAGTTTCGGCTCTAAATTCTCAGCCTCCGGAGCTCCAAGAAAAAAACCTGGAATAGCTTTGATAGCAATCGCCCCACTAATAACACCCCCTGCCCCCACAGCAGCGTATCTTAAAAAATCGCGCCTGGTAAATCTACCAGTCCATAATTCAGAACTCTCTACTCTTCTCATGTTCTTATTATTTAATTCGAAGTTTCAAATATACAATAGAAGTTAGAAGTAGTCAATTTTCATTGCGGTTTTGACCATTCTTAAAGTTTCACTTGCTTCAACCCTTGCTTTTTTCGTTCCTTCCTCTAAAATTTTCTCAACCAATCCTTTCTGGGATTCAAATTCCTTCCGCCTCTCTCGAATCGGTTCTAAAAACTCATTTAAGGCGCTTGCCAGCTTTTCTTTGACTTCAATATCGCCTACTTTTCCCCGCTCGTAGCGATATTTCAAACCCTCGACTTCTTTTTTATTCTTATTGAAATAATCATGGTAGATAAAAACCGGATTGCCGTCGACATGCCCAGGATCAGTTGAGTGAATCCGGGTTGGATCGGTATACATTTTCATTACCTTTTCAGTAACCGTTTTTTCATCGTCCGAAAGGTTGATTACATTTCCCAAACTTTTTGACATCTTGGCCTTTCCGTCAGTTCCTGGCAGTCTTGAAATTTCTCCAACTAAAGCTTCCGGTTCAGATAAGGTTTTTCCAAAAAGATCGTTAAATTTCCTGACGATTTCTCTTGTCTGCTCGATCATCGGTACCTGATCAGCCCCAACCGGCACTAGATCGGCTCTAACAGACGTTATGTCAGCCGCCTGAGAAATTGGATAAGCCAAAAATCCCAAAGGCACGCTTTCACCAAACTCCTTCTGTTTCATTTCGTCCTTGACTGTCGGATTCCGCTGCAGCCTTGATAAGGTTACTAAATTCATATAAAAGACTGTCAGCTCGGCAATTTCGGGGACTTTTGACTGGACAAAGATTGTAGCTATTTTGGGATCAACCCCGCAAGCCAGATAATCCAAAGTCACCTCATAGATGTTTTTTTCAAGCTCGGAAGGGTTTGCAAAATTGTCAGTTAAAGCCTGGACATCGGCTATTAATATGTAGGTCTCATACTCATGCTGGAGTTTTACCCGGTTTGACAGAGAGCCGACATAGTGGCCCAAATGCAACTTTCCAGTTGGTCTGTCACCGGTTAAAATTCGTTTTTTCATAATTCTCACTCGCTTTTAATAATAACACTCCCTCCAGTTTCTTGACCATTTCGCGAAATAGCTTGCTGCTTCTTTACACATTCTACACTTTCTTGCCCATGTAGGATTTGGTCACAGGATTCTGGCTCCTTGTCACATTCCCCACAAGGTGATAGTGCTCCTTTGCCTTCCCTTCCGGCAACCAAGGCAACATCAATTTTTGATTTTAATCTTTCTGCCACAAACTCACACCTCCTTTTTGTTTTTTCTCACAAAAAAACTAGCCTTTTGGCTAGTCCTTGTGATTTTGTTTATTTTTTAATTACGGCTTGCAGTTCCACAAAAAACTAGCCCGATTTATCGGCTAGTAAAGTAGAACCAAAAAAAGATCATTTGACCTTTTACCATAATTAAGGGAAGTATAACAGCTTTTTAAAAAGAGTCAAGATAGATTTGTAGGCGTTTTTGCTTTATGCTAAAATAACTTCTTGCGGCTGTGTAGTTCAACGGCAGAACGAGGCCCTCATAAAGCTTAGACGGAAGTTCGACTCTTCCCACAGCCACCAAATTTTCCCATTCTTTAAATGAAATTTCAAATAAAAAAGCCTCTCGGCCGAGAGGCTTTTTGGTTGCGGGGGCGGGAGTCGAACCCGCTTCTTCAGATTATGAGCCTGATGAGATCCCGTTTCTCCACCCCGCGGTAAAAGTTCCGATAAAAATTTTATCACCCTCAGAAGGGGGTGTCAACCGCTAAAATTTAATCAAATAAAAGTACCATCCACTTTTGCCAATTGGCCAATTTTTTTTGCTCCGCCTTTTTCTCCTCCCCTAATTTGACCGAGTTCGGCAAAATGACAACTTGTTCCCCTTCACGAGCCATCCCCAACTTATTTCTTGCTTCTTCCTCAACAAATTGGTCACTTTGGGTATTTTCCAACTCACTTTTTAACTTTTGGTTTTCCGTTTGGGCTTTTTCCAACCTTTGTTGGGAAATATCAAGCCTATCTTTTGACTGCCAAAGCGTCCAAATTTGTTTCGAAAGCGAAATAGCCAGATAAATACCAAAAATAAATACAACCAAAAAAATAACTTTTTGCTTCATTTTCTTATCCCCTAGTCCAAAATCCTGTAGTTATAGTCCTTGACACTATTGTCTAAACAAGATATAATTTTTTCAAATTATTTAATTTCTGCCTCAAAATTTATGAATTTAGAAAAAGCCCATAAAGAATTTATTGATTTTCTAAAATCACAAAATCGTGCTTCTGCCACCATTTTAGCATACAACAAAGATATTGCGCAGGTGGTTGAGTTTTTGGCGGAAAAAGGAAAAACCAACGCTAAAGACGTCGAATCGGAAGACCTTAAAGAATTCTTAGCCTCCTTTGAAAAAAAAGGCTACACCCAAAAAAGCTTATCAAGAAAATTAAATGCGATAAAAACCTTTTTCAAATCTTTAAAAAACCAAGGAGCGATTCAAGCCGACCCGGCAACTTTAGTTTCCCACCCTAAAGTCGAATCAAAATTACCAAGAACCCTATCCCCCCTGGAATACCGTTCCCTTCGCGACGTCTGTCGGGAAGATAAAAGAATTGCTGCCATCGTTGAAGTTTTACTTCAAACCGGAATCAGAATTTCCGAGCTTGCAAATTTAAGGATGGAGGACTTAAGACTTTCAGAAGGAACAATTGAAGGATCCCTTTTTATAAGAACCCAAGAAAACCACCCGACTAGAACAGTTCCTTTAAACATTCCTGCTGAAAACGCCCTGAAACGTTATTTAGACGAGAGGCCTCCTTACAAAGTCCAAGGCCAAAGAAAAGCTGGTGAAGAGCATATTTTTATTACCAAAACCGGGAAGCCTCTTTTAATTCGAAACATCAGGACTTCAATTGACCGCTATTTCAAAAAAGCTGGAATCAAAGACGCAAAAGTCAACGACCTTCGTCACACTTGGCTGACCCACCAGTTGGCTCACGGAGCGTCTGTGGTTGTTATTTCAAAACTTGCCGGTCACAAAAGGCTTTCGACCACCGAAAAATACCTTAATTTAGTTTCACCGGAAAAAAACTCCTCAAAAACCAAACTCGAAGCTCTCTAAGGTTTTTTCCGTAAGTACGAGGAAAGAATATCCCAACCTAAAAGAACAATAATTGGGATAATAAAGAGGCTCCAAAACCAGGAAATCCAAAAAATGATTCCCACTCCCAAAATCGAAACAATCAAAAGAAAAATTTTCCCCGTCATATTTTATTGATTTAATTCTTTAAGCGAAATTAAACGCTGATATGATAATTAATAATAAACACAACCCCAGAGTTGTAGTGAAATAGCTTTGTGGACCCGCTAGGAGTCGAACCTAAGTCTGGTGTTTATAAGACACCTGTTCTAACCGTTGAACTACGGGTCCAAACAAAGTGAATTTTAGCAGAAATCCTCTAATTTGAGAAGTTAAAGCTTTGCCCGCTGGGAGATTTCGGCTTCAATTAAATCCATATCGCGCCCATAGCGGAGGCGTGAGAGTTGTCTTATCATCTCTGCCACTTTTGGATTTCTTGGATCCTGGGAAAGATCACGGGTAGTGTCCAAAGAAAAAGACGGCTGGGGTTCATTGTTTACAATCGTCTTAATATAAGCATGAAACCTTTCAACATTAACCAGATCTGATTCAGAAAAAGTTGGCGCAAACTCATGTTGAAGATAAGAAGCGTCAGTCACTCCAACCCTGAAAGCCAAAAGCGTTCCAACATTGCCAAAAACGGCGTTTTTGACTTCCTCCTCAACCTGACCGACAAATTGGTTGGCGACAATCAGATTCAGCCTAAACTTTCGGGCTTCTGATAGAATGTCAGCAAAAGTTTCAGTTGCAAAGTTTTGAAACTCATCAACATAAAGATAAAAATCCTTCCTTTGTTCTTCGGGTACATCTTGTCTGGACATTGCAGCAACCAAAATCCTCGGAACCAAAACCAATCCCAAAAAGTTCGAGTTTTCCTCTCCCATTTTTCCTTTGGATAAATTAACAATCAAAATTTTCTGCTCGTCCATAACCTTCCTCAAATCAAAAGAACTATCGGATTGGCCGATTATATTTCTCATCATTTTGTCGGTAACAAACCGGCCGAACTTTGAAACGATGTAGTCCAAAACTTCCGATTTATGGAAGTCATTTGTTTGGGCAATTTGGTCAGTCCAATAACGCCTGACCACCGGGTCTTGGACTTTAGGCAAAAGTTCCTGGACAAAGGAGGCATCGGTCAAAACCCGAACGACTTCGACAAAAGTGTTTCCCGGTTCGCACATGACTGTCAGCATAGCGTTTCTGATTGCATGTTCAAACCTTGGCCCGATAATTCCGGTTTTGTGAGGATCATAAAGCTTATACATAAGTCCGACAATAAAAGTCGCCATAAAATGCTTTTCCTGTTCGGTTTTGGCTTCCAAAAGATTCATTCCCATCGGTCTGGCAATATCTGAAGGGTCAAAATAAATTACGTCCTCAGCGCGCGACGGCGGAATCATCTCCAAAACCGCCTCTGCCGCGTCACCGTGAGGATCAATAAAAGCGACCCCTTTGCCGGCCAAAATATCCTGCATTGCCAAATGTTTTAGCATTTCAGATTTTCCAGTTCCGGTTTTTCCGATAATGTACATATGCCGCCTTCTATCATCTAAACCTATATATATCTGTCTTTCCATTCCCCGATAAACGCTTTTTCCAAGGTGTAAACCCGAACTTGGTATATCTGCAGGCGCCGGTGCTCTCTTGGCATTAACCCAACGGATATTGGGAGTCTCGACAGATTTATTCGGGAAATGAAAAATAGTTGCCAATTCCTCGGCATTTAAAATTGACGGCTTGCCCCACATTGGCTGATAGCGGTAAATAAAGTCAACCATAAAGGACTTCTTAAACCGAGTTTTGGTTGAAGAAAAACTGTTAAAGTCCGAAGCAAACTGGGCAAAAGAATTTTTGATATTGGTGAACTGCAATTTTGCCGCCTCTTTGGTTGGAGCTGAAACCACAATCCGAATAACAGTCATAAAACCAGGTTTGGAACATTTGTTTTCGATTGCCTCCAATTTTTTAGGATCAGTATATTTAGCTTTCTCAGGATTGGCAGCCGCTTGTTTGGCTGAAGAAATATACTTTTTTCCTCCTTTTCGCCATTTATTGTCAGCCGGGGCAACCAAAATTTGAATTACCGCCCCTTCCCCCGGCATCAATTTTGCCAAAGCCGAAGTTATAGAAGATAAAGGATCAGTCGCTAAATCTTTAAAAACCTTAATGGGTAGATAATTTTCAGACTTTAATTGCAAGCCGCCAAAAGATACTTTCCCTTCTTCGGAAAAGATATTATATTCTTCAACTTCTTTGACTTCCGCTCCAGGATAAGCACCGTGGATTTGTTTCTCAAATAAGTCTTTTAAGTGAATTGGGCAGGAAACATAAAAACGAATATCTTCAGGTAATGCCACAATTTCAAAACTAAAATGGTCTTGGGTTTCTAAAAAAGAAAAACCTCCTCCTTTGTGGATACTTGAAAGAGAAGAAATCATCTGTTCGGCGGCATCAATTTTAACTTCGTTATCGCGGGGAACTGACACTTCCAAAAGGGTAAAATCTAAAGATTTTTCTTCCCTTTTGCGGTTTTTAAACCAAACCAGTATAAAATAGCCGCCAACTAAAATTACGGCCAAAACAAGGAGAAAAATAATAATTGCGAAAACCAAAGCTCCCAAATATGAGGAAGTCTGGGCAATCGGTTCCTGGGCTGGCATTACGCTTGTAATTATACCCCGAAAGAGGCTAAATTCTCAAATTTAGTCTAGGGTTTTACCAAATACGACTCTTCTTCCTAGATGTTTTGCTTTTTTGAAAACCCATAAAAATTTAGTCTTCATCCACTTTATGCTGTCTTCTAAAGATCCGCTTTTTGAGTGCTCTAATTCAAACTGGCTTACTGGAATCGAAACTGTTTGCGATTCAATCATCTCCTCTGCTTTCTCCAAAGGAGAAATTGCTCCGATATTTGAAAGGTCGTCACTTGCCAATGGCTTGTCATGTTCAGGAACGTGTTCCAAAAGCTCGGCTTTTATTTTCTCTACTTCGCGGGCAGCACTTTCAAGTGAAGCTTCTTTGGCTTGAGCTAAACTTGTTGGCTCTCTTTCTACTCCACCCTCTCGAACACTTAGAGGTTCCTGTTGGACCCTTGTTTGATCTTGACCATCACTAAACTTTAAGTTGGCCAAATCCTGGTCATCAACTTTATTTGTTACTTGTGCCATTTGTTCAACCTTAAGAATATCATGAATCTAAAAACTAAAAAACCTTAATATCGGTAATTTTAAACCTTCTTAAACTTCCTTCACCTAAAACTGGAATCTCCTGACCCAAAAGATTTCCCCAAACCGAAACTTTTCGGCCGTAAATTTCTTCAAGTTTTTCCCCATTTCCAATCTTCTCTTCAGACCCAGGAGTTAATAAAAATTTCTCACCCGAGACAGTTTTTAAAAAAGAGCAATATGATCTTGCTTCCTTATATTGGCAAGGCAAAATCTGACCTTCAAACTGATAAACTCTCCGAATTTGAATCTCTTTTATTCCAAAAACAGCTAAGACTAAAAGGAAAACTAAAAGAAGAAAAATTTTAATTCGATTCATAAAAATCCCAAACTTTTTTTGAAATTTCCCGAATAAGGGATTCGGCGTTATTCTGAGAAGTCGGGTTTTGAGTCAAAACTGTCAAAATGAACGGATTTTTAGGGGGAACAATTATCGCCGCATCATTGACGACTGTGTCATAAGTCCCAGTCTTGTGATAAACCAAAGCGTCTTTCGGCAAACCTTGCGGAATCCGCTGTTCAAAAGCAGTATCATGCATAAAAGACAAAAGGGTTGATTTTGAATCAGGTTTTAAAAGATCGCCATAAATTTTTGACAAAAGAAGGTTTAAGTCAGCAGGATCCGCCAAATTTGTCCCGCCACCAACTTTAAAACTCGAAAGCCCTAACTCGTGAGCCCAATTTTGAAGTGTTAACGTCCCAAAATAGGTCGTCAAAACTGCCCATGATTGGTTGTTGCTTTGGTTAATCAGAAGTTTTAGGTGCTCAATTAGGGATTTATCGGAAATTATCACATCTTCACCGATTTCTCCTTTGTCAATCTTCGAAAAAGCATAAGCAGCAACAAGTAATTTTTCAACCGAAGCTAATTCAAAATCTTTGTTCAAATTTACTCCATAAGTTCTTTTTGAGGCTAAATTTGTAATCGCTAACCCTAAGGAAGCAGAAGAGCTGGCAGGAATTGCTGAACTTGAAGCCACAAGGCCTGAAATGTCAGAAAGGAGCTTATCCTCTTTGGCTACCTTGAGTTCTCCGAAGGAAACCTGGGCTGATTTTGAAGCTTCCTCTTTTAAATTTGAAGTCGATAGGTTTTGATAAGAAGCCAAAACTACTTGAATTATAACCAGACCAAAAAAGAAAACTAAAATAGCGCAAGACGCCCAAACAAAAATAATTACCCTGTACTTTTTCATTACCAATAATTCTACACCAATAGCAAAAAATGCAAATCGTCAAAAATAATCAGAAAACATTGTCAGAACAGCAAAAAGTGAATTTCTGAGTTTAAAAATTACTCTAAAATGAAGATTTAACCAGTAAAGATAATTTCTTTAAGTTTTTCCAAGGCTTCCTTTGGATTTTTTGCCTGCCAAACGTTTCTGCCAACTGCCAATCCAATTGCACCAGCATCAATTGCAGCTTTGACTTGATTTAGGAAATCTTTCTCGGTCTCAGCTTTGGGACCACCAGCCATTACTACCTTTGTTTTACCGGCCGATTCAACCACCCAGCGAAAAGTTCCCAAATCCCCCGTGTATTTGATTTTGACAATATCAGCCCCCATTTCCAAACCAACTCGAGCCGCATAGGCGGTAACTTCCGGAGTTTCTTTGGCAACCGCCGATCCTCTCGGATACATCCAGCCAACCAAAGGGACTCCCCGCTGATGAGCTTCCTTTTCAATAGCCGCAAACTCCTTAAACATTAAATCCTGCCTTTGAGAACCGACATAGACCGTGTAGCCAACCGCCGAAGCGCCAAGTTTTAAAGCCTCTTCAACGGTACAGATTTGAGGCGAATAAGGTTCATCGGAAATAAATGAGGTTTTGCCATTTAACTTGATGATCAATGGAACTTTTTTCTCATACTGGCTTCCTTTGTAGTATTTTTCTGCCACCCCTTTTTGAAGAACTACCGCTGAGACTCCCGAATTATAAGCTAGCTTCAAAATCACTGCCGGATCAACATCTTCGTCAGTAAAGTCAGTCGGTCCGTGCTCCATCCCATGGTCATAAGCCAGATAAATCGCTCTTCCTTTGCTTGTTATTTTATCCAGAGAAATATCCATTACCTTTTATCTTAACTGTATGAAAAGTGGACTTGCAAATTTTTCCTCAAAAGACCCCTGTTTGCGGCCAACTTCATTCTCCCCACCGGAATGTGCGGAATCGGATGGTTAGAATAAACTATTCCCGGTTTTGCCCCAACGACCCCGACAACTGATGTAGCGTTAACGGTTGCCAATTTCAATCCGTATCCTATATCTCCTTGCTTTATATATCCGGCTACAAAACCAGAACCGAAAGAATCGCCGGCTCCGGTTCGGTCGATGACCGGCCCATCAAGTATTCCAATTCTAAAAATGTCGTTCCCATCCGAAGCAATGGCTCCTTTTTGAGTATCAGTTATAACCGTTATCTTTCCATAAACTCCGCAAACTGCTTGCCAAATTTTGTGTTCCTCATCAAAGGGAACTCCTGAAAATTGGGCTGCTTCTTCCCTATTTAAGATTAAAACCTCAATTTTTTTCAAAAGCGGTGCCAGCCTTTCCTTTTTAGCCAATTCTTTGGCTCCCGGATTTATTGCTACTTTTATTCCTTCTTTTTCGGCATAATTTATCACTTTTTCCAAAATCGCAAAATCGCCAGCGACTGATGTTATGTAAATCCACTTCGTTTTAAGATCAGAAAGTTTTATATCCTCGGCGGCAAAATCGCGGGAGGAACAACGGTAAACTAAAATTGTCCTTTGTCCTTCGGGGGTCAAAATAATTGTCGAATAATCGGTATGGGTTCTTTTATCCAAAATCAAAAGATCGGTCGAAATTTTCTCCTCTTCTAAATCTTTTTTGGCTTCCCGGCCGGCCGAATCGTCTCCGACTTTGCCAAGATAGGCAGTATTTAATCCCTGCCTAGCAAAAGTCACTGCCGCATTAGTTGCCCCACCGCCAATTTCAAAATGGACCCTGTCGACTTCAACCTTTGAGCCCAAAACGAAACACTGTTCCAAACCGGTCGGTGAATCCGAGTGGTGGTGAACTTTGAAAAGGTCAGATTCTAAAAAAACGTCTCTGGTTGCCGAACCAATAGTTATTACGTCGCGCATTTGTTAATACCCTCCTTCTACAAAGGTAACATATTTTAGGTTTCTTAAGATAAAGAAAAAACAAACCAAATTCAAAATTGAAAGCGGCAAAAAAATCGGCCAAATCAAAAAATTAAGGTATAAAATGTTAACTTTATCAAGGTAAATCCTTCCTCCTCCCATTGAAAAAGCAAGGATTGAAATAACCAAAAAGGCGACCAAAATCACAATTAAGGAAAGGCTTGAAAAAGTCGCAAATAAAAGCCCTGATTTTGAGTACATCAAAAGCCCCAGAACAATAAGGAGTGACAAAAAACCACAAGCGACAAAAAAGCCATCTATTAAAGCTAAATCAACAGTAACTATCCTACCTGCTTTCAAAAACAATTCACTAATCAAGTTTGAATAAAGTTGCATCGAACGCCAAAATATCCCCAAAATCCCAAAAATCAGGTACAAAAGAGCCATTGCTGTCGCTGATTTTAACTTCGGCACCTTACTCATTTGACCATCAAACTAGTGTAATCTAACTTAATTACAACGTTTCCTTTATCGCCGCCCAAATTTAAAGACAACTCCTTCCCAGGAAATCCAAAAGATTCTCCTCCCAAAACCAAGGTTTCTGATCCATCTTTGTATATTTCCTTAATCTTAAACCCCTTTTCAAAATAATACTTGGACACTCTATCTAAATTATCCCCTGTTTTAAATTCAAAAAATTGAGGAGCCGCATCCCAAACACTGGAATCTTCAAAAGTACACACAGCTCCTGGATATTTCACCTTTTCGAAGATTTTTCCAGTTACACTAAAGCGCTTATTAAGAAACTGCTGACCTCGTACATATCCATCAAATTGATTGGAGAGAAAAGCAACCGCATAAATCAAAAAACCAAAAATGACTCCTAAAACCAAAGCCTTTTTTAATTGTTCCCTGTAGAGAATCGACAGCCCGATTGTGATAAGGACTATTGGAACTACTACCCAAATCAGGAGCTCTGTTCTATCCATCGAGGTTGATGATCTTGCCGCAACAACATACAAATTTTTCAGTTCCTCAGTGCTTCCGACATCACCTTTGATATCATATCCAAAAGGAAGTCCGACAGCCAAATCGAAAAACAAATTCAAAGCTGTGTGGAAAACAGCTAAAACGGCTGCAATTGCAATCAAACCATACGAAATCCCAATTAATGCATTAATTCCTTCAGATACCGTTCTATTTTTCATTTTTCCCTTTTATTGCTTCTCTTGCCTTTTTACAGATATTTTTTGCTGTCAAACCGTATTTCTCCATTAATTCTTCCGCTTTGCCGGATTCCCCAAACCTGTCTTCAACCCCAACTCTTTTAACCGGAACCGGATAGTTTTCCCCTAAAACTTCACAAACTGCCGACCCCAATCCTCCATTAACCTGATGTTCTTCGCAAGCGACAACTGCCCCGGTTTTTTTGGCAAAATCTAAAAGTGTTTTTTCGTCGATTGGCTTTATTGTATGACAATTTAAAACGGAGGCAAAAATATGCTCCTTTTCAAGCTCCCGGGCAGCAATTAAAGCCCCGTACACCAACGCCCCGCAAGCCACAATGGCCACATCGTTACCCTCTTTTAAAATTTCAATTTTGCCTATTTCAAAAGGGGTAGAAGAGGTCGTCACTACCGGCGTCTTATCCCGGCCGAAACGAAGGTAAATTGGTCCTTTTTTCTTTACCGCTGCCTGTGTTGCCTTTTTTGCTTCATAAAAGTCGCAAGGAACAATGACGGTCATTCCCGGTAAAGTTCGCATCTGGGCAATATCTTCCAAGGCCTGATGCGAAGCGCCATCCTGACCGGCTGCAAGGCCTGCATGAGTCGAGGCTATTTTGACATTTGCGCCGGAATAGCAAACTGCAAGCCGAATTTGTCCCAAATTTCCCCCCGGTGAAAATACTGCAAATGAAGAGGCAAAAGGAATTTTCCCCGAGAGAGCCAAGCCTGCTGCCACCCCCATCATATTTTCCTCGGCAACGCCGCATTCAAAAAAATGCTCAGGGCACTCTTTTGCAAAATCCTCTACCCGAGTTGATTCGGCTAAATTGGCAGTCACAACAACAATATCCTTATTTTGTTTTCCCAACTCAACCAAAGCCTCACCATAGCCATCTCTGGTTGATTTCAGATCAGGATCCAAGTAAATATCTTCTGCAAGTCTCATAATTTTAAAAACTACAATCTATTTCTTCGCCGTGGTTGATAGATACCTTCTAGTCACTAGTATTAATCCAATCAAAAGAATAACCAGCTCTAAAAACAACCAGCGTTTATCAACTGCAGTAAAACCGCGGATGGCTCCATAAAGAATGGTAATAATTCCCCCAAAAACTAGTCCTGGTGCCACAGGCCCCATTGCTTCAGTAAGAAACAAAGCTCCACTAGCAAGGGCAATAAATCCTATTACTGTTATTGGAACGAAGACATTACGATTGTACGCCTCCATTTCATTTTGAAAATCCTTATTGCATTTATCAATAGTTACTTGTTCAGATTCAGTAGGGCCATCTTTACTAAAGTTTCGTTGAATTAAGGAATTACATTCATCACTCATTTTTGGCGAAGGATAAAAAGCCTCTATTCCAAGTCCAACCACTAGCGGGAAGACAACTGCAATTGCAAGCCCTAAACCAATTTTTATAAAAGTATTAATTTTTCCTCACCTCCTCTGGGCTATCATTTTTACTTTTCCTGAATTTGGTCCCCAATTCAGCTAAAGCCTCTTGGGCTTCTTCTTGGTTTGGCGCTTTTGCGTGCCAGCGCCAGTCGTTTTCCATAAATGAAACTCCAAAACCGGCAATCGTATGGGCGATTACAAGCTGGGGCTTGTCTTTAACCTTTTCTGCTTCACTTAAAATATTGATAATTTTTTCAATATTATGGCCGTCAACTTCAAAAACTTGCCAGCCAAAGCTTTCATATTTCTCCCGCAGGGGCTCAAGAGGCATAATTTGCTCACAATAGCCGCCTACTTGGATGTTATTCCGATCAATTATTGCCGTTAAATTTGAAAGTTTATATTTTGAGGCAAACATCACCGCTTCCCAAACCTGACCTTCGTCCTGTTCACCGTCTGACATTAAACAATATACATGTCGTTTTATATTGAGTTTACCCTGATCTTCGTCTAAACGAAGCGACAGGGCCATTCCGCAAGCTTGGGACAAACCTTGACCCAACGGTCCGGAAGAAGTTTCAATACCGGGCAAAGACAAATTATGGGGATGCCCCTGGAGCCTTGAATCCATTTTACGCAAACTCTGAAGTTCTTTTTTGGGAAAGTAGCTGGCATATGCTAAGGTTGCGTACAAAGCCGGAGCAAGATGGCCGGATGAGAGTATAAATCTGTCTCGATCTTGCCATTTTGGACTGTCAGGATTGTGTTTCAAGACTTGGAAATAAAGGGAAACTAAAACATCGACGATATCTAAAGAGCCGGCAGTATGGCCGGATTGGGATTCCGCAAGCATTTTGACAATTTCCTGGCGGATCTCATTAGCCAAAAGCTCTAAACTTTTTATTCTCTGGGCAGAAACCATCTCAATTTAATAGTAGCTTAAATTGGGAAAAAACTAAAGGTTGGCAAACCGGGAAAGCTTTAAAAAACGGTCTTTTGGGTCATCACCGTTCCAAAAGTGGGTATTTAGGCAAACAAAATCCGCGCCTTCAGCGCGGGCAAGCTTGATAACATTCTCATCCACCCCGCCATCAATTCCAACCTCTAAATCAGGTAAATAAGAGTGAATTGCTGAAATTTTTGGCAAAACTCCTTCCCTAAACTTCTGACCAGCAAAGCCGGTGGGCACACCCATCACTAAAACAAAATCCAGTCTGTCTAAAATCCCCTCAATCTCTTCAATTTCATCTTCGATATCCAAAGCCAAGCCGACTTTTTTGCCGCTTGCTTTGATTTTTGAAATTGCTTCCGAAAAATTATCCACCGCTCTTTTATAAATCGTCAAACCCGAGCTTGGGGTTTCCAAATATTTATCCAAAATATTACCCTTTAAAAGTACCATCAAGTGCAAAACATAAGGGATTTGAGTTCGAAGTTTTTTTATACCGCCTACGGAAATCGTTTCATTATTGGCAAAATAGGTATCAACAACATCGATTTGGACCGAATCACAGACTCCTTTAAGTTTATCAAACTTCTCCTGGGCTTTCTCAGAAGTTGCTTCTAAAATGACAGGAATGATTTTCATTTAGAGGTTGTCGAGCTTGGCAAGTCTTCGTTCGTGTCTGACTTCATTGGTAAATTTGCTTTCCAAAAAGGCCTTAACAATCATTTTGGCGTGGTCTATATCGCCGTTTTGCGAACCCAGAACCAAAATATTGGCATCATTGTGCTCTCTTGCCCTTTGAGCCATAAATGGCGAAGTACAAAGTGCCGCCCGGATTCCTTTGTACCGGTTGGCACAAATTGACATCCCGATTCCGGTATCACAAATTAATATCCCTTCTCCCTCCCCTTTGGCAACCTTTCCGGCTACCAATTTTGCATAATCGGGGTAATCATCGTCAGGAATCGGTTCGGTAGCTCCCAAATCCTCATAATCAGCCAATTTTGCCTCCAAATAGACTTTAAGTTTCCTTTTCAACTCATATCCGGCATGGTCTGAAGCAATGTAAATCATTTAAATTTTATTTTTTCTTTATCAAAAGCTCCTATTATTCTCCTTCTTAATTCTCCCAAAACTTCGTTCTGTTTACCAGCCTTAACATCACCAAGCATCTTAACTACTACTGCCGAATCTCCCAAGTTCTCTACTCTTAAAACTTTCGGCGCTTTGTTTATCATCGACCCAAAATCCTTACTCCTTGCCAAATCCTTGCCTACTTCATTTAAAACCTTAAAAACCTTGTCTAAATTCTCGCCATAGCCGACCGAAACGTCCAAATTCACTCTTGAAAAGCTTTTGGTAAGATTGGAAGCGGTTGTTATTTGGCCGTTAGGAATGTAATGGACAGTTCCATTTAAATCCCTAATGATTGTCCTTCTGAAATTGACATCCTCAACTGTTCCTGAAATGCCGGAAATTGTTATCTCATCACCTTTTGAGTATTGGTTTTCCAAAAGAATAAAAACTCCGGCCAAAAAATCACGAACCAAGTTCTGGGCCCCAAAACCTACTATCAAGCCTAAAATTCCTGCACCTGTCAAAATCGGAGTAATATTAATTCCAAGCTCGGAAACTATTGTCAAAAGAGCCAAAGCCCAAATCAAAATCGCTGCCAAATTGGCAAAAACCGAAACCAGAGTATCAACCCTTTTTTCAAAATCGCCTTTTTTCTCACCCCGCCCCCTTTTCAAAAATCTTGCTGCCTTTTTCAAAAATAACCCGGAAAAAAGCTGTAAAAGGAGGGCAACCGCCAAAATTCCTAAAACTCGAAAGGTTTTTTCAACCGGGAAATTAAAGAAAAAATTAGAAATTATGTTCTCCATTTTCCTCAAGCATATTCAAACTAAAACCCAATGTCAAACCAAAGCATCATTAATTTGAAAATTTAAATCCGACAAATTCTCATACCTCGGAACTGGCACCTTTTGTCCAATTAAATGCTGTAAGATCTGTAAATCCCCACCTAAATTAGCCAAAGTCGCCCCAACAAGCCTATTTTGGGAAAACAAAAGCCGGCCGTATTTTCCAATTTTTACTGATCCACGGTCAATTACTTCAACATCATCAGACGGAGCACAATCACCAACCAAGGCTAAAGGCAAATCAAAAACTCTTATCTGATGGGTCGCCACAGACTGAAAAATAATTTTTTCACCTGCCATATTTTGACCGGCTATCTTCCCTTGAGAAGCTGCAATTCCCCAATTTCCAATTCGATGTACTTTTTCCCGGATAACATCATAAAATTCGCAAACGTCTCCGGCTGCAAAAATTCCGGAAACATTTGTTTCCAAATACTCATTTGTTAAAACTCCACTTTTGGTTTCAATACCGGAACCTTCTAAAAAACCTAAACTTGGAAAAATCCCAATCCCAACCCCAACTAAATCGCAGTTTATTGTTTCACCGCTCTCCAGTTTTATACCCGTAACTTTTTCACTTCCCAAAACCTGGGCTACTTTAGTTTCTCTTCGAATTTCAATACCGTTTTTTTCAAGGACTCCCTCAATCATTTTACCCAAGGGTTTGTCAATTAAATTTGCCCAAACATAGGGTTCTATAATTAGAAGGACCGTTGGAATTTTTAAATTGTAAAAAATCTCGCAAAGTTCAAGGCCTATAAACCCTCCGCCAACAACTACCGCTTTTTTTGCCGCTTTTGACCAGTTAATAATTCTTTCGGCATCATCTAAATATTGCAGCCGGCAGATTCCTGCTATTTCTTTTTGACAAATCTCCCATTTGCAAGGCTTACCGCCGCAGGCAATAAGAAGCTTTTTGAAACCTAATGTCTCACCAGATGAAAGAGCTACTTCCTTTTTTTGGGGATCAACTGAAGTTGCTGAAACCGGCGCCAAAAAATCAATTCCAACTTGAGGATACCACTCGATCCGCTTTAAGAAAAGGCTGTCTCTGGGAATTTGACCAAGGATATATTTTGCCAAAAGAAGTCTTGAGTAAATTGGATACGGTTCATCAGAAACAATCGCAATTGAACCTTCATCATCCAATTTTCTAATCGTTTCTGCCGCCGATGTTCCGGCAATTCCTCCTCCGATAATTAGATAATCAAAATGTTTCATTTTGGGCAGGCTCTTTAAACTATTTTAACTCTTTTTTGATTTTGAGAGGTAATCTTCAATTGCTCCCTTTAGAGCTTGTTCTGCCAAAACCGAACAGTGCATTTTAACTGGCGGCAGGCCATCCAAAGCTTCGGCTACTGCTTTGTTTGATATTTCTAAAGCCTCTTCAATAGTCTTTCCCCGAACCAGTTCCGTTACCATTGATGAAGTGGCAATCGCAGCTCCGCAGCCGAAAGTTTTGAATTTGGCATCGGCGATTTTGCCATCTTTTACCTTAATATAAAGCTCCATCACGTCACCGCAAACCGGATTGCCAACCCGCCCCGTCCCGTCAGGGTTTTTAATCTCCCCGACATTTTTGGGGTTTTTAAAATGCTCCATTACTTTGTCGCTATACGGTTGCATAGTTCCCCCCCTTTCTGCCACATCGGCGACATTTTTCTTAACTTCTCAACCATTTTTGGAAAAACTGAAAGCAGATAATTAATATCTTCTTCGCTCGTTAATTTCCCCAAACTAAATCTTAACGACCCATGGGCAACTTCAGCTGATAATCCGCAAGCCAAAAGGACGTGAGAAGGTTCCAAAGACGATGAAGTACAGGCCGAGCCGGTTGAGCAGGAAATCCCCAGAAGATTCAAATTTAATATCATCGATTCGCCTTCGATCCCTTCAACTGAAACATTGACGTTTCCGGAAAGTCTTGCCTTAGGATGGCCGTTAAGTCTAACGTTAGGAACTTTAAGAAGCCCATTAATTAACTTGTCTTGAAGTTTTTTCTCTCTTTCTTCTTCGTTTTTCATTCCTTTTTGAGACTGTTCTATTGCCTTTCCCAAACCGACAATTCCCGGCACATTCAGGGTTCCTGCCCGCATCCCATCCTCCTGGTCTCCTCCATGGCTAATGGCTTCAATTTTTGTTCCCTTCCTTATATAGAGCGCACCCACCCCTTTTGGGCCATAGAGTTTGTGAGCCGAGATACTCAAAAGGTCAACTCTAAGATCATCAACGTTAGTCAGGATATGGCCAAAAGTTTGGACTGCATCCGTATGAAAACAAATCCCTTTTTCCTTGGCAATACTGGCAAGTTCGGCTATTGGTTCAATTGTTCCGATTTCATTGTTTGCGTGCATAATAGACACTAAAATCGTCTTTTTAGTGATTGTTTTCTCTAAATCCTCTGGATTAACTAAGCCATATTTATCAACTGTTAAATATGTCACCTTAAAACCCCTTTTTTCCAAGAATTTGCAGGATTCCAAAACCGCATGATGTTCAATCTGACTAGTAATAATGTGATTTCCGCGAGTTCGATTAGTATAAGCTATCCCTTTAATTGCCAAGTTGTCAGATTCAGTTCCGCTCGAAGTAAAAATAATCTCTTCAGGGTCTGCTCCAAGAGCGTCTGCAACAGTTTTTCGGGCTTTCTCGACCACTTCTTTGGCTTCCATACCAAAAGAATGGATGCTTGAAGGATTGCCAAACTTTTGGCCAAAATACGGCATCATTGCCTCCAAAACCTGAGGATTACAAGGCGTCGTCGCTGCACAATCTAAGTAAATTTTTTTCATTTTTTTATCAATATTTATCACTTCTCTCTTTCTCAAACTCCTAAACTCATCTGGGTTTTCTGACTTCCAACTTTGGGCAAATATTTTTCCAAGTTAACTTCAATTACTTTCAAGACTTGTCCCAAATCATAAAACTTCAAATGGCCATTATCGCGGGCAAAATGATATAAATCTCGTGTTAAAACAACATCGTCAAGACAATATTTTGCCAAATCCTCAAGTTTCCCCTCGCGAAAAAATTTAACAGCCCCCAAGCCATCACCGGATTTCCGCCTTCCCAAAGTTGCAAAAGCTAAATCATCAAGTTTGAGACGAAATCCGATTTTTTCCTTAACAACATCCATAAGATCCAAAGTGGGAATTTTCTCAAGATTGCCTGGATAGTAAGGGGAAAGTACTGGAAAATCGAATTTTTTAATATTGTAGCCGACAACAAGTTCTGAATCTTCAAGAATCTTAAAAAGCTCTCCCAATTGATTTTCAAAAAAAGTTTTCAGCTTTTTATCGGTAGAATCCCAAATCCCAACAACCGAAACACCTAAAAGGGAATGTTTTCCACCAGGAACTTCATCAAATATTTTTTTAGTCTCAAGATCTAAAACAATTTGTCTAGCCATACTCTATTTTCTAAGTCTCACAATTCTTCTCTCGATCTCATTCCAATCAACATTTTTCCAAAAAGCCTCAATATAATCAGCCCGTTTTGTCCCAAAATCCAAAAAATAGGCATGCTCATAGACATCCATCACCAAAATCGGCTGTGCATTCCAAACCGCTCCAACGTCATGAGCATCGGCTCCGAAAATCCTCAAACTATTCGACAAGTTTTCATAAGCCAAAACAACCCATCCCCGAACAGCCATTCCGCAACCAGAAACAATTTTTTCAAAATTTTCAACCGTCCCAAACCGCCTTTTTAAAAGTTCTTTGGTTTTCTTGCCCGGCTCGGTTCCTTTTCTTCCTAAATTTCCAAAGTAGGCTTCATGCAAAATTACCCCGCAGGCTGCGAAAGTTTCTCCAAGTTTTAAGGCTCGCAAAGTGCTGTATGTTTGGTTAGGAGAAGATTTTTCAAAGCTAGAATCGGCAAGTTTTTCTCTTACCTCGTTCAACTTTTTGACATAACCCTCATAAAGCGTATAGTGTTCACGAATTTGTTTTTCCGAAATTCCATCCAGAGAAAGGAGGCTTTCGTCAAGTTTTTTTGCCACTATTTCTCCATTCACTTTCCTCTCACCTCCTTGCTAATTAGGGAAGCCAGAGTTTTCCCAGAAATTTTCTTAAAATAATCCGCCTCAAATCCTTTCCAAACTAATTTTAAGGGACAATTTTTCTGAGCAGGACACACTTCGCCATTTTGTAAACACTTGGTCGGTGCCCATTTCCCTGAAACTGCCAAAAAAATTTCCTCAAGAGTAATTTTTGTCGGACTTTTAGTTAAAAAATACCCACCAGCAACTCCTTCTTTTGAACCCAAAAGCCCGGCTTTTTTCAAATTCTGGGCAATTTGGCAAAGATAGCGGAAAGGAAGATTTTGTTTTCTTGAAACTGATCTTAAGGAAACAGGAAACTTACTTGCTTTGGCAAGAGCGCTCATTAAAACTAAGGCGTAATCTTCTTTTGATGAAACCGTTAGCACTTACAAACTCCTACTTCTGAAGTGCTAGTTTAGCTGAAGAGTTCTTAAATGTCAATTAACGAAGCTGAAATAGGTCCTGAAGATCCTCTTTTCTAATCTTTTCAATAATTTGGTTCTCAGTTAAGTTTTTAAATCTTTTATCTAACTTTAAGGTCTCAATTCTTACTTTCAAATTAGGAATAACTTTCTCCTGCGCCCAAGTGGTCTGACTCAAAAAAACGAAGGAGACTGGCAAGAACCCAACTACAAATATGGAAATAGAAGCCAGAACCCGCTTTAAAACAACTTTCGGTGGCCTAGCAAAAATGAATCGTCCAGCCAAAAGCAAAGCCAGGGGCAGTAAAAAACCATAAGCCAAAGAAAAAAACACTAGAGCCCCCAAGATTATCAGAAGACACAAAACCTGATCAAAAATTTCCTCTGATCTTTGCTCTCGGTACCTGACGGTCTGCAATTTCGGCCTAGGAAAATTCGGAAAATGGAGAGAAAACCAAGCTTTGATACTCCACCAGACCATTCTATTAAAGCCAACTTTTCTGACTCTTCGATTGGAGACCTGAACAACCAAGCTTGGCATATATTTAACCTGACCAGAATATTTGATTTTGTTGAACAAATCACCTTCTTCTGATGAAGGTGATCCAAGTTTAAAACCACCGCATGATTCAAAAACACCTTTTCTTACGGCAAAATTCTGACCAGTAAAAAAGGAAAGACCTAAAAAATACTGCCAAAAATTTGAAATCGTATGGAGAGAAAATAAAACTTTCTCCTGCCATTTTGAATCGATCGGCCAAATTGGACCTGAAATACCAACCAATTTTGGGTTTTTGTCAAATTCCCTCTTTATTTTCGAAAGCCAGTCTTTTTCAAAAAGAGTATCAGCGTCAGTTGAGACAATGATTTCTCCGCAAGCTGTCTTAAATCCCGCCTGTCTTGCCCAAGCAACTCCACGCTTGGGCTCAAAAACTACTTTTGCTCCCAACTTTTTGGCAACTTGGGCAGTTTTATCATAGGAAGCATTGTTAACGACTATAATCTCATCGGGCTTGCAGCTTTGGGAAGATAAAGACTCAATGGTATTTCTAATAAATTTCTCTTCGTTATAAGCAGGAATAACAACTGAGATTTTCATTTTAGGTCCTTTTTATTAATTTTAGCCATCTCTATCAATATAAACAAGTCAAATTGTAAACAACCTAATATTAAAACCCAAATAATGCCTCCATCTTACCCGAGCTCTTACTCTTACTTGATCTTGACAAGTCCCACGAAAAACCGGTGAATTTCCTTCCAGAGGAGCCAGAAAGTCACTCCTGAAAAAATCCAAGTCACAAAGGAGTAAAGTATTCTAAAAGTTAAAATTGAGGCCAAAGCGGTCTCTCTTGACCCGCCAAGCGCCAAAAGCAGGAGAAATCCTGAAGTTTCCGATATTCCCCAGTCGCCGGGAAGCGGAATTAAAACTGAAATGACATAATTTATTGCAAAAACTGACCAAGCTTCCGATAAAGTTATTCCTTCAAAACCACAAGCCCGACTTACAAAAAACAGGACTGTCCCGAGTGATAAAAAATAACCAAACGCCAAAACATATGAGAGGGTTAAATTCCAAAAACTAAAAACTTCGCCGACTCTCTCTTTAAACTCTGAAAGCCCCCGAAATATTTTTTCGCCGATTTTTCCTTTTTGTAAAAAAGACGGAATCGGAAATCTCTTCAAGAAGATCAGAAAGCCGAAAATTACTAAAGCTCCCAAAAGTGCCAATGGCCTTAAAAAGGTGAAATTGGTAAAGCCAAAAATCGCAAGGATTAAAAAGCAGACCGTAAATTCCAAAGGCATCTGAAAGATTAGGACTGAAAACAGTTTTGGTGGGAAAAACTTCCTTGCTCTTTTTGAGACAACAGTCAAACCCATCAAAATTGGAATTGTCGGCAATTCCCTAGTCAATTCAGCCATCCCAAAGAGGAGAATTATTTTTTTAAAAGCCACCCGAAGTTTAAGTCTTGAAATCAAAAACCATTCGAAAAGGAATTTGAAAACAAAATACAAAGCCAAAAATATAAAAAACGACAGATCCACCCGGGTCGGGGAAGACAAAATCAGAGAAACTACTTTTCGAAAGTCGGTGAACTGAAAAAGGACAAAGATTAGAAAGATACCAAATATAAAAAGGCCAAAAGTCTCTAAAATCCTCCCTTTAAATTTTGCCCAAATAAACTGCCAAATCACATTAAATCCCCATTACTTTAACACCTATTTTATAAACAAAAATAACAAAGGAACAATTATAATACCCGCAAGCATAGAAAAAGAAACAATACTCGCAGCATATTCAGTATCCAATTTTTCAAGAGAAGAAAAAGTTAAAGTATTGTAACCAATTGGTGCCCCGGAGGCCAGGATAACCGTAATCCTTACCAAACCTTCAAGATTAAAAATTAAAGAAAATAAAACGCCAATTAGCAGGCCAAATCCAAAACGAATAAACAAAGCAGGAAGAACCTTCCAAACTTTTATGACTTTCAAAGAAAAATATGAACCAAGAGACAACATAATCAGCGGGGTTATCAAAACGGCCAATAACTGAAGGAAATTTACAGCTATCGGTGGCAACTGGACTTTTGAGAAATTTAAACCTAAAGCTAAAACAGCTGCCCAGATTGGAGGGGCGAGAATTAATTTTTGGCTAAAAATCTTCCTATCTAATTTTCCTGCCCCATATTTGACGGCAATTAAATAAATAAAGGAAAAAACCACCAGCCCATTAATGCTATCAACCAAGGCTAATTTCGCTACACCTTCTGTTCCATAAAGTCCGAGGAAGAAGGGAAATAAAATAGCGGTATTCATAATCATTGTTGAGACTAAAAAGACTCCAAAAGACAGTCTTTGAAGTCCTAATAACTTTGCAACTATCCAGGAAACAATAAAAGTCAAAGAGACCACCACCAGAACCAATAGTGGCAGGTAAAACAAATTAAGGCTAAGTTTCAAGGAAGGGATAGAGGTTAAATATAAGGCGGGAACAACAATATAAAAAATCAACTTAAAAAATAAATCTCCGTCTTCTTTTTTAATCAAACCAAATCTTTTTAATAGATATCCAAGCAGAAAGATGAAAACTGGCCCACTTACTTTTGTAATCGCCTCATTCATAAAGACATTATATCTTATTGTAAAAATTGAAAAATCCAAGTCATTTTTGGCAATGATTGATAAAAGAAAATCATGGGTTATAATAATTATATGGAAACGGGAGAAAAACTCGGCAAAAAACCATCAACGGTTCCAATAGAATTCAAAGACTATAGTTTTACTGTCTCAAATGAGCCTTTATGCTCAACCGAACAAATAAAAGAAGCTTTCGCGGTTGCTAGAAGCAGATATCCCGAGTTACTAATTGGAGTTCCAGAAGGACATCCCTGGAGAGATGACAAAATTGAACATGAAACAGATGTCAAAAGAACAGGTGGATTAATATATCAGCAATTTGAAGGCCAACTTTCAAAGGAAAATTTTGGCCTTCTTATATTTATTGCTGGTGTCCATGATACCGGACGGCCAATCCAGGCTAAAAAAGACAGCGGAATTCCGGTTGAAGAGGAATTTGCTGAAACTTCAAATCACGGAAGATATTCAGTCATCGCTTTGGAAAAATGGGGGATTTTTAAAATCCTTGGACCTAAAGCTTCAAGGGTTGTTAGGTTTGCCATTGAAACACATGTTAGTGCGCAGACACCAAAATTGTCCGTTAATCCAACAGAAGAAGAAAAAATGGAAGTCTTTATGGCAACTCTTGTTAGAGACATGGACAAGCTGGGTTGGCTAAGGGAGAAGCCGCAAGACTACTTTTTTAAAGACGAATACAAGAAGAAACAATCAATGGCCAACAAGATAGAAGGCGAAGAAGGCTTTATTAATCCACCTTCCGTCCTTGAAACCTTTGAAGCCCATCAACCGATCAATCCCAAAGATTGCATTTCCTATGAAGCCCATCTCGGTTTAAGAAGCTTATCTTGGATTTTTGACATTAACCTCAATGCCGTATTAGGAGAAGTTGTCAGGTCAAGACTAATTCAAGACAACTATTTCAAATATTTTCGTCAACAATTGCCTCTGGAAGAATCAGAAAGAATTGAAAAAGCAACCCGAGCTTATTTGGCAACAAGAGGTTTTACTTTAGAAGAATAATTTACTTTTTGCAGTAGTCTCGCTTTTTTAAAATCCCTAAAGAAAAAAGAGTAGAAAAAGCCAACTGTTTCTAAAATTCTCCCCTTAAATTTTGACCAAATAAAGCCCAAAATCGCCCCTGAATCTTAACAAATTCCCAACTCTCTTAACAATCTAAATGGAAGTTTTTAATTTTAATTTTTGACTTTGAGTAATTTTAGGTATGCCGATCGGCAACTTTGGAGGCACCAAAGGCATCAGGTTTAATTTTAACTTCAAATCCGCTTCCCCGAACCATACCTACAACTTCCCCGATTATTTCTCGGGTCGGTCCTTTCTGACCAACATCAACATGAATTTCCAAAGTCTTCATAATCCCGTTTTCCCGCCCTAAGGCATCAAGAAACTTTTGGGCACAAAGGAGTGACCGAACTGCTTCCTCAATAATCCTAGCTTTTAGAGCCAAGTGGTTGGGGTTTGTCTCCCGCTGCCAAAAATAAATTCCCCCTGCCCCAACTTTGTGAAGAATTATGGCAGTCACAAAATCAGCACCATGGGAATTCTTATCTTGGGAATCGGTTCCAATTATTAACCGATACTGATAATCACTATCCCCTTCAACATAGCCAACAATTTTTGAAACTATGTTTTCAAAACCCATTTCCCCAAAAGTCGGACTTATGAATTTATTATTTTGTTCTTTCAATTCCATTTATAATCTTGGGGGAAATTATACTACACTCTTCAAAAATTTGGAAAAAAATTATTTTTGTGCCTGGCGCATAATATCTTCGATCTGGGAATCCGAAACAGCAGAAAGGATAGGAAAAACAAGCTTTATAGCCGGAATAGCCTGGTAAAGAACCATCGGCTTACCATCTAAAGTTTTAAAACCGAACCTTTTGGCAATCGCAATTGTCGGCGTATCTTTTTCCCTCAAAACAATATCACAAACTAAAAGGCCACTTTTTGCTGTTTTTAGAACCGTTTCAGAATTTTGAAGATTTTTTTCCAACGTCCAATCCCCGCCAGCAGGAGAAAAGGCAGTAAAATCCTCAAAACTACCGGAGGCTCCCTTTTCAGATGTATTAACTACTACATCTGTCTTGCTCATTTCCTCAGGAATTAAATCTTCTCCTCCAGAAATTGCAACCTCCCTTTCGTAATGCTTATTAATTCTTTCGGCAATATTTTCAGCTTTTTGGACAGTCCTATTTAAGATCACTACCCTAGCGCCTTCTTGGGGCAAAAGGAAAGAAATAGCCGCCCCCGCTCCGCCAGCACCCAAAACTAAAATCTTTTTGCTATCAAGTGAACCCAAATCTAAATCTTTCATTCTTTCCTTTAAACTTCTTAAAAATCCCAAAGAGTCAGTGTTATAACCAACAAATTCTCCATTTTCGTTTTTGGTAAAAACATTGGCAGCTCCAGAAACTTGAGTAATGGTATCTCCTAAGGAATCCAGCTTACCTTCATTTGGAACTTGAGAATCGTTCATTTGCAAAACTGCCTGATCTTTAAAACCAATGCCAAAGACTCCTCCTCTCAACCGCTTGTCAACCCTTAAAGTTGCTAAAATTTGGGCTAAGTCCTCTTGCTTTGCAACTACCATTACCATCGAAAAACCTTGACCTGTCCTCTCCGCCACTGCATTCCACATTGCCGGAGTCAGACCCGGATAGTCTTCCCTCATTAAAAACAGTGACAGTGGACCGTTTTTGGGTATCTCCTTCGGATTCTTAGGAGGTCTTTGGGCAATTCTAATTATCCCTGCCCCAAGTAAATCTTCCACTTTTTCTTTTTTCTCCATTTCGTTTATTTCTTTCATCTCCAATTTGCTTTCTTATAAACATCTTCCAATATCGAATAATTTCTTGCTTTCTCTAAAGGAAAAGGATCTGAATATTTTCCTCTAAATGCATCTATTTGTTTCTCTAGAACGATCTTCAAAGTATTATCCTGAATCTCGTCAATTTCCTCAACTATTTTACCACCATCCAAAACAAAAACTTTACCTTGAAGCCTCCTTCCTTGTGGCACTGGATCATATTGCCCAATTATCTTTTTGTCATCTTTATCACCCACAATCACAACTCGGAATCTTGTTTCGTCTCCGTAAGGAATATCTTCTTTCACTCCCAAAAATTCTAATTTGTGCTTGACTTTTCCATTCATTGAACAATGAATTTTAGCTTTGAAATCTTCTCCCGACAAATCAAAATCACACAAACCCTGATTTTTTAAAATTTTTCCATTGGATAATCTCATATCGTCAAATTTAACCTGCCCAATCTTTTTTACCTTTTTTCCCAAATCGTCAAGAATCGCCAACATATGGCTTCCCTCATAGCCCAAAACTCCGATGTCTTTATGAACATATCTGCCGTTCTCAATATCCTTAATCCTATTCTTGGTAAACTCAATTACAATTTCTTTACCTTTGATCTTATACTTTTTCATCAATTCTTTTATTTTTGAAGTAACATTTGAAGCCAAATAATTTTCAGTAACGCTAATCTTGGCTTTTGGAAATTGACCCAAAAGTTTTAAAAACTTTCCAATTATTTTTTTATCATAAGGAGTCTTTCCAAGCATTATTCTAGCCTCTCTATCCAAAGCTAAAATCTTTTTGACATAATCAAAATGGGTCTCATCGTCAGAAACTATATCCCAGCCAATGTCGTGGCCAAATTTAGAAAATATCTTCTTTAAACTGTCAGTCACTAGAACATTTGCAGGCAAGGTTTTATCAGAGGCCGCTTTTTCCTTATGTTTTCTGACATTAACGACAACCAAGGCCACGACCTCAAAACTTCTGGGTTTCGAAAGCCTATGAATATAAGCTGCCTTCCCGTTTCCAATCTGGACAATTTTCATCTTCGCTATTCTTTTAATAAATAAACGTCTTGGTGATAAAAAGCGGGGATACCGAAAACTTGAATCATTAAATTATGCCCTTCAGCTTTGTGTACCAAAGGAGGCAAAACAGCAACTAAGGTTCCCCGTTCAAATTTTGGACTCACACTGTAACTCGCTTTTTTTGGAAACTCCAAGTCATGTTCCCCCAAGTTTATTTTTCCCTCTCCCCTGCAAACTAAATATAATTCCGCCAGTTTCTCATGGTAATGGGGAATTTTTTTGTTTTTATCATCAACCCAAATCATATGAACATCAACATTAAACTTGCCATCATCATTTTTGAGCATTTTTCTCATTCCCCCCAAAGTGCTTTTTTCTTTTTTCAGCTCACTTTCTTTGATTATTTTAGACTGTCTGAATAGTTTTTCACCGCTTATTAAAAATAGGGAGAGATTTTTTGGATTCTTCAGTTTATAATTGCCCTTTTTTAAGTACAAAAGATCATTTTCCTTTATTTTTCCAGCAACTCCCCCTTCGATTTCATCTTTCCCTGAAAAAACTAAAACTAGTGTGTCTTTAGAAAATTTGAGCTTACTTTTGGGTTTTGACAAAAAACCGTATTCAAAACCAGGAAACCTAACTTTCATCTGCCGATTAAAATCGGAAATGAACTTACTATTAAAAATAGAGCCAGAAAGATAGTTTAATTTTTTAACCATAACTCAACCCAAATAAATGTCAATCTAGGTACTAATATATTTGAAAGAAGCTCACCAGCCAGTGTCAAAAAACTTTTCTTCTTCTTCCTCGTGGGTTTCTTCTTGAACGATCTTGGAAATGTCTTCAGCCGGCACTCCTTGGACCCTTCTCCTTTCTCTCGCCTGCAACCTGTCCAATATCCCTTTAACAAGATAGGCCTTTTTCTTCCAAAGATAATCAATTGTAATTTCGTTCTCGCCAAAAATGTCTTGAATCATAATTCTACCAAAAAGTAAGGAGGTTGTAAGCCTTGACTGGGAAATGTCTTTAATAAGCATCGAATATACTCTTTTGGTAAAAGGACCGAGTCGTTTTCTAAAAACTATTCTTGCTTCTTCAACTACTAACTCATCTGGGAAAAAATCGAAAGGGAAAACGCTTTTTACCCGAAAGATTTCCTTGTGTCCGGAATCTTCATCTAAAAAGATAGGGGTATCACTAGGAATACTTGGCCGGCTTAAGGGGTGATTCTCAACCTGCGGCTCTTGTTCAGACTGACTTTTTTCCTGAATTGGTTTCTCTTTAACTTCTTTATCCCCGGAAAGTACCTCTTTAACAACTTTTTCTTCCTCTTGTTTTAACTTTTCAAGTTCAGCCAAGATTCTTTTTTCCTCATCTTGTCCAGTTAGAGGTTCCCTAGTCTGGGAAGATTCCCCAATTTCTTCAACTTCGATCTCCGATGTTTCGATCTCGGAAAACTCATCCTGATCCCAAATCCGCATGTTGCCGGCTTTTGGAATTTTTATTTCGCCAAGTTTAACCTGCATGGTTTTAAAATTTGCCAAATTATACCATAAGAAAAATTAAGATTTTTAATGAGTAACAATTTTAGACAAAATTGTGATATAACCTTACCTGAAAAATAAAAACTTCTTGAATTACATAAATTTTGCTTGACTTTTAAAATCTAAAATCACTAAGATTAATATAGTGAAACTACCCAAAAAAATAGTCATTCAAATTTGTCTTTTGCCACTTTTAATTGCTTCATTTCCCCAATTCGTTCTTGCCCAGGCTCCTGCACCACCAAACAGTCTCTCTGATTTGGCAAATGTTCTTGCAACCATAATCAAATCGGTTACCGCTATTGCCGTTCTGCTATCTTTCATTATGATTTTAATTGGCGGTTTCCAATTCCTTTTTTCAGGAGGTGACCAAAAAGCAGTCGAAAAAGCCAGAAACACTTTGACCTGGGCTTTGATTGGTATAGTTATTTTAATATTGATTTGGTTTGTTCTTTTGGCAGTTTTCAATATTACCGGAGTTCCAGTTATGAATTTTTATATCGGTAACCCGCTTGGATAAATTAGCTCTTCCATTTTTCTTCTTTTCTGATAAAATAACCTATATCCAATAAAAAATATTATTTTATGTCGGCACAAAATTTAAAGTTCTTCCTAGTAAATGCCGCTTTCACTATTTTAATCGTATTTTTGGCAGTGTTTTTACTCATGCGCTCGGGATCAAGCCAAAAACCTACTTCTATCCAACCAACCCAAACCCCCCAAAATGCTACCCAAGCGCAAGAACCCCAGCAAAAACCAATTCCAAAAAACGACAAGCCTAAAGTCGAGCTTTTTGTAATGTCTTTTTGCCCATATGGAAACCAAGCCGAGGAGTTAATGATGCAAGTGGTTAAATTGATAGGCACCAAAGCTGATATTGGGCTTGATTATGTAATTTATTCAAATTATCAGGGTGGCGGACCAAACTATTGCCTCGATAAAGAAAGTAAATATTGCTCAATGCATGGGGCGCAAGAGGTCAATCAGGATGTTCGGGAGCTTTGCGTGGCCAAATACCAGAACAGTAAATTCTGGGACTTTGTCAAACAAATAAATGCATCCTGTACCGCCCAAAATGCTGACAGTTGCTGGGAGAAAGTCGCTACAAACCTTGGCATTGATACCGCCAAAATCAAAACCTGCGAGCAAAATGAAGCCACTAATCTTTTGGGGAATGAAGTTAGTCTAAATCAAAAATATGGAGTTCAAGGGTCACCTCAACTTTTCATAAACGGGGTTGAATATATCGGTGCCAGAACTACAGATGGCTACAAAAATACAATCTGCTCAGCTTTTAATACCCAACCGGATGAGTGTAAACAGGTCCTGTCTGAAACTACCGCTTCTCAAACTCCGTCAGGCGGTTGTACAACCCAGTAGGCAATCACCATCTCAACCTATAAATAATCTTTCTCAACATAATTAAAACTAGACCGAAAACGATAAAGTAAAAAATTAGGTTAAAAATAGCCAAAAGCCAATTTATTTCTCCCAAATTATAATAAGCCACTGGCCAACCTTGACTTTCACTGCAAATCCTCAAGCCAAGTGAATTTTGGGCTACCCAATCGCAACCGGAACTTCTAAAACTGGAAAGGACAGTTGCTAAAACTGCCACCCCAAAAATTGTCAAAAATTCGCGGAAAGAAAGCCCGATCATTAACTTTTACCTACACATTAACTCTAGCAAGTTCCTGACCAGGAAACAAATAAAGCGGAGTTTATTCTTTGCAGCAATCGACTACTTTTTTAACCACTTCACCCAGTTTGGCAAAAATACTTGTCGATTCGACCTTCGGAGTCTGAGAATCGGAAAGAAGGTCAATATTTTTCAGGTCTTTTTGTTTGATATCAGAAGCCTTAACCAATCCCAAATTCAACCCCCAGAAAAGGCTGTAAAGCTGATAGGATTTTTTAAACATTTCCGAAGTACCTTTTTCGTCCCCTTTTCCTAGCATTTTTGTCCCAACTTCTAAAAGCCTCATTGAAGCGGCCAGTAAATGCTTTGAAATGCACCAAACTTCTCCTTCCGGATCCCGAACAAGTTTCTTTAAAAGATCCTTGCGCATTTCCCGAACTTCTTTTAGGGTTCTCAAAAACTCCTCATTGCCGGTCTTCTGAAAAGTAAAAAACAAATGTTCCTCGATACTTATCAAATTCATTACCCCGACAGACAAATCTTCATCGGAGGATAAATCCAGCTCTTCGCCACGCTCAAGCTTTTTAACTTTATCTATAAATTTTTGAATATCGTCGCCCGCCATTTTATCTAGTCAAGAAATAGAATACTCCGCTGCCTAAAAGCAAAGATGCAACCGGCAACACCACTTTTTGATAGTAGAAAACCACCTTGCCACCGTTTTTTGCCCGTAAATATTTATCCAAAAATATACTTGCCAGAAATAAAACTGAACCAATCCCAATTCCTAAAACAAGTTTGTCGACTCCCAAATAAATGTTTTTGGGGTGGCCTATTATCCCAGTAAAATAAAGCGGGAAAACTGTGACTAAATAAAATAAAAGGACCAAAATAAAAGTCCTTCCTGGAAACTTAATCTTTTTTCCCTCAAGATAAGAGTCAAACCATAGGCTTGAAGAGATTAAAAAACCGCCAACCCAAAGTCCAGTAATCGTATCATCAATCCCCAACCACCTCGAAAGTCCAACTCCTACCCCAACTGCAACAGTGCATGCAGGACAGACAGCGTAAGCATTAACTGGGAAAAAAAGTAGTAAGCAAAAAGCAATAAGTAATAAGCAGGGAGCTGTAAATGGTAAGCGGTTAGAAGAAAGAAGTAATTTCATTTTCCTGCCTCCGCAGAAACAGTCGCGGATTCAGTTGAAGTCTGGCTACCAATTCCTGCTTTTTGGGAAAGGTAAGAAATTACATCCGGCGTACCGATAATACACTTTCCTTCAGCGGAAAGAAATGGAACCCCAACACTATCCGTCTGCAATCCGCATTTCTTAGCAGTTTCTCCAAGCTCATCAGCATTTCCCTGGTTCTGGAAAACTTCTTTTTCAACCAAATTGATCTTACTTCTAATATTGTTCTTGGTAATATAATCTTCAACTTCCTTACAGTGTGGGCAAGTGTTTCCATAATAAAGAATTATTTCATTTGTCTGCTGGGCTGAGGGTTTGGCAGGGTTTCTGGTCTGGGCAATGCCAAAGATAACCAAAATCAAAACTGCAGCCAAAATTACACCGATAATAATAATTTTTTTCATAAAACAGTTTTTGATTATACCAGATTAAGACAACCTATTAAACTTAACGTCTAAAATTCCTAGATTCCAAAGCAAGATTGACTCCAAAATAAGAACTAGCTATCATTGCAACGCTGCCTGAGAGGCAGTTTTTAAATGACTGAAAAAGAACCACAACCGAAAAATATTAGGAATAATTTGAAATTTTGATTAATTTGAGGATTTAGGACAAAGTGAATCTTTCGCCAAATAAACGCTGAATGACTTTAATTTGTTCCATAAGAGCTGTTGTTCTTTTCTCCCACTCAAAGAGAGAGTTGTAATTTTTTCTTTCCCAATAAATTTGTCCTCCGGCTGCTTTAATTTCATCCTGAAACCTTTCTGGATTTTCCCAAGTCAGGCCCAAAAATTGTTTCGTTGTAATTCTTAATCCGTGTTTAAAACAAAGGAGAGGCCACTCAGAAACTGACCCCCAGCTTTTTTCAAAAGCTTTTTTCAAAATTACTTCAACAGATTTTTCCCCCAATCCACAATCCCCTATCATAACGTCATATTCTTCACCTAAAATTTGGGATGATAATTCATTTGCGATACTTTCAGTTTTTTGCAATGAAAGAGGATATGTTAAAAATACTCCACTGGGTCGGCCGGCAATAAAAAAGTCACCATCAAATCCCTTATCTAAAAGGTTCCTAAACTCTTCCGATTTCACTAAATACCAATGAATTATTTTGTCTAAATCACAGTAAAAAAAGGGCGGAGTAAAATTTCTTGCAGTCTCTTTTAAAGCTAAAATTCTCGACTCGCCAAAAAGCCCGCCAACTCTAGTTTTAAAACCAAAATCTTCAAGTACCGAAATTAATTTCAGATTAGTATCTTTAGTGTAGACACAAAAAGCAGGTTCAAATTCCTTACCGATTTTAGTTTTAACTTTTTCAAATAACGGTAAAAGACAAGCTTTAGGATCGCAAACAACCGTAAAAACTTTCACAAAGCTATCTTATCACAAAAAATTTGACAATAAACTCTCGTAAGCCCTAAAATTAATTTGCAAAGCCATGGAAGAAACTAAGAAATTAGAAGAAGGAAATATTATACTTTTTGTCGCCGCAGCAGTTATAATCATTACGATAATTATTCTCCTAGTTGCCACAATTATAGTAAACAAAAAAAGCTCCTCAACAAACCAAGGAATTCAAACCCAAGCTCAATTGAATAAAAATTCCTCATCAATTACCTCCGGTAGTTCAGATAGTGATCTTGACCAAGATGTTAAAACATTAGACTCAGAATTGGGAAAAGCTGACCAGGATTTATCCAATACTGATAAAGGTCTTGCCGACCAGCCAATTAATTTAGAAGATTAATGAAAAAAAGAATTTTAATTACACTGATTGCGCTTACCTTTTTGGTTTCAACTTTTGGGGTGGTATCAACCCAGGCCTTAGGCTTAACTTCAAGCTCAACTCCAAGAATCCAAAAAATCGCCGACCAACGGGTTGATGCCTTAAAAGCCAAAATCAGTGAGGAAATTGACAGGAGAATTACCTCCTTGAATAAGCTTATTGAAAGAATAAACGAGGTTAAAAAACTCTCTGACACAAGTAAAAGTTCACTTATCCTGCAGGCTCAAGATCAAATAACCAATTTGACATCTCTTAAAAACAAAATCTCTGCAGATTCCGACCTCGAGACTCTAAAAACTGACCGCCAATCGGTTTACAACCAATACCGAATTTATATGCTTTTCATCCCCAAAATTTATATTGTCGCTTCTGCCGACAGACTTTTAGGAATCATCGACGATACCCAAATGATTGCCGACAAACTTCAGCCAAAAGTCCAAGGCGAATCCTCCTTGGAAAAAACCTTTGCTAACTTAGAGGCAAAAATAACAGACACCAAAACCCAAGCTCAAAATGCCCAAAACGCTGTCATGAATCTTACTCCGGATCAAGGCGACAAAACAAAAATGGAGGCAAACAAAACAGCCCTGCAAAACGCCAGAAAAATGCTTCAGACTGCCAGGCATGATCTTGCAGATGCCAGGCAGGACATCCAACAAATTCGTCAGGGCCTGAAGGTTAAGACTTCACCGACGCCTAACCCTAGTCCGACTCCTTAAGTTTGGGAACTAACTTTTTTTTAAATGGTATTTTTTTAACCCAAGCGTGGTCGTGGATTTCGCTTATTAAATAACCAATTAAAAATAGAGCCTCCGTCATAATCACCGCATCAACACTGATTCTTCCTTCCCTTTCCCAATAAACGTCATCCAAAAAAAGCCAGAGGGCGAATTCGTCAATCGTCAATGCCGCCCCAAAACCAAAAAGAGCACTCGCCAAAAATCTCAACTTCTTGTGATCCCAAAAGGAAATTCCAATATAGCCGGCTATCAAAATAATAATAATTCCAAAGACCATATGGTGGATATGGAAAGGCCCCGGAAGGTCAGGAATAACACCTCTTCTTTGTAAAATTGTCATTATCCTAATAAAAGTAAAACTGGCCAAAAAAGTTACCAAAATGATAAGTTGGGGGAAATGAGGTGATCCCTTAATCCTTTTTAAAAACCCCGAGACCATAAATTTAGTATAGCATCTCAGAGATTTTTTGCTTGCTTTTTAAGTTAATTCCTATTTTTTATCAACTAGAAATTTGAAAAGGACAAAGAGAAATCCTGTGGCAAAAGCAATGCTAAAAAAAATCATGAAAATTAGAGATCAAAAATGTATAATAATGTAGTCTCCTAAGACTATATGAAACCATATCTAGTGTTAATTGGAGCTTACGCAAGAGACAACTTCGGCGATCTTCTTTATCCTAAAATAATGGAGAAGTGCTTCCCATCATACTCAATAATCAGAGCAAGTGGCTTAACTGGAAAGGATCTGACAAGTATTGGCGGCGATTGCGTCGTTAACGTCAGGGAATTTTTATCTGATCCAAATAACTACCCTTCGGCAGTAATCCACTGCGGCGGCGAGACAATAACTCTTTCAAAAAAAAGTGGGGTTTCTTTTAATCTACCACCGACTTTAATTAAAAAAGCTGGCAAGCTTTACCTGGGTAGCGAAGAGGAAATCTCCAATAAATTAACTGACTCTAGAAAAATTTTAGCCTATCTTTATAATCATGAAGATTTTTCAACCAACAAAAGTTCATTCCCAATTGCCTTTCTGTCAATAGGGGGCTCCTCTTTATATCGGTTCTCCAAAAACAATTCATTTCTTTCAATTATCAAATCTAAACTAAAATACTCAAAGTACTTAAGTGTCAGGGACGGAAAAACCAAAGAATACTTAAAAAATTATCTAGGGGTTGAATCAAAAGTACATCCAGATATCAGTCATCTTCTGGCAAAAACAAATCTTCCAGAAATAAGAGAAGCTGAAAACAACGTAAATATTAAAATGATATTGGAAGGACTCCCTTACATTCTTTTTCAAGCAAATCAAAAAATTATTTCAAGATCCGGAACTGAGTTTTGGGCAACTCGGCTTGCAGAAATTGGACAAAAAATGAACAAGGCTTTAGTCTTACAACCGGCTGGCCTCGCTTCAGGCCACGACTCTCTAGATCAACTAAGAGACCTAGCCGAAAAAATATCAAAAAAGAAACCAAAAGTTTTTGTAAAACTACAGGAAGATCGAAACCTTTGGGGACAAGTGGCAATCATTGCCAATTCATTTTGCTCCATTTCATCAAGCCTTCATGTTAGAATCGTTTCTTTGGCTTTCGGGAGACCAGGTTGCAGCCTGGAAAATGAAAAAACTTCAAATTATCTTAGAAGCTGGGAAATAAGTCCAGATTGTTGTGATGTCCCGGCTAATAAATTACTTAGTGTTTTAGAAAAGGCTGTTAACACAAAACCTGAAACATTCAAAAAAACCCAAGAGTTAATGGTAGTGCAAGCTGAAGACAGTTTAAAAGAAATGTCTAACAGGTTAAAACTCAACTTCGGAAATAAATCCTTCCAAGGCGAAACCGAAATTGAACCTGAAAAACTATTTCAAGCATTGTCTCAAGAAACTGAAAGACTAAGAGAAACATTGGCAAAAGAAATAATCAGCAAGAGAGGTTTAGAAATTGAAAAAGTGGCAATTTTGGCTGAATTAAACGAACTAAAGTCAAGCAAATCTTGGAAAATAACTAAACCTTTGCGGTCAATTTACAGACTAATAAAATTGGGGCATGTTAGGGATAATACCAGAAATCTTTACTATCTATACTTACCTCTCCTTTTTATCTTAAGCTTGCCAGATACTGTCTTTTCGGACTGAATCGATTAGAGTCCATTATTTTGACAGCAACTTTCTCCAAGTTTCATACGATTACCTCGTTTAATTTCAGTTTCTCCAAAAAGCAAATATTAAAATTACACCGCTCTTAAAAACTCCTCGGAAAAAGAACGTGTTCGATGCTTGAAAATGGTTAGGCGTTTTTTACGGCCTTCCTTTTGGTTAGAATTGCCGGCAATTGACTGATCATGAAGCCTTATTTTCTCTTCATCCTCCGAATATGTAATAGTTTCAAATTTGTGGATTCTTCACCAAGCTGCTGACAAGTGAGAAAGTCCGATAATCTCTCTAACTTTTTTCAATCTCGGTTCATCGTTTAGCGCTTTGGCCAGAAGATGTAAATCTTCGCCTATTCCACCTAAAAACGCACTTGCACGACCAAGTCCTTCTCCTTCTAACTCGCCTAGATTTCTTCTGAAATGAATTGAGATCCATTGCCCTTTCTTATTTCCGGGGTAATCATGAATTAAAAAACTGGTATGTTTCCCTACTGCATTTACACTTAAATTATCATACTCTATGGCCTCATTAAATAGTATGTTGCCAATACGGCGCATATTTAAGTTAAGCAAAGCTAGTGTTCGAGGTTTTTCGCGCTCAGTTGTCATTTTGGGAAATTATACCAAAAATCCAACCGATAATCTCAAATTATCTAATAAGGCCGTAGCCCAATGTAACCGGGTCCAAAAAAAGGAAATTCCTTAAAGGAAAGTAAGTCAGAAGGCAAAAAGCCAAAATCTCCCCTATCAATAAGGTAATTACTAAAGTCGCCCACTTTGAAAAGTCTCTTTCTGAAAACAAAATCAAAAAACTTGCTAAAAACCCAAGAATAATTGAGAGAACAAAAATTGAGATATCAAAAAACAAATTGTCTTTCAAAAAAGCGGTGTAACCGTAAAACAGTGCGACAATTAAGATTGGGATTGAGTAAAGCTCTACCAGTTTTGCCAACCAAAAGTTGCCAAATCTCCTCCCATAAATAAAATACTCCAAAATGCCAAAGAAAAATACCGGCCAAAAGGCAATCTTTAAATGTTCCCAGGTGCTCTCATTGACAGCAGCAATAAGAGCTAAAGGTTTAAAATTACCTGAAATTTGAAAGGCAAAATGAAGAAATGACCCTAAAAGGACGGCAAATATTATTCCCAAAAGATGCCAGAAAAACACTTTCCTTCTCACAAACCAATTTTACCAGAAAACCAAAAGATGAGATTTAGACAAAATTAAACATCAAGATCTCTTTTAGTGTAGAACAGATAAGTTATCGCAACTAACACCACGACAATAACGGCGGACAAAACCAAATAAAATGGGTCAAGTTTTCCGCTAGTTAGCACGCTTTTAGCATCAAAATATTTAAATGGAGTCAGGTATTTTAGATTTTCTACTTTGCTGTAAATATCAACAAAAATCGAGAGAATAAAAGTAAAAAGCAGAATCCCCGCAGTGATTGAGACCGATCCCTTTGGCTTTTTACTCATACCAGCAACCGCAGCTCCTAGAGTTAAAAATATTAGCTGTAAGAAAAACATGCCGACTATAAGTAAAATAATGTCATGCGTAGCGCTGGCACCTTTATTGTAAATAGCCACTAGCCAAACAGAAGAAATAAGCGTGACAATGTTGATAACGACAACATTACAAAAAGCCGCTAAAAGTTTTGCTGTAATGGCTTTTGCCCGAGTCAAGGGTCTCACAAATAAAAACTCTGAAGTTCTATCCCTTTCTTCTTTGGAAATAATGCCGGCTCCTAGAAGTGCAGCGTGAATCGTGGCAATCGGGACAATGTAAAAGAAAAGGATAGCGTAAAAGCCTCTAGCTGTGGCTAGATCAACTCCAACATTTAAGCCAAGTATAATCTGGATAGATTTTGGAATTTGATCGATGATTTGATTGATTGATTGGCCGGAAGTCTGATAGGCCGAAAATTTCAACACTCCGGCCAAAATAAAAAGGAACATACTGGCTGACCAAAAAAGTAAGGGAAATTTATTCACTTTTAACTCTCTAATAAATATGTTCATTTCAGTCTACCGTCGGAATATCCTTTTTGTTATAAATGTAGTAAACCACCCCTGTAACAACCACTATAAAAGCAGTTTCAAGCAGCAAAAATTTAGTTTCAAGGCTACCATGCTTGATAATGTAGGTTAGATCATAGAATTTAAAAGGGGTGAGATAGCGGATTTTGCTTCCGAAAATGGTGTCTAACGCCCCAATTATATAAAAGGCAAAAACTAATGGCAGCGATACAGTAACAGGTGATTTTATCTTTGGAAGAACAGCGGAAAGAAATAAACCAATGACGAAAAACATTAACTGGACCAAAAAAAGTGTAAGTGAAATCAAAATGAATTTTTTCATTTCGAAATCGCCAGTTGAAACAATGTTGGCAGTGGCAACTGCGCCAATGACATAAACGATATTCGTGATAACAAGTAGTGTCAAGGCAGCAGCGATTTTTCTAGTAATCATATAAGTACGGGTAATTGGTTTGGTCAGAAGAAAATCAAAAGTTTTCCCAGCAGCTTCTTTAGAAATAATGCCGATGCCAAGATTTGCCGCCTGAATAGCCCCAACCAATAAAACAAAGCTAAAAATAAACAGATAAAAGCCATTAATAGTAAAGAAAACATTTAGTTGAATTCCTAAGGCTGCTCTGATCGCCGGTGGGTAATTTTCGAAAATCTTTCTGACCGTTTCGACATCTTTTGAAAAAGCGCTAAAAAGAGAAAGGTAAAAGACAGCAAGAATCAAGAGGGCAATTATCCAAATAATGGTCGATCGCCCATATTGTTTTATTTCATGCCAGAAGATATTCATGGGAGCCTCTTACTTATAATAATGTAGGAAGATTTCTTCCAAACTTGGTTCCTCAACCAGCATGTTGTTTAAATCAAGAGAAGCGATTTTTTTGGTGATATCGTTTATCCGTCCACGATAAAGGAAATTAACACTACTATCTGAGATCAAAAGATCACTTACTCCTTTGATACCTGCGAAGAATTCTTTGTCTACTTTAGTAGCAGTATCCAGTTTGAATCGTTTGTAGTTATTTTCCAAAAGCTCACTAATCTTTTGGACTCTGATAATTTTACCCTCTTTGATAATGGCTACACGGTCACAAAGTTTTTGAACCTCACTTAAGATGTGGGAGGAAAATAATATTGTCGCGCCTTTTTTGTTCTCTTCTTTCAAAAGATTGAAGAATTTCTGCTGGATAAGAGGATCCAAGCCGCCAGTTGGTTCATCAAGAATAATAAGTTTTGGTTCGTGAAGCAGACCTTGGATAATCCCGACTTTCTTTTTATTACCGTAAGATAAATCGTCTATTTTTTTCTTGAGGTCGAGATCAAACAGACTAGACAATTCTTTGATTCTCTTTTTCATCGTTTTTTGATTTTTTTGATAAAAACTTGCAGAATAACTTAAAAGATCAATTACTTTCATATCATCATAATAGAAAACCTCGGAAGGCAAATAACCAATTTCCTGCCTAATCTCTGGCCCATCCTCAATAATATCTTTTCCAAAAATCTTTGCGCTACCGCTTGTTGGGTAAATCAAACCAAGCAGAGTTCTAATTGTTGTAGACTTGCCTGCTCCGTTTGGACCAATAAAACCGTATATTTCCCCTTCCTCCGTTACCATATCAACATCAATAATTCCCCTGGATTTTCCGTAATATTTTGTAAGTTTTTTAGTTTCAATTACGTTCATTATTAGTACCTTTTTATCTCAAACATTACTAATTAAAGTTTTTGGTCTAAATTATCTTATATCTATCAAGTAATTTTTTCAAGAAAATAGCAGATTAGAAAAAGATTAATCCTTTCCATAAATTATACGTATTTTAAACTTACAGTAATTTATTGATTTAAAAATGTTTGATCATCCGATCAAGGGCATTAAAAATTGAGGCTAAAAATTGGTGCTCGCTAGATGGGACGATTTTAGAACTATGGTTTTACTGCTTGATTAAGCACGCGTCTCATTTGGCGTCATTTTCCAGCTCCAGGCCTTCTTATCTTGCTCAGTTCTAAGTCAACTTCAACTTTTGGGTCGAATTGATTGAATTTCAGACAACTCCAGTTAGAGGTATTATTCAGAGAACATCGCATCAATTTTTTAGGTCATTATCCCTATCCTACTTAATTCTTCGAGCTTGGCGATAAGTTCTACTCTTGTGTAGCTAGAAGTATCTATTTGTTTATTTGCAAAGATCCTTAAGCCCTCGATGATTCTTCTTGCAAAAACTGCTTCCCCTTTTCTCAAAGTTTTTATTCCTATTTCATTTTCTGTAAAGGTTTTTGAAACAATAACCAGCTGAGCAAAAAAAGGCGCTGTATTGATAAATACGTTAGAAATATCTTTTATATCAACACTATGTACTCGAGAAGAAAAGGGGGAACTGCGAGTGATAACCGTTACTCTTCCTTCCTCAACATTAATGGTGTCTGGAAATAACTCAAAAGGAAAGCGTGAGGAGATACTCACCAGTATTCGGTTGGATTTCCTGACTAAACCTGCTACGAGATTTTTATCAAGGCTTTTATGTTCATCCGCAGTTTGAGTCCGTTCTTCTATTCCTCTTGCCTGAAAAGTAAGACTCTCCTCTTTTTCCTCAAGTAAATCATCTACTTCATGCTGCGTATAAAGCCTTTCTGGCCAAACAGTCATGTTCTCTTTTTGACCATTTATTTTAATATCCATATTAGTTTCTCCAAGTATCATTTTATTAAACCCAATATACCCAGCCCGATAAGTCCAATAATAATAAGGTAGATAGCTATTAAATAGTTAAGAAATTTCGGGAAAATAAGGATCAATATTCCAAAGGCAAGTGATGCCAAAGGGGTCAAATTTGTAAAAGATAGGCTCATGCATTATCACCTCCTTAATAATTAATAGTTATTACCCATTCAAACCTAAAAGACGGACAATCAAGACAATAACTGCAATAACAATCAATAGATGGATCAGCCCTCCACCAATATGCAGAGAAAATCCTCCCAACCATGCAATAATTAATATTATAATAATGATATCTAATAATCCCATATTCCCACCTCCTATTTTTGTAAGGTATCCTCAAGCCAAACATATCAAACGAATTAATCCGTTTGCTGTTTTTCGCCAGATAATATCTGTATTAGCTTAACAATCCCCCAAGCCAAAACAGCGTATACGATAATTGCGACCAGTGTTGACGGCTCAAAAACTGCAGTTGTTTCCACACCTTGTGTATACCCCCTGTGGAATATTCCTTCAAAAGGTAAGATAAAAACTGCGGTTAAACCATAGATTAAATTCACAAAGGAGCTTGAGAAACTCGCTCCCGTCAACTTAAGAATTAAACGGAAAACCAGGAGTATTTCCAGTATTCCAAACAAGAAATAGATTAAATATTCTATAGTCTGAAAACTGCTAGCTCCGCTTTTAACTGGTTTAGCTGGAGTCGTAGTAACTGGGTTTGGATTATTGTCTTGGGTAGTTGTAGTCTCTCTTACAATTTCTGCCATATTTTTTTCACCTCCTTTTTTTTAAAAATTATTACCGATTTTTTCTTTACCCCGCCGTTGTTAATTTTAGTTTAAGACCCAAAATCCACTCCGGTTTCAACTCTTTTAATTACTGTTTCCTTGGGTAAATAGTTAATCAAGGCTTTTTCTATCAGATCAGCTAAGCTTATTTCCTCAACGACTGCCTGTGCCTTGGCGTGCTTAACAAGAGAATGGTTAATAAAGAGGGTTATTCGTTGCTGTTTATTAGTTGTCACACTTCATACACTACAACTAGTTGTAGTACTTGTCAAGTATCACTTCAGAGCTAACCCACTTTTAATAAGCTTACTTGTAAAGGGAAAACCTGGAGGAAGCTTGTTCTAAACGAAGCCGAAGGAAAGTGAATGATAGGATTGGTTTTTAACTACATTTAACTAACTCCTGTCATTAACTTTTTAAATTCATTTATTTTTCACCTCTCTTCGTTTGAAATGACACAAAAAATCCGCCTCAACGGCGGATATTCTATATAGTATATAATTTTCCAATAATTGTGATCCTGTATTTCACTGCCCTAATACAATATTAAACCTATAACTTTAATACAAGTATCTTAACATCGGAATTATTAAACAGTAATTAATATAAATTGGTTATTTATCCAGCTCTTTAAGTTTTTCTTCAACCCAGTCCATTTTTTCCTTTAACCACTCCTTTTTCTTAAGAAGATCTTCTTTTGTCATTTCTCCTCCATCTTTATCCCAATGTTTATGATGATCATGGTCATCGCAATTACATCCCATATATTCCTCACCTCCTTTTTTTTAATTTTAACTATTAAAACTGAAAAAGAGCTTAAATATAGAAGTTATTTTAGACTTTCATCTCCATCATTAAAATGAATATCAAGGTGTGATCCGTCACAAAACGGTTTATTTTGAGAATGTCCGCAACGACAAAGAGTTGCCCGGTTCCTCGTTTCATATTTCCTTCCGTCTTCGGATTCTAGAGAAATACCCCCTTTTAACCAAATCGGTCCGCTTACTTTAGCCTGCGGATCCTCAATTAATGCAATGGCAGGGTCGAGTTTTGGTTCCACTGCTTTTCCTGTTTTTTTGTCCCAAACGACCAGTCTTCCGGATGGACAATTGCAGGCAGTTTGGATGGCAATCTTTTTGGCTTTTGGATTATTTGAGTTTTTGACATTATTCCATGTCCCGCCTGAAAGATGACAAAATCTAGCGCCAGAACAAAGAGTTGGAGCATCTGCTAAGTCAAGATTTGGTCCTGATAATTTTTCAGCCTGATTTATATACGTTTCTCTGGAAGCGGTTTCCTCTCCATTAAAATTTACCTTAATATGAATTCCGTCGCAGTAAGGTTTATTTTTAGATTTACCGCATCGGCATAATGCATAATCACTCTGTTTCGGGTATTTTTTCCCTTTAACCCATTTTTCGGGTTCTCCTTCTTCACCAACTATGGAGATTTCTTTGACCAAAGGTAAATTCCCCGGTACTAGATATGGGCCGTTTTTGGTAATTACTACTTTCTTGTTTGTTTTCATAACTATCCTCTATTTCTAATTATTTATATTTTTTTACGTATTAATTTACGTCAATTATACTCTCTATGAGAAAGTCGTAAGTGACTCTTATATTAGAGGACGTTTCTATTTTAGGTTGATTGAAGAGTAACTGGCTCCACGGGATGGACAATGTTAGAAGCTATTTAATCATTTAAAACACCCTCTCTTTTTATAAGGGAGTATAGCAACAATTAAATGACAGATTACTCTGTCGTTATACCGTCAAATTCCTCTTCGTTTTTCACTGCCTCTTCTTTTGTTGCACGAACGATTCCGTCTTTATGATGTGCTGGGGAATATATTGTATAGAGCTTAAGATCTTCCGTCTCCGATATATTAATAACATTATGGTTTGTGCCGGCAGGAACTACCACAACAAATCCATCTTGAACATCGTATTCATTTCCGTCAATGATACATTTTCCTTGTCCCTTTTCAAATCGGAAAAATTGATCATTATCAGGGTGAACCTCCATACCAATTTCTTCTTTTGGCTTTAAACTCATTAGAACTAATTGACAGTGTTTAGCAGTATAAAGAACTTTACGGAAATTACTGTTTTCTAACGTATCTTTTTCTATATTTGCTTTATAACCCTTCATATTTTCACCTCCTTATCTATTTAATGCTAATAATTATAATTAAAATTGAAGATTATTATCAATATCCATAATTTTTGAGACTAAAAAGAGGTGCTCCACCTAATAGACAATGTCAGAACCTATTATGTTAAAATTTAGAAAATGAAATTAACAAATGACAGCTATACAATTTATATTGGTACGAAGAATTTTACAGAGAAGTATTATAAAGACAAAAATGGCTGGTTAAAGATTTCAGCACGCGGTAATAAATTTAGAATGACAGCTGAACAAGTTCTCAATCATTTATTACCTGCTATAGCTGGGATCAAACCTAATATAATACTAAAGGTTGAACACCACGAGACTGAAAATAACAAGAATAAACCTAGTAAATAAGTTGCTCGCTAGATGGGACGATTTTAGAACTTTTACTTAATATAACAAGCTTACTTGTTTAATATATTTTCTAATTTTATGAATAGCCCTCCTTTGACCTTTATTTGAAATTCGGTAAAGATCTGATAAAAGTCTCTCATCAGTTTTAAAATTTAAACTGATCTGTCTACGTTTTATCTTCTCACCATACCCTTTTCGGAAGAGTCTGTGAACGCTTTTAAGAGTGTTTGTAAAATCATCATTCTCCCATTTTCTAACAATACCTTTAACGCTAATGAATATTAAATCGAGTAATAAATTAATATCCTTTTTAAGGGTATGCGAGTCATGAATATCTTTATTGCCCTGTTTGTTTAATTTCCATTCTCCTCTTTTTAATGAGTCATCTCCAAATAAAACTATTGAATCTTTCTTAATAATTGTTTCAGAAAATTTGGAGATATAATAATCAACTGAAAATAGACCAAATTCGGTATCATGAATTATGGAGTTAGCACTGCCTCCGACAGGGCTCCATGATTTTGAATGATGTCTTACTAATACAGGGGAAATATCTTTGAATATCTTACTGAGTTTTTCTAAAACCGTCTCAATTTCAGCATCCTTAAAAGTAACCCAAATATCTATGTCGCTAAACTCGTCCTTAAATCCTTTTGTACCAGAGCCAAATTGATGGATAGCCACAGGGTTTAAAGACTTAAAAGTATTGATAATTTTCTCTAATAATTGCTTTCGACCCTCAATCCTTTTTTGCTTAAATTCTTCAATATCCACAACACAGAGTATATCAGAGCTAGACAACTATATTAAAGAATATCAAAGATAATAGATGGGACGATTTTAGAACTTTTAGAGAGTATTAGTACTTCTAATCTTAAGGCTTTTCTTCAGAAATGGGTTTTCCCTCATCTAAAAACTGATTAAATGCTTTTAATGTTTCTGCCGATGCTTCAGTCGTTACCATATTAAATGGCAGCATCGGGGACAGTTCTCCTTCCCCCATAAGAGACCATGCTGGTTTGTTTATATAGGAGGTTAATTTTGGAGATTCACCTTCCGTTAAATTCAGTATGTAAACATGTTTTACTCTCGCTGGTTCTCCTTCAGGAGAAATGTGAAGTTGAACTGATTTAAAAGCAGCTATTTTTTTTAATTCCTCTGTCTTTTTAAACCAGGATCCTTTTTTGGTTTTTATTTCTCTTGCTTCCTGCTCCATTAGAATAACCCGTATGTCTTCAACAGAATGAAGTGGTTCTCTTGATTGATCAATTACAGGTCTATCTTCCCACTCGGAAAGTGCAGAAGATTCTAAATCCAAACCTCCATATTTTGTTCCGCTAAATGACTGTTCTCCTTGAAGAAGTTTTGTTATCTTTTCTTCAATTTCTGACCTATCCGTTTCTGGATTTAAACCAGCTTCTTCCTCACTGCCAACTTCACTCATGCTCCAATTTTAGCACAAAAAGGGAAAAGGGCTTTAAAAAGTTAAATTTTTGAGGCTAAAAAGGGGTGCTCGCTTACTGGGACGATTTTAGAACTTTTCTGAAATTTCATCAAAGAATCTCGCTTGCAATGAAAGTAGATTTCTCGTTGCTTTCTCATCTTTTCCTATTGGTCGTGAACCTGTATCAATCAATATTGCACCCATCATTCGTTCGAGAAGCATAAGATTAATTTTTCTTTTTGCATCAAGATCAGTTGCAACAACTAGGATTTGATAATATCTTTTGAACCATTCATCAAAGAAAGACTTCAACTGTCCATAATCGAAATTGGGATCTTTGATATGTTGCATACATCCCCATACGTTAAATACAAGATCGTAAAGTTCTGGTCTATAGGTCCAATATAAATTTGAAAGAAGAACAAAATTGCCGTTTTCTTCAATAAGAATATCTTCAGCAGTTAAGTGTCCGTGACAAAAGACCATCTCAATTTCCGAAAGTTCTCTTCTCATGATTTTCTTATATCGCTCAATTCTCTCTTTAGTTTTTTCGCTTGATATTCTTTCTCGTAAGATGGCTTTATGGTCCGAGATATTTCTCCATATCTCAACTCTCCTTATAATAAAATCAGCTGCGCCTTCTTCATCTTTTTTGAGCCAAGCTTTGTTCAGAGAATTAGCCCGATATTCCTGGTAAAAGTTACAAAAAAGGTCCATCTGGGAAGGAGTAGCAAAGGGTTTCTCAAAAATCTTTGGGGCATCAATAAACTCCGTTATCAACCACCCATATCCCATCTTTTCGTTCCATTTTTGCCAGCCAAAAAGCTCAGGTAGTCTAATTCGTTTACTTAAATTTTGAGCTTTGAAATTCTCAATAATATCTGGCTCATCAATTTCAGGTTGTAGACCCTGAAGTTTTAAGACGGCATCTTTGTCCTGATAAATACCGCGATAAATTATACTTCCAACTTTATCGGGGTCATAGATTGTACCCTTGAAAATAAGTTCTTTGGGTTCGAACCCTGTTTGTTGGGTAACTTTTCCTAGAACTTCTTCTTCTCGTTTTGAAAAATCGTTTTGCGTAAAATATTTTTCAACAATTTTTGTCATTTTTTAATAAAACAATTTTATACAAAATTATAACGAAGGTTATTCTGAAATTACAAATGTCTTTAAATCCTAATCGAGTTTAAACAGTCTAATATAGTTTTTTGAAGCTAAAAAGGGGTGCTCGCTTACTGGGACGATTTTAGAACTTTTACTCTTCCTGGTTGCCTAACCGAAATTTAACAAACAATCTCTTATATTTCTCTGCTTCTTCAGGCGGGAGAAGTCTTATTCTATTAACCCAACCCATTGTAATATGATCGTAAACTTCAAAACCCATCTCTCTTGAAAGCCTTTCCATTTCCTTGGGAGAAGTTTTTCTATCTCCGATTGATTGAGCAAGTTCTACATTTTGAGCTTGATAAGAAGGCCAAACAATGTTTTTCGCAAATGAACCCTCGTCAAAAGCTTCGGTCGCAACACGAAGTTTATTATCAGTAACAAACCAAAGTTTTACATCCCCTGGACCTTCACCTTGATAGCCCTTTTCGTAAATATAACTTATACCTTTTTGAGCAAGCAGTTTAGGAAAAATTTCTTCGGGAACATTCAAAATTACTCTCGTATCCCAGGTTTCTGGCTTATATACATAGTTATCTATTCCAAGAGGTTTGTAAGGTCGTTCCTCTAAACCGTAAGCCTCTACTATTTCGTCGGCTTCTTTGCTTGCTTTCTCAATTTCCTCTTTTATAGAAGGGTCAAGGAGTTCAGCCATTTGTTCTTCCAAAGATTTTTTTGGTCTTTTTCTAAAAAGACCTCTGATAAACTCTGCCATAAGGAAATTATATTAAAAAGTAGAATTTAAATCAACTATGGGATGTATTTGCTCGCTAGATGGGACGATTTTAGAACTTTCTCTATCACTTAGTGCCCCCACCGCTCTGGTGGACTATATTAGAAACACTGAGCCTCATTTACATTAAACGCCAACTGATTTAAAATATTGTGTATATGCAGTATCAAAAGACCTTGAACAATGTAAATCCAAGTATTCTGTTAAAAGTAGAACAGAATCTTAGGACAAAAGGTTTTAAGATAAAAAACAAAGGTAATAATTCTTTAGAGGCAAGTCGGGGATCAGAATTTGCTCAGCTTTATTCTTTTGATATTAGAAAATACAAAACTGTATTAAATGTGACCTTAGACACAAAAGCAAATAGTTTTACCTTCTCATACGAGATAAAAATGGGGGGGGCAATCCCAACTTCAGATGATCAACAAAAGCTTGATCAAGAAATTCAGGAAATTTTAGGTAACGAATCTGGAATTGTACAAGCCTCTCCCAGTGGGCAATTGACCAATGCAGCGTTTGATTTATCAAAAATGTACGCCATTGGAGGGCTATTATTGGGTTTTATCTCGCTTTTCATAATTCGTTACTTAGCCATTGGTGGTGCTTCACTTGGGGCAGTTGGGGTTTATTTAACCATTAAAAATAAGTCTAGTTGGAAGATAATTCTCTTAAATGTAGGGGCAATCGTTTTGGGAATATTCAGCTTTGTCCTATCAGAAATTTTGGTACATCAATAATTATTTTATTTTTGAGCTCCGCCAAAAAGCCTCGACAATACAAACATCGTTTTTCTCCCCCTTCTGACCATAATCGTTTTGAGCATCAAAAATTTGAGGCTAAAAGTGGGTGCTCCGCGGGTAGGACTCGAACCTACAACCCTTCGCTTAACAGGCGAGCGCTCTACCATTGAGCTACCGCGGAATAATTAATGTGCAGTGGAGATTTTATCATTAAGGATCCCAAAAATCCAGCCTCTTTTTTTGGTTTTTCAAGCTCGGGAGAATATTTCTCTTTGACTTTTGGTTTTTTGAGATTTATATTTAGCTTACTGCCCCAAAAAGGGTTTTTTTATGCCAGAAAGAGAATCAGAACACTCAGAGAAAATATCCAAGATTTTATCGGAGGCCGCCCAAAAAATAAAAGAGGCAATTGACGAAACTCTCAAAAATGTTGAGGATTTTCCTTTGGAAAATTTCGGCAAGATAGACGAAGGCAAAAAAGAGGGTGGGATCAGGACAATCGGAGAAATTTGTCTCCAGAAGGCCATTTGGATAAACAATTACGAAGACCACCATTTTAAAAAGCCAGTTGTTTTAACCCCAGAGGGACTTTTTAGAACAAGCTGCGCATTTTTCGAAGACGTACCAGCCAGATGTTCAAGATACTGGCCCCATCTTGAGAACCTCCAATCGGCTTCGGAGGACGAATATCTAGAATACGGTTTTAAGGCTGTCTGGGAACTTGAAAAGATATTAAAACTGACTAAAACCAAGGTTTGACGATCCCGCAATCAGAGAATTTTGAAAAAAGTCAGCACATTTTGGAATGTTTCTCAAGTCTTTCGTCTCGGCGAAGTTTTCTTAAAGCCTTAACCTCAATTTGGCGAATTCTTTCTCTTGTTACTTTAAATTCCTTGCCTATTTCTTCCAAAGTCCGCGATCTTCCGTCCAAAAGCCCAAACCTCAATTCTAAAACCTTCCTCTCCCTTTCAGGTAAACTTGTTGCCAAAATCTTACTTAATTGGTCATGAATTAGTTCTTTTATTGCGGCTTCTTCAACATTCACTTTTTTATCCGGTACCAAATCCCCAATTTCATCTTCTGATTCTTCGCCGATTTGGAGATTAAGTGAGATAACTGAATCTTTATCCTTAACATTTCGGATAAGATTTTTTACACTTTTTACACTTTGTCTAAGTTCTTTTGCTAACTCTTCAGCTGTCGGCTCGTAACCCCGTTTTTCAAATAGTTTAGCTAGCTTTTTTTTGTAATTCAACACCTGATCATGAAAATGGACCGGAAAACGGATCGTCCTTGAATTTTTAGCCAATCCCCTTATAATTGCCTGGCGAATCCACCAAGTCGCGTAAGTTGAAAACTTGTGAGGATTGCCTGTTTCCTTATTTATCTTATCAATATCATATCTTTCAACTGCCTTCAAAAGCCCTTCGCTGCCGTCCTGAATTAGATCCAAAAAGGGTACTCCCCGATTTTGGAATTTTTTGGCAATTGAAACGACCAATCTTAAATTTGCACCAGCTAATATTTTTTCAGCTTCCTCATCTTTCTCACCCCTTTTTTGGGCACTTTTTATCCGTTTACCTAAACTAATTTCCTCCTCGGTAGACAAAAGTGGAACTCTCCCAATTTCTAAAAGATATAACCTGACGATATCAATTTCCTCATCAGAAAGGAATAAATCGCCAAGCTCAATTCCCTCTCCGGCTTTAAAGCCGGAATTATCAAAACTTAAATTTAGAGGTTTTTCAACGACTTTAACCGGGGAAACTAAATTTGAAGAGACAAAACCCAAGTCTTCGTTTTGATCTTCGCTATCTAAACTTTCTCGAATACGACACACCTCGTCAAAATTTCTACTGACAACCGACACTCTTTCGAATGCGCTCATTTTTACCCTCCAGGAATTAAAATTTTAACAGCAAAGGTACTAAGTAGCAAGCATGCCTGTTCTTTTAAGAAGATTCCAAATAATCTCGAAGGCGTTTGGCTCGGGTCGGATGGCGGAGTTTTCTGATTGCTTTAGCCTCAATTTGGCGAATCCGCTCTCGTGTGACTCCAAATTCTCGGCCGACTTCCTCTAAAGTTCTTTGTTTACCGTCCGAAAGCCCAAACCTCATCTCCAAAACTTTGGCTTCACGAGGAGTCAAAGTCCCCAAGACTCCTCCAATTTCATCCTTAAGCAGTGCCTCGGAAGCCTTTTCTTCCGGTGCCGGCTCGGTTGTTGGAATAAAATCACCAAGATGGGAATCTTCTTCTTCGCCAACTGGGGTTTCAAGGGAAGTCGGTTCCTGGGAAACTTTAATTATTTCCCTCACTTTTTCAACATCGACTTCCATTTCGGCGGCAATTTCCTCTGGGGTCGGTTCCCTTCCTAATTCCTGGGTCAAGTGCCTTGAAACCCTGATGAATTTATTGATCGTCTCAACCATATGGACTGGAATCCGAATTGTCCTTGCTTGGTCAGCAATCGCCCGGGTAATTGCCTGGCGAATCCACCAAGTCGCGTAAGTTGAAAATTTAAAGCCCCGTCTCCAATCATATTTTTCGACTGCCCGGGTGAGTCCGATGTTTCCTTCCTGAATTAAATCCAGAAGGGTTAAACCCCGACCGACATATTTTTTGGCAATTGAGACGACCAATCGAAGGTTTGCTTCCGTCAACTTTTTCCTGGCTTTGTCATCATCTTTTTCAACCCTTTTGGCTAAAATAACTTCCTCTTCATAAGTCAAAAGTGGCACCCGCCCAATCTCCCTAAGGTACATTCGAACCGGATCTGAAACCGCACCCTCGTCAATTGTCGCCAAAGCTTCAATTTCCTTCTCAAGTTCAGTAATACTTTTAGTTTCTTCGGCTTCGGCAGCTGTGGTGTCAAAAACGTCAATTTTATCTTCTAAAAGTTTAGTATAAAGGTCATCCAATTGGTCAACGTATTTTTCGGCCTTGGGGAAAATTGCTAAAATATCATCCTGGGTAACAAAACCCTGTTCCCGGCCGCGCTTAATAAGTTTTTTTATTTCTTTTTTGCGCTGCTCATCCGAAAGATTCGCTTTAACTTCAGCTTTTTTTCTTTTTTTCATCCCTTAAAGTACCTCAAAAGACTTTTTTAAATATTTGCAAATTCTAAAGACAAATCACGAAACCTCTTTTTCAAAGTTTCCAACTCCCTAGCCTTATGTTTCCCTTCCGCTTCTTTAATTTGGTCTGTCAAAAGTCTCAATTTTTCCCCCAGACTCTCTTTTCTTATTGACTGGGAAATTTTTTGGACCTCTTTTAGCCAACTGTCCCCAGTATCGACTACCCCCGACAAATCAACCAAAGACAATCGCTTGTAAATCTCAATTTCCTCATCAGTTAAGTTTGAAAAACCTTTGTTTTTTTTGGAACCGGCTGCAGGTGGAATAATACTCATTTTGTAGAGGTTTTTCAAGCTCGGGTTTTTAAAATCAGCCAAAGGGGGTAAGAAATTATTTTCAATCTTAAAATCTTTTCCTTGAAAAAGAAGTGCCAGGAAATATTCTTCCAGCCTGTCCTGTTTGGATGATCCCATTATTCCCTTTTTGACCTCGCTTGAATCTTCAAATTTTACCCCAAGATTAAGATCTTTCCAAACTTGCTTTTTTTCCATTTCCCTTCTTAAAACTTCTTCTCCAACTTCCAATTGGTTTGCAAGCTTTGAAAGGTAATGAGCTTTGACCACTTCATCGGTAATCTTTCCCAAAATCGGCAGTAATTCACCTGCTATTTGTTTTTTACCCTGGGCTGTTAACTGGTCATTCCTCCTTAAAGCTGATGAAATCAAAAAATCAAAAACCGGAATAGCTTTATTGACTGCTTTTTGCCAAAGGTTAGGAGATTGAGAAATTAAATCAGCCGGATCTTTGGCTTTCTCAAGCTGAATAACTTTTATGTTCAAACCAGCAGAGTCAGCCATTTCTATTCCCCTTCTTGCTGCCGCATCACCAGCTAAATCAGCATCAAAACAAATTGAAAGATTGTCACAAAGGCGGGAAAGAATCGTCACTTGGTTTTCAGTCAAAGCAGTTCCTTTAGTTGCAACCGCATTCTCAACACCCACTTGGTGTGAGGCAATCGCGTCAAACTCTCCCTCAACTAAAATAGCCTCATTTTCGTGCTTTATGGATGATCTAGCTAAATCTAGACCATACAAAATCCTTCCTTTCGAGAAAATTCTGGTCTCTGGTGTATTTATATATTTTGGCTCGTTTGATTCGTCTTTCAAAACCCTACCTGAAAAGCCTACAATTTCTCCCCCGCCTGACTTTATCGGAAACATCAGTCTTCCCCGGAACCGGTCATAAAAACCGCCTTTTTCTTTGGCAACTAAAAGCCCAGAGTTTGAAATATCCGCAAGCTCATACTTTTTTGACAAAAATTTCAAAAGGGTTTCCCAAGCTTTCGGCGCGTAACCGATCTCAAATTTTTCGATTGATTTCTGGGAAATCCCCCTATTTTTCAGATATTTCCGGGCTTCCTCCCCGACGGAGTGTTTAACTAAAAGAAAATTATAAAATCGGCTGGCCAGTTCATTGATTTTATATAGCTTAGTTTTTTGATCCTCAGCTTGCGGAGCCCTCCTTTTTATTGTTACCCCTACCCTTTTGGCTAAATATTCCAACGCTTCGGGAAAGGTCATCCCCTCTTTTTCTTCCAAAAAAGTAAAGGCATCTCCTCCTTTGCCACAGCCGAAACAGCGCCAGATTTGAAGATCGGGAGAAACCATAAATGAGGGGGAAGTTTCGAGATGAAATGGACAGGCGGCTTTCAAGTTCCTGCCTGCTTTTTTCAAAGGCAAATATTCGGAAATCAAATCAACTAAATTAACTTTTGATTTTACCTGTTCAACTTCATCCATTTTCGTTAAGGCTTTTGATGCACCCAATTTTACCACTCTTATCCGAAAGCTCCAATTGGTTTAAAATTGGAAATAACAATGCAAAGGGCAAAAAAACACTGGCAAATTATTTTTCTGACCTTTATTGTCTTATTTTTCATCCTACCCAAATTTTCTTCACTCGCTGCACCCAACCAACTCATCGCCGATGAAAAGTACTACATTGAAGCGGCTCTAAAGTTCGGGCAAGGAAATTTTTTAGAAAATATAGAACACCCACCTTTAGGGAAACTTCTTATCGCCACCGGCATGAGTATTTTTGGCCAAAATCTTGCTGCTGCCCGTCTGCCTTCATTAATATTCGGCACTTTTGGAATAGTTTTAACTTTCTTTCTTACCAGGCGGCTTTTTGGAGTAAAAGTTGCAATCCTTGCAACTTTGCTTTTAGCGATAGATCCTCTTTGGGCACAATTTTCAAAAGTCGCAATGCTTGATATTTTTGTCTCAACTTTAATTTTGGCTTCAGTATTTTTTTTATGGAATTATCTCAAATCTCCGACTTTTAAAAACCTAATACTTTTTACAGGTTTTTTGGGTCTGGCTACAGCAACAAAATGGGTGGCACTTTTTATTTTGCCGCTTATTGCGGTCTTCTTTGCGATTCAAAATAGTTTCAACCCTAAGAAAAAAATCGTTATCAGTCAGATAATTCTGTTTTTGCCCCTTTTTGCCTTTTTTTATTTTTTGCCCTATCTTTTCCTGCCAGGCTTCGACCCGAAAAGTTTTCTTTGGTGGCAGTATAAAATGAGCCGAATTAACCTATCAGGAATTTGGCCCTACCAACCTCTAGCTTTTCCACCTTGGAAGTGGTTTTTTCAAAAACCCTCTTTTTTGCTTTCCAACAACGATGCTCTTCTTAGAGGAGGAGGGAATCCGCTGGTTTTTTGGCTTTGGCCGATTGTCTTTTTGGTTTTGGTAAGAGAAACAATCGTCAAATTGAGGAAAAAAAGCGGTTTTGAACTACTTTTTCTAATTCTTGCCTTCTCTTTTCTTTACTTTCCCTGGTTTATCCCAATCCGGCCAACTTTCAGCTACTACATTCTACCCGCCGTTCCCTTTATGTGTATTGGCACCTCCTGGATTCTCTTAACAATCTGGGAAAAATCAAAAACAAATACCAAACTGACAGATCGGCAAATCTCCGTCTAAATACCACTTATTTTTATACTTAACAATTTTTATCGTTTGGCCGGATTTAATTTTACAAAACCCATAATTATCGGTCCTCTCAAGCAATTGAACACAACCCCTGAAATCATAATAGTTTTCAAATGTGCTGTGGGCTTTTCTTAAATAAGCAATATACCTTATTGCAAATAAAGAAAGAACTATAATAAATATAACCAATACAACAAACGCCAACCAAAATCGTTTGAAGAATAAATATTGTTTTCTGGAATTCTTTGGCACTTTATCCTCCAATTTGGCGGAGAGAGTGGGATTCGAACCCACGGTACCCTTGCGGACACACAGACTTTCCAGGTCTGCCAGTTAAACCACTCCTGCACCTCTCCAAATTTGCTTCCTGCTGTCAGCTTCCAGCAGTTAGCTTCTGTATTTTACCAAGATTCTTTCCCCAAAAGTCTTTATCGCTTTTAAAGGTCAGTCGCTCTTCAACTTCATCAAAGTCAAGCCACTTTTTATCAGAAACTTCCCAAGCGGTTTTTGCTTCTCCCTCACTTTCATATTTCATTAAAAACCAAATCACTGTCTTAAATACCTTTTTCCCATCCTGGACATAAAAATACTGGGTCTGCCCAAGTTTCTCTAAAATTTCGGCAACTACTCCCGCTTCCTCCTCAACCTCTCGCAAAGCAGCTTCAGCGCTTTTCTCCCCTTTTTCAATTTGGCCTTTTGGAAAACTCCAGCCCAAATGACCCGAATGCTGAGTCAAAAGAATTTTCCCGTCTTTTATGATAATTCCCCCAGCCGAAAATATTCTTTCCAAAGGTAATTTTTTATCCATTTTAGACCAGCCAATTATATTCAAAACAAACCGAATTTTCCAGCCCAAACAAAGTAAAAGAGAAGTTTAAGAAGATTGCTTTAATTTATACTCAAAATAATCCTGTCCCCAAGCAAGAATTTTCCCTCCCTCTTTAAGTAAAGTTGCAGCTTTTTCGGTAAAGGCAACATAATCTGACAAATCTTGGGGAGTAATGTTAATCCAAATATCTCCTACAACACAATCAAAGAGTTTTTTGGATTGAAACTGATAAAAATCACAAACAACAATATCTCCATAAAGTCTTTCGAAAGTTTGTCCACAAGCCTCTATTACATTGGAATTAATTTCGCAAGTCACAACTCTTGTCACTTTTGGATTTTCCAAAAGCAATTTTTGAACTACCCCCAAACCATAACCAGCAACCAAAACTTCCCCATAAGCTTGGTCTGCAATGTGTTTCTGTTCCTCAACTTCCTCCGGCAAATCCCACATCCACATCTCTGGGTTTTCACCGTCTTTTTTTAGCCAAAGAAAATTATAACCGTATTGGTTTGAAATCTCCGCTCTCTCCATTATTTGCGTGCCTGGGGAGATTCGAACTCCCGACCTCTGACTCCGGAGGTCAGCGCTCTATCCGCTGAGCTACAGGCACTCGGTTTACACTGATCCGGCATAGCTGGAGAAGTGCGGCAGGAAGAGGATTCGCCCCGCCCTTTTTGCGGAGAGAGCAGGATTCGAACCTGCGAGAGCCTTTCGGCCCCATCGCTTTTCGAGAGCGACGCTTTAAACCACTCAGCCATCTCTCCAAACAAAATTCTTAAAGGGCGGGGTTCGAGACCTGACCAATAAGCCGCTCTGGCATCCCTCCAAGCCTGGAAGAATTATATTCCATTTTAAGGCTATTCTCAACAAATTCTTAAAACCCTGGTCAACTTCTTTTGCTTGTTATACGATTAAAGTGTGACCTACTACGACTTTTATCAACCAACACTTTTTGAAAAACTTTATTACCAAGTCGGCAATATTTTGTTAATAATCCTACCGATAATCCTTATCTTCTTATATCTCGGAGTAACATTTACCCGAATGCCTCTTGAAAAAAAAGGGTCTTTCCTTCAAAAGATCCTACTTTTGTCTCCTATCTGGCTGATTTTATCTGTCTTTGAAATTTTCTACGGAGTAAAGCTAATGCTTTCAACCCAAGACATAAATCTTGTCTACGGTTCTTTTATTCTTATTCTGACAATTTTTTGCTTTCTGACTATCTTTACTCCCTATGCTTTTCTTGCCCTTTGGCCGGCAACATTTGCTTCATCGCTGGTTGAAACCTTTGGTGGAGTATTTTCAAAAAAAGACCCCCATTTAAGCTTTGTCTGGACTTTGATTGATAAAGTTAAACAAAGCCGACAAATAGCAATTACAGGCTTAATTATTATTCTTTGCGGACTGGGTTTTATAGATTTAGTCTTCTTTTTTTCCTTATCTTTGGGAGGCAAAATTCCATTTTACCTTTTGTTTTTGGCTCCAGTTTTTATATTTTTCTACTATTTAGCAGAACTTTTAAATTACGGAAAAATAACAATTGATAAAGGCGACCATCAAAGGGCAACCGAACTTCGCCACGACTTGGAAAATGTGGCAATTGCATCCGGAGTCCAGGCTCCAAACTTTCAAATTCTTACCAATTTAAATCCAACCTCGTTTACGATTTCCCCCAATTTTGGCCAGCCTTGCGTTTTCGTCACAACCGGACTTTTAAACTTGGCAAATAAAACTGACCTTGAAGCTGTTTGTGCTTATGAAATCGGAAACATTGTTTCCAAAAAAGTCTTTGATTACAAACTTATCAATAATTTATTGGCTTTGATGAGGGGATTTAGTTATATTTTATTCATCCTGCTCTTAGCTAACTTCAACTTACTCTGGATTTATCTTATTTGTCTTGTGTTTATTTTTATACGTTTTGCTCCCTTAATGCTAACCAGTATAGGACTAACTTCCGGAGCTGACCTTTTGGTTCGAATAACAAACCCTCCCTATGTCCTGACCAATTTTTTCGCCTATATAATCTACTATTCAACTTGCTATGACGAGGTTTATTTGGCAGATCTTAAAACAATCCAGCTTACTCGATACCCTGCCGGTCTTTATTCAATTCTGACTAAAATTGCCAGTTTTGACGAGGAAAACGAGCCAATGCCGAGCGATTATTTCTACCTATATTTTACTGCTGAAACTAACTGGGACCTTGATATTTCCGCTCCCCAACCTCCAATTGCAAACCGAATAGCTCTTTTAGACAAACTGGATACAACCTTAAAAAATTTAACTTTTGAAAAGGAAGTAAAAGAACTCCTCTGTCCTTTTTGTGCTTCGCCCCTTTCAGAATTCTGCGAAGAAAGCCATTATGGGATAGCGGTCAAAATTCACTTTTGCCAAAAATGCGGCAGCGCCTGGTTTGACAAATGGGAGCTTTTTAATATTGCTCATCTTAAGATGCCTCTTTTAACAAACCAAAATTTTCAAAACATTCCCATACCCCCTAAATTTTTGTGTCCAAAATGCGGGGTAGAACTTTTACTTTGGGGTGACGTGAACATCCCTGTCTCTGTTCATGTCTGGAGATGCCCAAGTTGTGATGGCAACTGGCTTGAACATGAAGATCTAGTGGAATATGAAACCTTTAAAGAAAATTCCCTTAAAGCAAAAAATATTTAAAAACCGGTTTTTATTCCCGAAACTATCCCGGAAAAATTGAAGCTTTTTTCAACTTTATTAAAATTATTTTCATATTTAATCCAAGTTTCAGGAGTAGTTAAAAAAGTCAAAACGTAAGCTTTTCCAGAGTGAATTGCGTAAATTTGCCTTTCTTTTATCCTAACCGATCCGACTGTCGCCTCAAAATCATCAACAAAAGCCGAATCTCCTCCAAGTTTTGAAGGTTTTGAGGAACCCAACTCATAATTCGTAAAACTCAAAGCCCTCTTGGCATTACCAGATTTTGCATACTCTACAAGAGAAATATTTCCTAAATTATCCTCGATCGTAACATCTAAAACAGCATGAAACTCCAAATTATTGTTTGTCATTTCTATAGTTGGACAAATGTAGCTAACAACAACCCCTGAATTTTCGTCCTTTACCCACCCAACCGGCTTCTCAAAAGAAAAACCATTCGCCTGGTTTACATAGGTTGGAGAGGAAGGATCAATTTCTTTCTCACTAACAATGCTTTTGGGAGTTGAAGTAACAGTTGGAATAGGGGTAGTTATATTTCCTGAAATAATTTCCTCAGTTGATTTTTCTCCGTTTTGCACTTGATTTGTCGAATTAACCTCGCTTTTTGCAAAAAAATTTGTTTTATAAAGATAAAAACCGCCGCCTGTTCCAGCTACCAATAACAAAAAGGCAACTACTACAAAAAATAAAATAATTTTGCTTTTTAAACTTCCATCTACCTTTAACTCCTGCGGGGGTTGCGCCTGGTTTAAGATTGGCGTTTGAGTATCAGCCCCTAAGGGTTGGGGTCTAAAACCTGGTTGAGGCGGCAGCGGGACATTAGTGTTTAAAACTGGATCCATTAATTTAATTAAATAGTTTTTAAGAAAATTTTACAATTCAAAGTTTTTCGAACATAAATCTTTGAATTATGCCCCAAATTTTGCTATACTCCCGAATGTATCATGGAGGGTTGGCCGAGTGGCTTAAGGCAACGGTTTGCTAAACCGTGATGGTTAAACACCGTCTCACAGGTTCGAATCCTGTACCCTCCGCGGAGGCGTCGCATAGCGGACTAGTGCGGTCGTCTTGAAAACGACTAGGGGTGCAAGCTCCTCGTAGGTTCGAATCCTACCGCCTCCGCCCAAAGTTGTATAATTGGCTAGAGGATCAGTCTGCCCAAATGGAAACTAAAAAGTTATTTAAAAAGCAAAAAAACGACGAAGTGACAACAAAACCCGAAGAGGCAAAAGTCACCTCAGAAGAAGAATCAGAAGCTGAAAGAGAAAAAGCCAAAACCTTGCCAGCACTTTTAAATTGGAAATCGCCCGCTCGGCCTTTTCAAAAAAAGTCAAAACAGTATTTTTCAACTGCCGGGATTATATCTTTAGTCTTTATTTTAGTCTCAGTACTTTTGCAATGGTGGATGGCAGTTGGGGTAGTTTTGACCCTTTTATTTTTAGCCTACGTCTTAGGAACAGTCGAACCCGAAATTATTGACCATAAAATCACCGGAAAAGGCCTTGTTTCCCATAATAAAGTTTTTTTATGGAGAGATTTAAAAGGCTTTTGGTTTGACAAAAGCGAAAGCCAAAATCTTTTGGTTTTGGAAGCCAAAAAAGGGTTCCCACCAAGAATGGTAATTCTTTTGGGGTCAACAACAACCCAAGCTATTTCAAATATTTTAGGGAGATATTTGTCTGAAAAGAAAGCCCCGCCGACTGACTTTTTGGATAAATTGGCAAAAAAAATGTCTGCCTGGATTCCTTTAGAAACCTAAGAATTTACCAAAATGTCCTCGTAGCTCAACGGATAGAGCATCAGATTGCGGATCTGAAGGTTGAGAGTTCGAGTCTCTCCGAGGACGCAGGAAGTTTACCTAAAACTAAGCCATTTGGCCGCAGGAAACACACTTTCTTGGAAATAAAAGATCTAAAAAAGACAAGGTCATGATTTTTTGATTGTACCATTTTGCTTTTTAACCTGATTTTTGCTAGAATAGCTGAACCTGGGGATGTACTGAATCGACAGGGTTGAACTTTAAAAACTGCAAGCCGAGTAAAAGTTGCATCTCGTAAAACTGTAACTTACTAAATTAAGTGCCAACAGAAATGTTGTTCGCACCGCTCTTGCTTACGCTTAAAAAACGTAAAACAGAGACATCTTTAAGGCTTTCTCCTGGCGAAGCTTTTTGGATGTAAACAAAGTCAGGATGAGATGAATTGGTTTGATTATGCCAATTTGTCAAACTTTCAAATTAATCTGGCAATAACTTTCCTGTCAGTCGGATCAGGTTGTTGTAAGACTCATTGATTGGCTAAGCTTGTAGAAGTTTTTCTAGGAAAATCTTGGACGCCGGGTCGCACTCGGCCATCTCCACAATTTATTCGCTTTTCCCGCGTAATTCCCGCTCCATTTCCCGCAAAGAATCTCTCTTTTGCAATTCCCTCCTCTTCTCGTAACCTTTTTTCGATCTTGCCAGGGCAATTTCAATTTTGGCAACGTTATTTTTGATATAGCAAGATAAAGGAATTACAGCCAAACCTTTTTGACTCACTTTTCCCGAAAGGCTTTTAATTTCTCCCTTTTTCAAAAGCAGCTTTCTTGACCTTTGAGGATCAACTTTCGCCCCCGTCCAGGGATTAATATAGGCATTAACAAGCCAGGCTTCACCATCCCGGATTTTGACAAAACACTCATTCAAACTCATTCTGCCTGCCCTAATCGATTTAATTTCCGCGCCCAAAAGGACAATTCCAGCTTCAAATTTTTCAAGGATCAAATAGTTGAAGCGAGCCTTGCGGTTTAAAATTTTCATTTGAGGTCAAAGGAATAGAGATTTTTCCCCGAAAGTAAAAGCACAATTTTGTCTTTTTCTGAAACTATAAAGTCTGAAATTCCTATAACTCCATCAATTTTATACTGGGACTGGTACTTTCCCGTTTTGTCAAAAACAAAAAGTTTTGACTTATCAATATCCAAAATATATAGGTTTTTAGCGTCAGCTTCGGTAAAAATAATTGACTTTGAAGATAAATTCTCTGATAAACCCGAAAGGGCAAAATCGACTTTGTTTCCTTCATTAAATTCCAAAACCGAGCCATCAGATGAGAGAATCCAAATCGAGCCATCAATTGTCAAAGAAGTGGCATTTCCAAAATTAGTGTCAACTTTAAGGTATTGTTCTTTTTCATAGCCATTGCCAACTGGAGTATATCTTAAAATTTTGGAGGTTTTTTTATCCGCAAGATAAACTTTGCCTAATATAAATGCCCCGCTTGAGAAAATATCCTGCCAGTCAGAGTCTTTATCAATTATTTTAGTTTTGTCTTTTTTAGCCAAGTCAACCTTCCAAACACCCTTATCTGGGTTTACTAGAAATGCTGAATCTTCCCAAAAGCTTATAAATTTTACCCCTGAAAGTTCATCCCCTCCAGCAACAACTTCGGCAGATTTTAAGGGAATTTCAAGTTTTATTAAAGATTTAGAAGTTGGATCCCAAATAATTACCCGAGAGTTATAAAAAGCCAAATTCTTCCCTGAAAATCCTTCTTTGGCCAAAGACAAATCCATAAAGACTTGAGGTTTGACACCAAAAAGATCCAAAGATCCTTCATAGCCTGCTTTGATATCAGCTTCCAATTTGGAAACTTTGTCTTTTTCCAAATTATATTTTTTGGCTTGGGAAATTAAATCCTGGGCTTCAGTGTAGAGTTTTCTTGCTTGCTCCTTATTCAAAGTCTCAATTGATTTTGCTTCGTCATATTTTGCGCTTGCTGCCGTTATCGCCGTCTCAAAATTTGTCTTATCTTGAGAAATTTTCTTCTGCCTTAACCCCAGTCCAATACTGACTAAAAGCACTACAACCAAAACTGCTAAGAAGATCAAAATTATTCTTTTTCTTTTTTGTCTTACTTCAATCCAATCCCTGGCATAAACTTTTCCTGAAGGGAAAATCTTTGAAAAAATTGCCGAAAACGGTGAAAGGAAACTTTTCGCCTTTTCAAAAATGGGGTTTTGAGTTTCTTCTTTTTTAGTTTCCTGATCTGGCATTGCAACCTGGCCGTCAAGCCATTGATCTTCCTCTTTGGGAGATTGGTCAATTAGTGGTTCCTCTTCCAAGACTTGTTGTTTGGAAATTTCCTGCTCCTCATTTTTTGATTCGATTTCCTTTTCCTCTTTCTCAAGGGTTAATTCATCCTCTTTGGGCATCGGAACTTTAGTTAAAGTTACTTTTAAAAACAAAACGGCAACTTTGGAGGAATCGGGAAGCGATTTAATTTTGGGGGCAAGGGAATCTGTCACGTCATCAATCGCTTGGGATTGAGAAATTAATTCTAAAGTTTCTTCTTTCGGCACTACCTCTTCAAACCCGGAAGAAGCCAAAACGACGACATCTCCTTCCTGGACAAAACCGGATGCCGTTTGGATTTCCGATTTGTCAAAAACTTCAACATTTTCTATCTTGGGGATTTTTAAAATCGACTGGATTTTTCCATCCCGAACCAAAAAAGCATTGGCCCCACCAACGCCGGCTAAATACAAAACTTTCCCCCAAAGTGAAGCGGCTAAAATCCCATAATTTGGATGTTCCTTCAACTCTGCTTCAGAAAATTTGGCTAAAGCTTCAAAAAGATGGTCGTTTGCCGCTTTGGTTCCCTTTTCCAAAGCTTCTAAAACATCACCTTCCTTGGAATTTAAATATTCCTTCTCTAAAATTCCAAAAACCTCCCTCCCAAAAGTGGCACTTTCTTCCTCTTTTTTAGACTCAATTTCAATTACTGCAGCCAAACTGCCCCGAAAAGACTTTTTTTCTTCATCGGCTGGCTCTTGCCAGAAAACCTGCGACCAACTTCCTTCTTTGGGGGTTCCGGCAATTTTTGTTACTTTCGGGGTAAGATTTGTTTCCATCGGGCAAGATCTTCTTTGACCAAATACTAGCACAAAGTGCGGATTCAAACAAGAAAACTAGCTAATTTTTCTTAAAAATAACTGCAGTCGAGTCCTCATAAATTTTTCGCCAATTGCTAAAACAGGGCATTTTTTCATCTTTTTTAATCAAAGCCACCTTAATATCATAATTTTTGGCTAATTCACAATTTCCCTTACTGATTTCAATATAATCCCCCAAAATATTTCTTCCCGATTTATTCCAGCTAGCCATCCGACCATCAATAAAGACTTTTGCCTCACTAAACTGCCAATCAATGTAGCCACCCCAAACATATTCATTAAAAAGATTTTTTGTTAAATTTTCTTTTTTCAAATATTCCACTGCCGTATAAGGATAACCGTCGAAGAAAAGTTGCGTTTTAAGATTAGAAGATTGCAAAAGTTGCAGAATAAAATACAAAAAAATTGAAATAAATGCGGCTGAAGATGATGTAATAATAGGTAATTTAACCCAAAAGCTCTTAAAATCAACCTTAAAACTAAAATATCTTGTTCCTATAAAGATAAAGATTGCCGACCAAAAGAAAACAAAAGTGATAGCCAAAAATCCAAAAGCAAAGATAAAAGATGCCGTCAAAAACAAAATCGGAGGAATCCTTTTAAAGTTTTTAAAAAGAATATAAACAAAAATTAGTCCTGAAAAAGCATAAAGCAGATTAATAGGGAAGTAGATGGCCGTCGATTGCCACTCCGCAATAGAGGTCAAGTTTTGTCTTGATGTCAAATCAAAAAACACAGCTGATTTCCATAAATCAAAAGGTGCCGGAGAAAGTATTGTGCCTAAAACAGCAGCAAAAAGACAGCCAGCCTTTATCAAAAAATTCTTTTTACTTTCTAAAAAATCTAAAATCAAATAAAAAGATAGAACCGTCAAACCGGCTAAAAATCCCCGATGGAAGTTCACCCAAATCGCAAAGAGCAAAAGCCAAAGAAAAATATGTTTCCATTTCTCAAAAAACCGCCTGTCCAAAAAAACCAAAAGAATTGAAAATGCCAAAAATGAAATTGTGTGAGGCCGAACACCTAAAAGCATACTTGCCAGCCCTACTCCTAAAAAAACTATAAATACCTTCGAGAAATCTAACTTTTTAGGAAGTAAAATCAAAACGGATACGCTTGCCAAAAAGCCAAAAAGAAGTCCCAAAAAAATGTGCCCTAAATTGTTAAAAATTAAGGTAACAAAAATTTGATACAAGAAATATGAATTACCCCATCTATATCCTGGCATTGTCCAAGAAAAATGATCAAAGATCACAATCTTTCCAGTTTCCAAAAACTCTCGCCCCATCGCTAAATGCCAACCGAGATCTGAATCAATTTTAAATATAGTTAAAATTAAAAAGGAAAAGAGGAAAATCAAAAGGTGAAATCTTCGATTAAAAACAAACTTTCTTATGCAAACCCAACAGCCTAAGCAGTTGATTGAGCACTTCATTTCTTCTCTATATTATAAAGTGGGCCGACAATTTGGATGTTAGCAGGGGCTCTTAAATTAAACCAGTCTTTAAACTCCGACCCGCCGAAAGACTGACTGCCGGCATCGCCGGACACTGTAACCGAAGTAGTTATCCCCGATCCAAAATCCGCTCCAATTGAAATATCTGAAACATTATTAAACGGATTACCTCCTCTTGATCTAAGCTCCTGCTTAACCCTTTCGGCATCCCAATTCTCCTGCCCTTCAGGATTTGATTTATCCGTCTGGTAAAGATGAACTTTGGTGGAAGAGTCTAATCTTGAAAGAAGAATTACATTTGCATAATCTGCCACTTCTTCCGATTTCAGCCAAGCCGTTTTATTGTATTGACTCCGGGCACCCCAGTCACAGTAAAACCAGGGAGAATCTTTGTCGTAAGCATTCGATTGCAAATCAGAGAAACTGCCTATCGTAGAAGGTGAGTCAACAGCGTTTTTAGTCCAAGAAGTCGAGTTCCAACCAATAGCTGCCGAAGAATGAATGTACCCTCCATGAGTTGAAGAAAACCAGGCTTTAATTGGCTGCCCGCCTTGAACCATAACTTGTCCCGCAGTTGCATTAACCGCTTGTTCCCAATTTCCTCCTTTAGGATCGGGCTGAAAAACCTGACATTGTTGAGTAGTGCAAATAGAACCGGAGCCATTATTTGTGTAGGCCAGAGCGTACGATCTTGCTGCAATTGCCTGGGCCTTCAAAGCTTCCATCCCGCCTTGATCCCCCCATGAATTAGGAACTTCATAAATGCGCTTTACATAATCATCCAGGGCATAACTTCCATAACCTTCAACATTTATTTGGGCTGATCTTTGCTCAATCGAATCAAAATTATAGTAGGCCCGCAAGATATCCTGATAATTTTGGCCAACCTTTGACCTTCCAAACGCTCCGTATTGATTTAAACCGACTCTGTTTGGAACGCCATAAGTAAAGAATCCAAAAGCCGGACTAAAACCGGGACTAACATATGGATTAATATCACTTGAACATCCACTTTGGGTATTATAGGCATAAAGAGGAATGTTCAAACTCCCCAATTTCTCGGTAATAATTTCCTGCTGTTTGGCGGTCAAAGTCGCTATTTGTTGGTTCAAGTTTTTCTGCCAATCCCGAGCTTTTGCAACCTCTCCACGAATAAAAGCGGTTTGTTTGTTAATTTGGTCCTGAACAGAGGCAAGCCTTACTTTTTCTTTCTTAAGATACGCCTCCAAGTCCTGGGCTTTTTGTTTCTTGTCGGCTAAATCCTTAAGGTCATTGGAAATGGATAAAATAACTCCTCGATCTTGTTGAGCTACCGCATTGCGGTAGGCAAGTTCTCTTGTTGCTTCAACAGCATCTTTTGATGATAGGAGAATTTCCATAGGGAAATCCGACTGGCCTCTTATATATGAAGCTCTAACAGTTCTGTCAAAAAGATCCTTTTGGAAGGAAAGATCTTTATCCTTCTTGGCAATTTCCTCATTTAGATTTTTAAGCTCTATATCTTTTGCTTGGATGGTTTTAGTATGTGAGTCAATTTGAGCCTGGATTTGGGTAATTTGGGCATCAGCTTTATCAATTTGGGCCTGCAGAGGCGCAGTTGCCGCTTCGGACATCTGGAGTTGCTTTGCTAAATCGTCAATTTGCTTTTGAATATCGTCTATTTCATCTGCCCGAACAGGTAACAAGTAACAAGTAACAAGTAACAAATTAACAGAAACAAAAATCACTAATATTTTTTTGAGAAGTTTCATAAAGTCTACCGACTACAGTCTACCTCAATTTTTGGCTCTTCCTCTTTCCTGCTCTCTACCTCTATTTTTGACTTTTCGTCAAAAACTGTGTGATTATAAAAGTAACAGCTATTCTATTATAAGGTAAGATGGCAAATAAAATAATAAGCTGCATATCGAGGAGTACCCTAATTTTATCGCTTATCTTTATTTTCCTCTTCATTCTGCCAAAAGTTGCCCAAGCTTGTGACTTACAAGTTTCCCCAAACCAATCTGGACCTTATACTAGCTCACCAATTAATGTCAGTTTAACTGACACTTTTTATGCAAAAATTTCCAATGCAACCCAAGAGAAACACATTCTGAGGGTGAATTTTGTTCAAGACGGATCAATTGTAGGAACTTTTCAATTTAATCCTAATAGTTCTGGAGAGTATTATCAGCCAATAAGCGTGAGCGATCTTAAATTCGGAAGCGGAGCAGCTGTCCCTGACAACAGCCAGATCTCTCTTGATGCATGGGACACCAATAGTGGAAACTTCTGCGCTCCTCGAGGCTTAGTGGTTAATATCGGCAACCCTACTCAGAAGGTCTGTGTCTTAGAGACTTCTCAAAGTGCAATTGCTCCAGGTATGACAATTAATGTCACAATTAAAGATGGCCAAGAAAATAAGGATTATTTGGTTCGTCTTTCCAAGCAGGATGATGGGGTAAATAGCGTTGGAGAAGCAAGAGTAACCATCACAATTCCATCGGGTCAAGATACGGCTTCAGCAGATCTTCAAGTTCCCAATTCTATTGATACCAGTAAAAATTATATCCTATTTGCCGTTCAAGGGATTAACCAAGATTGCCAACCAATAATAACTTTTACAGCAGGTACAGGTACTTTAATTGCTGGTCCGGGTGGTTTGTGGCCGGGGCATTGCGGAACAAACAACAACGGCGTCCCAACTGCCCTTGGTTGCATTGATACCGATACCGCCGGCTTTATCAACGGCTTTTCGATGGTCGCCTTCGGTTTAGGTTTTGGGATCGCCTTTTTAATGATGGTTTTTGGCGCAATTAAAATCCTTACCTCCTCCGGCAACCCAGAAGGTGTAAATTCCGGCCGGGAAATAATAATTTCCGCCTTAACCGGCTTACTTTTTATGATCTTCGGCGTTTTCCTCCTAAAATTAATTGGATTTACCATTTTCAACTTTCCGATACCAACCTAAACAAGTAATAATAAATAATCAAAAAGCAAGAAAAAACAAGTTGCTAAGTTTAAAGTCAAAATTTTTAAATTTTGAATTGCAATTTTGAGTTTTGCATTTTAACTTTTGACTTATTTCCATCTGTCATCTGATACCCAACTTTGACATCTTTTATAAATTCTGCTTAAGATTAAACTAAGAGATGGAATTTTGGGAACAGCCACAGCCTGCTAAAAAACCGTCAAAACTTGCCCCACCGCAACCAGAGGTTGAAACGCAAGAAAGTCCTTCATTTATCAAAAAAAACAAACGGTTAATTATTGTTTTCCTCGTCTTTATTTTAGTTTTGTCAATAACAATTTTTACGATCCTTTTTTTCGGCCAGAAATCATCGCAAACCCAAAATACTCAAAACAAAGTAAAACAAGACCAAGCTAAAAACTGGAAGAATGAAAAAGGGGAAATTTTATGTGCCGGTCCTAAAATCTGCCCGCCAATAAATTAAAAAAATGAAACTAAAAATAAATCTTTTAAAAATCTTGCAAATTGGTTTTTTAAGCCTTGTTTTTTGCTTCCTTGGTTTGATGGTTACCAAAAGTTCATCCGCATCAACTTGTACTGACCAGGGTTGTTCTGCCCCAAGCCAAACAGTTAATTGGAGTTCTCCGGGATTTGGGGTGGTACTTACCCTAAACGGTGGCATTGCGGGAGCCAAAAACACGAATAGTACTTCTGCAACCTTCAGTGGTTTATTACCGAGTACCTCATATAACTATGTTGTCTGCGCACCAAATTGCGGTACTGGTAAGACAATTAAGTCAGGTTCTAAAACCAGCACTTCTGGAGGTAGTTTGACAGTCTCTTGGCAATATACTGTCGTACTTTGGACCACTCCAGGTTGCGCAAGTTGCGGATCTAAAAGTGGAACCACTACTGGAACCTCAATCACTTTTAATGACTTGGAACCTAGTCATGTTTACAGCGATACTGTCTGTACTGATAATTGCGGTTCTGGATATCTTGTCAAAAATGAAACTTTGCCGGCAACTGGAGCCTGTACTAATTGCCCAAATCTCGGAACCCCAACCCCCACTTCCCCAATAAATAACCAGACAACAAACGGCTCCCCAACTTTTACCTGGACAGCCGCAACAGGAACGGTTGACCACTATGGTCTCTGGTTAAGAAAGGATAATGCCCTATTCGGTAGCGGCCTCTTTGCTACTAATGTATCAGGCAGTTCAACCTCAAAAGGCTGGAACGACGGTTCGGGATCTTGGTGGGCTCAACCCAACACTTACGGGAACCCAAGCCAGCCGTTAACCAATGGCACTTATTTTTGGCGAGTGCTTGCTTGTGGAGATGCAGCCTGCAGCATAATTCATTATTCAACCGATGCAAGTTTTACGGTTAGTGGTGGAGGGGGAAGTATAGCCGCCACAGTTTCCGGGTCAACAGTCACTTTCAA
>Ga0209777_10000193_pt1 | contig 107845 bp, 102 predicted proteins | sample FrelakmetHBP12HB_FD_187147 | JGI IMG/M metagenome (GOLD analysis project Ga0209777, IMG submission 187147) | Freshwater lake sediment microbial communities from the University of Notre Dame, USA, for methane emissions studies -HBP12 HB (SPAdes)... | ecosystem: Environmental > Aquatic >...
TGGAAGAAGATCAAGCGCAAGAAGGCCGTGACTGACGCCAGGCGCGGCGCCCACTTCACCAAGCTGATCAAGGAAATCACCGTCGCCGCGCGGCAGGGCGGCGGCGATCCCGCGGGCAATGCGCGGCTCCGGACGGCCATCGACGCCGCCCGCGTTGCCAACATGCCCTCCGACAACATTGACCGGGCGATGAAGAAGGGCACCGGCCAGCTCGAGGGCGTGCATTACGAGGAAGTGACCTACGAGGGGTACGGGCCCGGCGGCGCCGCCATCTTCATCGAAGTCACCACCGATAATTCCAAGCGCACGGTCGCGGACATCCGCCACCTCTTCACCCGGTTCGACGGGAAGCTCGGCACGACCGGCTCCGTCGCCCACCTGTTCGAGAAGCGCGGCGAGTTGTACGTCGCGGCATCCCGCTACGACGAGGATGCGATGATCGAGGCGGCCCTCGAGGCCGGGGCGCTCGACGTTGTGAAGGAAGGCGAGCAGTTCGTCGTCACCACCCAACCCCACGACTTCCACGCGGTGCAGGAGGCGCTCAAGCGGCACGGCATTGCCTGGGACTCCGCCGAGATCGCGATGATCCCCCGGACCACGGTGCGGGTGGAAGGCCGCGACGCCGAGAAGCTCATCAAGCTGATGGAGGCCCTGGAGGAGCACGACGACGTCGCCCGGGTTTCCTCGAACTTCGACGTCGATCTCGAGGCGCTGGCCGAGGTGTGATCGTGCTCGGGTTGGACCCGGGCACCGCCGCCACGGGGTACGGCGTCGTCGAAGTGGCCGCGCCCGGCGCGACCCGACTGGTAGAATGCGGCGTCGTCCGAACCGCGGCGTCGTCCCCGCTCGAGCAGCGACTGGCCCACATCTTCGACGCGGTCACCGACCTGATCGTCCAGCACCGACCCGACGCGATCGCCGTCGAGAGCGTGTTCGTGGCCAAGAACCCGCGCAGCGCGCTCGTGCTCGGGCACGCGCGCGGCGCCGCGCTCCTGGCGGCCGCAAAGGCCGGCGTGCCGGTCACCGCGTATGCGCCCGCCATGGTGAAGAAGACGGTGGTCGGCGTCGGGGCCGCGACCAAGCTCCAGGTGCAGCTGATGACCGCCCGGCTGCTGCGCCTCCGGATGCCTCCGACGCCCGATGACGCGGCCGACGGCGTGGCGATCGCGCTGACCCACTGCATGCGGGGCGCGCGCCGCTTCCGACGCGCGGTGGTCGGGTGATCGCCCTCCTCTCCGGGACTCTCGCCGCGAAGGACGCCGACCGCGTCGTGGTACGGACGCCGAGCGGCGTCGGCTACGAGTGCTTCGTCCCCACCCGCACCCTCGCGGAGTTGCCCCACCCCGGCCAGCCGGTCGAGCTGCACACCGCCCTGGTCGTCCGCGAGGACGGGCAGACGCTGTACGGTTTCGCCAGCGCCGAGGAGCGGCGCGTCTTCCAGCGCCTCCTGCAGGCGAGCGGGATCGGCCCGCGCCTGGCGCTGGCGATGCTCTCGCTGCACCCGAGCGAGCGGCTGGTGCGGAGCATCCGCGACCACGACATCGCCGCGCTGGTCGCGGTGCCCGGCGTGGGCAAGAAGACTGCCGAGCGCCTGGTCCTCGAGCTGGCCGACAAGACGGCGGACCTGATGGCGGAGCAGGCCGAGCCCGTTTCCTCCGCGAACGACGCCGCCACCCAGGCGCTGGTGCGCCTCGGCTACGGCGCGCCGGAAGCGGACGACGCCGTGCGCCGCGCGCTGGCGCAGGACGGGCGGCGCGACACGGCGGCGCTGCTCAAGGCCGCCCTGGCCTTCCTGGTGGGCGGGGGCCGGCGATGACGCGCACCCGGTCCGAGATCACCACGCCCGACGTCCTCCCCGAGGAGCGCAGCACCGAGGCGTCGCTCCGGCCATCGCGCCTCGACGAGTTCGTCGGGCAGCCGAAGATCAAGGAGAACCTCCAGATCGCCATCGACGCGGCGCGCGGCCGCGGCGAGCCCCTCGACCACGCGCTGTTCTTCGGCCCGCCGGGCCTGGGCAAGACGACGCTGGCCATCCTGCTCGCCAAGGAGATGGGCGTCAGCATCCGGACCTCATCCGGCCCCGTGCTCGAGCGGCCGGGCGACCTCGTCGGGCTGCTGACCGGCCTCAAGCGCGGCGACATCCTCTTCATCGACGAGATCCACCGGATGCGCCCGACGCTGGAGGAGTTCCTCTATCCCGCGATGGAGGATTGGCGCGTGGATGTGCGCGTCAGCGACGGCCCGCACGCCGAAACGATCCCGATGGCGCTCGAGCCCTTCACGCTCATCGGGGCCACCACGCGCTACGGCCTGCTCACCCCACCGATGCGCGCGCGCTTCGGCATGGTCGAACGGCTCAACTTCTATCCGCCCGAGGACCTCTCCCAGATCGTGACCCGCTCGGCCGGCATCCTCGGCGTGGAGACGGACACCGGAGGCGTCGAGGAAATCGCCAAGCGCAGCCGCGGCACGCCGCGCGTCGCCAACCGCCTGCTCCGGCGGGTACGCGACTACGCCGCCGTGCGGGCCGAGGGCCGGGTGGACCGGGACACGGCACGCCAGGCGTTGGCACGCCTCGACGTGGACGAGTTCGGCCTCGACGACATGGACGCGCGGCTCCTCAAGACGATCATCGAGAAGTTCGAGGGCGGGCCGGTGGGACTCGGCACGCTCGCCGTCGCCGTGGGCGAGGATGCCGGCACGCTCGAGGAAGTGTACGAGCCGTACCTCATCCAGCAGGGGTTCCTTCAGCGCACGCCGCGCGGTCGCATCGCGACCGCCACCGCGTATCGCCACTTCGGCTTCGTGGTGCCGCCGGGGCAGAGCTCGCTGTTCGGGCAGTAGGCTCCGGGTTCCGCTCAGGCGAGGGCTTCGCCGAGTGCGCCGGCCCAGCTCTCGTTGTGAATCACCCGCGCCCGCGTGGCGGCGCGCAGCCGCTTGAGCGGCTCCAGCTTCCTCAGGGCCAGCCGATACGGGTTGGCCGGCGTGAGTTGCGCCTCCGCCTCAGGCAGCGCCAGCGGCCCGCGGCGGAAGTGCAGTGCCTGGAGATCGGCGCCGGTTGACGTGATCTCACCCTCGAACACGTAGGTCGCGGCCGACGGGCCGGCCAGGACCTCCAACGCCACCAGCCGCAGCATCGGCACCAACAGGAAACAGGCCCAGCTCTCCGGCAGCGCAACCTCGCCCACCAGCACCTCGGGGTCGGGGTCGAGCAGTCGCACGAAACCGAGCCGCGGCTCGCCGCCCTTGGCCGCGGCGAGCAGCGTGGCGGCGCACTCCGCTCGGCCCGGGGCGGCGAACCGGCGCACCAGTTCGTCGAAGTTGGCCACCCTGCCCCGCTGGACCGCCAAACCGTCCGCGAAGCACGACCGGCCGGTGACCTCGGCAAGCAGTCTTGCCTGCGCGGCCTGGCGCTCGGTGACCGCACGGAAAAACGCGTCGCGGTGGCGCGCCAGCTGGCCGACGACCGTGCCGACCTCGCCCATCGCCAGGCGGACGCTCGGCGGATCCTCCACGGCGCTGACCTGCGTGAGCGCGCCCAGCGACAGCTGAAACGGATCGCCGCCCTCGGGCACGAGGGTGACGTGGGTATCGAATACCAACAGCTCGGCGGGCCTGACGGTGGCGGCATCGAGCAGCGCTCCCGCGAACGTCTCCGGCATGGTGACGCCGTGCGCGAGCAGCCCCTTGACCCGCGCCTGGTTGCGGACGCTTTGCAGCTCGCGGGTGAAGGTGTCGAAGCGGCGGCCCAGTTGGGTGAGAACGAGTCGGCCGCCCGGCCAGCAGTCCAGCTCGATGCGGTAGTCCGCCGCCCGCAGCGCGTCGGCATCCAGAAAGGCAACGGTGATCGGCCCGACGCTCAGCGCGTCGTCGCCGATCACCGCTGCGGCGTTGCCGGTGGGACCTTCCTTGCCCTGCGCGTCGGTGAACGCGAACGCCGCGCCGGCGCGCCGCGTGTCCTCGCCCATGTCAGGCGGCGTACGGCTTGCCGCACTCCGGGCAGAACTTGGGGTTCCCGTCCGCCTCGGCGCCGCAGTTGGCGCACTTCTTCTTGGCGCTGATCGGCGCGCCGCAGTCGGGGCAGAACTTGCCGCCCTGGGTCTTGGCGCCGCACCTGGGGCACACGGCCGAAGCCACCTGCGCCAAGTCGCGCTGCCCAACGTAGTCCACTTGCTTGGCCTTCTCGATGACCTGCTCCTTGGCCGCCTGGGCCTGCGCCGCCGCGATCTCCTCGTCCAAGTCCGGCGCGCAGGACTCGCAGAGCCCCGCCTTCTTGTTCCAGCAGATCGGCTCGCACACCCACTGCCCGCACCGGGTGCACTGCTTGAACTTGGGGCTGATCTCCTGGACGGCGGCCTTCAGCGCGGCGTCGTGCTGCGGCCCCGCCACCACAGCCTCCAGCGCGTCGGCGCTGCGGGCCGCCCCGCCGAAGATCCCGCCCAGCAGCGAGGCGGCGGCGTTGGCCGCCGCCGCCGCCGCGCCCAGCGTGTTGGTCTGGAAGGTGGACATGTAGCCGTTGCCGCACTTCTGGCAGAAGAACTTGAACTGGTAGCCGCGGTTGGACGACAGGTCGGTGTAGTTGTCGGTGAACGGAATGTTGGCCATGCCGGTCCTCCTGTTGCGCGGAATAGGGAGAACCGGCGGATGGCCGTCAAGTCGCCCCTCCCAGGTCGCCTTCGCCCCCCGTTCCGCAAGCGAGGTCGGCTTGATGTGGGACTGCCGGAACGCCAGGCCTGGCCGCCGCGCCGCCGCCTGCGCATCATTGCCGCGTGCGGCTGCGTCGTGCCTCGGGGACCACCATCGCTTCCCGGCCAGGGAGGTCGCCATGAGAACTTCGTCCCTGCGCCGCCTCGGCGCCGTCCTCGCCGGCGGGCTCGCTCTGGCTCTGACGTGCAGCGCGTGCCGGGGCCAGCAGCCGAAGCCCGCGGCCGTGCCGCCGCGCGCGTCCGTCGTGATCCAGGTGAGCGGCGCCGGGTTCACCAGCTCCTGATCCCGCTGCTCACTTTGACCCAGGTCGAGATCCGCGAACGGCGCTGAGACCCTGAAGACCTCCGCCTTCGACTACGAGCTGCCGCCGGAGCTGATCGCTCAGGCGCCGCTGGCGGAGCGAGACGCCAGCCGGCTCCTGGCCCTCGACCGCCGCAGCGGCGCGGTGAGCCACCGGCGCTTCTTGGACTTCCCCGGCCTCGTAGCGGCGGGGGATCTGGTGGTCATCAACGACTCGCGGGTAATCCCGGCGCGGCTGCTGGCGCGACGCTCCGGGGGCGGTGCCGCCGAGGTGCTCCTGGTGACACGGGAAGCCGACGGCACCTGGCGCGCGCTGGTACGCCCCGGCGCGCGCATCCGCCCCGGCGCCCGCCTCGCCCTGGGGGGGGACGACGGCGTCGACGTGCTGGCCACCGTGCCCGGCGGCCAGCGACGGTTGAGGCTTTTCGGAGTCGGAGGCGACGAGGCGATCATCGCCCGCCACGGCCAGGTTCCCCTTCCACCCTACATTAACCGCGAGCCAGAGGAGATGGACCGCGCCCGCTACCAGACGGTCTACGCGGTGACACCCGGCTCCGTGGCGGCTCCGACGGCGGGGCTGCACTTCACGCCGGCCGTGCTGGCGGCACTGGAGGGGCGCGGCGCCGCGGTGGCGCGCCTTACGCTGCACGTCGGGCCCGGCACCTTCCGGCCCGTTGCCGCCGCCGATCCCGCTCACCACGTGCTGGACCCCGAGGCGTACACTCTCCCCGACGCGACCGCCAGGCGCATCGCCGAAACCAGGGATCGCGGTCGTCAGGTCTGGGCGGTGGGTACCACCGTGGCCCGGACGCTGGAAGCGTGCGGGGCGCCGGACGGCACGGTGCGCGCGGGCGCGGGCTGGACGTCGCTGTTCATTCGCCCGGGCCACAGCTTTCGCGTCGTGGACCACCTGCTCACCAACTTCCACCTGCCAAGGTCCACGCTGCTCATGCTGGTGGCCGCGTTCGCCGGGAGGGAGCGGGTGCTGGAGGCATATCGGGAGGCCATTCGCGAGCAGTATCGCTTCTATAGCTATGGGGACGCGATGGCGGTTCTTTGACGGGTTGCAGTGTTGCGGCGGTGAGTGCAGTTGCGAGACGCCGAGTTGCGAGTGGTTGTGAGACACGAGCAACAACGGATGGCAGTCCAGTGATCAGCAGTCGGAGTTGAGCGGTCGGTTCTCAGACTGCAGACTCAAGGCTGGTAACCACTCGCAACTTGGCGTCTCGCAACTGTTCTGATATCTCCCAGTCTCGACTCTTCATGCCCTGAGGTTGCGTGTTCGAGTTCGAAGTGCAGGCCTCCAGCGGATCCGCCCGTGCGGGGCAATGGCGACTGCCTCATGGGTTCGTGACGACGCCCTGTTTCATGCCGGTGGGAACGCAGGGCACGGTGCGCGCGCTCTCGCCCCGCGACCTCGAGGCATGCGGCGCCGCGCTGGTCCTGGCCAACACGTACCATCTTCACGTGCGCCCGGGGGAGGACGTGGTCGCCAAGCTGGGCGGACTGCACCGGTTCATGGGCTGGCCCAGGCCGTTGCTGACGGACTCCGGCGGCTTCCAGGTCTTCTCGCTCGAAGGGCGGCGGAAGGTCTCCGAGGAGGGCGTGGAGTTCCAGAGCCACGTGGACGGGGCGCGCCGCCACCTCACGCCGGAGCGGGCCATCGAGATCCAGTGGACGCTCGGCTCCGACGTCGCGATGGCGTTCGACCACGTGATCCCCGGCCCCAGCGGGCGCGAGGCGGCGGAGGACGCAGCCGCCCGGACCCTGCGCTGGCTCGTGCGGGCCCGCGACCGCTTCGCGGACCTCGCCCGCGCCGCCCCGGAGCGGCAAACCCTGGTCCCGATCGTCCAGGGCGGGACCTTCGAGGACCTCCGGCGCGCCTCGCTCCGCGGCGTCATGGACACGGGAGAGTGGCGGGCCGTCGCCATTGGCGGCCTATCGGTCGGGGAGCCCAAGCCCCGGATGGTCGAGGTGCTGGCGAATCTCGAGCCCGTGCTCCCACCCCGGCTTCCCCGTTATCTTATGGGGGTCGGTTTTCCGGAGGATTTCGTCGCGGCCGTCGCGCGCGGCATGGACCTGGCTGACTGCGTGGCGCCGACCCGCATGGGCCGCAATGGTGCCGCGTTCACCGACGACGGCCAGGTCAACATCCGGAACGCACGGCACCGCGAGGATGACGCCCCGCTGGACGCGGCGTGCGACTGCGAGACCTGCACCACCTTCTCGCGGGGCTACCTGCGGCACTTGTTCGCCGCGGAAGAGCTGCTGGGGCTCAGGCTGCTGTCGCTGCACAACGTGCGGTATCTGATCCGTCTGGCCGCGCGCGCCCGGGACGCGATTCTGGCCGGGACCTTCGAAGGGTGGAGCCGCGCGTGGCTCGCCCGCTACGGAAGCAGGGAGCAGGCGTGAGATTGCCCATATTCGCCATGATCGGATCGGGCCAGCAGAGCGGCGGCGCGATCTCGGTGTTCGTCCTCCAGATCGCGGCGTTCATCGCGATCTTCTACTTCATCCTCATCCGCCCGCAGCGCCAGCAGGCCAAGAAGCACGAGGCGATGCTGAAGCAGGTCAAGCGCGGCGACGAGATCGTGACGGCGGGCGGGATCGTCGGCGAGGTGGTGCACGTGAAGGACAACCTGCTCACCATCAAGTCGGGTGAGGCGAAGCTGGTGGTCGAGCGCGACCGGATCGCCAAGGTGCTGACTCAGGTCCAGGAGCCGGCGGCGACGTGAGCCTGCGCCAGTTGCACGTCCTGGGCTCGCCGGTGCTGCGGCAGCGCGCCCACGAGGTCGCCGGCGTGGACGACGGGGTGCGCTCTCTCATCGCCGACCTGTTCGACACGATGCGCGCCGCCAACGGCGTCGGACTCGCGTCCAATCAGATCGGCGTGGCCCGCCGGGTTGCCATCGCCTCGGTCGAGGGCCAGGGCGAACACGTGCTCGTCAACCCCGTCATCCTCGAAACCGCCGGCAAGCAACTGGGCGAAGAGGGCTGCCTTTCGATCCCCGACATCTTCGCCGACGTCGAGCGGGCCGAGCGGCTGGTGGTCGAGGCGCTGGACGAGCGCGGCGCGCGCCAGCGCATTGAGGCGACCGGCATGCTCGCCCGGGCGATCCAGCACGAGATCGATCACCTGGACGGCATCCTGTTCCTCGACCGGGTGGGGCCTTTGAAGCGCCGTCGCCTGCTCGCCGACTGGAAGAAGTCCAGAAAGGGCGACACCGGATACCTCAAGGACGTCGTGCCGGAGGTTTCGGCCAAGCTGGGCTAGGTGACCAGTGCGGGTCCTCTTCTTCGGAACACCCGACTTCGCGGTACCGTCGCTCCGCGCCTTGGTGGGCGAGGGGTTCGACATCGCGTCCGTGGTGACCCGCCCCGACCGTCCGACCGGGCGACATCGCTCGCACGTGTCGGCCTCGGCGATCAAGACCGCGGCCCTCGCCGAGGATCTTCCGGTCCTGCAGCCGGAACGGCCATCCGCGCCCGAGTTCCTCGCCGCAGTGCGGGCGCTGGCGCCGGAGATCACGATCGTCGCTGCCTACGGGCACATCCTGCCGCAGGCGCTGCTCGACGTCCCGCGACTCGGCTCCGTGAACGTCCACGCGTCGCTCCTTCCCGCGTTGCGCGGCGCCGCGCCGATCGCGCGCGCGATCTTGAACGGCTACACGGAGACGGGCATCACGATCATGCAGATGGACGCCGGAATGGACACGGGACCGATCCTGCACCAGGTCACCACCCCGATCGCGCCGGACGAAACGGGCGGGGAGTTGACCGTGCGCCTCGCGGAGCTGGGAGCCGAAGCGCTGGTCGAGGCACTGACGCTGCTGGAGGAAACCGGCCTGGAGCCGAAGCCGCAGGATCACGCCAGAGCCACCATGGCGCCCAAGATCAAGCGGGAGGAGGAGCGCATCGACTGGAGCTGCCCGGCCGAAACGGTGGCCCGGAAGATCCGCGCCTTCGACCCCAAGCCTGGCGCCTGGACCACGTGCCGTGCCACGGAGCTGAAGCTGTTTGGCGGCCGTGCCGGCGAGCCGAACGGAGAGCCCGGCCGGGTCCTGGAAGCCGGGGACGTGCTGCGGATCGCCTGCGGCACGGGAGCGGTAACGGCGACCGAGGTGCAGCCCGCCGGCCGTGCGCGCATGGCGGCGCGGGCCTTCGTCAACGGGCGTGGCGTCGCGGCCGGGGACCTGCTGACGTGATCGCGCAACTGCCCCGCCTGCACGCCGTCACCGACGACCGCGTCGTCGCGCGCGGCGGCATCGTGGAGCGCGCCGCCGCGATGGCGGCAGTCGCGGGGCCCCGGCTCGCCGTGCATCTCCGGACCCGGGCGCTTGGGGGCGCCGAACAGCTCCGCCTGGCCCGGCGCCTCCGGGAGGCGCTCGGGGCGCACGGGAGCTGGCTGGTCGTGAATGACCGCGTGGACGTGGCGCGCGCCGCTGATGCGGCCGCGATCGCGCTGGGGCGGACCGGCCTCGAGGTGCGGGACGCGCACCGAGTGGCACCTGGCATTCCCGTTGCCCGCTCGGTGCACGATCCGGCGGAGGCCCGCGCCGCCGCAGCGGAGGGCGCCGACTTCCTGGTGGCCGGGGCCGTGTTTGCGACGGCGAGCCACCCCGGCGCCGCCGCGGCGGGCCCAGCCCTGGTCGAGGCCGCGGCCACCGGCGGCCTCCAGGTAATCGCGATCGGCGGGCTCACCCCCGCGAACGCGACGGCCGCGCTGGGAGCAGGTGCCTGGGGCGTGGCCGCGATTCGCGCGCTCTGGGACGCCGCCGACCCGGGGGTGGCGGCCCGCTCGTTTCTTGCGATCCTGCCTGCCGCCGCGTCGCTCGTGGTCGCGGTGAACGGCGAATCGCGCGTCGTGGCCGCGGGTACAACGCTGCACGGGCTGCTCGAGCAGCTCGGCCTTGACCCGCGCGCGGTGGTCGTCGAGCACAACCGCCACATCGTGCGGCGGGACGACCTCGCGCAGGCGGCGCTGGCCGGAGGTGACGTGGTCGAATTGGTCCATTTCGTGGGCGGCGGTTGATCGCCCGGTGAGCGTGCGACGATGACAACGACAGTGCTGGCTCCCGCCTTCCAGGACACCCCGTTGGTGATCGGGGGGCGGAGCTTCCGCTCCCGCCTCCTGGTGGGGACCGGGAAATACAAGGACAATGCCACGATGGTCCGCGCCCTGGAGGCGTCGGGCGCCGACGTCGTGACGGTGGCGGTGCGCCGCATCAGCCTCGACCGGACCAAGGAGGAGGGGATCCTCTTCCACCTCGATCCTGCGCGCTTCTTCCTGCTCGCCAACACCGCCGGGTGCTACTCGGCCGAGGACGCGATGCGGTACGCGCGGCTGGCCCGCGAAGCGGGCTTCAACGAGTTCATCAAGCTGGAAGTCATCGGCGACCAGCAGACGTTGCTGCCGGACGTGGCAGGATTGCTCGAGGCCGCGCGGACGCTGGTGAAAGAGGGATTCACGGTGATGGCGTACACCAACGACGACCTCGTGACTGCGCTCAAGCTCGAGGAAGCAGGTTGCGCCGCCGTGATGCCGCTCGCCTCGCCGATCGGTTCGGGGCTCGGCCTGCTCAACCCGTACACGATCCGCACCATCAAGTCGCGGCTCACGGTGCCGGTGATCGTGGATGCGGGCGTGGGCACGGCCTCGGATGCATGCGTCACGATGGAGCAGGGCGTGGACGGGCTGCTGATGAATACGGCCCTCGCCGAGGCCCGCGATCCGGTGGCGATGGCGCACGCGATGCGCCTGGCAACCGAGGCGGGCCGCGCCGCGTACCTCGCCGGACGGATGGCGCGCCGGGAAGTGGCGATCCCGTCGAGCCCCACCACCGGGATGCTCTCGTAAGACGACCGTTCGGTGGTGCGCGCCGCGCGGCCAGGAAGCAGGCTGCGCCAAACCCGGAGGGTCGCCGCCGGCCGGGGCGGCTGCGGCGCGCAGCCGTGCTGTTGGGCGGTGTCGCCCTCACCGCGCTCGCCGGCTATCTTGTGGCGGCGCTGCTGATCTTCCCGGCTCCGCTGCTGCCGAACGAGCGGCGGGTGCCACGGGTGATCGGCGCTGCGCTGGACGAAGCCCAGCGGGCGCTGCAGGTCGAGGGCTTCAGGGCAGAAATGGCCGACTCGGCGCCGCATCCGACCTACGCCGCCGGGCTGGTGACGTGGCAGGATCCCTCGCCGGGCGTGGCGGCGCCGCGCGGCTCCGCGGTCGCGCTGACGGTGAGCAAGGGGATGCCGCGGCGCGTGGTGCCCGACGTGCGCGGGCTCGATCCGGAGCTGGCGCAGCACCTGCTGTGGGCCGCCGGGCTCACCGTGGGGAGCGTGGACACCGTGCCTGGCACTCTGCCGGCCGGCGTCGCCGCTGCGACCGACCCGGCCGGGGGCGACAGCGTGGCGGCCGGCAGCAGCGTGCGACTCCACCTTGCGAAAGGAACCAAGTGACCGTCCGCATCGCGCCGAGCATCCTCAGCGCCGATCTCGCCCACTTGATGGACGAGGTCGAGCGGGTGCTCGCCGGCGGCGCCGACCAGATACACATCGACGTGATGGACGGGAACTTCGTTCCGAACCTGACCTGGGGTGCGCCGGTCGTGGCGGCGCTGCGGCGGTTCACCGACGCGCCGCTCGACTGCCACCTGATGGTCGAGCACCCTGAGGCGTACATCGCGCCGTTCGCGGAGGCGGGCGCCACCTTCCTCACCATCCATGTCGAGGCGACCCACCATCTCGAGCGGCACATCGCCGAGATCCGCCGCCACGGGATGCGCCCCGGCGTCGCGCTCAACCCCGCAACACCCCTGACGGCGATCGAGGAGATCGTGGACGAGCTGGATCTGCTGCTGGTGATGACGGTGAATCCGGGCTTCGGCGGCCAGCCGTTCTGGGATCCGGCGATCGACAAGGTGCGCCGGGCGCGCGCGCTCCTCGCGCAGCGCGAGAGCCGTGCCTGCCTCGAAGTGGACGGCGGCGTCGCGCGGGAGACGATTCACCATCTGGCGGCCGCCGGGGCCGACACGTTTGTCGCGGGCAAGGCGATATTCACGGTGGCCGACGCCGCCGCCGAGGTGCGGGAGCTGCGGCGCCTGGCGGAAGCCGGGGCAGGCGGAAGGACGGTCACGCCATGAAGGCGCAGTGGATCGCGGTCGCCGTCGTGGTGCTGGTCCTCGGCGCAGGCCTCGCCCTGGGATTGAAGCTCAAGCCCGAGATCTTCCCCGTAGAGGTCGGCTCGTCGGCGCCGATGTTCGAGGCGACCGACCTTGCCACCGGGCGGCGGGTGACGCTTGCGGCCTACAAGGGCCAGGTGGTGCTGCTCAACATCTGGGCCACGTGGTGCGAGCCGTGCAAGGTGGAGATGCCGTCGCTGGAGCAGCTGCAGAAGGAGATCGGCCCGCAGGGGCTCAAGATCCTCGCAGTCAGCATCGATGAGGGGGGGCCGGACGTGGTGCGCCAGTACGCGCGCGACCTCGGCCTGACCTTCGGGATTCTCCACGACCAGTCCGGCCGGATCAAGGAGATCTACCAGACCACCGGCGTGCCCGAGAGCTTCATCATCAACCGCGAGGGCAAGATCGAGAAGAAGGTCATCGGCGCCACCGACTGGGATGCCGCGGTGAACAAGGACCTGGTGCGCCGCCTCCTGGCGCAGCAGGGCTAGCGTGTCGCTCCGGGAGGCGATCGTCCGCCACTGGCCGCTCAAGCTGGCGGCGCTCGCCCTCTCGGTCATCCTGTGGGTGGTGGTCGCGCTGGAGGAACCGGCCACCCACCTCGAGGACATCCAGCTCGATCTCTCGCTCGCCCCGACGGTCGCGCTTGCGCAGCAGCTGCCTCCGGTCCAGGCGCTCATTGCGGGACCTCGCGGCGAGTTCCTCAAATTGGGCGCCACCCCGCTGGTGATCCGGGCCGCCATCCCCGAGTCGGCCGAAGGCACCCACCACCGTCTCGCGATCTCGCCCAGCGACGTGGAGTTGCCGCGCAACGTGAAGGTGACGGTGCAGGAGGTGTTGCCCCGCGAGATCGACGTGGTGCTCGACCGCCGCGCCCAGCGCATGGTTCCGGTCGCGGTGCGGGCAATCGTGGAACCCCAGTCCGGCTACGCGCTCGACGGACCAGTGACCGTGGCGCCCGCGACGGTGCGCGTCACTGGCGCCCGCTCGCTGCTCGGCGCGCTGGACTCGATTGCCACGCAGGCGCTCGAGCTCAGGGACGTCGTCGGTATCTTCGAGCGGACGGTCCCGCTCGACACGACTCGCCACGCAGTGCTCCGGATCGTTCCAGCCTCCGTCACGCTGTCCGGTAGAACTAAGAAGACGTGAAGGTCCTCGGCATTGAGACGTCCTGCGACGAGACGTCGGCCGCCGTCGTCGCGGACGATCCGGCCGGCGCGCGCGTCGCGTCCTGCATCATTCTCTCCCAGGACGTCCACACGGTCTACCGGGGCGTCGTGCCCGAGCTGGCATCCCGCGCCCACCTCGTCGCAATCGGCCCCGTCGTGGAGCGTGCGCTCGAGGAGGCCGGCTTCGGTCTCGGCGAGGTGGACCTCATCGCGGTCACCGAGGGCCCCGGCCTGATCGGCGCGCTGCTGGTGGGCGTGAGCTACGCGAAAGGCCTGAGCCTCGCCGCCGGCCGGCCGTTGGTGGGCGTGCACCACCTCGAGGCTCACCTGTTCGGCACCGCGCTCGACGATCCCGCCGCCGTACCGCCCTTCATCGGCCTCATCGTGTCCGGCGGGCACTCGCTGCTGCTCGACGTTCCCGACTGGGGCGACTACTGGCTGCTCGGCGAGACGCGGGATGACGCGGTCGGCGAGGCCTTCGACAAAGTGGGCACGCTGCTCGATCTCGGCTATCCGGGAGGGCCCGCGGTGGAGGCGGCGGCGCGGAATGGCGATCCGCAGCGCTACCGATTCCCGCGGCCGATGCTCAACGCCCGGCAGCGGCCCGGCCAAGCGGATTACTTCGACCTGTCGATGAGCGGATTGAAGACGGCGGTGATCCACGCGGTCAAGGCGTCGGGCGACCTGGCTGCCGACCGGCCTCACCTGGCGCGTGGATTCCAGGACGCTGTCCTCGAGGTCCTGGTGACGAAGACCATGCGCGCCGTCGAGCTGTGCGGCCGGGACCGCGTGGTGCTCTCCGGAGGCGTGGCTTGCAACCGCGCGCTGCGGGAGGCGATGGCCGCCGCGCTGATCACCCGGGGCGCCACGCTGCACGCGCCGTCGCCCCGGCTCTCTACCGACAACGCCGCGATGATCGCCCGCGCCGGGCTGTTCCGCGCCGCCGAGGCCGGACGGCCCGTCGATGCGGCGGCACGGCTTCCCTTCCCCGGCCTGGTGCGCACATGACCGTCTACCCGCTCCTCATTCACCTAGGCCGCTTCACGCTCACCGGCTACGGCATCATGATGATGCTGGGCTTCCTGGTGGCCGGCTGGATCTACAGCCGGGAGCTGCAGCGCCGATCGCTGGATCCGGCCATCGCGTGGGACACCGTCGTCATAGCCGTGGCGGGCGGTCTCGCCGGCTCCAAACTCTACTTCGCCATCTCGGTCGGTCGGATCGGGGCGCTGTTCTCACGGGGTGGTCTGGTCTGGTACGGCGGCCTTGCCGGCGGCGCCGCGGCGGTCCTCGCCTACATGTGGCTCAGGAAGCTCCCGGTGCGGGTGCTGCTCGATGCGGTGTCGCCCGCGCTCGTCGTGGGTTACCTGCTGGGCAGGGTCGGCTGCTTCATGGTCAACGACGATTATGGTCTCCCGTCGCGGCTGCCCTGGGCCGTGGCCTTCCCCAACGGCTCGCCGCCATCGACGGCGCGCATCCTCCACGAGCAGTTCCACGCGACGATCGCGGCGGGCATCTCGCCCGACCAGGTGCTCACGGTGCATCCCACGCAACTCTACGAGATCGCGCTCAGCTTCGTCGTCTTCTGGCTGCTGTGGCGCCACCGGGAACATCGACACGCCGCAGGCTGGCTGTTCGGGCTCTATCTCGTGTTGTCCAGCGTGGAGCGGATCATTGCGGAGATCTTCCGGGCCAAGGACGACCGCATCTTCGGCGCCGTCACGGTGGCCCAACTCCTGAGCGTCGCCATCATCGTCGTGGGCGCGCTGCTGATGTGGCGGCTGTCACTGCCCGCGCCGAAAGGACCGCAGCCGACGCTCGTAGCTGGCACCTGAACTGTCAACTTTTTCGACATCTGTCTAGTAACTAGACAGCTAATTACCAGTCGATTGAGGTGGCAAGACCACTCATTGGAATGCGCAACATTAACCGGGGCAACGTGTTACGTGAAACGCTCACGTCGGGCACGGCCATTGCGATAATCAGGAGTGAAGCTGCAGCCGGTGGCGATGGAGTTCCTGAGGGGGGCGTCGCCTCGGTGTCCATGATAGCCTGCCAGATGGCAGGCTATCGTGTTTCCAGGGGGCCATGCTGTGAGGCGAAGGCGTGGGTGGCGGCGCCCACCTCTGCCCGGCAGGTCCATCAACCCGGTGCTATTCGAGGATGACGACCGCGGCGGCCACGCCGCCGGCGTGAGTCAGAGACAGGTGGCAGCGGGTCGCGCCCAGCTCGTCCATGCGCCGCTTGGCGGCGCCGTGGAAGACCAGACCGGGACGGCCGTCGGCGAAGCGGCGCACCTCGAGATCCTGCCAGCCGACCCCGTTGGCCCGGCCGTCTCCGGAGAGCGCCTTGTACGCCGCCTCCTTGGCCGCGATGCGGGCCGCCAGGTGGAGCGAAGGGTGGGCGTACTCTGTGGCGCGCTCGCGCTCTGATGCCGTAAAGAGCCGCTGCAGCGCGCGCTCGCCGTGCCGCGACAGGAGTTCATCCACTCGCGACGCCGGCACTAGGTCGATGCCTACGCCCAACACACCCATAGTTGTCCCATCCCGCGATCATGAGCCGGCGTCTGCACTACGTCCACCACGGCTAGAGCCCCCAGTCCGGCCAGGCGGGTCGCTCTCCACCCAGCGCCGCGACGTTGAGCGCCGGCGCAGTTCCCGTCCTCGTCTGGTAGCGCGCGGCGAAGTCGATCAGGCGATCGGGCGTGAAGCCGGCTCGCGGCATTCCGCTCGCCAGCACGGCGGCCTCGATCGCGGCCGGCGGGCCTTCGACCTCGAGCAGCACGTCCATCCGGGGATACCACTCGAGTCGCAGCACGGCCCCGTCCAGTTCGTAGAACTCCACGCACCGATCGATGGCATCGGTTACGACGAGTCCCAGGCGCGCCAGTATCGCCTCGACCGGCGCGGCATCACCGACCGTGAACTGCAGCTCCTCCCGCACCTTGTAGCCCCGGTTCTGTCGCGTCGGGCCCTTCCACGCGACTTCGGCGAGGCGCCGCGAGCCACCCGGCGCGGGCTCGAAGGTGCGCACGCGGAGCACCTGGTCGCGCGACTCGAGCGAGCGGGGCGGCAGGTCGTAACGCCGGTCGGACATCCGTCCTCGGAAGGCGCGGGTCGCTCCGCGGGAGCCGAGCCGCGCGGCGAGCGCCGCCGGATCGCCGACCACCGCCTTGAGCTCGACCTCGCGCTCGCTCACGGCGCGAACGTGGCCGCGACAACCCCGCGGGTGTCCGAGAAGTCTGCGAACGCCATGTACGCTCCCGCTGCGAGCAGCTCCGCCACCGTGTACGATCCGGTCGCCACGGCGATCGCCCGCGCGCCGATTCCCCGGCCGCAGGCCACGTCGGCCGGCGTATCACCCATGATGACGACGTCGGTACCGGCGACCTCAACGCCCAGCACGTCGCGCACGCGCCGCTGCGCGATCGCGGGCAACTCCGCGCGGTCGCCGTGGTCAGAGCCGTAAGCCCCGACCCGGAAGCGCGCGATGTCGATCCCGGCGGAGCGCAGCTTCAAGCGCGCGCCGTCCACCACGTTGCCCGTGAGGAGCCCGACCATGCAGTCGTGCCGGCCCTCGAGCGCCGCGAGCAGGTCGAGCACGCCGGGATAGACCGTGGTCGTGTGTCCGGGCCGGCTCAGCTCCGCATCCAGGAGCCGCACGTAGGCCCGCAGCACGGCGGCCACCACGTCTGGGTCGTGTTCCCGTCCCGCCGCCGCCGCCAATAGCCGTACGATCTCCGGATCGGTCCGGCCGTCGAAGCGAAAACCTGCGGCGGGATGGTCGATGCCAAGCACCTCCAGCAGGGCCCGGTGAATTGCGCGTCGCCCCGACCCGTTGGTCCAAAGCAGGGTCCCGTCCAGGTCGAAGAGCACCGCTTTCATGAACGAATCAGCGCCATGGAACCGAAGATGCCCGCCGCCCCGAGAATCTGCCACAGGGTGGGGACCTCGCCCAGCAGCGGCCACGCCGCGGCCAGCGTGACGACGGGCGACAAGTTGGAGTAGAACGCGGTCCGAGTCGCGCCCAACCGCGCGACGCCGCGGTACCAGATGAGGTAGGCCACTACCAGCGCGCCCAGCGACGAGAAGACGGTGCCGAGCCAGGCGGCAGGCGTGACGGCGCTCCACCGCTGGGCGAGCGCCGCTGGCGCACAGATCACGAGCAGCGGAATCGCACCCAGGCTCATTGTCCACGCCGTCGTCACGGTCGGGCCGAGGGTGTCCACCAGCGGCTTGGCCAGGATGGTGTACGCGGTCCAGAAAGCCACGGCGAGGAGCATCAGCAGGTCACCCGCCACCTGCCCACCGAACCCGACCGCGACGCCGCTGCCCACGACCAGGACGGCGATACCGGTCGTGGAGAGGGCAAGACCGAGAACGTCGCGCAGGCGCAGGCGCTCATGACCCAGGAGATGGCTGCTCACAGCGGTGAGGACCGGGACCGCGGCCATGATGAGCGCGGCGTTCCCTGCGCGCGTCCGGGCCATGCCTTCGATGTAGCACAGCTGGTAGAGGGTGTTGCCGAGTACTCCGAGCGCGCTCAGACGCAGCAGCTGCCGGCCGGTCGGTCGGCGCGCCCCGGAGGCCCAGGCGAACGCCCCGATCGAGACCGCCGCGAGCAGGAAGCGGACGGCGTTGAAGGACAGGGGCGAGAAGACCTCGAACGCCGCCTTGATGACGATGTAGTTGACGCCCCAGATCAGCGTCATAAGGACGAGCAGGCCGTCGGTGCCCGTCAGCCCGGTGCGGGGAGCGGTCGCTGCGCCGGGAGTCGCGGCGGGTGCGGCAGGTGGCGAAGAAGCGGCCATTAGGGACCGAACCTAACCCCTCGCGTACCCCCGGCCAATCGCCGGCTGAAGCGGCTCCGCGAGGGCGCGGCCCGTGGTTTGCGGCGCCTTCGGGGCAGCCGACCCGGAGGGTCCCTGAACACCGGCACCGTGTTCGACATCCGACGCTACTCCATCCACGATGGTCCCGGCATCCGGACCACCGTCTTCCTCAAGGGGTGTGCCCTATCGTGCTGGTGGTGCCACAATCCGGAGAGCCAGGCCCCTGGACCCGAGGTCGTCCTCCACGAGGGTCGCTGCATTCGTTGCGGGGCCTGCGTCGAGGCCTGTCCTCACGGCGCCGTTGCGTGGGTGGACGGAGCGCCCGTGACCGACCGCTCCAGGTGCGAGGCCTGTGGCACCTGCACGCACGAGTGCTATGCGGAGGCGCGGGAGGTAGCGGGGCGCGCGATGACCGTCGAGCAGGTCCTCGACGCCGTGGAGCGTGACCGGCCGTTCTACGAACAATCGGGCGGCGGGCTGACCCTCTCGGGTGGGGAGCCGCTGCTCCAGGCCCTCTTTGCGGCGGGACTCCTGCGGGCGGCCAAGCAGCGTGGCCTGAATACCGCCCTCGACACCTGCGGCCACGCGCCCTGGAAGAGCTTCGAGTGCCTGCGCGAGGACGTGGACCTGTTCCTCTACGATCTCAAGCTGGTCGATCCGGTGCGGCACCGCCGCTACACCGGAGTCAGCAATGATCGCATCCTCGCCAACCTCCGCCGGCTCTCCGGGCTGGGGCACCGGATCGTGCTGCGGATGCCGATCGTGCCCGGCATCACCGACGACGCGGAGAACGTTGAGGCGGTGTGCGCCCTCGCCACCGGCCTGCCGCATCTCGCGCGCGTGGATCTGCTCCCGTATCATCGGATCGGCGTAGGCAAGTACGTGCGGCTGGACCGGAAGTACCGGCTGCTTCACCTCGACGCGCCGACCCGCGAGCGGATGGACGAAATCGCCTCGTTCATGGCCGCGGCGGGTCTGCCCGTCGGCAGGGATTGAACCCAATGATGACCGAGCGTGTTGTCTGTCTGAGGCGCCAGAGCCTCGACGCCAAGCCCGCAATTTCCACCGAGCGCGCGCGGCTCGTGACCGCGTTCTACCGGGACCACCCCGGCGCCGAGCCGGCGCCGCTACGGCGGGCCAGGGTCTTCCGCCACCTGATGGAGCACCAGACCATCTGGCTCGGCCCGGGCGAGCTCATCGTCGGGGAGAAGGGGCCCGCGCCCAAGGCCACGCCAACCTACCCCGAACTCTGCTGCCATACGCTGCAGGATCTCGACCTCCTGGACACGCGCGACAACATCCCGTTCGCCGTGAGCGCCAAGGCGCGCGCACAGTACGAAGACGAAATCATCCCGTTCTGGAGTGGACGCTCGATCCGGGACCAGCTGTTCGCCACCATGACGCCGGAGTGGAAGGCCGCGTATGGGGCAGGCGTGTTCACCGAGTTCATGGAGCAGCGGGCCCCCGGGCACACGGTGCTCGACGACAAGATCTACCGGCGGGGGCTGCTCGACTTCGCTGGCGACATCCGGGCCAGCCTTGCCAGGCTTGACGTGCCCGGCGCCGAAGCCGCGGCGCAGCGGGCCGAACTCGAGGCCATGCGGCTGTGTGCGGAGGCGGTGATCCGGTTCGCACAGCGCCACGCCGCCCGGGCGCGCGAACTCGCGGCGTCGGAACAGGACCTGCGCCGGCGTACCGAGCTGCTGCGGATCGCGGAGGTCTGCACCCAGGTGCCCGCGCACGCGCCCCGCGATTTCTGGGAGGCCATCCAGGCGTACTGGTTCGTCCACCTGGGGGTCACCATCGAGCTCAATACCTGGGATGCCTTCAGCCCCGGGCGCCTCGACCAGCATCTGCTGCCCTTCTACCGGCAGGGACTCGCCGACGGCTCGCTGACGCGCGAGCAGGCGGAGGAGCTGCTGCAGTGCCTGTGGATCAAGTTCAACAACCAGCCCGCGCCGCCCAAGGTCGGCATCACGGCAGCGGAGAGCGGGACCTACACCGACTTCGCCCAGATCAACCTCGGCGGCGTGCGGCCCGACGGCGAAGATGGCGTGTCCGAGCTGACGATGCTCGTGCTCGACGTCGTCGAGGAGATGCGGCTCCTCCAGCCCAGCGCGTCCATCCAGGTCAGCGCCAAGAGCCCCGACACCTTCATCGAGCGCGCCACGCGCATCATCGCCACCGGCTTCGGCCAGCCATCGGTCTTCAACCACGATCTGATCGTCCGTGAGCTGATACGGCACGGCAAGAGCGTCGAGGACGCGCGCAACGGCGGGTCGAGCGGCTGCGTGGAGGTAGGCGCCTTCGGCAAGGAGAACTACAACCTCACCGGCTACTTCAACCTGCCGAAGCTGGTGGAGCTTTTGTTGCACGATGGCGCCGATCCCGGGAGCGGCCACCAGCTCGGCCCACGGACCGGCGATCCCCGCACGTTCCGCTCGTTCGACGACCTGTTCGGGGCGTGGGAGCGACAGCTCAGACATTTCGTGGACATCAAGACCCGCGGCAACGACGTGGTCGAGCGCCTGTTCGCCGAGCGCATGCCGGCGCCGTTCCTCTCGACTCTGATCGACGACTGCATCACCACCGGCCGCGACTACCACGACGGCGGCGCGCGTTACAACACCAGCTACATCCAGGGTGTCGGGCTCGGCACGGTGACCGACGCCCTGAGCGCCCTCCGCTGTCACGTGTTCGGCACCGGGACGGTCTCGATGGAAGTGCTGCTCAATGCGCTCGGGGCCGACTTCGCGGGACACGAGCGCCTGCGGCAGTTGCTCCTCAACCGGACGCCGCGGTACGGCAACGACGACGATGCGGCCGACGAGGTCATGGTCAGGGTCTTCGAGGCCTATTTCGCGGCGATCGACGGGCGGCCCAATACCAGGGGTGGCGCATACCACATCAACCTGCTGCCGACGACGGTCCACGTGTACTTCGGCTCAGTCATCGGGGCGACCCCCGACGGGCGGCGGGCCGGCACGCCCGTGAGCGAGGGCGTCTCCCCGGTGCAGGGCGCCGACCGGCTGGGGCCCACCGCCGTGCTGCGGTCGGTGGCCAAGATGGATCAGGTTCGCACGGGCGGCACCTTGCTCAACCAGAAGTTCACCCCTGCCCTGCTGGCCGACGAGGCCGGCCGGCGCGGCCTGCTCGAATTGATCCGCACCTACTTCCGTCTGGGCGGCCACCACATCCAGTTCAACGTGGTGGACGTCGAAACCCTGCGCGCCGCGCAGGCGCACCCCGAGGAGCACCGCGACTTGATCGTGCGGGTCGCGGGTTACAGCGACTACTTCTGCGATCTGGGCAGAGCCCTCCAGGACGAGATCATCGCGCGGACCGAGCACCAGGCTGTGTGACCTGCGTCACACGGAACTTCGGCTCCCTTAACAGGGTAGCCGGGTGCCCGTCTGACCAGTACAGACTGACACTGCCGCCCCCCTTCGGTGGCGTCCGCCGTCCGCTCACAACTGGAGGATGCGACAATGAACAGCCGTACCGCATTTCGCCTGGCCGCCGCGGCGGGCCTGCTCGGCCTCTGGGCCTGCAGCGAGAGCACTTCGCCGGCATCACCGATCGACCAGACGACGCTGACGACCGATGTCGCCAGCAGCTCCGGCGACGCGATCGCTGTTGACGTCTCCACCATGGCCGGCAACGAGACCACTGCGAGCCTCGCCTCCGCCTCGGTCGCCGGGGCCCCCGCCAGCGAGGCCGGCGTCGCCGGGAAGGACAGCATCGTCTACGTGCGCAGCCGCACCTGCTTCGACTCGACGGCGACCACGGTGAGCTGCGTTCCACTGTCGGCGGTGCGCAAGATCGTGACCCACGTATCGCTGTTCGACGTCCGGACCGACACCGCGGAGAACGGCGCGGTGTTCTCCGGCGACCTGACCCGGGTGGCCGATGACACGCTGTTCCGCATCTTCACCGGCACGAGCGAGACGTCTCGCACCCACGACGGCGTCGCCAGCGGCAGCGACACCTCGTCGTTCGTCGGTCCCAACGTCACGCGGACCTACGACGAGGCGGGGACCGATTCGGTGGAGGCCGTCACGTGGAACCTGCCGCGGAGCAGCAACCAGTGGCCGGCCTCGGGCGAGATTGTCCGCAACGTGGCTGTGCACGCGACCTTCACCAGCGCCACCAAGTCCCAGACCACCGACGTGACGAAGCGTGTCGAGGTGGACTTCAACGGAACCGAGACTGTGAACCTGTTGATCGACGGCAAGACTTGCACCCTGGATCTCAAGACGCGGCGGGTCAGCAACTGCCAGTGACGCATTGCGCAGCCGCGTGATGACCGAAAGGCCCGGGCTCGTCCCGGGCCTTTTGCTTTCCGGTGCCTTTCCGCTGCAGACTTCAGCCCCATGACCGCGCCGAGCGACACACTCGCCACCCGCCTTCAGGCGGCGCTCGGGCCGGGGTACGCCGTGGAGCGCGCCATCGGCCAGGGCGGCTTTGCCGCCGTGTATCTGGTGCGCGATCTCTCCCTCAAGCGGCCGCTCGCGATAAAGGTGCTCTCGCCCGACCTGCTGCTCTCGACGACGGCGCAGGAGCGGTTCCGGCGCGAAGCCGAGACGGTCGCGCAGCTGTCCCATCCGCACATCGTGCCGCTGCATTTCATCGGCAACGCGAACGACATCTTCTACCTGGCGATGGAGTTCGTGGACGGCGAGAGCCTGGCGGATCGGCTCGAGCGCGAGGGGCGCATCGGCGTGGAGGACGCCTCCCGCATTCTGCGCGAGGTGGCGAGCGCACTCGACCTGGCGCACCGGCGCGGCGTGGTTCATCGCGACATCAAGCCGCACAACGTGCTGCTGGAGCGGGACAGCGGCCGGGCACTGGTCACCGATTTCGGGATCGCGCGCACCGCCGAAAATTCCTCGCTGACGGCGTCGGGCATGGTGGTCGGGACGCCGACGTACATGAGCCCGGAGCAGGTCGTCGGCGACAAGGTCGATCATCGGGCCGACCTCTACGCGCTCGGGGTCGTGGGATACGAGATGCTGGCGGGTCGGGCGCCGTTCTCCGGATCGACGCCCACCGAGGTGCTGATGAAGCGGGTGGCCACGCCGGCGGAGCCGGTGGAGCGGGCGCGGCCCGAAGCGCCGCCGGCGCTCGCCGCCGTCATCAACCGCTGCCTGCAGCAGAACCCCGACCAGCGCTTCCAGACGGCGGGCGAGATCGTCCGGGCGCTGGGTGGCATCACGCCGGTTTCCGGCGGCCACTCGACCGTCGAGTTGGTCCGAGGAAGACGGCGGGCACGGCGAAAGGTCTTCCTGACGCTCGGCGCGGCGTTCGTGGTCGCCGCCGCCGCGGGCCTCTGGGTGTGGCTGAACCACAGGACGACCGTCCCGGCTGCCATGCCTGCCTCGACGGCCGTGCCGACGGGGATGGTGCCGGTGCCCGGCGGCACGTACACCATCGGCCGCGACGACGGCTCGCCGTGGGCGCGGCCAGCGCATCAGGTCACGCTTCCCGCCTTCGGCCTCGACCGGACCGAAGTGACCGTTGGCGCCTACCAACGCTTCGTCTTCGCGGCGGGGGCGCTGCCGCCATGGAGGGTGCAGCCGGACTCGTCGCTGCCGGTGACGGGGGTGATGTGGGCTGAGGCGACGGCCTACTGCGCCTGGAAGTACCCGGGGAGGGGACGGCTTCCCACCGAAGAGGAGTGGGAGGCGGCGGCACGGGGCGCGGACGCGCGTCGCTATCCATGGGGGGCGGCGTGGAGCGCGGGGGCGGCGAACACGCAGGGGCTGAAGCGCACCGGGCCCGCGCCCGTGGGCAGCTTCCCGCGCGGCAATTCCGCGTTCGGGATCCAGGACCTGATCGGCAACGTCTGGGAGTGGACCCGGTCGCCCGCGGCCGCCTACCCCGGCGGCGCCGCATCACCGCCGAGAGAGGGGATGTACGTCATCCGCGGCGGCGCATACAACACGCCCGATTCCATCGCCGATGCGACGCGACGCGGCTGGGAGCCAGCCACCGGCCTCACGCGCGCCGAACTCGCCGCGACCGGGTTCCGCTGCTTGGTGCCGGCGTCGTGATCGGGCGCCTTCACGCCGGCCGGGGAGGTTCGCATGGCCCTCGCTGATCTGCTCACCGCGTCCATCGCCCCCGCACCCGGGGAGCGGCCCCACGACAACGAGCTGGATCTGTTCGGCCTTACCCACCGCGGCAAGGTGCGCAAGGAGAACCAGGACCACTTTCTCCTCGCGACCGTGCATCACCAGATCGCCATCCACGGCACGAGCCTGCCGCAGCCCGACCGCCTGCCGCTGCGCGGGGAGCGGCTGGCGACGATCTTCCTGGTGGCCGACGGCGTCGGCGGCAGCGCCGGGGGAGGCGACGCGAGCAAGCTCGCCGCGGAAACGGTTACTCGCTACGTCGCCTCGACGATGAACTGCTATCACACCGCCGGCTCGACGGAGGAGGGGGAGTTCCTCGCCGCGCTGCGGGCGGCGGCACTCGAGGCGCACGCGGCGGTCCGCGGCGCGTCGGACGCCGGCGCGCGGACGATGGCGACGACCCTGACACTCACGATGGTGGTCTGGCCGTGGGCGTACGTCCTGCAGGTAGGCGACAGCCGCTGCTACTACTACTGGGATGGTGAGCTCCGGCAGGTCACCAGAGACCAGACGGTGGCGCAGGACCTGGTGGACGGCGGCGTGCTGAAGCCGGAGCGGGCCGCGGCGTCACCGTTCAGCCGCGTGCTCGCGAGCTCGATTGGCGGCGACGAGGCCAGCCCGGTCGTGACGCGGCTCGACATCCGGCAGCGAGGCTGTGTCCTGCTGCTGTGCAGTGACGGACTGACAACCCACCTCTCCAACGCCGACATCGCCGAGCGACTGCGGGCCATGGAGTCGTCGGAGCAACTGTGCCGTTCGCTGCTCGACCTCGCGCTCGAGCGGGGGGGAACCGACAACATCACGGTCGTGGCGGGCAGGGCCCGAGGAGGCAACGCCCCGTCCTGAGCGCCCGCGGCACGGCGGCACGGCAAACCCAGCGCACCGACGTCGCGTCCCATCCCGAGGAACACCATGGTCACCCGCAGCTCCGGCCCGCCTCGCCGGTTGACCGCGGCCTCGCCTGCCCCTTAAGGTGCGGCGTGCAGCTACGCCTCGTCGCACTCTGCTTGTCCATGGCCGCAACCGTGCCCGCGCCAACGCTCCGCGCCCAGGATCGCCCCGATGGCCCCCTCGCGCGAACCATTGCGCCACTCTTCCAGGGCCGCCCGTGGCGGTACGCCATCTGGGGCGCGTTAGTGGTGAGCCTCACCCGTGGCGACACGCTCTTCTCGTATCACGCCGACCGCCGCTTCCTACCCGCTTCGAACGCGAAGCTCTTCACGACGGCGGCCGCGCTCCACTACCTCGGCCCGGATTTCAGATTCGTCACCGTCCTGTTCGCCGACGGCCCGGTCCGCGACTCTACGCTCTACGGCAACCTGGTGCTTTACGGCACCGGCGACCCGACGTTCGCCTTGGATACTGCGAGCCTCGCCCCGTTCGCCGACAGCGTCGTGCTGGCCGGAATTCGGCTCGTCCGCGGCGACATGGTGGGCGACGCGTCGTTCCTCGGCGGCGAGCTGGCCGGGCCTGGGTGGTCGCCCGACAACCTCGACGAGCCGTTCGCCGCACCGCCGTCCGCCCTCGGCGCGGCCGCCAACCGGATCCGGATCACCGTGGAGCCGGGCCCGAAGCCCGGCGCGCCGGCGCGGGTCACCATGGATCCGCCGAACGACTACTACACCGTGAGCAGCGTGGTCATCACGGGCCGGGTGCGCAGCCGCACCCGGATCAGCGTGAAGCGCGGCCCGCCCCACGGCGTCGTGGCCTTGAGGGGCACCATCTCGCCGCGCCGCAACCGGTGGAGCACGGAACTCGTGGTCCAGCAACCGGCGGTGTTCGCCGCCGGGCTGTTGCGCCAGCTGCTGGCTGCGCGCGGCGTCACCGTGCTGGGCACGACGCGGAGCGTGACCGACGACGCACCCGGGCGGGCCCGCGCGCTGCTCGACTGGGCCCGCGGCCGCAACGGCGCGCCGTTCGACGGCGCGATCGCGGTGCGCAACTCGCCGAGCCTCGGCGATCTGGTGACGACGATCAACCACCGCAGCGACAACCTCTCGGCGGAACTGGTGTTCCGCGCGATCGGCCGCTCGGTGGGCGGCGCCGGCACCTTCGCGAGCGGCGCCAGCGCAGTCGCGCGCTTCCTCGCGGTCGAAGTCGGCATCGCGCCGGCGAGCGTGCAAGTCACCGACGGTTCGGGGCTGTCGCTGATGGACGCCGCAACGCCGCGTTCCCTGGTCCAGCTCCTCGCCTACGAGCGCCGCGCCCCGGAGGGGGATGTCTTCTTTCAGTCGCTGCCGGCCGTGGGGGAAGGACTGCAGGGGCGCATGGAGGGAACCGCAGCCGAAGGGAAGCTCCGCGCCAAGACGGGCACGCTGAGCGACGCGTCGGCCTTGGCCGGCTACGTGACCGCCGCGGGAGGCGAAGAGCTGGCGTTCTCGATCATCGTGAACAACCCGGCTCGGATCAAGCGGGCAAGAAGCGTGCAGGACCGGATCGGGGTGACGCTGGCGAGGTTCAGGCGGGAAGGCAATGACGTGGTGAGGTAGGCACCCCCGCCCCGCTCAGTCCGCCAGTCCCGGGATGCCGTCGCGGCCCCGCGCCATCCGCACACCCCGCTCCACCGCCATCTCAGTCACGGCCCGGGCAAGCTGCTCGACCTGGAAGGCCGACGCCGGGACCGTTCCCGCCGAGCCGGCGAACACGATATCGCCGTCCACCACGGTGCCCGATGGCACGACGCGCCGCGCCAGCGCGTCCGCTCCCGCACGCGCCACGCCGGCCAGCGCGAGGCGGTCAAGGGCCGCGTTCGTCGCCACGACCACCAATGTCGTGTGGTGCGCTGCGCCAAGCGCACCGCCGGGCACTCCGCCGCCGCCGAGGTAGCCCGCCGAGTCGGCGAAGCTGCCGCCCTCGCGCCGCGCCCCCGCCAGGATGCGGCCCGACGCGTCGAGCACGTCGCCGAACGCGTTCACGACGGCGAGCGCGCCGACAATCACATCGCCGCCGCGCACCGACCAGGTGCCGACGCCGCCCTTCATCGACCACTCGACGCCGAGCGCCTTGCCCACCGTGGCTCCGGTTCCCGCGCCTACCGATCCCTCCGCGACCGCCGGGCCGGCGGCGTCGCAGCACGCCGCGCCCATCTCCGCCGCCGGCCGGGCGTCGAACCGGCCGAGCGGCAGCAGATCGAACACGACGGCGGCCGGGACGATCGGCACGACCCCGCTGCCGATCTTGAAGCCGCGGCCTCGCGCCTCCATCCACCGCATGACCCCGTCCGCCGCGGCGAGTCCGTAGGCCGAGCCTCCGGCGAGGACGATGGCGTCCACCCGCCCCGCCAGCGAGTCCGGACGGCACGCGTCCAGCTCGCGTGAGCCGGTCGCGCGGCCGCGCACGAACACAGAGCACGGCATGCCGTCGCTCGGCGCCAGCACGACCGTGCAACCCGTCGCGCCTGACGCGTCCGTCGCGTGGCCGACGAGGATACCGGGAACGTCCGTGATTGAGGGAGGCATGGCGTCGCCGGCGAAGGCTAGCGCGCCGTGCGAGGCAGCGTCAAGCGGAGGCTCGCGCCGTCGCCCGATCCACTCCGTCTTGCCGCTCGCGCCGCGGCGCCATAGCTTCGCGACGTGACCTCCCCGGGAACCAAGACCCGCGTGCTGATCGTGGAGGACGACCGCGCCCTGCGGTCGGCTCTCACTACGTTTCTCGAGCGGCTCGGCAACCAGGTGCTGCAGGCGGACAACGCCGAACAGGCGCTGGAGCTGCTCGCCACCCAGCGCCTGGCGGCGATGCTGTGCGACATCAGGATGTCGGGCATGTCCGGCATCGAGCTGATCCCCAAGGCGCTAGCCGCCGACCGCGACCTCGCCGTCATCATGCTCACCGGGGTGGACGAGCCGACGGCTGCGATCTCCTGCCTCAAGCTGGGCGCCGCCGACTACCTCATCAAGCCGGTGGACCTCGAGGAGCTGCAGCACTCCCTCCAGTCCGCGCTGCACCGGCGGGACCTCGAGATCGAGCGGCGCGGGCTGGAAGAGTGGCTGGCCCACGAGGTGGCGGCGCGCACCAAGGAGCTCGAGAGCCAGTCGCGCCAACTCAGCCGACTGTCGATCAACGTCCTCGCCGCCCTGGTCGATGCGCTCGAAGCCAAGGACCCGGCCCTGCGCGGTCATTCGCAACGGGTGGCCGACCTGAGCGGCCGCATCGCCTCCCGCCTCGGCCTGGCCGACGACGAGGTCGAGGTCGTGCGCGCGGCCGGCCGATTGCACGACATCGGAAAGCTCGCGCTCCGGGAGCCGGGACTGGAGCTGGGTGCGCCTCAGAGCGACGAGATCGCCACGCAGCGGGACGATCCGGAGCTCGCCCTCCGCCTGCTCCAGCCTCTGGCGCACCTCAAGGGCCTGGCCGAAATCGTCCGCTACCAGCACGAGCGGTACGATGGGAAGGGCGTGCCGGAAGGGCGCCGGGGAGAGGAGATCCCGATCGGCTCTCGCATCGTAGCCGCTGCGAGCGTGTACGACGAGCTGGCGGCCGCGAGCGCCGACGGGACCACGCTCGAGCCGCGCGAGGCGATCGCAAACCTCCGGGCCCTGGTAGGCCTGATGCTCGACCCGAAGGTCTTCACCACCCTCGTGTTGGAGGTGGCGGGCACGCCCTAGGACGGCTGCTGGGAGACCGAAGGCGGGAGGTTTGCGGGCTCCGGCAGCCCCCGTTTCGCGCGGCACGCCTTGCACAGCGTGATGCCGCGGAACCCGCAGATCAGGCAGACGAAGGTTCCGCAGTCGTCGCACGGCGATCCCTCCGACGCCCGTTCCGGGTTGCCGCACGAGCGACACACCATCATGTCGACTTCCGGAGCCATGACCCCTCCCCAAGGACCGTCTCAGACGTCGAGAGCGTAGACCTTGATCTTGTTGATGAGCGTGGCGCGCGAAATCCCCAGCTCCTCGGCGGCGCGGGTGCGATTCCCTCCGTGCCGGCGCAGCGTCCGTTCGATGTGGTGGCGCTCCACCTCCTCGAGCGAGACCGCCTGGTGTGCCACCGGGGCCGACTGGCGGCGCCCCACCTCTCCCGGCAGGTGTTCCGGGCCAAGGCGCTTGGCGCCACGGCCCACGATCAGCGCGCGCTCCAGCACGTTCCGCATCTCGCGGATGTTGCCCGGCCACGGATACGCGAGCAGAAGCTCCAGTGCTTCCGACGAGAACTCAACCGGGCCCTCCGGCAGCTCGGTCCTCAGCTCCGCAAACAGCCGGCGCAGCAGCGCGAGCCGGTCTTCCCGGGCCCGTTCCCGCAAGGGCGGCAGGTGCAGCGGGATGACGTTGAGCCGGTAGTAGAGGTCCTCCCGGAACCGGCCGTGCCGCACCGCGTCGCCGATGTCATGGTTGGTCGCCGCGATGAGGCGCACATTCACCTGGATCTCCCGCGTCCCGCCCAGCCGCCGGAAACTCTTGTCCTCGAGCGCCTTGAGCACCTTGGGCTGCAGCTCGGGAGCCAGCTCCGCGATCTCGTCCAGGAACAGGGAGCCGCGGTCCGCCATCTCGAACAGGCCCTGCTTGCGCTCCTTGGCGTCGGTGAACGCGCCCTTCTCGTGGCCGAACAGCTCGGAGTCGAGGAACGTGGCGGAGAGACCCGCGCAGTTGACGTCGACGAACGGCGCCTCGCGCCGGCCGGAGAGCCGGTGCAGCAGCCGCGCCACCCAACCCTTGCCGGAGCCGGACTCCCCGGTCAGCAGCACGGTAGTGCGGTCGGATTCGGCCAGCAGCACCAGCTGGTGCGCGAGATCCCGCATCGGCTTCGACACGCCGAGCACGTCTTCGCTCCCCGCGGGCGCCAGCTGCGACACCAGCAGGGCGTTGTGGCGGCGCAGGTGCACCTTCTCGAGGGCACGGGCCGCCGCGGCCGCGAGGAGCGGCATGTCGACCGGCTTGGTGAGGAAGTTCTCCGCCCCGAGCTGCATGGCGCGCACCGCCGTGGCGATGTCGCCGTGTCCCGTCAGGAGCAGCACCGCCGCGTCGTGGCGGCGCAGCTCCTCGAGCACCTGCAAGCCGTCCATGCCGGGCAGGCGGAGATCGAGGATGACGACATCGGGCCGCTGGCGGGGGTACGCCTCGACCGCCGCCTCGCCGCTCGCCTCGCGGAACACCTCGTAGCCGATCTTCTCGAAGTAGTCGCCGACCGCCCGGAGCACGTCGGCATCGTCGTCCACGATCAGGATGGAGTCGGACATCACGCGCTCAGGCGAGGAGGGCGGGAGCGTGGCGCAACACATCGAGCGCGGCGTCCACCTCGGCGGCGCCGAACTGCGTCTCGCGCCCGGCCCGCAGCTCGTCCAGGACCGACGCGGGCTCACGGCGCACCCGCCACGGCCGCGGCGCGCACATCGCCGCGATCGCGGCGGCGGTACCCAGCGCGCGCGCCAGCGGGGGAATGTCGTCCCCGGCAAGTCCTCCCGGGTACCCGCTCCCGTCGAACCGCTCCTGGTGCGCAGCCACCGCCGCCACCACCGTGCGGTCTGCGCCGAGCCGCTCGATCCACCGTGCGCCCAGGGTCGGATGCACGCGAATCAGGTGCTGCGCGGGCCGGGCCATCACGTCTTCCGAGTGCAACTCGGTCGACGGCACGGCAAGCATCCCGATGTCGTGCACCCGGGCAGCCAGCACCAGCCGCTCCCCATCCAGGCCAAGTGCCTGGCCGAAGGCGCCGGCCAGCCGCGCCGTGCGCGCCGAGAAGCCGGCGCGGAACGGGTCGGCACGCTCGTGGGCGTTGACCACCTCGCCCAGCACGGTGAGAATCGGCCCGGCGGCGAGCGTCGTGCCTGACGCGACGGTGGCGCGCAGGGCCCTGAGCTCTGCCGCTACCGACACCTCGTGGGCCAGTTGCTCGGGATCGAACGGCTTCAGCACGTAGCCGTCCGCTCCGCGAGCCAGCGCATCGACCACGACGCTACCCTCGCTGACCGGCGCCATCACGATGACCGCGGGCGCCTCGGGGAGCTCACGCGCGATCCCGATGAGATCGAGCCCCGACCTGCCCGGCATCTCGATGTCGGTGACCACGAGGTCGAACGGCTCGTTCGCGAGCCGCTCGATGGCCTCGGTGCCCGAGAATGCCGCAACGCAGACCGCGCCGTCGCGTTCGAGCCGCCGCACCACTGCCGCGGCGATGGCACGCTCGTCGTCCACGACCAGCACGCGTCGGCCTACCAGTGGCGACGTCATCGCCGCGAAAGTAGCGGCCACCGGGGGCTCGGGCGAGGCGGGGCGAGCACGGTCAGGGCGTGCGGAATCAGCTCGACGGCCAGCGGCGTCACGCCCAGGGCCTCGCCATCGGCCTCCACCGGCAGGACGGGCTCAGAGCTGACGCGCACGGTGCGACCGCGGTACAAGGTGATGCCGGGGTCCGCGTCGGGCCGCCGCTGAATCAAGCGCCAGGCGAGGCGCAGTGCGCTGGCGTAGGACGCCGCATCCAGGACCGCCACATCGAACACCCCGTCGTCGGGGGCGATGCCGTCCGCCAGAGGGAGCAATCCCGGCACGATGTGCCCGCAATTCGCCACGATCACCGTGGCCGCGTAGCCTTCGTGCGTCGTGCCGTCGACCTCGACCCGGGTCTGGGCGCGCACCAGGTTCCCCAGCATCACGATCGCCCGAGCCACGTACGCGACGACGCCGAAGCGGCGCTTGTGGTGCTGCTCGGTCTCGGCCATCAAGTCGGCGGCAAAGCCCGCGCCGCAGTTGACGGCGAAGTAACGCGACCCGGCCGCGGTGGTAAGGCGCCCCAGGTCGATGGCGCGGGTGATTCCCGCCGCGATGGTGTCCGCGGCCACCACGAGGGAGCGGCGGATGCCCAGGTTCCCGGCGAGCACGTTGCCCGTCCCACCCGGGAGGAGTCCAAGCGGCACGGTCGTGCCGACGAGCCCCGCGGCGACATCCATGACGGTGCCATCGCCGCCGTGCGCAATCACGATCCCCACGCCGCCCGCCGCCGCCGCGCGCGCGAGCCGCTCGCCGTCGCCCGTCGCGCCTGAGGTCTCGACGGCGACGCGGAACCCGCGGGCCTCGAGCCGGCGGCGCGCCGCGCCCAGCCCCTTGCCTCCTGCCCTGGCAGCCGACGGATTGGTGATGATCAACGCTTCGGTCACTGCGCACCCCACTGCCAGAACAGGTCGAGTCCGATCTGGTACGGCGCCGGAGGACGGATCTGGAAGCCCACCGGGCGGCATTCCTCAGTCGTCGGCTCAATGCTCGCTTCCACCGTCCAGCGCCCCGTCAGGCGGTGCTCGACGCTGGCGCCGATCGCCTGCGAGGAGAGCCCCCGCGCTACCTGGCACAACCCCGCGTTCAGCGTGAGGAAGGTGCGCTCCCCGATCTGCGTCCCCGCCTCGACGCGCGCGCTGCTGAAGATATCACCCACGGAGCCACCGCCGGGCCGGATGGCGAGGTAGTCCACCGGGATGCCGAGGTTAGTGACAAGGGTCTGCTCGAGCTCTCCCGACAACGCGCCGGCCAGCCCCGCCATCGCGCCCTGGAAGATCGCCTGCTCGCTCGTTCCCGTCGCGGTCCCTCCTCCCGACGCCAGGTCGAACGAGGGCCGGCCGAACAGCAGGTAGGAGACGATCTCCGTCTCCGAGAGTGGCGGACGCTCGTCGCTTTCCAGCGAGAGCTTCGGCACCAGAAGCGTGCCACCGATGACCGCGCGGACCACCAGGTCGCCGCCGTTGACGGACCGAACCGTGTGCTCCGCCGCGATGTCCAGCACAGGATTGAGATCCGGGGTCCCGAAGAACCGCACCGTTCCGCGGGTGACCCGGAATTCCTTCGCCGTCGGGCCAACGACCAGCCGGTAGGTGCCGCGCGCCGCGCGCAGCGTGCCGTCCAGCCGGTACCGGCTCGCACCGGTCTCGACATCCTTGGCCACGGTGAGGTTGCCGGCCAGTTGGATGTTGGCTTCGTGCGACCGCAGCCAGACGTCGGGCCCCATGGCGACCGTGAGGTTGTGGATCCTCAGGCTGTCCAGGAACACAATCTGGACGCTGGGGCCGAGACCCGTCGCCTGCGCCAGGTTGGAATCCACCACCGCGCGGAACTCCGGGTCGTCGAGGTTGACGATGCGCTTCTCGACCAGGTCCGCGAAGGCGAGGTACCCCGCGTCCACCACCACTCCGCCGGTCAGCGTCGCGCCGACCACCGGCCCGGTGAGGCTCAGGTCCCCGCTCGCCGTGAGGCCGGCGAAGTCGCGCTGGCTGAACGCGGCAAACGCCCGCGCCTTCAGCGTGAGGTCGAGCATCGGGTGCGTGAGCGCCGCGAACCGCACGCCGCCGCCGACCTCCAGCGTGCCCGCGCCTCCCTTGAGGTGCGCCTCCTCGACCCGGAGCCGGTTGCCGGACAGGGTGAGCCGCGCCTCGATGCCCGTGTACCGGGCCCCGAGGGCGGGAATGCCTACCGCCCCGCCGACGATGCGCGCGCTCCCGCTGAGCTCGGGCTGCTCCCAGGTGCCCCCCACGGCGACGTCGGCGACCAGGTGGCCGCCCACGCCGCGCACCAGCGGCGTCAACGCATCGAGGATCGCGAGGTCGGCAGAGTCCGCCTGCGCTTGAATCCGCAGCGAATCCGGCAGCTGCCGCCGCGCCACCGCCGCCAGCGACAGATCCAGTGGTAGCGAGCCGGATGCGGTCACGACCCGCTCGCCGCCGCTCTCGAAGCCGGCCCGGAATGCGAGCCGCCGATCGACGTACCGGGCCGAACCATCGACCAGCGGCGCCCGGAAATCACCGAATCGCCCGTCGGTCAGCGAGGCGGCCGCCTCGATTCGCGGGCTGGCCACGCTGCCGACGAGGTGGAGCGTCACGCTGAGCAGGCCGCCGATCCCGGTGGTATCCAGCTCCGCCAGCGCGTAGAGATCGGACAGCGGCACGCTGTCCGCCCCCAGCGTCAGGTCACCGGGTGCCGCCCGCGGGAAGCGGCCCCCGAGGCGGACCCTGCCGCCGCTCTGGGAGCGCAGCTCGAGCGAGTCGATCGCCACACCGTCGGCCGTCACGGCGATGGTGGTCGGCCGCGCGAGGACCCACACGCGCTCGGGCAGCGTCAACTTCCCTTTGGCAAGACGCACCGCCCACCCGGACGAATCAACGCGGACCCCCATGTCCACCTGGACCGACGAACCGAGCCCGAATGCGCCGCCCACCTGCAGCAGCAGGGAGTCGAGCGGCCCGGTCGCCGTGATGCCCACTTCGCCGTACCGCATGCCCGCGATCGCCAGCGACTCGGCCGCCGCCCGCAACCCGAAGACGTAGCCGCGCTGCGCACGCTCCAGCGAACCGTTCACCCGCGCCGCAACCGCCGCCACCGATCCGTAGGCGATGCTGTCCGCCGCCAGGTCTCCCTGCACCACCCACGCTGCCGTCGTGCCCACCACCTGGCCGCTGATCCGTCCGGCCCCGCTCAGCTCGAGCCGGACCGTGTCCCCCACCGCTCGGCGTGCCCACGCGACCAGCGACAGGAGCGTGCTCAACGTGTCGGCGTGCACCGCGAAGCGAAGCTGCCCGGCGGGCTGCCCGGGCCGCCCGAGGGCGCCGGACGCAACGAGGTTGACGCCGCGCTGCTCCGCGTACACCGTGTCGACCTCCAGCTGCTCGGCCGTCAGCGTGAGCCGCGCACCGGCGTGGTCCAGCGCCTCTCCCGACACCTGGCTGCTGTCCAGCACCAGCGCGAGCGAGCCCGTCGTGGCCGACGTCGTGTCTACAGTCGGTACGGTGGCGTCCGCACGCCAGGTGCCGGTGAGCCGGGTCGGCGGCATCCCGGGCACGCGTCGCGCCAAGTCCACGCTGTCGAGCGTTCCGCTCGCGTGGATCCGCACGGCGGAGTCGCGCGCCGCGATCTCCCCGTTGATGTGCATGCCGCCGCCGGGCCCTGCGAGCGCGGCGTCGACGGCGAGCGAGGTGACCGGACCCGAGAGGTGCACCGGCCCAGCCACCATGCCCTCGAGACCGATGTGAGGATACGACCGGGCGAGGTCGTCCAGCGAGAGCGAGTCCGCCATCAGGTCCGCGTCGATGCGCACGGTGTCCGCGAACGCCAGGTGCAACGTGCCGCGCAGCCTCGATGCAGCGCCCGCGCCGTCCCCGTGGGTCAGGGTGCCGCCGAACGTCGCGGATTGCCAAGGTCCGTCGAGGTCGCCGACCAACCCCAGTCGTCCATGCAGCGTAACCGACGGCGCGAGGCGCTGCACCGTGGCCAGGGAGAGATCCGACTCGGTGAGGATGAAGTGGTGGAACGTGAACCCGTCGCGGCCGCCCAGCGACACGACGCCGGATCCCACCGCGACGTTGCCAGGCCGGCCGGGCACTCGCTCGTCGGCAAACGCCAGATCCTCGCTGACGTTGAGGTTGGCGAGCGACCCCGACGCCGCGAGGTGACCGCTCACGGTCCCCGCCACGGGCAGCTTGCCGAGGAACGGCACCAGCAGCGCCAGATCGAGGGGTTCCGACTCGAGATCCAGCCGCCAGATCCTGACGCCACCGCCCGGCACGACCGCGAGCTCGACCGACCCCCGCACCCGGCTCCGACCCGCCTGCAGGTCCGCATCGCGGAAACGCCACTCGCTGCCACCGTTGGCCAGGAGACTGGCGCGCACCACGAGATGCCCGCCGCCCGCCTCGGGCAACCCGGCGACCGCCCAGCGGAAATCGGCGAAGCTCGCCCGGCGGAGATTGGCGGCGAGATCCAGCTTGGCGCGGTTACCGGCGGCTCCAGCTCCCCATCGCACCACGCCGTGGGCCGCTCCCGCCGTCCCTGGAAGCGTGAGATGGGAGAGATCGAACCGCACCGAATCGTCTTTGATCACCACACGACCCGACGCGTCCTCCACGCGCACCGCGGGATCGGAGATCGAGACCGCCAGACGACGAATCTCGGCGATGATGCCGACCGAGTCGGGATGCGACAACCGCAAACGCGCCAGATCGAACCCCATGGCGAGGAATCGGCGCTCGCGCACCGTCCCGCTGTCGGTACGCTCGCGGAGCACAAGAGTCCCGTGCGCCAGGCGCACGTTGCGCAGGTCCACCACCGGGCGCCGGCCCGGCGGCCCGCTGCGCGGTGCCAGCAGCCTGAACAGGTGCTCGATGTTGAGGTGGCCGTCCGCACCTTCCTCGAGCACTACGGTGGGTCGGTCGAGTTCGACGCGCGACGCCACGAAGCGCCGCCGCACCAGGTCCGTGAGGGCGTAGTGCACCTCCAGACGCCGGATGCGGACCACCGGGTGACCGTCGGGCATCGACAACGCCACGTCGTTGAGCTCGATCGCTCTCCACAGGGGACCGCCGACGGAGCCGATCCGCACCTGGCCGTCCACCACTCGCTTCAGGGCGGCCACGGCAACCCGGCGCGCCAGCGCGTGACCGAGTCCCGAGGCGTGGATTGCCGCCGCCACGGCAAGCACCACTACGACGAGCCCCACGACCCACCGGCCGGTCAGGCGCAGCGTGCGGCGCACCATCAGTACGCCTCGCCCACGCTCAACTGGAACTCCAGGCGCTGGAAAAAGGCCGTGCCCCGCGGAGGCCCGGGATAGTTCGCCTGCACCATCCGCAATTGCTCCGGCGCCCCGCTGGAGGTCCGGATGACCTCGTACAGCGGACCCTGCTGGCGCGGATAGTCGTTGTAGGCAACGTCGAGGCGCAGTGGGCCCAGCGGCGTGCCGACCCGCAGCCCGATGCCCGGCGTCACCTTGAGCCCGGACGGCATCAGCCCTCCCGCCGTCTGGTCCCACAACTCGCCCGCGTCCACGAAGGCCGCCAGGCGAATCCGGCTCGGCCAGACCGGCGAAGGCGTGCGCAACTCGAGGTTGGCGAGTGCGATGCCATAGCTGCCGAGTGGCGAGCTTCTCACGCCCACCGGGGCGCTATCGCCCGGCACCGGGCCGGGCACCATGCTGTCGGCCACGTAGACCAGCGGCCCCATCTCGTTGCGGCCGAATCCGCGCACCGAGGCCGGCCCGCCGGCGTAGAAGCGCTCTTCGGGCGGCACGAAACGGATGGACGTGTCGCCCACGAACGAGCGCCCCGGCCGGATCGCGCCGCCCCGCAGGCGCAGCGCCAGCACCCAGCCTCGCGCCAGCGGCGCGTACCACGACCCCTCCGCCACGACCTTGCTGTAGGAAATAAGCGGTTCGGACCCGACCAGCGGCGAGGCATACGAAGCCTCGAGCGACAGCACCGAGCCGCTGGTCGGCTCGATGGGTGAATTCGCCGTGTTGCGCAGCAGGGCCACCGACAGTGCGGCCTGTCGGTGGCGCTCCTGGAGGATGTCGACAGCCTGCTGCTCGCACCGGTCGAAGTAGACGCAGAACACACCCGGGTCAGCGGTGGTGCTGCCGTAAGTGAGCCGGTACGACAGCGTGAGCAACGAGGCCCGCCCCACGCCGAAGGCAAGGGCGAGCGAGCTGCCGATGCCGTCCACCTCGAACGCCTGGTACTCCGAGCGGCGCTCGCCGAAGGTCGTGAGCGTCAGCGTGCTGCGGCGACCGAGCACCGCCGGCTGCGTGAAGGTGGCCGAGGTGACGTAGTTGATCCTCCTCGAGAACAGCGTGTCCCCCGACAAGGCCGAGCAGACGGAGTTGCCGAGCCCCCAGTCGGTCGGCGAGCCCACGCCGATCTTCGAGAGCTTCCCCGCCAGGTCCAGCCGCAGACCGCCCCCGATGAAGTTGCCGGTCGAGAACGTGGCCTGCGAGCGGATGCAGTCGATCGTCCCGTACCCCACCCCGGCCCGGAACCGCGACCGCGCTCCCTCGTTCACCTGCACCTGCACGCGCACCAGGGAATCGTCGCCGGCCACGATCGAGTCGTTGGGGGCGATTCCGACGCTGACGTAGCGAAACAGGTCGGTCTGATAGAGGCTGCGCTGCGACTCGTAGAGCGCGTCCTGGCTGAACCGGTCGCCGCGGCGCACTGCCAGCGAGCGTTGGATGGTGCGCTCGCTCACGCTGCGGTTGCCGCTGATCGTGATGTCCCCGACGCGCGCCCGGGGTCCCGGCACGACTTCGTAGTCGATGGCAGCGGTGCGGGTGGCGCGTGCCACGTTGTAGTTCCGGAATACCGCGACGAACGGGTACCCCCGGTTCTGGATTGCGAGCGCCACAGTATCCGCCGACGCGTCGAACTGCTCCCGGTCGAACGGCTTGCCTTCGACCAGCGGGAGCCGCCCGGCCAGCCGCTGCGCATCCAGGATCCCCTCCACGCCGCGAACCACAACCGAATCCGCCAGAACGGGCGGCCCCTCCTCGATCCGGAACACCACCGCCACCGTGCTCGCGGTACGCGACACTGTGGTGTCCACCCTCGCCTCGAAGAAACCGTGCTGGCGGTAGAGGATCTGGAGACGCACCACGTCGCGGCGGAGCTCCAGTTCGTCAAACAGGCGCCGCTGACCGAGCCCCAGGTGCTTTAGCAGCGGCACCCCGTAGGTCCAGCTGGAAGCGCTGGTGGCGATCGCCGTTTCGAGCGTCAGACCGTCAATGGCATGATTCCCCCGGAACCGGACCGACGTCACCGTCCGCTCCGGCGCCTGCCCGGACTGGGCAGCCAGGTCGCGGAAGCCGAGCACCGCAACGGCGAGGACGACCCACGCCCTCACGCTGCCGGCGCAGACCTGGGGAACGGATCGAGAACGGCCGTCCGAACGCGGAACATGGGTGAGGATGGGGACCCGAGCTGGGGTGCGCGCAATCCGCGCGAAGGGGCCGCCGCGGGCGAACTGTCGTACTTTCGTACACCCGCCGCATCGTGTCAACCGCTTGAGCGCAAATCACTTGTCCGACATGGCGAACGCTGGGCCGCTGGCGATTGGGGCCGCGCCATCATACCTTGCGCCGCGTGAAGATCTACACCAAAACCGGGGATGCCGGCGAGACATCGCTGGCCGGCGGCGACCGCGTGCCGAAGGACCATCTGCGGGTGACCGCCTACGGCGACGTGGACGAGGTCAACGCCGCCATCGGCGCCGCTCGCGCCGCCCCGCCGCTTGACGCTGCGGACGTGCTGCTGGCGCAGGTGCAGCGCGATTTGTTCGCGATCGGGGGCACCCTGGCGTCACCCGCGAGTGCAACTCTACGACCCGCGCAACGCGCCAAGCTGGCGGTGACGGCCGAGCGGATTCTGGCCCTCGAGCAGGCGATCGACGATGCCGAGCGGGAGCTCACGCCGCTCAAGCACTTCGTCCTGCCCGCGGGCACACCCAAGGCCTCGGCGCTGCATCTGGCGCGCACGGTTTGCCGTCGTGCGGAGCGCTCCGCCGTGCATCTCTCGCACGAGCAACCCGTGGCGGCGGAGATCCTGGTGTACCTGAACCGGCTCTCGGATCTGCTGTTCGTGCTGGCGCGGCAGGCGAACCACCGCGCTGGCCAGCCCGACGCCACGTGGTGACCATGCGGGCGCGGCCGGCTGGTGCGCAGTTCCAACCCCCGACCCCGATCACCTGATCGCCGTGTCCAGCATCCGCGTCCCGTTGATTGAAGCGCGCGACGCCTCCTACGACGTCATCGTCGGGCGCGGCGTCTGGGGCCGGCTGCCGCAGCTCCTCGCGGAACGGTGCCCGGCTCACCTCTACGCAGTGGTCACCGACAGTCGCGTCGGCGCGCTGTACGGCGAGCGGTTGCTCGCGCTGCTCGATGCGGCCGGGCTCGCGGCGCGGTCGTTCGTCTTCCCGGCCGGCGAGTGGAACAAGGTCCGCGACACCTGGGCCGAGCTGTGCGACCAGATGGTCGGCGCGGGCATCGGCCGCGACGCCGCGGTCGTGGCGCTGGGCGGTGGAGTCGCCGGCGACCTGGCCGGCTTCGTGGCCGCGACGCTGCACCGCGGCATTCCCTACGTCCAGGTGCCCACCACCGTGCTGGCGATGGTCGACGCGTCCATCGGAGGCAAGACCGGCGTCGATCTTCCGGCGGGCAAGAACCTCGTCGGCACCTTCCACGCGCCGCGCTTCGTCCTCTCCGACATCGACACGCTCGCCACGCTCCCCCGAAACCAGATCGCGGCGGGGTGCGCGGAGGCGATCAAGCACGGCGTCATCGCGGATGCCGCCTACGCCGACGACCTCGGGCGGGCGGCCACCGCGTGCCTGGCGCGCTCGCTCGAGGCGCTCGAGCTGATAGTTGAACGCAGCGTGCGGATCAAGAGCGACATCGTCGCGTCCGACGTGCGGGAGCGCGGGCGCCGCCAGGTGCTGAACTTCGGGCACACCGTTGGGCACGCCGTGGAATCGCGCAGCGGCTACGCGCTCCTGCACGGCGAAGCGGTCGCCATCGGCATGGCCGTGGAAGCCGCGCTCGCGGAAGCCGCCGGCATCGCCCGCACCGGCACGCGCCGCCGCGTGGTGGAGCTGCTCGATCAGTTCGAGCTGCCCACCGCCGTGCCGGAAACCTTGGCCTGCGACGACCTGCTGGAGGCGATGCGCACCGACAAGAAGGTGCGCGCGGGCGCGCTGCGGTTCGCACTCCCCGCGGCCATCGGTGAGATGGCGCACAGTGCCGACGGTGCCTGGACGGTGGAAGTCAGCCCCAACGAAATCCGCAGCGCCGTCGACGCCAACCGATAGCACCACCAGAAGGCCACCATAACGACAGCTATAGCACATCAATTTGTAACACGTTGCAAATAAAACAGTTACTGAAGCACTGCCCTGTACAATCGGTGTTAGACGATAGAACGATGTTCACTCAGTGGTACAACCAGCGCGAGAATAACAACTTAGTGATGTGGATAATTGTTTTCGCTTGACACGCATTTCGAGCGCTTCCTATTATGGGCCCGCGTTTGACCACCCTTATGCTCTCTCGTTTCACACCATCACGAACTCGCTAGGGGCCCCGCATGCTGCAGCGTCACAACGGCAAGCCCAAGAGCTTCTTTCGCCAGAGTGCCTCGGGAGCGTTCGATCAGTACCTGCAGGACATTCAGAAGCTCCCGCTGATCGATGACCCGGCGGAAGAGCGGCGGCTCGCGCGGCTTGCGCAGAAGGGTGACCCGGCGGCGGCCGAGCGGCTGGTGACGGCGAACCTGCGGTTTGTCATCTCGTACGTGAAGAAATACCAGGGCCACGGCCTCGACCTGTCGGAGCTGGTGGCGATCGGGAACGAGGGGCTGCTCAAGGCGGTGCGGAAGTTCGATCCCGAGCAGGGCGTCAAGTTCATCTCGTACGCGGTGTGGTGGGTGCGCCAGGCGGTCCTCAAGGCGCTGGCCGAGCAGACCCGGAGCGTGCGGATCCCGCTCAACCAGAATGCGCAGCTCATCAAGATGTCACGCACCGAGATGGTGCTGGCGCAGGAGCTGGGCCGCGAGCCTACGGACAACGAGATCGCGCGGGCGCTGGAGGACACGGTCGACAACGTGCGGACCGCGCGCCGGATGACGGCGGCCGAGGTTTCGCTCGATGCGCCGGTCGATCGCACCGACCGCGACGCGGCGACCCTCGGTGAGCGCTTCGCCGGCGTCGAGGGCGGGGAGATCGAAGAGACGACCGACTCGAAGCTGATGCGCGGCTTCATCGACCGCGTCTTCAAGAAGTACCTGACGCCGCGCGAGCGGAAGATCCTCTACCTGTATTACGGGCTGGAGCAGGGCTCGGAGGCGATGACCCTGGAGAAGATCGGCGCCCTGATGGGCGTCACCCGCGAGCGGATCCGCCAGATCCGCGAGCGCGCCTTCGAGAAGCTCCGCGAGTGCCCAGACGGCCAGGCGCTGATGAGGTTCTGGAGAGCGGCGTAAGACAGAGTTGCAGGGTTGCAGTGGATGGAAGTCGGAAGTGCCAAGTAGTGTCAAGACGCGGCGGTCACCAAGTGGTGTGAAGTGGCAAGGGGGCAGCCTCGGAAGAGGCCGCCCCCTTGATACTTGATGCCACTGCCGCGTCTGCGCGTCTGTGTACTACTTCCCACTTCCAGCTTCAAGCCACTGCAACCCTGCAACCCTGCAACTCTGCAACTCTACTGCTTCACCTGCAACGCCTGGCAAATGGGATTCATCCCCGCACTGGCGGGGTCGGCGCACGCTGCGTCGTAGGCGATGGTCGCCTGGTCGCCGACGACGTGGATGATGCGGCCCTCTCCGGTCGTCACGTAGAAGTCCCCGGCCCCGGTTCCCCAGACGGCGAGCGCCCGGCTCATGTCGAACGCCTGCATTCGCACCGCCATCAGCATGGGATTGGCTTGCAGCTGGGCCATCAGTTGCTGCTGTTGCGCCGCCTGCTGCTGTTGCTGCTCGGCCGTGGCGCCCGGCTGCGCCTGCTGGCCGTACATCATCCGCATCATGTCTGCCTGGGCCGACACCACTGCCCAGCGCCCACCGGCATAGCGGGCGAAGCCTCCACCCTCGTAGAGCGCGACCGGAGTCGCGTCGCCCGCGAGTGTCACCCACCTGACCTGGGTGCGGGACATCGCCGAGGCCGCCGGCGGCACCAGGGTCCACGCGCTGCCGCTGCTCGTGGCGATCGCCTTCGTGCCGTCTTCCCGCGCACCGAACAGCAGCAGTGTTGCTCCGGCCGACGAGATACCGGTCCACCCCGCTGCGCCGACCACCGGGTCCGAGACCTTCTGCCCGTCCCACCCGCTGGTCGTCCATCCGCCACCGCTCCATCGCGCTACGACGCCGACCTGCCGGCGCTCACTCGGCTGGGGGTCGTAGTACACGAAGCCGGCCACCACGACGTCGCGGCCGGCGAGCGCCAGCGCATTGGCGCGGAACGGCAGGGGCAGCGCCGCCGCCGTCCAGGCTCGGCCGTCATAGTGCAGCAGTTGCGGCGCTTCCCGATCGTTGGAGGACTGGGCGAGTGCGTACACGTCATTGGCCGAGCGACCGGCCACGGCAACGAGCTGCCGGTCGGTCGGCACGGTCATCCGGCTCCAGGACCCGCCGTCGAAGTGCAGGACCGCACCGCCGTCCCCCACCGCGAACACGTCTTGCGGCCCGCTGGCCCAGACGCCGTGCAGCATGCCGGGCCGGCTCACGCCGAACGGCATCTCGTTCCAAGCCTGGCCGTCCCAGTGCAGCGCCGCAGGGGCCTCGCCGACGACCCAGATGTCCGTGGGCGAGCTTCCCCAGATGGCCCGCAGCTCCACCTGCGCCGGGAGCGCCGGCACCGCGCCGGCGCACAGTCCGGCGGCCAACCACAGCGCACGATATGTCCTCATGGGCACCCTCCAGGAAACCGCGACACCGCCAATGCTAGCGCGGCCGAATCAACATCATCAAGGGCACCTCGCGCCAGCCCGGCATCCGGCGCACGCGACGCGGAAAGCGGACCACCAGTTGTGCGGAGATTCCGCCGTCCAACGCCACCGCGTCGGCGCAGCCGACGGCGGCCGCGATCGTCGCCTGCTCCGGGATTGTGAGCCCCACGGGAATCGTTCCCGCGCTCTGGCCGAACACCTCGAAGTTGCTGAGCAGGAGCCGCACTAGGCCGTCGGACCCGATGCAGAACGTGAGCCGGCGGTCACGGTGGGTGCGGGACAGGCGAAGGCCTGAGGTGACGCCGAATGCCACGCGCCCCGCACGCACCAGCCAGGGCAGGACCTGGAACGCGGACGCTCCGGCGCCGAGGGAGTCGGCCGTCCTCGGGAACACCAGGCGGGGCCGGCCGTCCTCGACGGCCACCGCAGCGTCGAGCCAGTCGGCGCGCTGACCGAGCCGCACGCCGTCCAGAAGGACCAGGCCCTGCGGTGTACCGTCCTTCCGGAACAGCCCGGTGTTGACCGCCGCGGAGACGGCGGTGTCGGCCATCCAGGCGTCGGCGGCGCGCGGCGCGAAGCCAGGCGCCGCGGTGAGCGAGAAGCGGTAGCGCGCCGGGTCGATCTCCACGATTGCGACGCTGTTGACCAGGAGTCCGCCCGAGGCGCGGACCTCGAAGCTGCCGGCCCGGAGCCCCGGTTGCTCGTCGTCCCAGTGGATGGCGCGCGCCAACAGCGGATCCGGGGCTGCCGGCGCCCCGGGAGCGAAGGCGCGCCACGGAACCCAGGTGCCCCCGATCTTGAGATCGAGTGCCGGGGGGTGCACGGCCTGCAGCGCGGCGAGAACCAGTGCGGTCGCTAGAGGTGCCAGAGCCGGGAAGCTACATTGCTGCGCATCCCGATGGAACACGCGGACCTCGCTGAAGAATTGTCCCGGATCGTCGGTGCGCGCTTCGTGCGCACCGAGCGGGCGGAGCTGGCCACCTTCGCGTCCGACGGATTGCCGACGCTGCGCCGCACGCCGGCGTTGGCCGTGCTGCCAGGCTCGGCGAGCGAGGTGAGCCGCGTCCTGTCCGCGCTCCATCGCCGCCGCGTCCCGTTCGTGGCCCGCGGCGCCGGCACAGGGTTGTCGGGCGGCGCACTCAGCGAGGCGCCGTCGGTGCTGGTGACGCTCACCCGCCTGGCGCGCATCCTCGCCGTGGATCCGGCCAACCGCCGCGCGGTGGTCGAGCCCGGTGTGGTCAACGCGTCGTTGAGCCGAGCGGCGGCACCATTCGGATTGATGTACGCCCCCGATCCTTCGAGCCAGACCGCGTGCACCATCGGCGGCAACGTCGCGGAGAACGCGGGCGGACCACACTGCCTCAAGTACGGCGTAACCACCAACCACGTCCTGGCGCTCGAGGTGGCGCTCCCCTCGGGCGAGATGGTGCGCCTCGGCAGTCCCGGCGGGGAAGCCTGGGGGCCCGACCTGGTCGGCGCCTTCGTGGGCAGCGAGGGCATGTTCGGCATCGCGACGGAGATCACGGTGCGGCTGGTTCCGCTGCCCGCGCAGGTGCGCACGATGCTCGCCGACTACACGAGCCTGCGGCTTGCCGGCGAGGCCGTGACGGCGATCATCGCCGCCGGCATCGTGCCCGCGGCGCTGGAGATGATGGATCACAACGCGATCGAGATGGTGGAGTCGAGCGTCTATGCCGCAGGCTACCCGGCCGACGCCGCCGCCGTGCTCCTGGTGGAGCTCGACGGCCATCCGGCCGCGGTGGAGGCCGACGCCGCCGCGACCAAGGACCTGCTCGACCGGTCGGGCGCGCGCACCGTGCGCGTGGCCCGGAACGAAGCAGAGCGGGAGAGGCTGTGGCAGGGACGGAAGAAGGCCTTCGGGGCGATGGGCCGGATCAGCGCGGATCTCGTGGTGCAGGACGCGGTGGTGCCCCGAACCGCGCTCCCCGACGTGCTGGAGCGGATCGCCGCGATCGGCGAGCGGTACCGGCTGCGCGTGACCAACGTGTTTCACGCCGGCGACGGCAACCTCCATCCCAACCTGAGCTTCGACGCGTCGGATCCGGACCAGCTCGAGCGGGTGCACGCCGCCAGCGATGAGATCATCCGCGCCTGCGTGGCGGCCGGCGGCACCATCACCGGAGAGCACGGCGTCGGGCTGGACAAGCTCGCATACATGCCCCTGGTGTTTGGCCCCGACGAGCTGGGACTGATGGCGGCCGTGCGTCGCGTCTTCGACCCGAAGGAGCAAGCGAACCCCGGCAAGGTCATCCCCACCGCGCAATGCCGCGAGTGGAAACCCTGGAGCGCAGCTTGAGCGAGCCGATTCCGACCCGCTGGCTGTCTCAGATGGACGCGCAACTGGCCGATGCCGAACGGCGGCTGGCGGCCGCGGAGCGGCACCTGGCTGCCGGCTCCGGCGCCCGGGCGATCGAGGAGGCTTATCCCGGGGTGATGGCAGCCGCGATCGTGAAAGTGTGGCTGCGCGACGAACCATGGCGCACCCAGCGCTCCCACCAGGACCTGGGCCGCATGATGCGTGAAGAGTTGCCAAGCGGTTTCGCCGCACTGTACGAGCTGAAGGGGGACCGCCGGAGCTTCGCCGGGTGGCGGCCCGAGGACGCCCGGCCACTCATCGCGGAGGCGCGAGCCTTGACCGCGAGCACTCGCACGGAGGTGGAGGCGTGTCGCCAGCGCTCGCCGGCACGGTAGCGACCCCGGCCGACCTCGCTTCCCTCGCCGCCCTGGTCGGTGCCGCGGCCGGGCACCACTCGGCCCTCGAGGTCCGCGGCTCCCAGGGCTGGTGGACCGACGCCCCGCCCGGCGTCGAATTGATCTCCGTGGCCGGCCTGGACGCGGTATCGGACTTCAATCCCGCCGACCTGGTGGTCACCGTCGGTGCCGGCACGCCGCTCGACCGGCTCGCCGCGCGCCTCGCGGCCAGCGGCGCGTGGCTGCCGTTCGACCCAGCCGGCCCGCCCTCGCGCACGGTGGGCGGCGCCCTCGGGTCCGGCTCGGGCGGCCCTCTGGCCGCGCACTTCGGCCCCGCCCGCGATCACGTGCTGGGACTGGTGGTGGTTGCCGGCGACGGCACCGTGGTGCGGCTGGGGGGCCGCGTCGTGAAGAACGTCGCGGGGTTCGACGTCGCCAAGCTGGTGATCGGCGGCCACGGCGCCCTGGGCGTGATCGCCGAGGCGCACCTTCGGCTTCGCGCCCGGCCACGCACCGACCGCAGCGAGATCTGGAGAGGCAACCACGCGTGGGCCGTGCGGGCGAGTGCAGCAGCGATGGCGGCCGGCGCCACACCGGCCGCGTTGGAGGTGCTGAGCCCCGACCTGGCCGCGCAGCTGGGCTGGGGCAGCGGCGACGGCTGGCTGCTTGCCGCGCGCGCCGTGGGTGCGGACGCCGGCACGGCGGAGGAGTTGGAGATGGTCGCGCGCGCCGCCGGATCGTGCTCTGTCCTCACGGCGGAGGGCGATGATCCGTGGACGCTGTGGCGGAGCGCGGTCGGCCGCTGGCCGGCGGTGTTGCGCATCGGCGCTGAGCCGCAGGGCTGGGCCGACGCGGTCGCGCTGGCCGAGCGCCACCTGGGCCGCCTGCTCGGCGCAAGCATCACCGTGCCGCGCGGCACCGTCCGCGTGGGCGCCGAGCGCTGCTCCGCCGAGGCGATCCGGCGGCTCCGCGCGGAAGCGGCGGTGCGTCGCTGGCCCGTGACGCTGGAGCGTGCCGACGCGGCTACCCGCGCCGCGGTAGGACTCTGGGGCGCACTCCCTCCGACAGTGGAAAGACTCACTCGCGAGCTCAAGGCCACCTTCGATCCGGCAGGAATCCTCGCCGCGCCGCTGCTCGTATGACGGTGCGCGCCTGGGCAGGGCTCGATCCCTGCGTGCACTGCGGCTTCTGCCTCCCTGCCTGTCCCACCTACGAGGTCACGGCCGACGAGGCCGACTCGCCGCGCGGCCGCATCGTACTGATGCGTGCCCTGGCCAAGCGCGAGCTGGCCGCGGACGACGCGGCGCTCGACCTGCACCTCGACCGCTGCCTCGGATGCCGGGCCTGCGAGAGCGTGTGCCCTTCCGGCGTGGTGTATGGGCCCGCGCTCGAGGCTGCTCGCGCCTGCATCGCCAGCGCCCGCGGCCAACCCGCCTCGCTCCGCGCCGGCCTGTGGGTGCTGGCGCGGCCGGATCGCCAGCGCGCGTTGTGGCTCCTCGCGCGCCTGGCGCGAGCGACGCGCCTGCCGGAACTCCTGGTGCGCGGCGCGGCCGCGGCGGCGCCGGGATCCGGAGCGGTCCCCGGTACGCTCGCCGCTCCCGCCTCGTTCGTGCTGGCCCTCGCGATGCTCGCCGCGACGCGCCCGAGGAACGGCGGCTGGCATCCTCCGGCTGCGCTCCCGCCGGCTCGCCCCTCGGCCGAGATGGCCCTGTTCCGCGGCTGCGTGATGGATGGGCTGTTCGGTCACGTGCACGACGCGACCGTTCGCACGCTGGCGACGAACGGGGTGGCGGTGCGTGAGGTCCGGGCGCAAGCGTGCTGCGGCGCGCTCGCGGCTCACGCGGGCGACGCCGCGGCGGCGCGCACCCTGGCGCGGGCCAACGTGCTCGCGTTCGACGCGGCTGCTCCCAGCCTGCCGGTGGTGACCAACAGCGCCGGCTGCGGGGCGATGCTCAAGGCGTACGGCGAGTGGCTGGCAGACGATCCGCTGGCCGAGCGCGCGCACGCCTTCGCCGCACGCGTGCGCGACGTGAGCGAGGTGCTCGCCGAGCGAGGTCCGCGCCGTGCCGGCTCGCTCCCGCTCCGCGTGGCCTACGACGCGCCGTGCCACTTGCATCACGCCCAGAAAGTGGTGGAGGCGCCGCTGGCGCTGCTTGGCGCGATCCCCGACCTGGAGCTGGTGCCGCTGGAGGGTAGCGACCGCTGCTGCGGCAGCGCCGGCATCTACTCGCTGCTCCAGCCCCATCTCTCGCTCGAGGTGCTCGAGGTGAAGCTCGGAGCCATCGCCGCAGCGGCACCGGATGTCGTCGCCACGGGGAATCCCGGATGCCTGATGCAGATCGGAGCCGGCACCCTGCTGGCCGGCCTCGACGTGGAGGTGCGCCACCCGGTCGAACTGCTGGATCGAGCCTATCGTGAATGACGGCGGCGCGGTGGCCGACGTCCTGCTGCTCGACTACAACGGTGTCGTGGTGGACGACGAGCCGATCCACTTCGCGGCGCTGCACGATCTGCTGGCCGTCGAGCGCATCGCGCTGGACGAAGCCGACTACTGCGCGCACTTCCTCGGCTTCGACGACCGGACCTGCATCCGCGAGGCGTTCCAGCGAGCCGGCCGCCCGCTCGGGCCGGAGCAGGTCCGCAGCCTCGCCGCGCGGAAGGCACACTGGTACGCTGAGTCGACCCGGACCGGGCTCCCGCTGGTGCCGGGCGTGCGCCGCTTCGTGCGCGAGGCGGCCGCGATGGCGAGCATCGCCGTCGTGAGCGGCGCGCTACGAGAAGAAATCCGCGCGGGGCTGGCGCAGGCGGGGATCGCCGAGTCGGTGACGTGCATCGTGAGCGCTGAGGACGTTGCCCACGGGAAGCCGGATCCCGAAGGCCACCGCCTCGCCATCGCCGCGCTCGTGGGCCGCTCCCCGGCGGTGCGGGCCGTTGTGGTGGAGGACTCGCGGCCGGGACTCGCGGCCGCCAGGGCGCTCGGCGCCGGGTGCGTGATGCTCACCACCGCCTTCGGCGGCCGGGAAGTGACCGGCGCCGACCTCGTGTGGGACTCGTTCGAAGGGCACGCGCCCGGAGAGCTCAAGCCCTTCATGCGGGAGGTGGAACCTGCCGCACGAGCCTGAGCCGGGTCCCCTGGTGGCCCGCGGCGCCGTGGGCCCGGCCGAGCGCGCGGCGCTGACGACCCGTGCCGCGGCCCTCGTGCGGTCGGGTGTGGTGCTGTTCCGGCTGGTCGGCGGGGGGCGCATCGCCTGCCTGCAGGGACTAGTCACCTGCGACGTGCAGCAGTCGGCTGACGGTGCCCACGTCTTCGGAGCGCTGCTCACCGCCAAGGGGATGATCGTCTCGCCGCTTTGGATCACGTGCCTCGCCGATGCCCTCCTCGTCGAAGCGCCGTCCGCCGCCGCGATCGAAGTCGCGTCGGTGTTCGAGCGCTCCCTCCCGCCGCGGCTGTGCCGCTGGGAGGACGTGACCGCCGGGTCGGCCACGGTCGGCGTCTACGGCCCGGCAGCCCCGAGCCTGCTCGCGGCGGTCACGGAGGGTGAGCCGCCATCGGTGCCCGGCCACGCCGCGCCGCTCGGCCGGGGTGAGGCGCAGGTAATCGCGGCGCGCCTCGTGGCGCGCGGGCTCGACGGATTCGAGTGCGTCGTCCCCGCCGCGGCGGCGGCCGCCTTCGTCGCACGGCTCACCGCCCGCGGCGCGCTCGCCATCTCGCCGCCGCTCCTCGAGGAACGGCGGATCCTGGATGGCTTCCCGCGTCTTGGCGCGGAGATCGACGACAAGACGCTGCCCCAGGAGGTGCGGTTCGACGAACTCGGAGGGGTGTCGTACACGAAGGGCTGCTACCTGGGCCAGGAGACCGTGGCGCGCGTCCATTTCCGCGGGCACGCGAACCGGTATCTCGCCGGGCTCGCTCTGGAGCGAGAGCCGGAATCGCTGCCGCTGGAGATCCTCCACGGCGGGGAGCCCGTGGGCCGGCTGAGCAGCGCGTGCTGGTGGGAAGCGGGACGCGCCTGGGTGGGCCTTGCCGTGGTGCGACGTAGCGTCACAGCCGGCAGCGCCGTCACCCTGGCCGACGGCGCCGCCGCGACCGTGCGGGAGCTGCCGTGGGAGCCGCCTCGCCCGGGCAGCGCCGCGTGAAGGTCTTCATCACCGGCGGGACGGGATTGGTGGGCCGGCACGTGATTGCGGCGCTGCGCGCGCGCGGAGACACGATCCGCGCGCTGGCCCGCAGCGAGGCGGCGGCCGCGGGATTGGCGGAGCTGGGAGCGGAGCCGGTGCGTGGCGATCTCTCGGACGCGGCCCGCATCGACCTGTTGGCCGAGGGCGCAGACGCGGTGGTCCACGCGGCGGCCATCGTGCTCGCGGGCGGACGCTGGGCTGCGTGGCACGAGGCGAACGTGCTCGGCACGGAACGCGTGGCGCGGAGCGCGGCGCGCCACGGCGCGCGCCTGATCCACATGTCGTCGGTGGCGGTGTACGGCCGCCAGCTGGCGCGCGAGCCGGGCTCTGCCGGCCTCGACGAGGAGTTCGACCTCGAGCGAGCCGCCGCGCCGCGCGACTCCTACGCGCGCTCCAAGCGCGAGGCCGAGCTCACCGTGTGGCGCGTGGCGAAGGAGACGGGCCTCTGTGCGGTTGCGCTCCGCCCCTGCGTGATCTACGGGGAGGGCGACCGCCACTTCTCGCCTCGGGTGGCTCGGCTGCTGCGCCGCGGCCTCGTGCCGCTGGTCGGCAACGGAGCGAACCACCTGACGGTGGTGTATGCCGGCAACGTCGCAGCAGCGGTCATCGCCGCCCTGGATCACGACCGCGTGACCGGACCGTTCAACATCACCAACGATGGTGCCATCACGCAGCGCGGGTTCATCGAGCGCTTCGCCGCCGGGCTCGGCGTCGAGCCGCGGTCGATCCGGATCCCGCGTGGCCTGGCGTCGCGGGCGGCGCGGCTGTGGGACGCCACCCTCGGCGCGCTGCCCCCATTATCGGGCGCGCCGTCCCTGGCCGGCGCGGTCCAGTTCCTCGCCGGCGAGAACAGCTATTCGTCGGCACGCGCGCAGCGACTGCTCGACTGGCGCCCGCCGGTCCCGGCCGCCGACGCCGTGGAGCGGACGGGCGCCAGCTTCCGCTCAGCCGCACGCTCCGGCTCACACCCCTGAAAACACGAAGACCCGGAGCGAACTCCGGGTCCTCGTGCGTCGAAGAACAGTGACCCTTACATGCCCTTCTTCTTCATCGGGGCCTCTGCCTTCTTCGCGGGCGCCGGAGCCGGGGCCGCCATCTTCGACGTGTCCGCCGCCGCAGCGGGCTTCATCGTGTCGGTCATGGCCGGAGCTGGCGCGGCAGCTGGGGTCTGCGTTTCAGCCGGGGGCGCCGCTTCCTTCTTGGCGCACGCCATGAGCCCGAGGACCGCAACTGCCAGGAACAAGCGCTTCATCGAATCTCCTTTTAAGCTTGAATTATCTCTCAGCGGAACACATATCGAGGTCCGTGCGCCGCTGCCGCCGGCCTCAACCGGCGCAAAAGCTACCCAAACCCCGCGCCCTGTCAAGGTTTAGCTACACTGCAGATGCTGCGAAGGATTCTCAACGAACGCGCCGCGCCAGCCACACAACCCATTGCCAGACAACTGGTTGCCTACCAGTGCAACGTGACATCCACCCAGGGCAGGAATCCCCCTCGCGGCAAGTTGCTGCCCAGCAGAACCAACAACCCCAAGTCCCACGACACGCGATCGCCGATCAGGCGCACGCCGCCGACCGCCGGCACGTCGTCGCTCCCCGGGAGCTTCCACGCTTCGACGAGGAGCTTGACGCGACGCGACACGCGCGTCTCCCCCCCGAGTACGATCAGCGGGCGCTGTTCCCATCCGCCCGACGCGAACGGGAAGCCGACCAGCACCGTCGCCGAACTCTTCTCTCCGCCGAAGGTCGTCACCCCGTACGCGACGCCCGCGTACCCCGCTTCCGGAATGAATCCCACGATGCGGAGGTACAGCACGCCTGCCGCCAAGCTGGCCGCCGACGACTCGATCAGGTTGAGCTTCGGCGCCACATAGAAGAGTTGGTCCGGACTGAACGGGATCAGCGACATCCCGCCCGTCAGTGAAAAGCGGTCGGTGATGCCAACGCCGACGACGGGAAAGAACACGAGGTAGTCGAGCACATATCCCTTGCCGCGCGGCACCGAGCGCGCCGTGTGGGCAAGAAAGAGCCGCGAGTCGTTAGGATCGCGCTCGACGACAACCGGGGGCGGCGGCTCGGCAAGACTCCGCCAGCGAGCCAGCGAGACGAGCGGCACGGTAATCCGCGCGCCCGCTGCGGTGACCAGCGTGAGCGAGGCGAGGTCCTCGGCGACCACGTGGCCCGTCAGCAGCGTGCTGTCCGACAGGCGCAGCTCGACCGCACGCGCCGAGTCGACCGGGGGCAGCGCCGGCCCTTGAGCGAGCGCGGGTCGCGAAAGGAGCAGGAGGAGCAGGACGAACACCGAGCGGCGCACCATGGCGGGCCTCCAGTGCATTGAGCCATATGCGAGGTTGGCCGCGGCGCGTCAAGCAGGTGTCAGGCGCGTCATCTGAAGTGGCGCTCGGGGATGCGGCGCACTTGAACCGGGAGCGTCGTGGTACGAATATCCCCGACATGCCCAAGCCACGTACCCTGGGCGATCTGGCGCAATCCGAGTGGGGATCGCCGGCGCGCCGGACTCGCACGGTCAAGGACGAAATGCGGGAGAACCTGCTGTGCCGTCTGGAGACGGACCAGCCGATCTTTCCCGGGATCGTCGGCTACGACGACACCGTCGTGCCGCAGCTCGTCAACGCCATTCTCTCGCGGCACAACTTCATCCTGCTGGGCCTCAGGGGCCAAGCCAAGTCACGCATCGTGCGCGGGCTGGTCGCGCTGCTTGACGAAGAGATCCCGATCCTGGAGGGGAGCGAGGTCAACGACAACCCTTTCGCGCCCATCTCCAAGTTCGGCCGACTGCTGGTGGAGGAGCACGGCGGCAACGCGCCGGTAGCGTGGGTTTCCCGCGAGCAGCGGTACGTGGAGAAGCTCGCGACTCCCGACGTGACGATCGCCGACATCATCGGTGACGTGGACCCCATCAAGGCGGCCCGCGGCGGGCACCTGCTGTCCGACGAGCTGACGATCCACTATGGACTGCTGCCGCGCGCCAACCGCGGCGTGTTCGCAATCAACGAGTTGCCCGACCTGGCTGCGAAGATTCAGGTGGGGCTGTTCAACATCATGCAGGAGGGCGACGTCCAGATCAAAGGGTACCCGATTCGGCTGTCGCTGGACGTCGCGCTGGTGTTCACCGCCAACCCCGAGGACTACACGGCGCGCGGCAAGATCATCACGCCGCTGAAGGACCGGGTCGGGTCGGAGATCGCGACCCACTACCCCCGCTCACTCGACCTCGGCATGGCGATCACCGGGCAGGAGGCATGGGTCGAGCGGGGCGGCCGGCCGGTCCTGATTCCGGACTTCATCGCCGAGCTGGTGGAACGCGTGGCCTTCGAGGCGCGCGGCGACAAGCGGATCGACAAGCGATCCGGCGTCAGCCAGCGGCTCCCGATCTCCGTGCTGGAGAACGTCGTGTCGAACGCAGAACGACGGGCGACCGTCAACAAGGAGAAGACGATCGTGCCGCGGGTGTCGGACGTCTACGCGGCCGTGACCGCCATCACGGGGAAGCTTGAGCTGGAGTACGAGGGCGAGCTGCAGGGCGCCGACGCGATCGCGCGCGAGCTGATCCGTCGCGCGGCGGGCGCCACGTTCAGCGACCGCGCGGGCGGGGCCAACGTGGACGATATCGTGCACTGGTTCGACGAGGGGGGCGCGCTCAAGGTGTCCCACGACGAGCGCTCCGACGCCCTGCTCAAGGGCTTCGGCGTCGTGCCCGCGCTCCTCGACCTGGTGGACACGGTGGGATTGGCGCGGCGCAAGGATCCGGGGACGATGGTGGCGGCCTGCGAGCTGGTGCTGGAGGGGCTGGCCGCGGAACGCCGGATCGCACGCAGCGAGGAGGCGGGCTACACCCGCATCCGCCAGGAGCGGCAGGGCCCGCCCTTCCCCAAGTCGGGGCCCGGCAGCCCCTTCGCCTAGCCGGTTCGCGCCATGCCCGTCATCACTATCACTCGGCAGTACGGCGCCGGCGGCTCGCTGGTCGCACAACGGGTCGCCGAAGGTCTCGGTTGGACCGTCATCGACAACGAGTTCGTCGGCGAGGTGGCCAGACGCGCCGGCTTGCCGGAAGCAACGGTCGCGGCCAGGGAGGAACGCGCGCCGTCGCTGCTGGAGCGGCTGTCGCGCACGCTGGCGGTGTCCGCGCCCGAGATGTTCGTCCCCGCGGCGGCGGCCGGCGAACCCGATGAGGAAGCGTTGCTGCTGATCACCGAGCGCGTCATCGCCGAGGCTGCCGCCCACGGCCGCGTCGTGCTGGTCGGCCGTGGCGCGACCGCGTACCTGGGCACCGCGGGCGCGACGGCCGAGACGCTGCATGCCTATGTCGTTGCGCCGCTCGACGTGCGCATCCGCACCATCATGGCGCGGCTCGGCATCGGACAGGACGAGGCGGCGCAGGCGGTGCGCGACACTGACGCCGCACGCGAGCGCTACCTGGAGCGGTACTACGGGCGGCGGCGCGACGATGCCTCCAACTACCACATCGTGGTCAACACCGCGTGGCTGGGCTACGAGGGAGCGGCCGACGTCATCGCGGAGCTGGCGAGAAGGAGGGGGCTGCAATAGGCAGAGTTGCACTGGTAACCACTGGCACCTTGGCGTCTGGCAACTGCTCTGATCACCGCCCTTCGGCAGGCTGCGCTCCGATTAGCGGAGGAGCGGCACCTCCGGCACCCGGCGCCACATCAGCAGCGCGGCGAGCGCGCACACGGTTCCCCCGATCGCCACCGTCGCCGGGGCGCCGACCCGCTCGGCGAACCATCCGGCCTGGAACGCCCCGACCGGCGCCATCCCGAGGAACACGAAGGCGAAGAAACCCATCACGCGCCCCCTCAGCGCGTCGGGCACGATCGTCTGCAGCAGGGTGTTGGTCACGGCGTTGTTGAGGATCATCGCTCCGCCGGCGACCGCCAGGATCGGCAGGGCCAGCGGGAAGGACCGCGTCAAGGCGAACGCCGCCAGCGCCGCGCCGTAGAGCGGGCCAGTCCAAACCAGGATCCGCCCCTTCCGCACCCGCGTCCCGAACGCCGCGAGACCGAACGCCGCGATCACGGCGCCCACGCCGACGGACGCCGAGAGAAAGCCCAGGCCCGAAGCTCCCACCTTGAGCACGTCGCGCGCGAACACGGGCATCAGCACCAGGAAGGGAAAGCCGAAGACGCTGATGATCGCCATCATGCCCACCAGGGCGAGGACGCGTCGGTCCCGCCACACGAAGCGCGCGCCCTCCCGGAACTGGGTCCACCCGTCCCCCGAATGCTCGGGGCGGCGGAACGGCGGCAACCGCATCTTCAGCAGGCCCCAGATGACTGCGATGTACGACACGGCGTTCAGGAAGTAGCACCAGGCGAGCCCCACCGCGCTGATCAGCACACCCGCGACCGACGGGCCCACGACCCGCGCCGTGTTGAACGCCGACGAGTTGAGGGCGATGGCGTTCGGGAGGTCCTCCCGGCTCGCCATCTCGATCAGGAAGGCCTGCCGGGCGGGCTGGTCGAACGCGTTCACCGTGCCGAGGAAGACGGCGATGGCCGCCACCTGCCACAGCGCGATGCGGTGCGTCCAGATCAGGATCGCCAGCAGCAACGCCTGCAGCAGTGACAGCGTCTGTGTCAGGATGATCAGCGGGTGCTTGTTCACCCGGTCCACGAACACGCCCGCCGGCAGCGAGACGAGCAGAATGGGCAGCGAGCCCAGCGCGCTCACCAGGCCGACGTAGAAGGGGGAGTTGGTGAGCTCCAGGACCAGCCACCCCTGGGCCACGATCTGCATCCACGTCCCGACGAGGCTGGTGCCCTGGCCGAAGAAGAACAGGCGGAAGTTGCGGTGCCGAAGGGCTCCGAACGTTGAAGGGCGCGGCGCGGGCATTGCCGGAATGTGGGGCCCCGGCCAGCTTACGGGCAGTCCCGTGCGCTACACGACCTTTTCCAAACACATCGCCCAGCTGGCCGATGCGGTCAATCTCCAGGACCTGCTCGACCAGCTCGCCGGCTTTCTCCTCCAGTCAGGGTTCGCCGGCAGCCCGGGCGAGCACCTGTGGGGCGATTTCGGCGAGCAGGACGGGGACCGCTCGCTCGACGCGCTGCGCGAGGCCATCCTCGATGCGCTGAAGAACTCCGGCAAGCTGACCCCCGACATGCTCAAGGTGCTCCGCGGCGAGAGCACCGGCGACCCGGCCCGCGACGAGGAGCTGAAGCGCCAACTCGCCGAGCTACTGGACACGATCGTCCAGCGGCTGATGGACGAGGGCTACCTCAGCGTCGCCGAAGCGCCGCGGATGCCGGGCGGCCAGGAAATCGTCGAGGGCACGGCAGGCCAGGCCCGTTCGGCGGCCCAGCAGGTGCACTTCAATCTCACCGAGAAGGGCATCGACTTCCTCGGCTACCGCGCGCTGCGCAACCTGCTGGGGAGTGTCGGCAGGTCGAGCTACGGGAGCCACGAGACGCCGTACTTCGCCACCGGGGTCGAGGCCGAGGCCGCGAGCCGGCCGTATGAGTACGGCGACACGATGAACCTCGACGTGATCGCGACCCTGCTCTCCGCGATCGAGCGCGAGGGGCTCGGCGTGCCGCTGAACCTCGAGTACGGCGACCTGATGGTGCACCAGTCGGAGTACCGCTCCAGCGCGGCCACGGTGCTGATGCTGGATTGCTCCCACTCGATGATCCTGTACGGCGAGGATCGGTTCACGCCGGCCAAGACGGTGGCGCTCGCCCTGACGCACCTGATCCGCACCCAGTTCCCGGGCGACACTCTCCGGGTGGTGCTGTTCCACGACTCGGCGGAGGAGATTCCCCTCGCCAAGCTCGCCCACGCCCAGGTCGGGCCGTATCACACCAACACCGCGGAGGGGCTCAAGCTGGCGCGTCGGCTGCTGCTGGCGCAGCGCAAGGACATGCGCCAGATCATCATGATCACCGACGGGAAGCCGTCGGCGCTCACCCTGCCGGACGGCCGCGTCTACGTGAACTCGATGGGGCTCGACCCGAAGATCCTGCAGGCCACCTTCCGCGAGGTGGCGCTGTGCAAGCGCAGCAACATCATGATCAACACCTTCATGCTCGCGCGCGACCGGATGCTGGTGGAGTTCGTCAAGAAGGTCTCGGAGATCTGCCGGGGGAAAGCGTACTTCACCAACACCATGACGCTTGGCCAGTTCATCCTGATGGATTTCATGAAGCGCAAGACCGTGCGGGTCAGCTGAGCCGCGCACCGGCCGTTCCACCGTCCGTCCCATGATCGACCTCGTCGCCCTGCTCCGCTACGCCGTGCTCGCGGCCGCGGGAGCCGCCGTGCTCGGCGCCTTTGCCGCCATGGCCGTGCAGGCGCGGACCATCAACCCGTTCGGCCGCGCCGCCCGGGCGATCCGGACCCTGACCGATCCGGTGCTCACGCGGATCGAACGGCACCTGCTGCGCTCCGGCGGCAATCCCCAGAGCGCCCCGTGGTGGCTGGCAGGCATCGGGATCGGGGGCGGGATCGCACTGGTCACCGCGGTGCAGTGGGCCGCGAACCAGGCGGCGTCGCTGGCGGCGGCCGCGAGCTTCGGCCCGCGCTACGCCGGCCGGCTGGCCGTGTACTGGGCCTTCAACCTGGTGATCCTCGCGCTCGTGGTCCGGATCATCGGCTCCTGGGTCGGCGCGTCGCGCTACAGCCGGTGGATGCGTCCGTTCGTCTTCCTGACCGAGTGGCTGCTCGCCCCGCTGCGGCGCATCGTGCCCCCGCTGGGCAGGTTCGACTTCACCCCGGTCATCGCCTGGTTCCTCCTCCAGCTCGCCCGCGACTTCGTGCTCCGCGCGCTGTGACCACGTGGCTGCGGGAAACCGCGGCGGGGCTGAGCATTGCCGTCCTGGCCACGCCCCGCGCCTCTAGGACCGAGGTGGCCGGCATCGCCGAGGGACGGATCAGGATCCGCATCGCGGCCCCGCCCGTTGCCGGCGCGGCGAACCAGGAGCTGGTCCGGTTCTTCGCGAAGCGGCTGGGCCTGCCGCGCGCCGCGGTGACGGTATCGGCCGGGACCGCTGGACGGCGGAAGACGGTGCTGGCACAGGGGATAGCGGCGAAGGCCGCGCTGCGGCTGCTCTCCGCGTAGGGGCTCGGCTGGCGTGCCCCGCGGCGCGGTGGTAGTTTGTCTGGACAATCGATTCCGTGGCGATTTGCGGCGTATTGCGGCCACGTTAAACATCCGCTAAAAAGCCGGCTCGGTGGTGCCAGCTTTCAGCGCCGCCGGGCTTTTTTCATTTTTCAGGGACGCAGGCGGTGACGGACGTGAACCGACGCGATCAGCTGTACCGCGCGCTCGACCAGCGGATCCTCGTGCTCGATGGGGCGATGGGCACGATGGTCCAGAGCTACGCTCTGGCCGAGGAGGATTTCCGCGGCGAGCGGCTGCGCGCGCACCCGGTGCCGCTCAAGGGCGACAATGAGCTGCTGTCGCTGACGCGCCCCGACGTGATCGAGGCCATCCATCGCGCCTACTTCGCGGCCGGGGCGGACATCGCCGAGACCAACACCTTCACGGCGAATGCGATCGCCCAGGCCGACTACCGGACCCAGCACCTGGTGCGGGAGCTGAACCTCGCGGCGGCCCGCATCGCCCGTCGCACCGCCGACGAGTTCACCGCACGGGAGCCGCACAAGCCCCGGTTCGTGGCCGGCATCCTCGGCCCGACCAACCGCACCGCATCGCTGTCGCCCGACGTCAACGATCCCGGGTACCGGGCGGTCAGCTTTGACGAGCTGGCGGCAGCGTACGGCGAGCAAGCCGGGGCGCTGCTGGACGGTGGCGCCGACCTGCTGATGATCGAGACCGTCTTCGACACCTTGAACTGCAAGGCGGCGCTGTTCGCCGTGCACGGCGTGCTGGAACGCCGCGCGCTCGACGTCCCGCTGATGGTGTCGGGCACCATTACCGACAAGAGCGGGCGGACACTCTCGGGCCAGACCACCGAGGCGTTCTGGAACTCGATCCGCCACGCGCGGCCCTGGAGCGTGGGACTCAACTGCGCCCTGGGGGCCAGGGAGCTGCGGCCGTACGTCGAGGAGCTGGCGCGGATCGCCGAAGTCCCGGTGAGCTGTCATCCGAATGCGGGGCTGCCCAACGCCTTCGGCCAGTACGACCAGGGACCCGCGGAGATGGCGACGGTGCTGCGGGAGTTCGCCGAGTGCGGCTTCCTCAACATCGTGGGCGGCTGTTGCGGCACTACCCCGGCGCACATCGAGGCCATCGCCGCCGCGGTGGCTTCCCTGCCGCCGCGGCGCGTCCCTGCACCCCCGCCGTACACCCGCCTCGCGGGCCTCGAGCCGCTCACCATCCGGCCGGATTCGCTCTTTGTGAACGTGGGCGAGCGGACCAACGTGACCGGCTCCGCGAAGTTCGCCGAGCTCGTCAAGCGCGGCGACTACGAGGCAGCCGTCGAGGTGGCGCGTGAGCAGGTGGAGAACGGCGCGCAGATCATCGACGTCAATATGGACGAGGCGCTGCTCGACTCGGCCGCGGCGATGCGCACCTTCCTCAACCTCGTCGCCGCGGAGCCCGACATCGCCAGGCTCCCGGTCATGGTCGATTCCTCGAAGTGGGAGGTGATCGAGACCGGGCTCAAGTGTCTCCAGGGCAAGGGCATCGTCAATTCCATCAGCCTCAAGGAGGGGGAGGACGCCTTCCTCGACAAGGCGCGGCTGATCCGCCGCTACGGCGCCGCGGTCGTCGTGATGGCGTTCGACGAGCAGGGGCAGGCCGACACGTACGAGCGGCGCGTCGCCATCCTCACCCGAGCCTATCGCGCGCTGACCGAGCGGGTGGGCTTCGCGCCCGAGGACATCATCCTCGACCCCAACATCTTCCCGGTCGGGACGGGGATGGCCGAGCACGCCACCTACGCGATGGACTACCTGCGCGCCTGCCGCACGATCAAGGAGACGCTGCCCCACGCCCTCGTGTCCGGAGGCCTGAGCAACCTCTCGTTCTCTTTCCGGGGCAACGCGGCGATCCGCCAGGCCATGCACTCCGTGTTCCTCTACCACGCCCGGCAGGCCGGCATGGACATGGGGATCGTCAATCCGGGCCAGTTGACCGTCTACGACGACATTCCGCCCGAGTTGCTCGGCGCCGTGGAGGACGTGCTGTTCAACCGCCGCGACGACGCGACGGAGCGCCTCGTCGCGCTGGCGGAGCACGTCACCGGCGGGCCGAAGGAGGCAGCGACGGCGCTCGAGTGGCGGGCCTGGTCCGTCGAGCGGCGGCTCGCCCACGCGCTGGTCCAGGGCATCCTCGACCACGTGGAGAGCGACACCGAGGAGGCGCGCCAGGCCCGCGATCGCGCCATCGACGTGATCGAGGGCCCGCTGATGGACGGGATGAACGTCGTCGGCGACCTGTTCGGCGCCGGCAAGATGTTCCTCCCCCAGGTGGTCAAGAGCGCCCGCGTGATGAAGAAGGCGGTGGCCTACCTGGTGCCCTTCATCGAGCGAGAGCGCGCCGCCGGAGGCGAGGCTCCACGCCCCAAGGGCACGATCGTGCTCGCCACGGTCAAGGGCGACGTGCACGACATCGGGAAGAACATCGTGGGCGTAGTGCTGCACTGCAACAACTACGAGGTGGTGGACCTCGGCGTCATGGTTCCCGCCGCCACGATCCTGGAAACGGCGCGCCGCCTGAAGGCCGACGCCATCGGCCTCAGTGGCCTGATCACGCCGTCGCTGGACGAGATGGTGCACGCGGCGAAGGAAATGCAACGCGAGGGCTTCTCGGTCCCGCTGCTGATCGGCGGCGCCACGACGTCCAGGGTCCACACGGCTGTCCGCATCGAGCCCGCCTACCGGGGCCCGACGGTGCACGTGCTCGACGCGTCCCGCTGCGTGGGCGTGGTGTCGAGCCTCTTGAGCGAGCAGAAGCGTGACGACTTCGTGTCCGGCGTGCGGCAGGAATACGCCCGGCTGCGCCTCGAGCACGGCGCGCGGAGGGCGGAGGACCGCCTGGTGAAGATCGCCGAGGCCCGCCGCAACAAGCTCGCGCTGCCGTGGGAGGGCTACTGCCCGCCGCAGCCCGCGGTGGAGGGCGTCCACGTCCTGGACGACTACCCGCTCGCCGAGCTGGTGGACACGGTGGACTGGACGCCCTTCTTCGCGGCCTGGGAGCTGCGGGGCAAGTACCCGGACATCTTCGCCGACCCCGCGAAGGGAACCGAGGCACGGCGCCTGTTCGACGATGCCCGGCGCCTGCTCGAGCGCATCATCGCCGAGCGGCGCATCGGCGCGCGGGCGGTGTTCGGGTTGTTCCCCGCCAACAGCGTCGGCGATGACGACATCGAGGTGTACGCCGATCGCGGCCGGACCCGCGTCGTCACGGTGCTGCACCACCTGCGCCAGCAGATGGAGCGCCCGCCCGGCCGCCCCAACCTGTGCCTGGCCGATTACGTCGCGCCGCGCGACACCGGACTCCCGGATTGGGTCGGGGCCTTCGCCGTGACGGCAGGCCACGGCGTGGACGAGTTGTGCGCGGAGTTCGAGCGGGGGCACGACGACTACTCCGCCATTCTCACCAAGGCGCTCGCCGACCGGCTCGCCGAGTCGCTGGCGGAGCGACTCCACCAGCGGGTGCGCCGCGAGTTCTGGGGCTATGCGCCGGACGAGAACCTCGACAGCGACGCGTTGATCGCGGAGCGCTACCTCGGCATCCGGCCGGCGCCCGGGTACCCCGCCTGCCCCGACCACACCGAGAAGGCCGCGTTGTTCGCGCTGCTCGACGCCACGGGCCGCACCGGGATCACGCTGACGGAGAGCTACGCGATGTGGCCGGCGGCCGCGGTCAGCGGGTGGTACTTCGCGCATCCCAAGGCGGCGTACTTCGGCCTCGGCAAGATCGGGCGCGACCAGGCCCACGACTACGCCCGCCGCAAGGGCGTGGACCTCAAGGCGATGGAGCGGTGGCTGTCACCCGTCCTGGGCTACGATCCCGATGCCTGAGCACACGCTGCGGGGCTTGATTGACGACGGGCGCGTCCACCTGTTCGACGGCGCGATGGGGACGATGCTGTATGCGAAGGGCGTCTTCATCAACGTCTGCTACGACGAGCTGAACCTGAAGGCCCCCGACCTGGTGCGGGACATCCATCAGGCGTACGTGAAGGCGGGCGCCGAAATCCTCGAGACCAACACCTTCGGCGCCAATCCGGTGAAGCTGGGCCACTACGGCCTGGCCGAGGAGACCCGCGCGATCAACCGCGGCGCCGCGGAGCTCGCGCGCGAAGCGGCCGGCGCGCGCGCCCTGGTGACCGGTGCCATCGGGCCGCTCGGCATCCGGCTCGAGCCATTCGGCGAAACCTCGCGCATCGAGGCCTTCGAGCTGTTCAAGGCGCAGGCTCAGGGATTGCTCGAGGGCGGCGTGCACGGCTTCGTGCTCGAGACCTTCTCGGACCTCGACGAAATCCACGAGGCACTGCGTGCCGTGCGGTCCATCTGCGACCTGCCGGTGTTCGCGCAGATGACCATCCAGGAGGACGGCGCGACGGCGTACGGGAACGACCCGGAGTCGCTCGCCCGGGCGCTCGACGAGTACGGCGCCGACGTGATCGGGCTCAACTGTTCGGTCGGTCCCCAGGGCGTGCTGGAGGCGATCGAGCGGATGGCGCGCGTCACCTCCCGCCCGCTGTCGGCGCAACCCAACGCGGGCCTGCCGCGACAGGTCGGCGACCGCAAGATCTACATGGCGTCGCCGGAGTACACCGGCGAGTACGCCAAGCGGCTCGTCGAGGCGGGCGCGCGCTTCGTGGGCGGCTGCTGCGGCACCACGCCGGAGCACATCAAGACCGTGGCGGCCTACGTGCAGAGCGTGTCGCCGCGCCAGGTCATCACTGTCTCGACCGAGCCGGTGGTGGCGCCCACGGGCGTAGAGCCCGTCCCGCTGGCGGAGCGGTCGCGCTGGGGCAGGAAGCTCGCCACCGGCCAGTTCCTCACTACCGTCGAGATCGTGCCGCCCCGCGGCGTGGACCCCTCCGCGATGCTGGCGGGGGCGCGGCTGCTCCACGACGCGGGCGTGGACGCGATCAACGTGCCGGACGGACCCCGCGCCCAGAGCCGGATGGGCGCGCTGATGAGCGCACTGCTGATCGAACGCGAGGTCGGCATCGAAACGGTCATCCACTACTGCTGCCGTGACCGCAACCTGCTGTCGATGCTGTCCGACCTGCTCGGCGCCGCCGCCCACCGGCTGCGGAACCTCCTGATCGTCACAGGTGACCCGCCGAAGATGGGGCCGTATCCGGAAGCCACGGGCGTGTTCGACATCGACTCGATCGGGCTCACGAACCTGGTCCACCGTCTGAACCACGGTCTCGATCCGGGCGGCAACCCGATCGGTGCCCCCACGGCGTTCGTCGTCGGCGTCGGGGTGAATCCGGTCGCCGTCGATCCTGAGCGGGAGCTGCGGCGCTTTGCGTGGAAGGTCGACGCGGGGGCCGAGTTCGCGATGACGCAGCCGGTGTTCGACCCGGAGCAGCTCGAGCGTTTCCTCGCCCGCGCCGAGGGGTTTCGCATCCCCATCATCGCCGGCATCTGGCCACTGGTCTCGCTCCGCAACGCGGAGTTCCTCGCCAACGAGGTCCCGGGTGTGTCGGTGCCCGCCGAGGTGATCGAGCGGATGCGGCGGGCGCAGGAGCGCGGCAAGGACGCGGCGCTGGCCGAAGGAGTGGCGATCGCCCGCGAGATGCTTCAGCGCATCCGGCCCATGGTCCAGGGAGCCCAGGTCAGCGCACCCTTCGGCCGCGTAGGGGTCGCCCTGGAGGTGTTCGCCTAGCTGGCGCCCCGTCGCCGGGCCGCCGCTGCAACTCGTTGCACGCGGCGCAGTGCGGCGCTGCACCAGCCGCCGCCCTGTTCCTCGCCTGTCCTTTGCAGTAAACTGTGGTACAAGGACTTAGCGACAAGGCAGCTACCGGCACGGACATTGCCACTTACCGTCCCCGACGACCTCCTTGACCCGATCCAGAGCGCACGAGTCTCCATGCGACGACTCGATGGTGGCCGGCTTCACGATCTTCGAAGCCGTCCTAGTCATCCTCATCATCTTCGTCGTGGTCGCCAGCCTGATACCAAAGGTCGGCCAGACCTTGGGGCACGCCCGGGTGAACCGGTCGGCCAACGTGGTTGCAGCCGAGTTCCTGCTATCGCAGTCACTGGCCGCCAGGCAGCACATGCCGGTGATCATCGCCGTCAACTCGGCCACGCTCACGATCACCATCAGCCAGCCCCCGCCCACCAACACGGTGCTGCGGACCTACGTGTTCGACATCAACTCCGACTTCAAGCTCGGCGCCCTGTCCGCGACTCCAGCGTCGGTGCAGGTGATGCCGAACGGCACGGCCAGCGGGACGATGCTGGTCACGGTCGGGGGAACGGACTACTACCATCAGGTTCGCCTGACCCAGGCCGGCCAGGTCCGCATTACCCAGTGAGACCCCGGCACGCCAAGGGCTTCACCCTGGTGGAGATCATGATGGCCGTCGTCATCTTCTCGATCGTGGTTCTGTCGCTGGTCGGCTTGTCGTTCCGGGTGGCCAAGTACTCCACGCGCGCCACGGACCAGGCACTCGGGATGGCGGCCCTCCTGTCCACCGTGGACCAGGCGGCTACCACCACGTTCGACAGCCTGCCTAATCTCGCCGGCTGCGACACCACCGTGAGCGGCCTCTACAAGGTCGCCGGGTGCACCGCCGTCACGAGCCTCTCGCCGCGACTGGACAGCATCCAGATCATCGTGACCTCGACGCTGCCCGGCGCCCGGCCGGACACGATCAACATGCAACGGGGCAAGGAGCGCCGCCCCGTGCCGCTGCGCTGACGGCCGGCCCAGCATGAGGCGCGCGGGGGGGGGATTCGTCCTGACCGAGCTGCTGGTGGCCATGATCATCGCGGCCATCATCGGCGCCTCCCTCACGCAGCTCGTCATCTCGCAGTCGCGGTTCGTGGCGCTGCAGAGCGCCACCATGCAGGCGCGCGGCGGCGCGCGCGCGGCGCTCAACGTGATGGCGACCGACTTCCGGATGGTCTCGGACAGCGGGCTGGTGGCCGCAGACCCGGACTCGGTGACGGTCCGGGTGCCCTACGCCTTCGGGGTCACCTGTATGCAGATCGCCGGGAAGACGGTGGTGAGCCTCCTGCCGGCGGATTCGGCAACCTACTTCGCCGCCTCGATCAGCGGCTACGCCTGGCGTGACTCGACCGGGAAGTTCGTGTTCATCAAGGGGCCTGGGGTGACGGCGAGCGTCAGCTTCTTGTTCCTCTGCAGTTGGCCGTTCACTAGCCCGTCGATCAACACCCTCAGCACACCTGGGTGGTCACCGCGCGTCGTTGCTCTGGGCCCGAACGACTCGCGCACCCCGCCAGGCTCGGTCGTGTACCTTTACCAGGAGGTGCGTTACGCCTTCGCCCCCTCGGGCCAGCTGCCGGGCCGGATCGGACTGTGGCGCACGCTGCTCTCGACCGGCCAGCGCGACGAGCTGGTCACGCCGTTCGACTCCACCTCGGGGTTCCAGTTCCTGGACAGCACGTTGACACCCGCCGCCACGCCGCCGACCAATCTCAACGCGGTGAAAGGCCTTCGCCTCTTGCTGGTCGCCACCAGCGAGCTGCCTCCGGAAGGGCGGACGCAGCCGATGACGTTCAACCTCACGACCAATGTCGTCTTCCGGAACCACTCGTAGCCGCGGCGCCGAGCGCGGGTTCGTGCTCGCCACGACGCTGCTCGTGACGACGCTCCTGACCGTCATGCTCGCGGCCTCGTTCCTGCTCGTGTCGGCGGAGCAGCGCACCACCGACAACTCGTTCGGCACGGCGCGGGCGCTCGCCCTCGCGCAGGCGGGGTTGCAGAACTACTTCACGCAAACCCGCGGTCTCTCCGATACCTCCACCTACGATTCGACCCGCGTCGCGCTGGTGCTGGGATACGCCGACGTGGTGGCCAAGAAAGTGCGGGCCAGCGGCGCGTCGGCCGGCAGCAAGCTTGCGCTGTGGGTGGTGACGTCGTCCGGCGTAGCGACGAGCCCGGTAATGGCGGGGCAGACGCAGGGCTCCCGCACCATCGCGCAATTCGCGCAACTCAACCAGGGCATGCTCCCCGCCCGCGCCGGCCTCGTGGCCCTCAACGGCGTGAAGGTCGTCGGAGCCCCTGGTGGCACGTATCCCATCAGTGGCGAGGACCTGAATGCCACGCTCTGCACCGGCAATCCGGGAGGCGCGGCGGCCGACACCTTCGGGCTCAGCGTCCCCAGCGGGTTGTACGTGGATACCGGCACGACTCCCGCCGTCTCGCGGTACGGCATCCCCACTAAGGACGGCGCCTACCCGTTGTACAGCAACCTCTACGACACGACCCACGTGGATTGGACGGGACTGCTGGCGGGCAACTTCATCCCGGACTACACGATCCCGCCGGGATCGTGGCCCGCGCCGGGAGGCACGAGCTACCTCGTCGCGTACGTAAACGGGAACGTGACCATTCCCGCCGTGCCGGGCGGCACACCAGGCATGCGCGGGATGCTGGTCGTGACGGGCAACGTCACGGTCGCCAACAACGCCCACTGGGACGGGATCATCCTGGCGGGCGGGTACTTCAGCGCGCCGGCCGGCACCAGCTACCTGTTGCACGGCATGGTCGTGACCGGGCTCAATCGCGCACTCGGCATGGCCGTGCCCAAGGACACGGTGGTACGCGGCGCGACGCGCGTGCAGTGGACCTGGTGCTACACCCAGTCGTCCATCAACTCGCTCTCCTCCCTCGTCCCGCTCGCGAACGCGTGGGCGGACACCTGGACCACATACTGATTCCTGCGGGCCGTTCCGCCCGCCCACCGGAGCTTTCCGCCATGCCCATCAGCGTTACGCCGCTTACCGTCCTCTCCGAGGAAGAGGAGATGTTCCGCGAGGCCGTGCGCGGCTTCGCCGAGGAGCGGGTGCGGCCGCTGAGCCACCAGATGGACGAAGCCGGAGCCCTCGACCCCTCGCTCATCCCGCCCTGCTTCGAAATGGGGCTGATGGGCATCGAGATTCCCGAGTCGCTGGGCGGGGCCGGTGGCACCTTCTTTCTCGCCGCGCTGGCCGTCGAGACGCTGTCCCAGGTGGACGCCTCCGCCGCCATCCTGGTGGACGTGCAGAACACGCTGGTGAACAACTGCCTCCTGCGCTGGGCCAACGACGAGCAGAAGCAGCGCTACCTCCCAAAGCTTGCAGCGGAATGGGTCGGCGCCTACGCGCTCTCCGAGCCGGGCGCGGGCTCCGACGCCTTCGGGCTCGAGACGAGGGCGGAGCGGCGCGGCGACCGCTGGGTGCTCAACGGCCGGAAGCTCTGGATCACCAACGGCGCGGAGGCGTCGCTGTACGTCGTCTTCGCCAACGCCGACCCGTCCAAGGGCTACAAGGGAATCACGGCCTTCATCGTCGAGCGCTCGTTCAAGGGTTTCGCGGTAGGCAAGAAGGAGAACAAGCTCGGCATCCGGGCATCCAGCACGACCGAGCTGATCCTCGACGACTGTGAGGTGCCGGCGGAGAACGTCCTCGGCGAGGTGGGCAAGGGCTACAAGGTGTCCATCGAAACGCTGAACGAGGGGCGGATCGGGATCGGGGCCCAGATGATCGGCGTCGCGGCGGGCGCGCTGGCAGCTGCGATCGCGTTCGGCAAGGAGCGCAAGCAGTTCGGCAAGCCGATCGTGGACTTCCAGGGCGTGCAGTTCCAGCTTGCCCAGGCGGCCACCGAGCTGGAGGCCGCCCGGCTGATGGTGTACAACGCCGCCCGGCTCAAGGACGCGGGCCAGCCGTTCACCCAGCAGGCGGCGATGGCCAAGCTCTTCTCCTCGCAGGTGACCGAGCGCGTGACCTCGCTGTGCGTCGAGCTCCTGGGCGGCTACGGCTACACCAAGGAATATCCGGTCGAGAAGTTCTACCGCGACGCGAAGATCGGCACGATCTACGAGGGCACCAGTAACATGCAGCTCCAGACCATCGCCAAGCTGCTGCTGAAGTAGCCCAGAGCCGTTCCGCCGCCCGGCGGAAGCCTCTCGGGCACGCCGACCGTCCACGGAGACCTTGACGCGATAGCAGTAGTCCGAATCGCTGCAGAAAGCGGTTTCGGGAGTATATTGAGCATTCGTGCCATATCCCTCAGAGTCGCTGCAATCCGCCCTTCGGGACCGCTATGCATTCGAGCGCGAGCTCGGCGTCGGCGGGATGGCCACCGTCTACCTGGCCCATGACCTCAAGCACGACCGCGACGTCGCGGTCAAGGTATTGCGCCAGGAGCTGACGGCCACGCTGGGGCGCGACCGCTTCCTGCGGGAAATTCGCATCGTCGCGAAGCTCCAGCACCCCAACATTCTCCCGCTGCACGACTCGGGCGAGGCCGGCGGGTTCCTCTACTTCGTGATGCCGTACGTGACGGGTGAGTCTCTGCGGGCCAAGCTCGAGCGCCAGGGCGCGCTTTCCATCTCTGAGGCGGCGCGCTTGTTGTCCGAAGTGGTGGACGCGCTGGCGTATGCCCACCGCAACGGCATCGTCCACCGCGACATCAAGCCCGAGAACATCCTGCTCTCGGGCCGGCACGCGCTGGTGATGGACTTCGGTGTTGCCAAGGCGCTGAGCGATGCGGCCGGCGGCCAGGACAAGACGACCACCGCCGGCATCGCCCTCGGCACGCCGTACTACATGTCGCCCGAGCAAGCCACGGCCGACCCGCACGTCGACCACCGGGCCGACATCTATGCCGTGGGCGTCCTGGCCTACGAGCTGTTGACGGGGAAACCGCCGTTCGGGGGCAGTGCGCAGGAAGTCCTTGCCGCCCACGTGGTCGAGCCGGCGCCCTCCGTGACCGCGACCCGCGCGGCCATCCCGGCGCAGCTCGAGCAACTCGTGATGCGGTGCCTCGAGAAGAAGCCGGCCGACCGGTGGCAGACGGCGGACGAGCTGCTCCCGGTGCTGGACTCGCTCGCCACGCCCAGCGGCGGCATGACGCCGACCGCGACCGCCGCCGTGCGCGCCGCGCGGCGAGCCCCGCGCCGCCGCTGGATGATCGCGGCCGCGGCCGCGGTGGTCCTGATCGCCGCCGGTGCGGTGGCGCTGCCACGCCTTCGGAGCGGAGGTGCCGCCGCGGCAGGCGCGGTGCACGTCCAGCGCCTGGCGGTGCTGCCCCTGGAGAACCTCTCCGGCGATCCGTCGCAGGACGGGTTCGTGAGCGGGATGCACGACGCGCTGATCACCCAGCTCGCCCAGATGAGCGGGCTCACGGTGATCTCGCGCACATCGGTCATGCGCTATCGCCACACCGAGAAGTCCATGGGCGAGATCGGCCGCGAGCTCAACGCCGACGCGATCATCGAAGGGTCGGTGCAGCGGGCCGGCGGCAAGATGAGCATCAGCGCGAGCCTCGTCGAGGCCGCCACCGAGCGGCCGCTGTGGGCGCAGACCTACGAGCGCGATGGGACCGACGTCCTGGCCGTGCAAGCGGAAGTGGTGCGAACGATGACGCAAGACATCATGGCGAAGTTGGGCAAGACCGCCGGAGCGACCGCTGCAGCCACGCGGACGTCAGCGCGCTCCGTGCCGAACCGAAATCGGAGGGTGTCGTGAAACAGACGTTGCTCGTGATGGCGGCGGCGTTGCTCGCCGGCTGCGCCAGGAAGCCGGAGCAGGCCGCAATGGTCCTCGGCGGCACGGACCGGAACTACTCGGAAATCGCGATCTCCCGCGACGGGACGCAGCTGGCGTACGTTTCTGATTCCGCCGGCGTGGCAGCGGTGTACGTCATGCCGGTCGCCGGCGGCCCCGCTCGGCGCGTGACCGCGCCGACGACCCAGGCGCAAAATCTCGCCTGGTCCCCGGACGACCGCCGCATCGCATACGCCGACGTGGGCCCGAACTCGGCCATCGTGGACATCTGGGTCATACCCGTGGACAGCGGCGCGCCGGTCCATGTCACATCGGATCCCGGCATTGAAGTCTTGCCCCAGTGGTCTCCGGACGGTTCCCGCATCGCGTACATGGCCTCCCGCGGTGGCGTCTTCCACATCTTCACGGTCGGCGCCTCCGGTGGGACGCCCGTGCAGCTGACATCGGCGCCGGAAGGGGACTACGAGCCACAGTGGTCCCCCGATGGCGCGACCATCGCCTACGGCTCAACGCACAGCGGCCGCGCCGGCATCTGGACCGTGCCGTCCGCGGGGGGCGCGCCGAAACCCCTGGTCGCGGGTGGGGCCAACGCATACGGCCCCCGGTGGTCGCCGGACGGGTCTCGGATCGCCTTCGGCTATGACAAGAGCGGCATGGACGTCATCTGGACCGTACCGAGCGCCGGCGGGGCGCCGACGCGACTCACAACCGGGCCCGAGAATACCTTCGGCGCCCGCTGGTCACCCGACGGGAAGTGGATCGCCTATCGCATGCGGTCCACCCAGACCGATGTCTGGGTGATTCCGTCGGGCGGCGGTCAGCCCGTGCGGGTCACGAACGACCGGGCCTACGAAGGTGCCCCCGAGTGGACCAGGGACGGCCGGAGCCTGTTCTTCACACGGGACGACGGCAAGAACCACCTCTGGAGCATGGACGTGGAGAGTGGCCGGGCCCGGCAGCTTACCGCGGGGAACGCGAATCAGTCGAATCCACAGGTCTCGCCGGATGGCCGGCAGATCGCCTTCGAGTCGGATTCCAGCGGCAACACCCACATCTACGCCATGCCGCTCGACAGCGGACCGAGCAGGGTGCTGGCGTCGAGCGCTCGTTACGACTTCGGCGCGCGGTGGTCGCCGGACGGCTCGATGATTGCCTTTGTGTCGGGAAGGACCAACAACAACGACGTCTACGTCGCGCCGGCGGCCGGCGGCGAGGCGCGCTCGATCGCTCCGGACTCGGCGAACGACGTCGAGCCAGTGTGGTCTCCCGACGGCCGGAATGTCGCCTTCATCTCGGACCGTGACGGGACGACCGGGGACGTGTGGGTCGTTCCCGTACAGGGCGGTCCGGCGCGGCGGCTGACCAAGCTCAATGGCGGAGCCTCTGGGCTCGCCTGGAGCCACGACGGCCGCACGCTCGCCTTCAGTCCCCTGGGGGCCGACGGGAACGCCCACGTCTGGGTCGTGCCCGCAGCGGGGGGGACGCCGCGTCAGTTGACCAGCGGCGGGTTCGAAGGCGATGCGAAATTCTCGCCGGACAGCCGGTGGGTCGCTTATGACGGGTATGGCGGTGAGGGTCGGAAGGACTTCGATCTGTTCGTCGTTCCGGTGACAGGCGGCACACCCAGACGTCTGGCCGGTGGCCCGAAGCAGGAGGGTAATGCCGCCTTCTCGCCCGACGGGCGCTGGGTGGCGTACGAGTCCAACAGCGACGGGAACAACGAGTTGTACCTCGTCAGCGCGGCCGGCGGCACGCCGCGACGCCTGACCCAGACCCCGGGCGACGAGGGCAACCCGCGCTGGACCCCTGACGGGAAGCGCCTGGTGTACCAGCTGCGCCAGGGAAAGCAGCAGGTCTGGCGGGCGCCGGTCGTGCTGCGAGCACAGCACTGACCGTACCGGCGGCCATTGGCAACGAGGGGCGCCCGGTTGGGCGCCCCTCGTGCGTCGTTGACGCCCGAGGCGACCGCCGTAGATTTCTGTTTAGAGAGCCACCTACCCGCGCGATGGCGGTCCGATCCGGACCGTAGCCGGGGCGGGTGGTTTTTCCGTTAGGGGAGGTGCGCCATGGCCGAGAGCAAGAAGAGCGAGTTCCTCAAGACCCCTGTGGTCTCGATCGACATCAAGCAGCATGACGTGCGGCCGCTGGTGGACGCGATGGCGGGCATGGCATTCCAGGCGCGGAACCTGGGGCGGGCCGCCGGCATCTTCGACGCCATGCTGGCCGACAAGGACTGCTCGGTCATCGTGTGCATGGCCGGCTCGCTCTGCTCGGCCGGGCTGCGGGACGTGTTCATCGACCTGATCGAGCACCGGATGGCCGACGCCATCGTCTCCACCGGCGCGAACATCGTGGACCAGGACTTCTTCGAGGCGCTCGGCTTCCGCCACTGGAAAGGCGACATCCGGGCCGACGACGACCAGCTCCGCAACCTCGCGATCGACCGCATCTACGACACCTACATCGACGAGGACGAACTCCGGATCTGCGACGAGACGGTTGGGCACATCGCCGACGAAATGCTCGCGGCGGCTGGCCCGCGCGCCGTCAGCTCCCGCGAGTTCATCCGCGAGATGGGTGCCTGGCTCGAGCGCGAGCGGCCGGGGGTACGGTCGATCGTCTCCGCCGCCTACCGGGCCGACGTGCCGATCTTCGTTCCCGCGTTCTCCGACTGCTCGGCGGGCTTCGGCCTGGTCCATCACCAGGTGCACCATCCGGAGGGTTACATCGCTCTCGACTCCGCGGCCGACTTCCGGGAGCTGACCCAGCTCAAGCTCGCCGCGGGTGCGACCGGGCTTCTCATGGTCGGCGGCGGCGTGCCCAAGAACTTCGCGCAGGACGTAGTGGTGGCAGCCGAGGTGCTGGGTCACGACGTCGAGATGCACCGCTACGCCATCCAGATCACCGTGGCGGACGAGCGCGACGGCGCGCTGTCCGGCTCCACGCTCCGCGAAGCGAACTCGTGGGGGAAGGTGAAGCTGGGCGAAGAGCAGATGGTGTATGCGGAGGCGACGGTCGCCCTGCCGCTCCTGGCGGGGTATGCGTACCACAAGGGCGCGTGGCGGGCACGGCCGGAGCGACGGTACGCCAAGCTGTTCGCAGCCGAGGCGGCGCCAACTGGAGACTGAAGGTCGGAGACTGCGGATTGCAGGGGAGTTGCGAGACGCCGAGTTGCGAGTGGTTACGAGGGGTCAGGGACGAGAAGGAACTACTGCATCACTGAACTTCCTTAGCAGCCCGAAAACCGTCTTGGCGCACTCGTCCACGGTCGCCTCGAGCTTGGCCAACTCCTCGGGACGGCAGTACTCGAGCGACACCGCCAGTTCCATGATGGCCTCGAGCTCGTGCAATGAGGCGCGGGCGATGTCGAGGTGTTTCCGGAATTCCTTCGTCCCTCGGCGGCTGGCACCCTCAGCGATGTTCAGCGCCACGCTGTAGGAGGCGCGCCGCCACTGGTCGGCCAAGGCATTCGCCTCCGCGGCCGGCAACCTCGAAATGGCAGCCTTGGACAGGACCGCGACCGCCTGCGCGTGCTGCCACGCTTTGAGCTGCTTGAAATGCCCCATGCGCTCAAGATGAGGAGGTGCACCGCGGCACTGTGACCGATTTCGCGTAGCCCGTTCTGTTCTCTTGCACCTGATCTCTCACCACCACTCGCAACTCGGCGTCTCGCAACTCATCTGCTACTCTGGTCTCTCAGCCCTGCCTTCTCTCCCCGGTGCAGCGTGAGGATAGCCACCTGTGCCGCATGCCCGAGCCGGAACGGTATGCCCCAGTAATTCGTACCCGGATGGATGTAGAGCACCGAGCGATCGCGCGTGTGCGAGCCCATCGCCAGATCGAGGAACGGACTCGCGAGGCACCACCCCCAGCGCCGGAACCCCAGCTGCCCCCAATGGGTGTGGCCGCTCAGCGTGAGCGACACCCGCCGGGCGGCGAGCGCGGGCCACAGTGCCGGATTGTGCGCCAGCGCCAGCACGAAGCTTCCCTCCGGCACGCCGGCGAGCGCGCGGTCGATGTCGGGCGCAGCCTCGCTGCCTCCGGTCCCGGCGGGATCGCCCGTCCCGACCACCGCGAAGCTGCCCCCGTCGCGGCGGACGGTCGCGCTGCCGTTCACCAGCAGGGTGAGAGGCAGGGACTCGAGCCGCGCCCGCAGGTCCCGCCAGCCCGAGTACACCTCGTGGTTGCCGGGAATGGCGAACACGCCGAGCGGAGCGCGGAGTGCGCCGAACGCGGCCGCATAGTGATCGACGTCGCGGGCGAAGTCGTCCACCAGGTCGCCGGTCACCGCGATCAGGTCGGGCCGCGCCGCGCGCACGGCGTCGGCCGCCCGCGCGAGAAAGCGGCGCGACGTCTGGGGCCCGACGTGCAGGTCGGAGATCTGCGCGACGACCAGTCCCTCCAGCCACGCCGGGAGGTCCGGAAGCGTGACGGCGAGCCGCCGCACTTCGAGTCGCCGGCTGCCGACGTAGCCGGCGAGGGCGGCCAGCAACAGCGCCGCGCCTCCCGTCACGAGTGCGGTGCGCGCCGCCCCGCCGGCCGTGCCGAACGGCAGGCCGAGAGCCATCCCCACCACGCTCAGCGGCGCCAGCAGGAACACGAACAGCTGCGCGTACCACAGCGGCCGGAACACCAGCAGCCGGACCAGCGCGCCGGGGTAGATCCCCCTCGCGCGCGTCCCGATGAACACGCCGAGCGGAACCAGTGTGACCAGCGCCCAGATGGCGGCCGCGGTCCAGCCGCCGCCGGGAAGCGCCGGCGCCGAGACCATCCCCACCACCGCCCAGCAGGCCGTGAGGATCGCCAGCACCCGCAACACGAACCGCGCGATGGAACGCCTGGCGCCCCGCGCCTCGTCCGGTCCGGATCCGTTCCCCGACATGGGCACCAAATCTACTGCCGCCACCATGACCGACCGAAGCCGCGGTTGAGGCCTCACGCCGGACGCCGTACATTGGTCGGCGCATGGAGATCCGGCACATGGAGATCCGCGGAATCCGGCTGCATCGCCACCCGGCGATCGACTTGTCCGTGCTGGTCGGCGCCCTGGTCGCCGCCTTCTTGTTCTTGCGGCTGGCCGGAGCGCACGCGGAGCACGTGGCCGTCCCGGTTACGGCCGTCGACTTCAACGCGGACTCCGCGTTCCTCACCACGCGTATCCTGAGCGCGAGCTTCGGCAGCCGAGTAACGGGCAGCGACCAGGCCCACTACGCCGCGACCTACGTCGCGTCGCGCTTCAGGGCGCTGGGGCTCGCCACGACCACACAACAGGTCTTCCCGCTCGTCGTGAATGATCGGCTGCTGCAGGGCCGCAACGTGGTCGCCCAGAGCGCGGGGACCGCGCCGGGGACAATCGTGCTGGTCGCCCACTACGACGGCCAGCCGACCTCCGATCAGTCGGCGGGAGACAACGCCTCGGGCGTCGCGACCGTGCTCGAGTTGGCCCGGGTGCTCGAGCGGCGCGGCCACCGGCATCCGATCACCTACGTGACCACCGATGCTGAGGAGTGGGGCCTCGTCGGCGCGCGGACCTTCGTCGCCTCCCTCCGTGACCCACGCGAGGTGATCGCCGCGGTCTCGCTCGACCACGTCGAGAACGGGGTCGGGAAGGCGGTGAGTCTCAAGGGCGAAGGCCAGGACGACGACGACTACGCCCCGGTGTGGCTGCGCCGCGCCGTCGCCGACGCCTTCGCCGCAGGAGGAGTCCACACCACCGACATCGAGACGCCGGAGGAGTTGATCCACCGCGTGCTCGGCGTCACCCTGACCGACCAGGGCCCGTTCATCGATGCCGACATTCCCGCCATCGATCTGAGCGTGGAGTCGCAGCGACCGGAGTACGCCCGGTTCCTCTACCACACCCCCGGCGACCGCTGGGAGACGCTGAAGGTCGAGTCGTTCGCCCTGCTGGGCAACGGCACCGAGCGGCTGATCCTGGCCCTCGACGCCGCCCCGCCCGTCCATGGCCCGGTGCACTACCTCGGGCTCGGCGACGAGCGGATGGTGACGGGCTTCTGGATCCTGCTGGCGGCGATTGCGCTCTTCCTGCCCCTGGCGATCGCGACCTGGGAGTCGTGGACCGCGGCGCGGACCGATCCGGCGTCGCGCGCGGCGATCCGGTCCGAACTGGTGCGGGCCGGTGGCTGGTGGCTGATCGGGATCGCCGGGCTGCTCGCCCTCCGGGCGGCGGTGGCCATCCACCTGCTGCCGGAGTACCAGGCGGCTCCGGCCACCGTACGCGATCCGTTCCTCTACTCGACGCGGTGGCTGCCGATCCTGACGACGCTGGCGGTCATGCTGCTGGTGGGACTGCTGCTGGGTTCGCTGCGGAAGAAACCAGGCCTCATCGTGTCACACCCGCTGGCCGGCCGGGCCGCAGCTCTTTCCACCCTGACCGTCGTCTCCACACTGACGTTGGTTCACAACCCGTTCGCCGCGGTCTGGCTCCTGGTGCTGCCCGCCTGGCTGTGGCCCTGGATCGGGCCGACGCGGCGCCCCCTGACCGGCGCGGCCAGCGTGCTGATCATCCTGGCGAGCGCGGTGCCGCTCGTCGTCGCCATCGTCGTGATGGCGCGGCCGCTCGACGTCGGGTCCGGGATCCTGTGGTACCTCTTCCTCCAGGCCGCCTACGTGGTGTGGAACCCGCTTACGATCGTGGAGTGCGTCGTGATGGTGCTCGCTGCGACCCGGCTCTTGGGGACCGCGACGGCGCGCCTGATCCCCGCTGAGGGCGACTAGCCCGGTCCAACGCGCCGAGCAGGTCCCGCTCCAGTTCCTCCGGGCTCTCCAGGCCCACTGAAATCCGGATGAGTCCATCCGTGATGCCCGCCGCCGCCCGCTCGTCGCGGGAGACGTGCGCGTGGGTCATCGACGCGGGGTGCTCGACCAGCGTGTCGGTGCAGCCCAGGCTCACCGCGCGCCTGCAGACCGTGAGGGCGTCGAGAAACCGGCGTCCCGCCTCCGCTCCGCCCCGGATACCGAAGGCGATCATCGCGCCGAAGCCCAGCATCTGGCGGCTGGCGATCTCGTGCCCCGGATCATCCACCAGCCCGGGATAGCGTACCCACTCGACCAGTTTGTGCTGGGCCAGCTCGCCCGCCAGCCGCCGCGCCGTGTGCGATTCCCGCTCGATCCTCAGGCGCAGCGTCTTCACGCCCTGGAGCAGCAGCCACGCGTCGAAGGGGCTCGGCACCGAGCCCAGCACCTTCTTCATCTGGTTGACGCGGCCCGCCAGCAGCTCGCGATCCGCACTCACGACCACGCCCCCTACCACCGTGCCGTGGCCGCCGAGGTACTTGGTGGACGAGTGGATCACCAGGTCCGCGCCGAAGCCGAGCGGCTTCTGGAGCACGGGCGTCGCGAAGGTGTTGTCCACCATCAGCCGCGCGCCGGCGGCCTTGGCCACCGCCGCCGCGTGCTTCAGGTCCACGATGTCGAGCGTGGGATTCGCCGGTGTCTCGACGACGAGCAGCCGGGTGCGGGGCCGCCGGGCCGCGGCCTCCAGGCCCTTCGGCAGGTCGCCAGCACGCACCTGCGTCACCGTCACGCCGAGTCGCGGCAGCACCTCCAGGAACAGCTCCGTCGTGCCGCCGTACAGCGGCCGCACGGCGACCACGTGATCGCCCTGCTCGACGCACGCCAGCACCGCGGCGCTCACCGCTCCCATCCCGGAGCCGAACGCCAGCGCCGCGGCCTCCCGGCCCGTGCCCTCGCTCTCGAGCGCCGCCACCTTCGCCTCCCACCGCGCGACCGTGGGGTTGCCGATCCGCGTGTAGACAAAGCCCGGCGCCTCGCCGGCGAACCGCGCCGCCGCGTCCGCCGCGCGCTCGAAGGTGAACGTGCTGGTCTGGTAGATCGGCATCTCGTGCGCGCCGTAGGGGTCCGGCAGCAACCCGTCGGCTGGGAGAATCGGACGCTTGGGCATGGGGCTACTCCAGGGGGAGCGCGGTCTCGGACTTCATGGTCGAAAGGACGACGGACGAGTTGAGCCGTTCGACGCCGGGCAGCCGCGTGAGGATGTTGAGCACCAGGTGCTCGTACGCGGCCGCGTCGCGGACGACGACGCGGAGCAGGAAATCGGCGGTGCCGGTCGTGTGATGGCACTCCAGGATCTCGGGCACCGCCCGCACCGCCTCGCGGAACTTCCGCACCGCGCCTTCGCGGTGCAGCGCCAGCGTCACGGCGACGTAGACGGTCATCCCGAACCCGAGCCGCGGCGCGTCGAGCACCGCCGTGTAGCGCGCGATGACCCCCGCCGCCTCGAGCCGCCGCAGCCGCTCGTGCACGGGGGGCGCCGACAGGCCGACCGCCGCCGCCAGCCGCGCCACCGGCGCCCGCCCGTCCCGCTGGAGCAGGGCGAGGAGCCGGCGATCCACGGCGTCGATCGTCACCTGAGAATGCTTCTCGGCAGACCGCATACTGGATAATAATCTTATGCCATTCTCCGTCAATACATCATAGTCTGCTAGTAGGGACGGGACCGGCGCCACAGGGCCAGCAGGCCGTCGGCGGGCAGCTCCGCCAGGGTCGCGCCTGGCAGCGGCGCGTAGGTGCGGGGGCGCCCGGGAGCGGTCACGCAGCGGAATTCGACGACCGGCCGGGTGAGCCTGGGCGCGAGATACGGGGAGGTGCGCCCCGACGACACGATCCGGGCCTCCCAGGCCGTGCCGTCGGGCGCGGCGAACGGGCGTGGGGGCTGCGGCGGCGACGGGGGCACGGCCCTATACTACACGCCGTGACGTCCGCTCGCCTGCGCCGCGTGGTGCTGCTGGCGCTCGCCCTGGCGGCGCGCCCCGGGATGGCCCAGGCGCCGCGCGAGCCGCTGCGGATCGTGGTGGTTGGGGACATCAATCTCGCGCGCCTCCTCGCCCGCACCTACGTCCTGCCGGGACGCGGCGCCGAGGTCTTTGCCGCCGTGCGCGACAGCCTGCACGCGGCCGACATCGCCCTCGGCAACCTCGAAAGCCTGGTGCTCGATCGTGGCGGCTTCGCCGACACGGCGCTGAGTCCCGTCTTCGCGGCGCCGGCCGCGGCGGCGCCCCTCCTGGCCGACGCCGGCTTCGCGGCCGTCTCCACGGCGAACAACCACGCCTGGGATTTCGGGCGCGCCGCGCTGCTCGAGTCGCTCGCCCACCTCGACCGCGCGGGCGTGCTGCACGCCGGCACGGGCCCCACGGTCGCGGACGCGCTCCGGCCGGCGATCATCCGGCGGCGTGGCTGGACGGTCGCGGTCTTCTCCGTCACGGCGATCTTCAACTACCCCGACCTCACGGTGCGCGGCCACGCGGCCGAGTGCTGCGTGGCCTGGGCCGACACCGTGGCGCTCCGGTCGGCCATCGGTGCGGCGCGCGCGGCCGGCGCCGACCTGGTGCTCGTCATGCTGCACGCGGGGCTCGAGTACCAGCCGGTCCCCCCGCCCGACGTGGTCGCGATCGCCAAGGGTATCATTCACGCAGGGGCCGACGCGGTGTTCGGCCACCATCCCCACGTTCCGCAAGGACTCGGCTGGGCCGACGGCAAGCCCATCCTGTACTCGCTCGGCAACTTCGTTTTCGCCCAGCACCAGCCGTGGACGGACCGCAGCCTGTGGGCCGAATACACGGTGACGCCGGACGGGCACCGGTCGCTGGCCGTCCGCCCCGTCATCGCCGGAGTGCAACCCCGCCTGGCCGGCGGACCGGACTCCGCCGCGACGATGGCGCATTTCCGGGCGATCTCCGACGCGCTCACCCGCTTGCCACCGGCCCGCGCCCGGCGTACGTTGCGCCGCCCCCACGCACCGGGTTCAGGCCACGAGTGATGGACGATCGTTCTCTCGGGTTCTTCAAGCGGCTGCTCGACGCGCCGGGCCCCTCCGGCTTCGAGTTGCGGCCGGCGCAGCTGTGGCGTGACGAGGCCGCCACCTTTGCGAAGGTCGAAGTCGACGTCGCCGGCAATTGCTTCGCGACGCTGAAGCCCGGGGGGACGCCGCGGGTGATGCTCACCGGCCATCTCGACGAGATCGGCGTGATGGTCGTGCACATCGACGACGACGGCTTCCTCTACTTCGCGCCGATCGGCGGCTGGGACCCCCAGGTCCTGGTCGGGCAGCGGGTCCGGCTCGAGGGCCGCAAGGGCCCGGTCGCCGGCGTCGTGGGCAAGAAGGCGATCCACCTGATCAAGACGGAGGAGCGGGACAAGGCCTCGAAGATCACGGACCTGTGGATCGACATCGGCGCGAAGAACAAGGCGGAGGCCGGCGAGCTGGTGCGCGTCGGCGACGCCGGGGTGCTGAGCGCCGCCCTGGTCGAGCTGCCGAACCAGCGGCTGGTCTCGCGGAGCATCGACAACCGGGTTGGCTCGTTCGTGGTGCTGGAGGCCCTGCGGCGGCTGGCGGCGCAGCCGCCGGCGGCCTGCGCGGTGGCCGTCGGCACCACCCAGGAAGAAATCGCCTACACGGGCGGCGGGGCGCGAACCAGCGCCTTCGGCCTGGAGCCGGACGCCGCCATCGTCGTGGACGTGACGCACGCGACCGACTCGCCGGGCGTCGAGAAGAAGGAAGTCGGCGACTTCAAGCTGGGCGGCGGGCCGGTGCTCTCGCGCGGCTCGGCGGTGAGCCCCGTGGTGTTCGACCAGCTGGTCGCCGCCGCCGAGGCGGAACAGATCCCGTACGGCATCGAAGCGGCGCCGCGCGGCACCTCCACCGACGCCGACGCGATCTACACGTCGCGCCGCGGCATCGCGACGGGCGTGGTGTCGGTGCCGTGCCGCTACATGCACAGCCCCAATGAGATGATCGCCCTGGACGACCTGGACCGGGCGGCGGCCCTGCTGGCCGCGTGGGTGCGGCGGCTCGAGCCCGCCACCTCCTTCCTCCCCTACTAGAGCAGTCGGGAGCCTTCATGACGCAACCGTTCAAGCCGTACGTCCCCGCGACCACCGACATGGCGGAGTTCACGCTGCGCGCGGTGCTCATCGGCCTGGTGATGTGCGTGATCCTCGGCGCGGCGAACGCCTACCTCGGGCTCAAGGCCGGCATGACGATCGCGGCCACCTACCCCGCGGCCGTCATCGGCATGGCGGTGCTGCGGCTGATGAAGGGCTCGATCCTGGAGGAGAACATCGCGCGCACCGTGGGCTCGATCGGCGAGTCGGTCGCGGCCGGCGCGATCTTCACCCTTCCGGCGTTCTACATCGCGGGGATCTGGAAGGACTTCGCCACCCGGGGGCACTACCTCCAGTCCACGGCAATCATGATCGCGGGCGGCGTGCTCGGCATCATGTTCGTCGCCCTGCTCCGACGGGTGATGGTCGAGGACGTGGAGCTGCCCTTCCCCGAGTCGGTCGCCGCCTCGGAGATCCACAAGGCGGGGCGGTCGGGCGGCACGGGAGCGAAGTTCTTGTTCGGCGCCATGGGGATCGGCGCGTTCATTCAGGGCCTGTCCCAGATCAACCTGTTCGCCAGCGCGTGGCAGAAGTTCGTCACGTTCTCGCGGACCACGATCGGCCTCCGCTCCAGCGGCAGCGCCACCGGGCAGAGCGGCATGCTGCTCTCCTCGCCCTCCATCAGTCCCGCGTTCATCGGGGTCGGCTACATCATCGGCCCCAAGCTGGCGTCGCTCAACTTCAGCGGCGGCCTGCTGGCGTGGGGCCTGCTCGTGCCCATCCTGACCTACTTCATCGCGCCCACGGTGTTCGCGCCGGGCGCCGTGCCCACGACCGACAACTGGATCGCGCTGGCCAACAACGTGTGGTTCACCATCGTCCGGCCGATCGCGATCGGCGGGATGCTCACCAGCGCGGCGTGGACCCTGTTCCGGATGCGCAAGAGCCTGGTCGCGGGCATTGCCCGCTCCGTCGGCGACGTCAAGAAGGCGGCGGCGGGCGCGCCGGTCGGCGACCGGACCGAGCGCGACCTGCCGTTCACTTGGGTCATGTTCGGTGTCCTGGCCACGGGCGTGTTGACGTTCTTCATCTACGACTACTTCACCCAGCACGCGCTGGGCGCCGCGCTGGTGGCGACCATCGTGATGATCGTCGCCGGGTTCTTCTTCGCCGCCGTGTCGGGCTACCTGGTCGGGGTCATCGGCTCGAGCAACAACCCGATCAGCGGCCTGACGCTCTCGACCCTGGTGGTCGCGGCGCTGCTGATGGTCGCGCTCGGGATGCAGGGCCAGCCCGGCGTCGCCGCCGTCCTGGGCGTCGCGGGCGTCGTGTGCGTCTCGGCCGCGGTGGCGGGCGAGATGCTGCAGGACCTCAAGGTCGGTCATATCTTGGGCGGCACGCCGTGGAAGATGCAGATCGGCGACCTGCTCGGCGTCGCGCTGGCGGCCTCGGTGATGTTCCTGCCGCTCGTCGTGCTGCACATGGGCGACATCAAGGCCGGGCTCATGGCCACCCCGCCTTACCAGGGCGGCTTCGGCGGCCCGATGCTGCCGGCGCCGCAGGCCAGCCTGATGGCGCTGCTGTCGCAGGGCATCGTGGGCGGCCACATGGCGTGGCCGCTCATCATCGTCGGCGCCATGCTGGGCCTCGGCATGATCCTGATGCAGGTGCCGAGCCCGATGCTCGTGTGCGTCGGGATGTACATCAACCTCGGGACGACCTTCGCGATCTTCATTGGCGGCGTCATCCGGGGCACCGTCAACTCGTTCGGCCGGCGGCGGAACCACAACGCCGCCCAGAAGGCACGCGTAGAGAACAATGGCATCCTGATCGCCGCCGGGCTGATCGCCGGCGAGGCATTGATCGGCCTGCTGTTCGCCGCGCTGGCGTTCGGGAGCGTCAACTACGAGGCCTTCCTCACCTCGCGGTTCGCGTTCCTGCCGTTGCAATTCTGGTTCGCGCTGCTGGTGTTGCTGTTCCTCGGCTGGCTGCTGGTGCAGGTCCCGCTGTGGAACGCCGGCGCGCCCGACGAGCCGGCCCCGCCCAGCGCGGTGATGTAGGGCGTTGCCTCAGCCGGTCAACCTCCTCGAGCTCCAGCCCACGCGCCGCGCGCGGTGGGAGCGGGGGTCCGACGGCCGAGTGACGTTGCTGGTGCCGAAGTTCCGGAACCGGCTGGCGGTGCGGTGGCTGGTGCCGCTCCTGGCCCGGCCCGACGTCACCGTCCGGCTGGACGACGAGGGCAGCTTTGTGTGGGACCGCTGTGACGGCGGGACTACGGTGCTCGCCATCGCCGAGCAGCTGCAGCGCAAGGTCGGCGGCGATGCCGACGCCCTGGTGGATCGCGTGGGCCGCTTCATCGAGAAGCTGGCTCGCGCGGAGTTCGTGACGATGAACCTCCCTGGAGACCGACGATGAGCAACGCGATAGACGGGCTGAAGCCCGAACTGGTGTGGAAGTACTTCGCCGAGATCGCCAAGATCCCGCGCGGCTCGAAGCACGAGGAGAAGATCACGAAGTACGTGCTCGAGACCGCGAAGAAGCTGGGACTGTCCGCCAAGGCGGACAAGCTGGGCAACGTGGTGGCGAAGAAGCCCGCCTCCCCGGGCCGCGAGCGCGTCAAGAGCGTCGCGCTGCAAGGCCACCTCGACATGGTCTGCGAGAAGAACAAGGACAAGGTGCACGACTTCTCGAAGGACCCCATCGAGCTGGTGCGCAAGGGCAATTTCCTGACGGCCAACGGGACCACGCTGGGCGCCGACAACGGGATCGCGGTCGCGACCAACCTGGCCATCATGGAGGACAAGTCGCTGGTCCACGGCCCGCTGGAGTTCGTGTTCACGATCGACGAGGAGACCGGGCTCACCGGCGCTTCGGGGCTCGAGCCCGGCTTCGTCGGGAGTCTCACCCTGATGAACCTCGACTCGGAGGAAGAGGGAGCGATCTACGTGGGCTGCTCCGGCGGCCGGGACACCGTCGGCACCTGGAAGGTGGCGTTCGACGCGGCGCCGGCCGGCTCCACCGCTGCGCTACTCAAGGTGACAGGTCTCAAGGGTGGCCACTCCGGCCTCGAGATCGACAAGGGCCGCGGCAACGCGATCAAGATCGCCAACCGCGCGTTGCTGGCGCTCGCCGATGTCGGGGCGCGGCTCGCCTCGCTCGACGGCGGCGACAAGCACAACGCCATCCCGCGCGAGGCGGAGGCCGTGGCGTTCGTGCCCGCCAAGCAGTGGGACGCCGCGGTCGCAGCCGTCGCGGCTTTCCAGAAGACCGCCAAGGCCGAGCTGGCCACGGTGGAGCCCGATCTCGCCGTGACGCTGGAAGCGAGGAAGGGCGGCAAGAAGGGCAAGGTGCTGAAGCGGGCGGCGCAGCAGAAGCTCTGTCAGACCATCGCGGCACTCCCGCACGGCGTGCTCAAGATGAGCGCCGACATCCCGGGCCTGGTCGAGACCTCGACCAACGTCGCGGCGATCAAGACCACCCCCAAGTCCATCGCCATCGCCACCAGCCAGCGCAGCTCCGTGGCCTCGGAGCTGGACGAGGCCTGCCTGACGGTGCGCGCCGTCTTCGAGATGGGCGGCGCGGCGGCGCCCACGTCCGACGGGTATCCGGGCTGGAAGCCGAATCTGGGCTCGGCGATCCTCAAGACGGCGAAGGCGACCTACAAGTCGCTGTACGGCAAGGAGCCCGAGGTGAAGGCGATCCACGCCGGCCTCGAGTGTGGCATCATCGGCGAGCGGTATCCCGGGATGGACATGATCTCGTTCGGGCCGACGCTCGAGGGCGTGCACTCGCCCGACGAGCGCATCCATATCGACACCGTGCCCAAGTTCTGGGATTTCCTGCTGGGGATCCTCAAGGCGGTCAACTAGGGGCAGCTTGCAGGACGCAGTAAGGCAGGTCGCAGGGCAGTTGCGAGACGCCGAGTTGCGAGTGGTTGCGAGATCGGAGCGGTGAGAGGCCAGTCCAGTTGACAGCACTGACAACTCGTCTGTGTACCCGTTCCTCCGGACTCACGACCACTCGCAACTCGGCGTCTCGCAACTGCACTCACAGCTGCCGTTCTCGCCACCGGCTGCCCTTCAGCGCAGCGATGGCTTCCTCGGCGCGCACCGGTTGCCCGGTGAGCCCAAGGGCAAGCCCGATCTCTACGGCGGGCGGCGGCCTGAGCCCGAGCGCGGCGAGCGCACCCCGGTCATAGAGCAGCTCGCGGGCCGCCCGATCCTCGGCGATCCGTCCGTCCCGCATCACCACCACGCGATCGGCCATCTCCGCGACGAACCCGAGGTCGTGCGACACGGCCAGCACGGTCACGCCCCCTGCCGCGCGACGCCGCAGCGCCGCAACCACCCGCTCCCGCTGCGCGCGGTCGAGCCCGGCGGTCGGCTCGTCCAGCACCAGCACACACGGCTCCATCACCAGCACGCCGGCCAGCGCGACCAGTTTCCGCACCGGCGCCGGCACGTCGTACGGGTGAAGGCCGGAAACAGGCCGAAGGCCCAGCTCCCCGAGCACGTCCTGCACCGGCGCCGTGGCGCGACCCAGACAGCGCGGACCGAACCCCACATCATCCTCGACCGAGCGCGCAAACAGCTGCTGGTCCGCGTGCTGGAAGGCGTAGCCCACCCGCCGGGCCATCTCGTCCGGCCGCTTCCCAGCCACGTCCCAGTCACCCACCGTCACCCGCCCTGCGCTGGGACGGCGCAGCGCGACGAGGAGTCTCGTGAGGGTGGTCTTACCCGCGCCGTTCGGCCCGATCAGGGCGACCTGCTCGCCGGCGCCGATCGCGAGGTCGATGCCCCGCAACGCTTCCTGCTCGCCGTAGGCGTACCGCACGCCTACCACCCGAACGTCGCAGCCGCTCATCGCGACACCCGCCGCAGCAGGGCCGGCACGTCCAGCGGGAAGGGCGGCGGGCAGCCGGCCGCACGCGCGATGCCGGCGACCTCGGTTCCGCCGAGCACGTCTGCAGGCGCGCCGCGCGCAACGATCCGCCCGGCCTCCAGCGCGACGGCGCGCGTCGCCACCCGGGCCGCGCGCTCGAGGTCCGGCGTCGCCACCACGATCGCCGTGCCAGCGGCGGCGATCGCCGGCAGCAGGTCGTACAGCGCGTCGGCGGCCTCGGGGTCCAGTTCGGCGGCCGGGTCGTCCAGGCCAAGCACCTCGGGCTCCACGGCGAGGACGGCGGCCACCACCACCCGCTGCAGTTCCCCGCCCGAGAGCTGCGCCGGCTCGCGGCCCGCGAGATGCGCGATGTGGAGCCGCTCCATCGCCCGCTCGGCGGCCGCCAGCACCGCCTCACGCGGCAACCCCTGCGACGCGGGGCCGAACGCGATCTCGTCGCGCACCGTCGGGCAGAGTCCGGTCAGCTGTGTCCAGGGCCGCGCGAACACCACACCACAGCGCCGCGCCTCGATGCGGCGTGCGCCCGTGAGGCGCCCACCTACCACCCGCGGAGCAAGACCCGTCGCCACCAGGAGTAGCGTCGAGGCCCCGGCCCCCGACTCGCCCGTCACGACCAGCACGTCGCCGGCGGCGAGTTCCAGCGACACGTCGACGAGTGCGGGGCGATCCGCGCCGGGATAGGTGAACGTCACCCCTTCGAGCGTGACCAGCGCCGTCATCCGCGCATGCTCCAGAACTTCCAGGCGTACGCCGCGACCACCAGGGCCAGCAGGGTCCAGCGCAGCGCGCGCTGCAGTGCCGAGTCGCGCGGCGGGTCGAGCGCCGTGCGCCGCACCCCGCCGGCGGCCCCGCGCGCGTCGAGCGCCAGCACCTGCTCATCCACCTCCGCCAACGCGCCGAGCACCAACGGCAGGGCCAGCGGGACGAGCGCACGCAGCCGGGCGAGCGGCGAACCGCCGAGCCTCAGCCCCCTGCACTGTTGCGCTTCGAGAATCTGGGTAGTCCGCTCCCGCATCCGCGGCAGCACGGTGAGCGTCGAGGCCAGCAGGAAGGTGCGGCCGAAGGGCACGCCGCCCGCCGTCATCGCCTCGACCAGCCGGTGCGGCGAGGCCGTGGCCAGCGCCGTCAGGAAGCCGAGCACGATGGCCGTCAGCCGCCCGCCGAGCACCAGCGCCCGGGCGATGCCGGGCACCGACAGCGAGACAGGCCCGACCGTCATCCGCGGGTCCGCACCCAGCAGGCCGTGCAGCACGAACAGCAGCACCCAGATGGGAAGCGAGAGCAGCAGCGCCGGGCGCGCGCTGGCGCGCAGCACCCCGCCCGCCACGGCGAACGCGGCCGCGGCCACCACGAGCAGCCACACCTCGAGGGGCCGCGTCAGTGCGAACGCGCCCAAGAGCAGCGCGCCGGCCAGCGCCAGTGTGGTGTACGGGTGGGCACGGTGGAGCAGCGAGTGTCCCGGGACGTAGCCGATCATCGCGCCAGCGCGGGAAAGCGGGCCGCGAGGGTCCGCGGCAGGGAGCCGAGGAGCGCGCTCACCAGCGCGCAGGAGATGGCCTTGTCCAGCAGGTCGGTGGCGAAGCTGGCGGACGCCACCGCCACAGCGAGCGGGGCCCCGAGCGCGCGCAGCACCGTCGTGACCACCGTGACCCCGCCCGCGGTGACGCCGCCGAACAGGAAGTAGGCGATCGGCGCGGAGCAAGCGGCCGCCAGCAGGCCCATCCCGATGCCGGCCGGCACGGCCGTGGCGAAGCGTCGGAACAGACCGAGCCGCGCCGCCGCCGCCGCATAGAGCGCGATCACCACCTGCACCAGCGCGAAGGGCAGCCAGGAGAAGTTGCCCGAGATGACCGCGTTGAGCACCTGCGACACCAGCCCCACCGCGATCGCGGCCCTGGGGCCGACCAGGGCGGCCACCAGGATCGTACCGACCGAGTCGAGGAAGATGGGGAGCAGGAGCGCGGCGACGATCTGGCCGATGACCAGGTTGATCGCCACACCCAGGCGGACCAGCACCAGATCGCGCAGCGTCACGGCGGCACCATAGCGGCTAGCGGCTGGGGTGGTACCAGTACCGTTCGGCGACGGCGTCGATGTCCCCGGCTCCGAACAGGTGGACGAAGGCCTTCCAGAAGAAGCCGTAGTAGTGCCAGTCGCCGTGCTCGTCAAACTTGCGGGTCGACGCGACCGCCTTGGCGCGGCGGGCGCGCACGAGCCGGCGGTGCGTCCGGCGACCCAGCCGCCACAGCGCGACCAGAAACGCCACGTCCTCCGCGAACCGCAGCCGCTCGTCATATCCTCCGGCGGCTTCAAAATCCGCCCGCCGGCAGAACACGACTCCCGTGTCGAACCCGGTGATCAAGACGAGCGCCGCCAGCACCGCGTACGTCGCGGCGATACCCAGCGACCAGCGCTCCATTGTGACGCCCGTCGCGCCGCCGATCACGCGCTCCGACGCGAGCCGCGCGGCGATCGCGTTGAACGTTTCAGGATGGATGCGGGAGTCGGCGTCCACGAACGCCAGGATGTCGCCGCGCGCCGCACGGGCGCCGGCGTTCCGCGTCGCGCCGATCGACCGCGGCACTGCGGGCACCACTCGGCACCCGCGGGCGGCCGCTACCGCGGCCGTGCCGTCGGTCGACCCGTTGTCCGCCACGACCACTTCGGTGTCGCCCTGCGCCCCACGGTACGCACGCCGCGCTACCTCCACCGAGTCGAGGAGCCGCGGCAGGTACCGCGCCTCGTTGTACGCCGGTACGACCAGCGAGATCAAGCGCCCTCAACGCTTCAAGAGGCCCGGCAGGTAGCGCTCCGCGATGATCTTCACGTGGTGGCGCTCGTGCCCGGCGACGATATAGGCCAGCGACCGCACCGAGTACGCCCGGTTGTTCGCGGTCCCTCGGCGCATCAGCTCCTCCGCATCCAGTCCGGCGAAGAACGGCACCGTCGCGGCACGGACCACCCGCAGCTCGGCCAGCAGGTCGCCCAGCGTGCGGCCGCCGAACTTCGCGCGTGCCACGTACTCGTTCTCGTCGAATCCGGGGAGGCCCGCCGTCTCGCCGCGGGCAAAGCAGAGCGCGCGGTACACCATGATGCGCTCCGTGTCGGCCACGTGCCCGATGACCTCCTTGACGCTCCACTTACTGTCGGCGTAGCGGAAGTCTCCATCCCGGTCGCTGAGCTTGCCCACCAGCGCCGCGGTCTCGTCCACCTGCCGCCGCAGCAGCTCGAGCACGTCACCCTCCGGCACCTGCTCGATGTACCGCCCGAAGTAGGGGGCGTATTCGTCGGCGGCGGGACGCGCGATTCGGCTTCCGGTCATCGGTCGCTCCTCAGGAACGGTGTCCAAGCCATCGGGCCACGAGCAGTGCGGCGCCGCCGGCCGAAGTACCAATGCGACACATGACAATCTCCTTCAGTCGAGGCTCTTGACCATGCAGACCGAGGTGGACGAACACAACTCGCGGTACTCGGTCGTCGCCTGAATTGGGGGCGGAACATCCTCGCGCGGGATGGCCTGGTAGCCAAGCTTGCCGAATAACCGCTCCGCTGTGGCGGTCAGCAAGTACAACTTCGCGACATTCAGGTCCCGTGCGTAACGCTCGAGCGCACGTGTGAGCTCGACGCCGAGCCCGTGACCCCTATGCGAGGAAGCGACGGCGAGGGACCGCAGCAGGCCCACGGTGCCCAAGGGCTCGAGGCCGACCACGCCCACCAGCGCCGCGCCGCGCTTGGCGAGGAGGTAGTGCGCGAGCAGTGCCGCCGTCACGTCCCGGTGGGGGAGCCCCGAGGCATCCAACAGGCGGATCACCGCCGGCAGGTCGGTAGGGCTGGCGGCGCCGATGACCGTAGACATGGAGCGTGCAAGATAATCCGGGCGCCACCGTCCGTCTCACAACTCGGGACTCCCTTCCTGCCGCGACGGCGACCGGGCTACCTTCCGTTCATGTCCACGACCCGCACGCTTGCCACAGTGGCCGCCCTGGCGCTCGGCGCAGCGGCGTTGCCCGCGCAGAACGCTCCCGCCACACACTCGCGCCAGGCGGCCGCCATCCTCAACGACATCCGGTACCTGGCTTCCGATTCCCTCGACGGCCGGCTCACCGGCTCGCCGCAGAACGACTCGGCCGCCGCCTACCTCGCCCGGCACTTCAAGCGGCTGGGACTCAAGCCGGGCGGCGACGCCGGCAGCTATCTCCAGCACTGGACCGTCAACTCCACCAGCGCCACCCGCGACGCGGCGGTGGCGAACCACGCCACGGAGAACGTGGTCGGCATCCTGCCGGGCAGCGACCACAAGCTCGCGGGGCAGGACGTCGTGATCGGCGCCCACTTCGATCACCTCGGCAACGGCCCGTTCGGCTCCGCGGCCCACGGCGATTCGGTGCACCTCATCCACCACGGCGCCGACGACAATGCCTCCGGCACCGCCGCGGTGCTCGAGATCGCCCGCATCCTCGCGGCCCGGCGGCCGCACCCAGCGCGCACCATCGTGTTCGTGCTCTTTAGCGGCGAGGAGGAGGGCGCGCTCGGCTCCGCCTGGTACGCCGATCACCCCGCCATTCCGATGGAGTCGACCCTGGCGATGCTGAACCTCGACATGGTCGGGCGGATGCGAAACAACCGGCTCCTGGTGCTGGGCGCGCTGTCCGCGACCGAGTGGCAGCCCCTGCTCGACTCGGTGGCCGCCCCCTACCACCTCGACGTGCACGCCTCGGGCACCGGCTGGGGGCCGTCGGACCAGAACTCGTTCTACGCCAAGCAGCGGCCGGTGCTGCACTTCTTCACGGACCTGCACACGGACTATCACGCGCCGGCCGACACCTGGAACAAGATTAACGCCGACGGCATCGAGACGGTCGCGCACCTGGTGGCCGACATGGCCCGCCGGCTCGCCATGCGCCGCGCGCCGCTCACGTTCGTGAACGCTCCGCCCCCGGTGATGGCGTCCGGCGAGCGCGCCTACCTCGGCTCGATCCCCGACATGACGAGCGAGCCCGGCGGCGTGAAGCTCACGGGCGTGACGGCCGGCAGTCCCGCCGACAGCGGCGGCCTCAAGGCGGGCGACGTCATCACCGCCATCGGCACCGACACGGTGGCGAGCCTCGCCGACATGCAGAACGCCCTCGTGAAGCATCATCCCGGTGACAAGGTGGACATCACGGTGCGGCGGGGCGACCAGACGGTCACGCTGACCGTCACCCTGGGGCGGAGGAAGTAGACGCTCCGGATGCGCAGCCACTGAAGCGATGAGTACCGCCCCGGCCGAGCGCGAGGGCCGGCTCGCCGGCGCGGGCGTCGAATTGTTCGCGCGCTGGGTCGGGGACGGCGGCCCCACCGTCGTCGCCCTCCACGGCGGGCCGGGCGCCTCGCACGACTACCTGAGACCGCAGTTCGACGCCCTCGCTGAGGGGCGTACCATCCTCTATTACGACCAGCGCGGTGGCGGCAGGTCCGTTGTGCCGCGCGACGCGCCGCTGGGCTGGCGCGAGCACGTCGCCGACCTCGCAGCGATCGCCGCCTCCGCGACGGCGCCTCCCGTGACCCTGCTCGGTTTCTCGTGGGGCGGCCTGCTCGCCCTGCTCTTTGCCGTCGAACACCCCGAGCTGGTCGCGCGCCTCGCGCTGGTGGCTCCCGCCGGCACCCACGCCGATGTCCGCGCCCGATTCGAGCGGACCCTCGCCGAGCGGCAGGCTGCGCCCGAGGTCGCCGAGGCACGCGCTGCGCTGTCAGGCTCCGGGCTGCGCGAGCGGGATCCCGACGCATTCTGGCGCCGCGCCTTCGAGCTCTCGGTGGCGGGCTACTTCAAGGACCCGAGCCGCGCGCGGGCCCTGACGCCGTTTCGTGTCGCCGCACGCGCTCAGCACGCGGTGTGGGAGAGCCTCGCCGGCATGGACCTGCGACCTTGGCTTCCGGGCATCGTGGCGGAGACGATCGTGCTGCACGGGCGCTTCGATCCGGTGCCGCTGGAGTCCTCGGCGGAGCTGGCCGCGATGATGCCGCACGCGAGACTGGTGGTGTTCGAAGATTCGGGCCATGCCCTCTATGCCGAAGAGACCGCGCGGTTCGTGGAGACGCTGGGCGCGTTTCTTCCGCGGGGCTGATGGGCACGCCACGGCCGTACCCCCGGACGGCGCCGGCCGAGGCGTTGGCCGATGCCCGCTTCGAGAAGATCAGCGGCGCGTTCGCTGTTCGGCGCTGCTCGCCCTTGCCGAAGCGGAGAGTTAGAATCCGGCCCGATGGATAAGCACGCCGCTGCGCGACTCCTCGAAACCATCGCGTCCTACCAGGAACTGAAAGGGGAGAACCCTTTCAAGGTGCGGGCCTTCAGCAACGCGGCTCGCACGGTGGATGCGCTCGCGGGCGACCTCGAGCAGGCGCTCGCGTCGGGAGCGCTGGCGGCCGCCAAGGGGATCGGCCCGGCCACGCTCGAGGTGGTGCGCGAATACGCGGCGAGCGGTCGCTCGACGCTGCTCGAGGAGCTGCGCCGCGAGGTACCGGACGGGCTGGTCGAGATGCTCCGGATCTCGGGGCTCGGCGTCTCCAAGGTCCGCACGCTGCACGAGCAGCTCCGGATTTCTACCATCGCCGAGCTGGAGCTGGCTGCGCGCAACGGCCGGCTCGCCGCCCTTCCGAAGTTCGGGGAGAAGACGGCCGAGAAGATCCTGCGCGGCATCGAGTTTCTGCGGCGCACCAGCGACTTCCGGCTCTCGCATCGCGCGGCGCGCGCGGCCGAGCAATTGCGCGGCTCCATCGCCGCCCTCTCCGGCGTCGAGTGTGTCGAGATCGCCGGCAGCGTGCGGCGGCGTATGGAGATCAGCCGCGACGTGGACCTGGCGGTCTGCCTGCGCGGCGCCGCCGTGGGCCTCGAGGCGCAGCTGTCCGCCGTGCCGTCGGTGCGCGAAGTGCGGGCCGTGGGCGAAGCCAGCTTCACGCTGCGGCTCGACGACGGGACGGCGGCCGACGTCTACTGCGCTCCGCCCGAGCGGTTCGGCCACTGCCTGGCCTGGGCCACCGGAAGCGCGACGCATCTCGAGCGGCTCGCGGCACATGCCCAGTCGGGGGGATTCGCCCTCGGAGTGGAGGGCATCACGCGCGACGGTGTACCCGTGCCCTGCCCCGATGAGCCGTCGCTGTACGCGACGCTCGGCCTGGCGTGGATCCCACCAGAGCTGCGGGAGGGCGGCGAGGAGGTCGCGCGCGCCGCGGCGCGGACGCTGCCCCGCCTGCTGGAGCGCCGGGACCTCGTGGGCATGCTGCACTGTCACAGCGTGTACAGCGACGGCGCGAACACCGTCCCCGAGCTGGCGACGGCCTGCCGCGACGCCGGGTACCGCTACCTCGGCCTCACCGACCATTCCGCGGCCGCCGCGTACGCGGGCGGGCTGCGCGAGGAAGCGATCGCGCGCCAGCACGCCGAGGTCGACGCGCTCAATCGGGGCTGGGACGACTTCCGCATCCTCAAGGGCATCGAGGCGGACATCCTCGCCGACGGCGCCCTCGATTACAATCCGACGGTGCTCGACCGCTTCGATTTCGTGATCGGCTCGGTGCACTCGCGAATGGAGCAGGACCAGGCCACCATGACCCGGCGGGTGCTACGTGCGATGGACGACCCGCACCTCACCATCGTCGGGCATCCGACCGGCCGCCTCCTGCTGGGCCGCGACCCGTATCAGCTCGACCTGGGCGCCGTCATCGCGAAAGCCGCGGAGCGCGGCATCGCCATCGAGATCAACGGGGACCCGCAGCGGCTCGACCTCGACTGGCGCTGGTGCGCCACGGCGCGGGACGCCGGCGTGCCCATCTCGATCGGCGCCGACGCCCACAGCCTTGCGGGGCTCGACAACCTCGGTTTCGGCGTCGGCATCGCGCGGAAGGGCTGGCTCGAGGCGCGCGACGTCCTCAACACACGCGATGCGGAGGGATTCCTCGAATATGCCCGGCACAGGAAAGCGCGGTAAGAAAAGGACGCACGGGGGCACGGGGGCACGGGGGCACGGAAAGGCGGTGCGTTCGTCCATCCGTGCGCCTGTGCGCCCGCCGCCCGAGCGCGTCGGCGAGATCATCACCCGCCTGCAGCGCTGCTATCCGGAGGCCCGGTGCTCACTCGACCACCGCGACCCGTTGCAACTACTGGTGGCGACGATCCTCTCGGCGCAGTGCACCGACGCGCGCGTCAACCTCGTCACGAAGGACCTGTTCCGGAAATACCGAACCGCCGGCGACTACGCCGCGGCGGACCCGGCGGTCTTCGAGGGCGAAATCCGGAGCACCGGTTTCTTCCGCAACAAGACCAAGAGCGTCATCGGGATGGCTCAGGCGCTGATCGAGCGCTTCGACGGCAAGGTCCCGGACACGATGGACGCACTCACCTCGTTGCCCGGCGTCGGCCGCAAGACGGCGAACGTCGTTCTCGGCAACGCCTTCGCCAAGGACGAAGGGATCGTGGTCGACACCCACGTCGCCCGGATCACCGGGCTGCTCGGCCTCACCACGCAGACCGACCCCGAGAAGATCGAGCGGGACCTGATGGGCATCGTGCCGAAGCGGCGGTGGACGCTCTTCCCGCATCTGCTGATCCACCACGGGCGGGCCGTGTGCATCGCGCGCCGGCCGCGTTGCGACTCCTGCGCCGTCGCCGACCTCTGCCCGTCGGCGGAGGGATAGCGGTGCCCACCGGCGAGTACCCGGAGTCCCTGCGCTGAATCGGCTGGCCGGCGAGCCCTCCGCCTACCTCGCGTCCGCCGCTCACCAGCCGGTCCACTGGCTTCCCTGGGGTGACGCGGCGTTCGCGCGCGCCCGAGACGAACACAAGCCGATCCTGCTCGACATCGGCGCGGTGTGGTGCCACTGGTGCCACGTCATGGACCGCGAGTCGTACGAGGATCCGGCCCTGGCCGCCTACCTCAACGCGCACTTCGTCTGCATCAAGGTGGACCGCGACGAGCGGCCGGACGTGGATGCTCGCTACCAGCGCGCCGTGCAGGTCCTGACCGGCCAGGGCGGGTGGCCGCTCACGGCCCTGCTCACGCCGGACGGCGACGTGTTCTACGGCGGGACCTACTTCCCGCCCGACGACCGGTTCGGCCGCCAGTCGTTCCGTACCGTGCTGGAGCGGGTGCGCGATCTGTTCCACGACCAGCAGGACAGGGTGGCCGGGAGCGGGCGCGAGGTGCGCGCTCACGTGGCGCGGTTGCTCGTCGAGGCCGAGCGCGGCGAGCTGTCGCCCGCGCTCTTGGGCCGCGGCGCCGCGCAGCTGGAGCGGCTGTTCGACGAGCGCCACGGCGGTTTCGGTCGCCAGCCCAAGTTCCCCCACCCCGCCGCCGTCGAGTTTCTGCTGGCCCGCTGGTGGGACACCGGCCGGGACCGGTGCCGCGAGATCGTCGAGCGGACCCTGACGGCCATGGCCGAGGGCGGCGTCTACGACCAGCTCGGCGGCGGCTTCCACCGCTACTCGGTGGACGAGCGCTGGATCGTGCCGCACTTCGAGAAGATGTCCTACGACAACTCCGAGCTGCTCAAGAGCTACCTGCACGCCTACGCGGCGCTCGGCACGCCGCTGTTCCGCCAGACCGCCGAAGGCATCGTGCGGTGGAGCCTCGAGGTGCTGGCCGACCGCGAGAAGGGCGGGTTCGCCGCGTCGCAGGACGCCGACGTCGGTCTCGACGACGACGGCGATTACTTCACCTGGACCGAGGACGAGGCGCGACCGCTGCTGACCGCTGCAGAGTGGGATGCCGCGCGCCGCCGCTGGGACATCTACGCCCAAGGCGAGATGCAGCACGACGCAAGGAGGAACGTGCTGTGGGTGGCGCGGAGCCTCGCCGTGATCGCGGCAGAGTTGCAGCTGACAGAGTTGCAGGTGTCGCAGCTCCTTGAGTCCGCCAAGGCCAAGCTGGGCGCCGCGCGCGCGCGGCGCGCGGCGCCCGCCGTGGACCGTGCGGTCTACGTGAGCTGGAACGCGATGCTCGCCGAAGCCTTCCTCGAAGCCGCCGCGATTCTCGTGCGACCGGATTGCGCCGACTTCGCGCTGCGGACGCTCGATCGCCTGTGGACGGAGGCAGAGACTGCCGACGGCGGTTTGCGCCACCGGGCCGACCACCCTGGCGGCGGACCGCTCCTCGACGACCAGGTGCAGGCGGCGTCGGCCGCGATTGCCGCCTACCAGCTCACCGGCGCCGCCCGGTGGCTCGATCGCGCTCGCGCGCTCGCGGACTTCGTCCTCGAGCGCTTCGGCGACAAGCAGGGCGGCGGCTTCTTCGACACCGTTCCCGGGGCGGGGGCGGGACTGCTCGATCAGCCCGCGAAGCCCATCCAGGACGCGCCCACGCCATCGGCGAACGCCGTCGCTGCGTCGGTGCTGCTGCGGCTGGCCGCCATCACTGAGGAGCCGCGCTACGCCGCTGCAGCCGAGCGCGCGCTCGTCGCCTTTGCCGGCGGGGCCGCCGACGCCGGCCTCCTTGTCGCCGCCTACTTTCAAGCCGTGGACTTCATGCTCAACGGTGCCTGTCGTATAGTAGTTGTTGATACTACTACTACCGGTGACCGCTTGGCTGGATCTGCACTGGCGGCCTACCGCCCGAGGAAGGTCGTGGTGCACGCCGAGGCCTCGCCGGTTCCAGGCCTCGCCGGCCCCGTGGCGCTGGTCTGCATCGGGACCGCCTGCGCCGCGCCCGTCGAGGATGCGGCCGCGTTGCGGCGCACGCTGGAGACTTTCGGCCGAGCGCGCTAGGATTACGGATGCTCGAGGCGGTACGTCAGAAGCTGTCCGAAGAGGTGCAGCGTCTGAATCACGAATTGGCGGTCACCTTGCCGGAGACGCTCAGGCGCGCGCTCCAGATGGGCGATCTGCGCGAGAACGGCGACTATCACGCCGCGCTCGAACGGCAGGGCTTCATCCAGATGCGCCTGAGCCATCTCAGGTCCCGGCTCGCCAAGCTCTCCCAGATCGATCTCACCAAGATCCCGGTGGACAAGGTGGGACTCGGCTCACGGGTCGTCGTGCAGGACCTGGCCACGCGCGAGCAAGTGACCTATGAGCTGGTGGTCCCCGATGCCATGGACTTTGAAGGCGACGGTGACTCGACCCAGATCTCCGTCGCATCGCCCTTGGGCCGCGGGCTCTTGGACCACAAGGTCGGCGAGGTCGCCGTGATCCAGCTGCCCAACGGCCCGCGCGCGCTCATGGTGCTCAAGCTGGTCACCTTCCATCAGCAGCTGGCCGACGGCAAGGGGGAGGCGCAGTGAAGAAGCAGGCGGTGTTCGAGACGGCTCGCGGCCGGATCGTGGCGGAGCTGTTCCCCAAGGAAGCGCCGGGCACGGTCGCCAATTTCGAGAAGCTGGCCAACAGCGGGTTCTACGACGGGACGCGCTTCCACCGGGTGATCGCCGACTTCGTCGCCCAGGGCGGCGACCCGCTCTCGAAGGATGCGAAGAACCCGCGGGTCGGCACGGGCGGGCCGGGCTACACGATCAAGTGCGAGACCAAGGGCAACCCGCACAAGCACGAGGCGGGGTCCCTGTCGATGGCGCATGCCGGGAAGGACACCGGCGGCTCGCAGTTCTTCATCGCCCACGGCGCGCTGAAGCACCTGGACGGGATCCACACGGTCTTCGGCAAGGTGGAGGCCGGGCTGGACGTCGTGCTGCAAATCAAGCAGGGCGACCTGGTGACCAGCATCCGCGTGGCGGACGCGTGAACATCCAGCTGGCGCTGGTCTGCGACCACGCCATCATCGACCAGCACGGCAAGCTGTCGGTGCTGGGGATCTTCGACCGCATCTGGGTGGAGCGCTTCCCGGCGATCCATCCGCGGCTCCACCTGGTGCTGCGGCTCAAGGGCCGCCGCACCGAGATCGGGGACCACACGGTGCTGATCCAGCTGGTGGACATGCAGGGTCAGGAGGTCCTGCGCGGCGAGGGCAACGTGGTCATCGGCGAGCCGCCCGCCGGCGTGGTGGACATCGAGGCCGCAGCGGTGCTTGCCTTCGACGTTCCGCTGGAGCGGCCCGGCGTCTACACCTTCGAGATCGCGGTGGACGGCGCGCACGCCGCATCGGTGCCGATCACCGTGGCGCACATGCAGGCGCCCGCGCATCCGACGCCGCCCCAGTCACCCATGCCTCCGGCTCCACCGACCATCAACTAGACAGCATCTCCACATCATCGCGGGGCCCGCCACCTGCGGGACCCAAAGCGTCCCCGACCGGCCCCCTCACGCCGCACGCGGCTCACCTGTTATTCCTTCATCACGTCATCACCTCATCACCTCATCATCCTGTCACCTCATCACCTTCGGCGCCCAACATGGATCGTTCAGCCGCCCTCGCCCTGATGCACGAGTACACCCCTTCCGACGCCCTCCGGAAACACATGTACGCGGTAGAGGCGGCGATGCGGGCTTACGCGCGCAAGGTCGGTGAGGACGAGGAGACCTGGGGCGTGGTGGGCCTGCTGCACGATTTCGACTACGAGCGCTATCCCAACCTGGGCCGCAGCCCCACGGAGGAGCATCCATCGGAAGGCGCGAAGATCCTGGCCGCCCGCGGCTACCCCGAGAACCTGCGGCGGGCCATCCTGGCCCACGCTTCCTATACCGGGGTACCGCGCGACACGCTGCTCGCCAGGACGCTGTACGCGGTAGACGAGCTGTGCGGCTTCCTGGTGGCCTGCGCCCTGGTCCGGCCGAGCCGGAGCCTGGCCGACCTCGAGGTGCCATCGGTCAGGAAGAAGCTCAAGGACAAGGCATTCGCGCGGAACGTGAACCGCGACGAGATCCGACAAGGCGCGGAGGAATTGGGCGTTCCGCTCGAAGATCACATTGGGTTCGTGATCGAGGCCCTGCGGCCGGTGGAACGCGAGCTCGGGCTTGGCTCCGCGGCATGACGATCCCTCCAACGCACCCCGTGTCCTCTGCGTAATACACTGTTGGAGCCCGACGCTGCGCTGGCGGTACGGGCCGCCGCCGGCGATCGGGAGGCGTTCGGAGCACTGGTCGAGCGCCACCAGGCGGCGGTGCGGCGCCTGACCCGTGCAGTGACGGGAGACGCGCACGACGCCGACGACGCGGCGCAGGACGCGTTTCTCTCCGCGCTCGATCGGATCGACACGTACGATGCGTCGCGACCGTTCGGGCCATGGCTGATGCGGATCGCGGCCAACGCGTCGATCGATTTGGTGCGGCGCCGGGCGGTGCGAAGGGCCGATGCGCTGGACGAGCGGGCTCCCTCGCGCGGGCGTTCGCCGGCTTCCGACGCCGAGGCCGCGGAGATCAGGGCGAAGCTGAATGCGGCGCTGGCGCAGCTGCCCGAGCGGCAGCGGGTCGCCGTGACGCTGTTCGACGTGGAGGGGTACTCGCACGCGGAGATCGCGGCGGTGCTCGCGGTCCCCGAAGGAACGGTGCGATCCGACGTGTTTCACGCGCGCCGCACGCTGCGGGTGGCGCTCGAGGCCTTTGGCCCGGGCAAGCAGATGGAGGAGCGTTGAACGACCTGCTGAAGCGGCTGCTCTCGCCCGATGATGACGGTCGGGCGTTCACCGACGCCGTGCTGCTGCGGGCGGCGGGCGCGTTGCACCGGCGGCGGGCGGCGGCGGGGGACACCACCCGTGGCCTGGCGTGGACCTGGCTCGAGGCCTGGGCGCACCCGTGGCTCATCGCCGCCATCATCATCCTCGCGCTCGCGCTCGCGCTGCCGGTCGGACGCGGCGCGCCGAGCAGCGCGCCGGCCACGCCGACCCTCGCGGCCGACCTGATGGGGACGAGCGCCGGCACCTCGTACGTCCTCGCGGAAACACTGGGGAACTAGGACACCGGGATGTTCAACAAGTCGAAGGCATGGGCTATCGGATTACTGGTCGCGGTGGCCGTGGTGGGCCTGGTGGCCGGCGCTGCGCTCCAGAGCTGGATCGGCTTCGGCCGGGGGCGCTGCGCAGACCGCAGCACCTACTCGGGCTACCTGACCCGCGAGCTCAAGCTCGCGCCGGCACAACACGACTCGGTGGTGGCCGTCCTCCACAAGCATCAGCCGGAGATGCGGGCCATCGTCCAGGTGATCCGGCCACAGCTGGATTCGGCGCGGGCCCGGGTGGCCGACGAGATCCGCACCATTCTCACTCCCGCGCAGCGGGAAGCGTACCAGCGGCTGCTGGATCGGGACCGGGCCGAACGCGCCCGGGCCGACAGCGCAACGGCCGCACTAGCCAAGAAGCCATAATGACGCTCAACCACTCGTTTGTCGCGCTGGCGCTGGCCTTTGGGCTCGCCGGCACCGCCCGGGCCCAGCAGGCACCGCAGCCCCAGCAGCCGGCCGCGACGCCGAAGCCGGCCGCCGCCCAGCAGTCGTTCACGCCGCCGCCGCGCGGCATCACGCTCAGTGACGCACTTCAGCTCGCACGCCGGTACAACCCCACGCAGGTGCAGGCGCGGCAGAACGTGCGCGTCGCCAACCTGGGGGTGATGCAGGCCTGGGGCGCCTACCTGCCTTCGGTCAGCGGCAGCGGGAGCGCCACGCGCAACAGCAGCCCGCAGTTCGGCGTCTCGCAGACCAGCCCGCACTCCGACAACTCGTCGTTCGGCCTCAGCGCCAGCCTGCCCCTGTTCACCGGCTTCCAGCGCGGTGCGAACCTGCGCGCGGCGAACGCCACCATGGTCCTGAACCAGGCGGCGCTGCTCCAGCAGGATTACGCGACGGACCTGGCGACCAAGCAGGCGTTCTTCAACGAGCGGGAGAATGAGGAGCTGGTGGGGGTGGCACAGGCCAACCTCGCGCAGGCCGACCAGCAGCTCAGGCTGACCACGGAGAAGCTCCGCCTCGGCGCCACGACGCGCTCCGACTCGCTCACGGCGAGCGTGGCCTACGGGACCGCGGAGGTCCAGCTCATCCAGGCGCGCGCCAACGCGCTCACGGCGCAGGCCAACCTGGCGCGCGCGATCGGCGCCGAGGGAATGGTCGCGGCGGTGCCGGACACCACCCTGGAGGTCCGGCTCACCAGTCTCGACACGGCCGCGCTCCGCCGCGATGCGGAGGCCACCGCGCCGTCGGTCGTCGAGGCCCAGGCGGGAGTCGCGGCGGCGCAGGCCTTGCTCTCCGCGAGCCGGTCGAAGTACTACCCGACGCTCAGCCTCAGCGGGAGCCAGACGTGGGCCGGCGCCCAGCTGCCCTGGGCAGCGGCTCCCCTCAGTCAGGTCATCACACCAACCGGTCCCGGCACGGCTGACACCTCGTTCGTCCGGAATCCCCGGTTCACGGGCACCTGGAACGTCCAGCTCGCGCTCTCCTTCCCGATCTTCAACGGGTTCCAGCGGGAAGCCAGCGTCGTCACGGCCGACGCCACCGCGATCGCGGCCCGGGCCAAGCTGCGGGACGCCCGGCTCGGGCTGGACGCGAGCCTTATCCAGGCGCTGACCGCGCTCGACGCGGCGGCCGCCCAGATCGACGTGTCGCGCACCTCCGTCGCCTCGGCGCAGGAGAGTTTGCGGATGCAGCAGGAGCGCTACCGGCTCGGCGCCTCCACCATCGTAGACCTGCTGACGGCGGAAACCGCCTTGAACCAAGCCGAAACCGGCCTGGTACAGTCGCGGTACAACTACCTCATCGCCCGGGCGACGCTCGAGGCGCTGGTGGGGCATACGCTCTAGTCGAGACCTGCCAGAGTTGCAGAGTTGCAGCGGAGTGAAGTCGGAAGTGCCAAGTAGTACCAATGGTCACTTCCAGCCTTCAGACCCCTGCAACTCTGCAACTCTGCAACTCTTCGGATTAGATTCTGCCTCCCGTGCTTCCCGCCCTCGCCCTGCTCGCGATCCTCCAGGTGCCCGACTCCGGCCCGTCGTTCAGCGGCCTGGAGCACCAACTCCACGTCCGCCTGCCGCGCATCGACACCACAGTCGCCGTGGACGGCGTCCTGGACGAGCCGGTCTGGCAGAGGGCCGCGCGCCTTGTCGGCTTTTCCCAGTATCAGCCGGCGGACTCGCGCCCCGCCGAGGAGCCGACCGAGGTGCTGGTCTGGTACTCGCCGACCGCCATCTACTTCGGCATCCGCGCGCGGGAAATCCACGGCGACCTGGTTCACGCGACCCACGCCGACCGCGACAACATCGGCGCCGACGACTATGTCCAGATCCTGCTCGACACCTACAACGACCGGCGCCGCGCCTTCCTGTTCGGCGTCAATCCGTTCGGGATCCAGCAGGACGGCGTCCGTAGCGACGCCTATGCGGGCGGTGCGGGGGGCACCTACGGGGGCGGGGGCGGCTTCGCCACGATGAACATCCTGGACGGGAACGTGGACCTGAACCCCGACTTCGTGTTCGAGTCGCGCGGACGCCTCGTGCCCGGCGGCTACGACGTCGAGATCCGCATCCCGTTCAAGAGCCTGCGCTTCGCCGGCGGGACGGTCCAGACCTGGGGCATCAACGTGCTGCGGCGGGTGCAGCACTCCGGCTACCAGGACTCGTGGGCGCCGGTGGTGCGCGCCAGCGCCAGCTTCATGAACCAGTCCGGCTGGCTCGACAGCCTCACCGACCTGCACCGCGGCCTGGTGCTGAACCTGACGCCGGTCGTGACCGACCGGCTGAACGGCGACATGACCGGCGGCGGCTACCACTACGCCACCGGCCGCGCGGGCGTGGGCGAGATCCAGCTCGGCCTGGACGCGCACTTCGGCGTCACCCCGAACCTCTCGCTCGACGGCACCGTCAAGCCCGACTTCTCGCAGGTCGAAGCGGACGTCGGGCAGGTCACGTTGAACCAGCGATTCGCGCTCTTCTATCCGGAGAAGCGGCCGTTCTTCCTCGACGGCCTGGAGCTGCTCGACACCCCCAACCAGCTCATCTACACCCGCCGCATCGTGAGCCCCGACGCCGGCGCCAAGGTCGCCGGCAAGGTCGGGCCGTGGACCATCGCGACGATCGTCTCGTCCGACTCCACGTCGGAGTCCGCGACCGGGAGCCACCCGCTGTTCGGGATCACGCGCCTGCGCTACGACCTTGGCCCGACGTCGAATCTCGGTCTGGTCGGCACCACCAAGGAGGACGGCGACCAGTTCTCCCGGCTGGCAGGCGCCGACGTTCACATCGTCCACTCCAGCCTCTACTACGTGGAGCTGCAGGGTGTCGCGTCGTGGCTCCGCGACTCGACGGGTTTCCACCGCGGCACGCTCACCCAGGCCACCTGGGACCGCACCGGCCGCAACTGGGGCTTCCACCTCAACGGGACCGGAGTCGCGCCCGACTTCGACGCCGCCGCCGGGTTCGTCAACCGGACGGGCATCGTCAATCTGAGCTACTTCAACCGGTTCACCGGCTACGGCGGGCGGGGCGCGCTGCTCGAGACCGTCTCCAGCTTCCAGACCATCTCCCGCATCTGGAGCTACGACGGCTTCGGCCGGAAGTCGGCGATCGAGGGCAACGAGAGCGTCAGCCTCCAGGGGACGTTGCGCGGCTGGTGGCAGCCCAACGTCAGCCTCACCAGGAACTTCTTCCGCTTCGACGGCACGTCCATCGGCCTCAACGGCAACAGTTACGGCAGCTATCGCGTGCGTGCCACCAAAGTGCCGACGGACACGTCGACCATCCCGTTTGCGATCCCCGCCCCGCTCAACGACCTCTTTACGGTGGGGGCGGGTCTCACCACGCCGACCTGGCGGCAGTTCACCGGCACGGTCAGCGTCGGATACGGTGCGGGAGCGAACTTCGCCGAAGCCGCCCGCGGCACCGGCACGTCGCTCAGCGCGGCGGTGGATCTCCGGCCCACGCCGGCCCTGCGGATCTCGGCCCAGTACAGCCGCCTCACCATCCGCCGGCGCGACGGAAGCTGGTTCTCCACCGAAGACATCCCGCGCCTGAAGCTCGAGTACCAGGCGACCCGCTCGATCTTCTTCCGGGTCGTCGGCCAATACACCTCCGTGAGCAGCGACGCGCTCCGCGACCCCACCACCGGCAATCCCATCGTCATCGGCGGTAGCGTCGTCGGCGACAGCACGTCGAACCAGTTGCGGGTGGACTGGCTGTTCTCGTACCGCCCGGGCCCGGGGACGCTGATCTACGTCGGTTACGGCGCCTCGTGCTCGGAGTTCGACGCGGGCTGCGCCGTCGGCCGCCAGCGCGCTCGGAGCGACGACGGGTTCTTCGCGAAACTGTCCTACCTGTTCGGGTTGTAGGAGGCCGGCCGCGCGGCGGACGAGCAGACCGGACGGCGCGTCAGGCGCCGGTCAGGAAGAACCGCGCCGCGCCGTAGACGAAGTAGAGCGACAGCAGGAACAGCGTGATGCCGAGCCAGAAGTAGACCTTGCCGAGCGCCTCCGCAGGAATGAAGTGCTTGACCCGGTACATCACCCCCCCGAGGATGGCGAGGTAACTGCCCAGCCCGAGTACCCCGCCGGCGATGAAGAGCGCCTTGGCGCTCGACGGGAACGGGGAGGCGAGCCCCAGCCGCTTGGCCAGCGCGACACCGAGCAGCCACGACACGACCATCTGCGGGTTGCTGACGGCGAGGGAGAAGCCGGTCACGTACGCCCACCGCCGGCTGCGGAGCGCCGGCTTAGCGGCGGCGAGGTCGTGCGGCTTACGGCTTTCCCGCAGCGTCAGAAAGCCGAGCAGCCACAGCACGACGGCGCCCGCCGCGTTGAACGCCGCCAGTACCCACCGCGTGTCCATGATCGGAGCGATCCCGAAGAGGGCGACGCCGCCGTAGACTATGTCGGAGCTCACCGAGCCCAAGATCACCATCGCGGCGGCCCGCCCGTGGCCGGCCACGGCGCGCTTCGCCATCTCGATCTGGGAGCCGCCGACGGGAATCGCCGCGACGAACCCCAGCCCGTAGGCAAGCAGGAAGAGGAGGAACGGCTCCGTCACGCCTGTGGCGACCCCGGCGAGCGAGGACCCCCGGCGGCGAACAGAGGCTCGGCTCGCGCCGGCGCGGGCCGGGCGGGTGCGCTGAGGTGCGCGATCACCTGCGCCGCCAGATCGGCGACGTCCACCCCCTCGAAGCACCGGACGGCGCGGCACGTCTTGAAGTACTTGTTGAGGCAGGTCACGTTGCGGCAGCGGCTTCCCGCCACGTAACACCACGACGGGGCATCCTGGTTGGCGGCGAGGTAACCCGGCTGGGACGAGTCATACCCGGACAGCCGAGAAATGGTCGCGCCGAACAGGGACAGCACGGCGGTGCGGTTGCGGAACCGGTGATGCCCCGAGCGCGAGAAGCGGCGCGCGGCGGCCAGGTGCAGCGGGCCGGTGTCACCGGTGATGAACACGTCGGCGTAGTCCATCAGCGCCGCGTATGCATCCAGCGACATGGACTTCGGGATGATGCGGAGCCGCGCGCGCAGCGGGGACCGCACGGAATCCACGAGCCGCTGGCCGACTCCCTCCCAGGAGTGGCCTGCGCCCAGGAGGATCGTGGTGTCCGGCGTGGTTTCGGCGGCGAGCCGATCCAGCAGTCCCGACTGCTGCTCGAACGGCAGCAACGTGAATCGGCAGGCGCCGTCCGGATTGATCATGATGACCGGAGCGCCCGACGACAGGCCCGTTTCGGCGGCGTAGCGCGACGCCTCCCCGATCGCCCGGTCGGAGAAGGTGGCGCGCACCCCCTGATAGCATTGACCGCGGACCGGACGCGCGACCATCCCCAGCACGTCGCGAACGAACCGGTAGTACTGGTAGCTGAAGTGGTTGATCTGCGCCGTGCTCTGTTCGTTGCGCAGCAGCGTCGGCGCATGGGTGAGGAAGGAAATGAACGGCTGCCGTCCGTCCGTGATGTCCTCAGGCTCCATGAAGGAACCGAAGCTCAGGCAGAGGTCGTAGCCCCCGGACCGGATCGTGTCGCGCAGCGCCCCCAGGTCGGCGGCGTCTGGGAGGTGTGCCCCGGAGAAGATGGGCATGATCCGGGTCGCATCGGGATTGCCCTCGATGATCGGGGCCACCGCCCGGTTGATCACGTAGTCGATCTCGGCGTCCGGGAAGTAATCGCGCAGGGCCGTGAGCGCCGACTGGGTCATCACGGCATCGCCGATGTGGATGTCGGGAATGACGAGGAACCGCCGGAGGGCTCCAGCCCTTCTCATCACCCTCCGATTGCGTCGTGCGAACAGCGCCGACAGCGCGCGGCTCCCGGCGGTGGGAAGCAGCAGCGCATCCAGCAGGCGCGCGCCGAACACCGGAGCAACGTCAGTGAGCCGGCTGGTGCCGGCGAAGAGAACTCTCTGGACTCGCACGTCCATTACTGTGCCCGGGCACCTCGCGTCAGCGGAGACAGTGGGGCGCGGTCCCGGTTATCTTGCGCCGGTTACCCATGCCACGCAACCTCGCAACCGTAAAAGGAACGCTCCGCGCCCCGGGAGCGGTCCTGCTCGTCTCCTGCTACGAACTCGGCCACCAGCCGGCCGGGCTCGCCGTCCCGCTCGCCTTCCTGGAGCGTGCGGGGTTCGCGCCCGCGACGGTCGACCTGGCCGTGGAACGCCTGGACGAAACGCGGGCGCGCCAAGCCAGGCTGGTCGTGATTGCGGTCCCGATGCACACCGCGCTCAGGATCGGCGTGCGCGCGGCCCGCCAGATCCGTGAGCTGAATCCCGCGGCCATCATCTGCTTCCACGGGCTGTACGCCGTCCTGAACCGGGAGTTCCTGCTCGAGGGCGTGGCGGACGTTGGCCTGGGCGGGGAATCGGAGGAGGAGCTCGTCGCCCTGGCCGAGCGCCTCGACCGCGGCGAGCCGCCAGGCGCCGGTGCGCCGGTTCACCTCCGGCGTCTCGCCTTCCCGGTGCCGAGCCGGCGGCAGCTCCCGCCGCTCCACCGCTACGCCGCGCTGGAGCAGGGCGGCGAGCGCCGCGTCGCGGGAGCCGTGGAGGCAAGCCGCGGCTGCCTGCACCACTGCCTGCACTGCCCCATCCCGCCGGTGTACGGCGGCCGCTTCTTCGTCGTGCCCCCCGAGGTCGTGCTCGAGGACATCCGCCGGCAGGTGGCGCTGGGCGCGCGGCACGTCACCTTCGCCGATCCCGATTTCCTCAACGGGCCGGTGCACTCGCTCAGGATCGTGGCGGCGATGCACGCGGAGTTCCCCGACCTCACGTTCGACTTCACCGCGAAGGTGGAGCACCTGCTGCGACACCAGCGCCGCCTGCCGGAGCTCGCGGCAGCGGGCTGTGCCTTCGTGGTCACCGCCGTCGAGTCCTTGAGTGACGTGGTGCTCGCGCAGCTCGACAAGGGCCACACCCGCTCCGACGTGCAGCGGGTGCTCGAGGCGATGCGGGCCGCGGGTATCACCCTCCGGCCCTCGTTCCTTCCGTTCACGCCGTGGACGACGCTCGACGACTACGTCCAGATGGTCGATTGGCTGATCGCGGAAGACCTGGTGGACTGCGTGGAGCCGGTGCAGCTCGCGATCCGGCTGCTGGTGCCCCCGGGATCGGCGCTGCTCGACCGGCCCGACATGCAGCCGTTTCTGAAGGAGCTGGACGCCGAGGCGTTCACCTGGCGGTGGGAGCACCCGGACCCGCGGATGGAACGGCTCTTCCGGACGGTGAGCGAGATCGTGCACTGGGCCAACCACACCCGGGAGAGCACGGTGAAGACCTTCCGGAAGGTGCGCGACGCCGCCTACGAGCTGGCGGGTTCCCGCCCCGTCGAGGCGCTGGCGACCCACGCCGAGCACCGGCCCGTGGCGCCGCGTCTCACCGAGCCGTGGTTCTGCTGAGCGGAACCGACCGCGGGCCAGTTGGGCCCGGTGCTCAGCTGAAGTTGGAAGGCCGGCGCAGCAGCTCACGGTCGGGGCGATCCGTTCTGTAGAGTCTCACGGCCTCGGCGATCGTCATGGAATCGATCGCCCGCTCGGCGACCGTGACCGCGTCACCGGCCCGGACCTCTCCCTCGCGAGTCACCGACAGGTAGAACCCCGTCAGGCCGCTCTGGAGAAAACGCTTCTCGATGCCCGGCCGGCCGAAACGGATGCCGAGCTTGAAGCAGGGCAGCCGCGGCTGGGTGACGACCAGCTCCGCGCTGCCCACGCGCAGCCGGTCCCCGATGCGCACGGAGTCCTCGGTGAGTCCCGCCGTCGTCAGATTCTCGCCGAACGCC
>Ga0209777_10000194_pt1 | contig 107612 bp, 92 predicted proteins | sample FrelakmetHBP12HB_FD_187147 | JGI IMG/M metagenome (GOLD analysis project Ga0209777, IMG submission 187147) | Freshwater lake sediment microbial communities from the University of Notre Dame, USA, for methane emissions studies -HBP12 HB (SPAdes)... | ecosystem: Environmental > Aquatic >...
ATAGCTGCGACAGCGCGTTCAGCCGCTGCCCTTCTCAACCGTACAATCGCGTACAATGCGAACAATGATTTGCACAATCGCTAAAACACCCAGTTAACAAAAACCAACCCTTCTCAACCCCAGAACAACCCGAAACCCATTGTAGTACAAACGCAAAAACCATTATGCGTACAAATCACCGGTCTAACCTTTTCCTCGTTCGCCTTCTGAAAGCGACCCCTCCGCGGGATCATGCAGCTTCATTTTCCAAGACTTTCCGCCACACTTTTTTCTGCAAACTCTCCGGAAGATAAGTTTTGAACGTTCCGATCAATGGCGATCAATCGCGATCAATGGCTGAACAATCGCTAAAAAGCTGCTTTAACCCAAAGCAAACAGCCTCAAACCCAGAAACAAGGTTTTCCGCATTGATCGCAAAATGGCAAAAACCCCATTGATCGCACAAAAATCTAACTCCAGGAACACTGGAGTGGTATACTATTCTTGAAGCAAAGCAAGCCAGATTATCCTGGCTTAGACCGACTTGTATAGCGCGATCGTTTCTAGGCGGTTGTAGGAGTGCACATGCAACAACAAGATTTTATATCCTTACCAAGACGATAGCTATGTTTAGTGTCCTGAAGCCATCGAAATGCTTTGGCGGGTCAGGCGTTAACGAAACGCGGAAAAATGTTCCCTCATCCCCTCTCTCTCCTATTAAGTTTTTCCAGTCCGCGTCCAGTTAACGGAACTGTGGCCCGCCAATCCATAATTTTGGACACAGCTTTTCGTTGAAGAATAAGCCCTGACGGGACACTTTGAAGCTAGTCCCACATTTATGACACGTGTATAATTCAATGTGAAAAAGCCAGTTCTCGAAGGACTTTTCAGGCTTCGATAAATGCTTCCCACATTTAGGACAATCGACCGTAGCAGCGGGTCCGGAAGCAGCAATGAGAATCGTCGGGGGTTTGCTTAAGCGGCTACAGGTTTTCGAGTCCACAAAGAACCTTCGATGAAATACCGTTTTCACAGAAGTATAACTGTTGTGAACCCAAAATCCACATAAAATCAACTTCTTCCCCAAGCGCATTTTCTGGCATCAATGGTGGACTTTTTTTAACTAAGCATATATTCACAGAAGACACCATAGCACATCAGCAAACTCAATTGGGTGAAAACATGTCGCACAAAGGCCACCCCTTCCCAGCTTCACAAGCTTGGATGCTGGACAACTGGATAAGACGGATGCTCCAACCGCCATCCGAATTAGTGGAGAAACTAACCATCACGCCCGAGGACATAGTCTTAGACTTTGGATGCGGCCCAGGATACTACCTTCCTGAAATCGCAAAACGAGCCAAAGCCGTTATCGCCGTAGACATTTCGCCCGAAATGCTCGTCAAAGCTCAAGCCAAAGCCGCCAAGACTAAAGCCAAAAACGTTCAGTTCCTGCAGACTGACGGAAAAAGCATACTGGTAGCCGACAGTTCAGTTGATAAAATGCTGCTCGTGACCGTGTACCACGAAATCGGCGAAAACGAGGCCGCCCTGAAAGAGTTCCGCAGAATTCTCAAAGCCAACGGCAAACTCGTAGTCGTGGAGATTGTCAAGAAAGGCCGTCTTCCAGGAGGCCCAATCCAGAACCCTGACGCGTTGAAAGAAGAAATTGAGGCGGATGGCTTCAAACTGGAACAGATGCAGCCATACAAGCTCTTCGGAATGTTCTTCTTCACTAAAGCAAAAAGCCCTTAGCACCGAGCAAGTTTATGTTTCCTTTAACTTTCGCGGCAGATATTCATCCACGATGTAAGTTAAACCATACCTACTGAAAGCTTCCTGCTCCGCCTTCTTCCTAATTTTCAGAAACGTCTTGATTTCACGTTGCCACAACGGGTCGTTCTGATAACGAGGGTCCTTCTGCAACTCATAAAGCCGCTTAATATCCACCTCGTCCAAAGGATCAGTAGGCAGTTTGTAGTCAATAATGTCAGAAGCCCACACCCCACTCCACACCGCATCGGGCGTATTCAAATCCCGCAGGTGAGCCGCGTTCGCCGAGCCTGAAATTATGACTTGGGCGATATGCATGCCCCATGGATCGCCGTCAGTGAATATGTAGACGGGCAGATTTAGCTCATCGTGAAGTCTTCGGATAAAACTGCGGGTCTGCCTCGGCGCTTGGCCACCACAGGAGATAAGGAGCGATTTGTGTTTATTGTGAACGTTTTCTTCGATGAACCTCGTGAAAAGCGCGCCTTTCTCGATAGCTATCACCTTGTTAGCATTCGTAGAGATGAATTCTGAAGAGGTGAGTGCAGGGCCTATGAGGACTCCGTCTGGGTGGCTGGTCAGGTTAAGCTGTTTGCCCTCATAACCGGGCACAGTATAGCCAATGGTGAGGTCGCCGAAAATGGCTGAGCGTTCTTCGGGGAAGATGTGGAAATCCTCGCGTGAGAAGCCCGTGACCGTCTCCAAATCGGTTATAATGTTGTTAGACTCCTGCTGATCCGTAAACGTCATCTCATAAGCCTGCGCCGAATAGTACACATCCCTCAAAGTGCTAGTCTTGCGCTGCGTAGTGAGCTCGTTGCTAAACATGGCCGCCCAAGCCAACTGAGTGAAAGGCTTCACGTGACGGATATTTCGGGCACTTCGACTGACTTCCTTTTCGCCCAAAATATACTGTCGAGTAACGGGATCGTAGTTAATGTTTTCAGTGCTACGACTAGGCATGTTTATAGTGGGAAAAACGCCATTGTCCAACTGATCGTAGATGCTCGTACCCAATTGCTTGAGGCAGCCAACAACCTCGTTTTGCCTCTCGACAATGCTTGTTTTAGTCTTCTTCTGCACCATACTTTTGTACACTCTTCAATAACTTTTCAATGTCCGGAATCCTTTCCCTACCCGCCAACGTCGCGGAAAACTGGGCGATACGGGGCAAGTACTTAGCGAATATGCTGATGCGTTTCTTCTCCCGATCCACATGCTCCTGACGAGTGAGGAAATGACCCAGCTGCCGCGCAACTTCGCGCAGTTCATTAGCTATTTCGCGGCGGACTTCAGCGCGGTCAGCGATGAATTCCTTGCCCACCGTCTTGTAAGGCACTTTGGTGCTGCATAGGTGAATCACAATAGCTATGGGCATGTCAGGCGCGACTTTGTAGCGTCTCCAATTCATGCTACTTATTACGCGAAAGGAAACGTCGCTTGCCTCATCGTAGAGAAGCGGAATTCGGTTGGCAAATCGGTAAACCATGAAGGCACCGGTTTTGGGGACGCCTCCACCGTAGGCTATGCCCATCTCAACGATGAACGGATGCCCCGCGTAAGTCGAAGGCCTCCGTTGATGCACCACAAGGTACTCGGGGTTCAACTCTTTCATTATGCCCGCCCTCAGCAAATCCTCACCCAAAGGTGAAAGGCAACTGGCGTCGGGGGGCAGGAAATCCTTGAACCGCTTCAGGTTCTGTGTTAACTTGACAATTTCCTCATGCTGCAGCTTCTTAGGATTCTTGGTCGGACTTAAGCCGCTGAACTCCAGGAACTTTTGCGCCGTGATTTCGCCCACACGGTGAAAGTGACGCCTCAGAAAGTCCTGCATGTTGGTGCATTCAGTGATCATGATAAGCCGTTGCAGGAGCTCAACATCCACGCCGTAGGGATGGGGGAGGGTTTCTTTGGGCGGTTCAGGCATATCCGTGGTCACACGGGTAAACTTGTAAAGTCTGCCCTTCGGATCCACGAACGTGATGTTCGCGTAGGGATTCACCATGGCCGTCTGCTTCAAGTACTCCAAAATCTTGGGCATGGCGCGCAGGTAGTCGCCTTCCAGCGTGAACTCGATAATGGTGCCGCGCCAGCTCTCCTTATTGATCATCACTTTGCGATCAATGATGATGGGGCGGTTACGCTGGATATCAATCATCAACTTGAACTGGTAAATCTTATTTGTCTCGCCCGTGCTAGAAGTTACAACGGCTGCTTGATGAGTCGTAATCTGCCCATAGAGCAGCGCCATCTTGCCGCCTAAGCCGAACGTCCCACGCGTCTGCTTAAGCTTATACTTGGAACCGTACAAAATCTGACCAAACGCCGACGGAATGAACCTAGGAGGGATGCCGCTACCGTTGTCTTCGACGTGCAGCTTGTAAACCTGCGTATCCGCAGTTGCTTGAGACTCGAAGCTGAGGCGAACAAAGACATCAGGCGGAATCTTCTGGCTCTCAGCCGCATCCAAAGAGTTCTCAACAATTTCGCGAATAGCCACGAATATAGCTCGGCTGGGGTTAGTGAAGCCAGCTATGTCGCGGTTTCGGTAGAAAAAGTCAGATGCGCTAATCTCTTCGAATGTCGCTTGTGCCACCATTAACCTCAACCGATTAGTCCTTTATTATTGTCAATTTGCTGAAGATGTGTCAGAGCCCATAATTTAACTTACCTACATGTTTAAGGCAAAAAACGCCCTGCTTAGAACGAGCAGACGCGGATGCACGTTTGAAGTGTGCACTCGTACGGTTCCAAAAAAGACACGGCTGCATGCCTGTTTTGCCATAATGATCGTAATTTAGGCTTCTCCGCCGCTAGCTGTGGACCTTGGCGGATTTGGCAGGATTGGCTGGCTCGGTGGTCGCTGGGGTTTCCGTTTGGGTGCGAACGTGTGTATAATAGTACTCACCGAGGTCTTTTTGCATGATATCCAGTCTTGAACCTTCCTTGTTGACACGTGGTCGGCGGGTGACTGAATCTCTGCGGAATGTGACGTTCATCTCTTTAAGGAACAGGTTCATGCCCTTGCGAAGTGTGGTAGGCGGGTTCGCCGTGCCTTGGACGCCTGGGTCACCGCTAAAAACCATTAGCCTGTCCGCGATGAAGTCCTGCGTGACCACGTCGTGTTCTACGACGAAGGCGGGTATGTTGTGGGCTTCGACGACGCGCCGCAGAGCCTTCGCCATGTTCAAGCGTTCCTCAACGTCCAGGTAGGCGCTAGGCTCGTCGAGCAAAAACAGGTCCGCTTTGCGGCTGAGGGCTGCGGCTATAGCGACCTTTTGGAGTTCACCGCCGCTAAGCTCAAGGATGTTATGGTCAAGAAGCGACTCTACATGGAGGGGTTGGAGAATTTCGGTTTTATACCAGCTGCTGGTGTAGTTCTCTTTGGCGACATTCATAAGCAGCTCCATGACGGTACCGGTGTAGTCAGGGGCGATGTACTGGGGTTTGTAGCTAACTGTGAGCTCGCCGAATTTCTGTTTGCCGTCGGATTGTTCGAGTCCAGCGAGAATTTTGACAAAGGTGGTCTTGCCGATACCATTGGGTCCGAGGATGCCTATGATTTCGCCTCGTCGAATTTCGCCTGCATCCGCCTTGAGCTTGAAGCCCGCGAAAGTTTTCTCAAACTGCTCCCACTTGAGGAGGGCTTCATTGCTAAGAACCGTTGCGGCAGGCGGTTTCTCGTGGAAAATGATGGCTTCTCGGCGGAACATTATGTTCTCGTCAGGAATGTAGCCTTGCAAGTAGATGTTTATACCCGTGCGAACGCCGTGAACGTGGCTGACGACACCGTACACGCTGGGTTCCCCGTAAAACACGCAGATCTGATCCGACAGGTAATCGATAATTGCCAGGTCGTGTTCGGCGACGACCACGGTTTTCTGCTGCTCCTTAAGCGTGCGAATGGCCTTGGCGACTTCGAGGCGCTGCTTCACGTCCAGGTAGCTGCTCGGCTCGTCGAAAAGGTACACGTCCGCCTCACGGCACAGCGCCGCAGTGACGGCTACGCGTTGCAGTTCGCCGCCGCTGAGCACATCTAGGGCGCGATCCCAGATTTTCTTCAGCTCCAGTTCCTCGGCGAGCTGGTCGAGGACCTTGCGCTGATCCACTCTTTCGAGAAGCTCACTGACCTTGCCCTGGATAGCTTTGGGGATGCGATCGACGTATTGAGGCTTGAAGCTAACTCTTATGTTGCCTTGGCTCATCTTCTGGAAGTAGTCTTGGAGCGAGGAGCCTCGGTAAAACTGGATGATAGGGTTCCAGTCGGGCGGGTTCTGGAAGTTGCCCAGGTTCGGCTTGATTTCGCCCGAGAGAACCTTGAGGGTGGTGCTTTTGCCAATGCCGTTTTGACCCAATAATCCCAGCACCGTGCCCGGTGAAGGCATGGGTAAACGGAAGAGTTTGAACGCGTTGGGGCCGAAGCGGTGGCTGCAGTCTTTCTCGAGTTCGTCTGGGAGGTTGACGATGCTGATGGCTTTGAAGGGGCATTTTTTGACACATATTCCACACCCGCTGCAGAGTTTTTCGCTGATGACAATCTTGTTTTCTTCGAAGCGGATGGCTTCTACGTGGCTACGGACCATGGGGCAGTATTTTATGCACACTTGGTTGCATTTTTTAGGTTTGCATTTGTCATGGTTCATTACGGCGATGCGGGTCATGGGTCTTCGGATATGAAAGGAAAATGGACAGTTATAAATCATAACCTGCACTTCGATCAGTCGGGCTATGAGGCTAGGGAAGCTCGCCCTCCTCTCACAAACAAACACAGTCTTTCCCGGTCTACTATATACCCAAATTTGGACGGGGAAAAGTGGAGTTCTATTGGGGCCGTTGAGGTGTGACTTTTCTGCCGCTCGTCACTATTTTTGTTTAGGTTCGCTTGAGAGTATCTTACGCAGGAGTTTTCCTCGGGAGCGTAGACGTTGGCGAATCGGCATGCCGCCAACGATTTGAATCGCTTGCCGCGGGCATTTGGCTTGGCACGCATGGCAAAGAAGGCATTCTTCCGATCGAACAGGCGTGGACTTATCGCTTCTAACTTCGTAGACGCCTGCCGGACAAATGTTTACGCAGTTCCCGCACCCATTGCATTTGATGATGTTTACAAGTACTTTTACCGTAAGGTTTGCCTCTTGGTTCTATCAATGGCAAAAACGGAGAATAAAAGAGTTTAGGGCTGACTACCTTGGTTTTAATTAAGGCTTGTTTTCGCGAATTGCCCAGTTGCCCGCGAACAGCACTAGTCGAGAAAAGATCCAAAACCAATTTGAGCCTTAAGAATCCTTTGAAATGCCGGAGAAATCGATAAAGAAAAGACGTTAAAAGCAGAAGTGCCTTAGGGCGGGTTTACCATTCTCCTTCTTACCATTCTTCTTCTTCCCATTCTTCTTCTTCGCCTTCTTCCCATTCTTCTTCTTCTTCGATGAACACCATTGTATTTTTCACCTCACAAGCAGTCTTAGTAAAGTCTACCTTGCATTGGCGCGGTTTAAACATTGAGTTACGTCAGTTGACGTATAAAACCGCATGTTCCAAGATAAGGGGCAGGCTTTTTTTGCACGGTTTCTAGCCTAAACCCAAAAAGCCACCAATGTGCATCAAAATGGATAAATCTTCTGTAAGGCGAAGGTCTAGCGGGAATGATGTGAGGCGACGGCTAGGAGCCTGCAAGGGCGGTGAAATTAGCCAAACTAACACTGACCCATCGCAGAAACGCGGCTTTTTCTCGGCGCAAACAGAAATAAGCATCGCTGCACCACACCTAAACGGAGCTGCCAAAATTGCTATCAGACTTTAATCTGCTGGCATCCACCATGCGCGGAAGCGAGCGCCAAATGGTCTACGAGCTTGAATTTCTACTCAAAGAAGCCGGAGACCCATCACCCGAAGCGGAAAAGGCAGGCATCAGAGGCCTTGTTGTAGCCAAAACCACACTGGACCCAGTTGCAGCCGTCGAGAAGTTTCGCACAACCCTGCAGGAGAAACCCTACGAGTTCCGCTACAGCCTCAGAATAATCCCCATCCAAAAAGTCGTCCACACCGACCTTGAAGAAATCAAATCTGCAGCCGCAGAGCTCACCTCAAAGATGACCGAGAACGAAACGTTCCGCGTGACCGTTGAGAAGCGTTTCACGAGCATTCACAGCCGCGACCTAATTGAAGCCGTCGCCAGCGACGTGAAGAACAAAGCGGACCTGGATAAACCAGACAGAGTGCTGCTCATCGAGGTACTAGGCGGATACACAGGGTTAGCCCTTCTCAAGCCGACAGACCTTATTTCTGTGCTGAAAGAAAAAATGCTGTAACGATCTAAAGACGCGTAGAAAGCAGAGCCACCCGCTCCACGACCAAGTCCACGATCGCCTGCTCATCGCTAACACCTCTTGCCGTTGCCGCGCAAAGTTCCGCGTCGGTAATGTCGAAATCTTTTCTTATTCGTCCCATCTTCACCTTTGACAACTCCAGAACCGAATCATCCGGCTGCGCCCCAACAAGCTTGGAGGCTGCTTCAAGCCCCGCTTTGACGGATTCTGCATTTTCGCCAATTATCACAACGGCGGCGTTTTCGCAGTTGGGTTTCAATCCAATGAAGTCTATGGCTTTTTGGATTTGCCTCTGCGCAGACGCGTAGAGCACGCTCTCCACGGCAATGCTCTTGGAGATACCACGGGTGCTCCTTAGGTTCATGATCGCGTTGAGGACGGCGAAGTAAAGGTGCTCCCAAGTCGCCACCAAAGCCGCGTCGAAAAACTGGACCTCGCAATCGCGGGGCAACATGCCCGTGAGGGTTTGGGAAAGGCTCTTACAGTCTTTTATGTGGATATTTCGGAAACCCGTGATTTCCACTGTTTTACCGTACTCTTCAAGGCGTCGTTGCATATTTACGATCGGAGAACTCCTTGAGAAAATGGTTTATCAGTCTATTCGAGACGCCCGCCTCAGAAAGCTTCGCAAGCTCTTCTTGGGCCTGGGCGAGATTTGCCCTATGGGTTTCGCAGATAAGCTTCACAGTCTCGTTGATTTCCCACGGAAAAACAATCCAGCGACGCGTTTCCTTCCCGTAGTAATCAGGCTTAAAAATGCTCCAGGGCTTGTAATACAGCGTGGCCGTTTTGACCTCGCGGGCCCCTCTCTCCACGGCGTGCGCCGTTGCCAGTTTGAGGCTTTCGCCACAGTCAGCGACTTCGTCAACCATGAGAATTGTTTTCCCGTCGACGTCCGTGCTGAGGCATTGAGTCAGCTTTGGCGCCTTCTTGGTTTCATTTATGCCGACGTAGTGCTCGACTTTTGCATTGGCCAAGTTTGGGTTTTCCAAGAAGTCTGACAGGACACGCGCGGGAACCCAGCCGCCTCGAGAAATGCCCACGATGACTTCGGGTTGGAAGCCGTCGTTCCTAATTCTTCCTGCCAGTTTGAGAAGCATGTTGTAAATTTGATTCCACGTAGGGGCTTCAAATCGCGGTTCACTCGCAGACAACGAAGGTGCCTCGGTTAATCTCAAGTTGTGACAGTTTGAGAGTTTAAGAGTTTAGGTTTCGCAAGGAATATGCGGCTTTGGGCAAGATATATTACCGTGCTGGGCAATTAAGCTACAAACTGATTTCGATAATCAATTGTTGTCAAGTGAAGCGTGACCAGCCCTGTCAAATTGCACTTCGAGCCTTTGTGGCAAGGTATCAACCAAACACAGTTTTCGTCGCATTGAAACATACGGAGCCCAGTCATGATGAGCAAAGCACAAAAAAGCAGAACCCGCGAAAGCGCTGACATCCTCATCGTGAACGCAGAAGAACTGCTAACTCTATCAGGCAGCAGCCAAGCACCACGCATAGGCAAGGACATGCGTGAACTCGGGATAATTCGCGACGGCGCCTTGGCCATACGGGCAGGCAAGATTGTAGCCGTAGGTAAAACCCACGACATCACAAAGGCGTTCAGAGGCGAATACGTCCTAAGCGCTAAGGGCAAAACGGTTCTGCCAGGCTTTGTTGACCCTCACACACACCTGGTTTTCGCGGGCTCACGAGAAGACGAGTTCCAAATGAAGGTGGAAGGCGCCACATTTGCGGAGCTCCTTGATTCAGGGGGCAGCATGCTAAAAACTGCCAAGGAAACAAGGAACGCGCGGATGGAAAAACTCGTAGACTTGGGCTTGGAAAGGCTGGACACAATGCTAGCTCATGGCACAACAACGGTGGAAGCAAAAAGCGGCTACGGCTTGACAGCGGATGACGAGTTGAAAATTCTTGAAGCGACTAAGCGGCTTAATCAACTTCACTGCGTAGGCGTTGTCTCCACGTACATGGGCGCGCATGCCATCCCCCTGGAGTACCGCAGCAGCGTTGACGAATACGTGCAACTCATTGTCGAAGAAGGTATCCCTAAAGTGGCAGGTGCTGACCTCGCCGAGTTCTGCGATGTCTTTTGCGAACGCGGCATCTTCAACCTCGAGCAAACCAAAAGGATACTCACAGCAGCCAAGAATCACAAATTAAAGCCCAAAATGCACGCCGATTTCATGTGCGCGTTCGGAGGCGCAGAAGTCGCCGCCGCCGTGGGCGCCGTTTCCGCAGACCACCTTAACTACGCTTCTTCAACGGGGATCAAGGCTATGGCGCAGAAAGGTGTCTCAGCAGTTTTGCTTCCTGCAGCCACATTTAGCCAGATGATGGATAAGTACGCCAACGCACGGTTAATGATTGACTCAGGCGTAGCAGTCGCTTTGGCTTCGGGTTTTAATTCGAGCTTATGCCTTCCGAATCAACAGCTGTCGATCGCGATGGCTTGCCACTTCATGCGGTTGATTCCCGCCGAAGCCATCACGGCAGCCACCATTAACGCTGCACACGCCGTCTGTCGTGCGGGTGAAGTGGGCAGCTTGGAAGCGGGCAAGCAGGCAGACGTCGTTATCTTGAACGCGCCAAACCACAAGTTCTTAGGCTACAGCGTGGGCGTGAACTTGGTAGAGAAAGTTATCTGCGATGGTAGGCTTGTCTTGGACAGGGAAAAACAGGATGACCCCGTGCTTCTCAGCAAGACGGAGTAACGCTAAATTTTTGATGCCAAAGTCTTGGCGTCTTGCATGATTTTCAGCAGATCGTCGGCTGTGGGCTTGCCTCGTATGTCGCCCATTTTGCCTTTGGTGCTGTTTTCCATGTTGCCGCGGTACTCGCTCAGGATGTACCATTCGCCGATGATGTTGAATCCTACGTGGGCGAAGAACTGGGCTATGTATTTGCCTGCAGGTGTCGCTTCGTCGAGACCCGTATGTGGTCCACTGTAGGTGACGAAGATCAGCGCGTTTTTCCCTGCTATTTTTGGAGCGGACGGCTTGATTTTGCCTTGCTTGCGGTAAGCGTCTAATTTGGCTTTGAGCAGGTCGTCTAGCGGTTTTACGGGGTGCCATTGAATGGCAGGCGAGCCCACGCAGACGAGATCGAAGTTGAAGTAGTCCACGTTGGTTGCTTCCTGAGGCTTCTTAACCGTGACCAAGACGCCTGCTTCCTCTAGGCCTAGGCGTAGGGCTTGGGCGACCTTCTCGGTGTTACCCGTGCTCGAGAAGTAGAGTATCAAAGCTGTTTTCATAACGTAAGCTTCCTTATGGATGGGCGACAATCGGGTTTAAAAGTTTATTCCATCTGCAAACTGCATTTTATTGCAACTTGGATTTTGGGTGTAGTTTTTGTGAAGAGTTAAATAATATTCAGAGGCTTGAATAGGCATGCAACGAAAGGGTCCCCTGTACATTCTGCCCTGGCGATGCACGTTCAGCTGCAACTTTAACTGCGTCCACTGCACCTCCGGTAGGAAGCCCGCCGTCCCCGATGAGTTCAACACTGCGGATGCGAAGCGCATCGTGGACCAAGCATATGAGTTTGGCGCCAGCTTTTTTGGCATAACAGGCGGTGAAGCCCTGTTGCGGAGTGACTTGTTTGAAGTGATTGATTACGCCCGGAAAGTGGGCATGAACGCCAGTATCATCACGGACGGGCGCCTGCTCGACGAAAAAGCCTTCGCAAACATCGTCAAGAACGAGGTCAAGGTTTCGGTGAGCATTGACGGTGGCGAAGCCACAAACGATGTTGTCCGAGGCAAAGGTGCCTACTCCTTTTCAGTCAAAGCCATAGAGAGGCTTTCACGTGAGAAGCTTTTGAACTGCCTCGTCTACACGTTGGCGAACGTGAACGAGTCGGTAACGAACTTGAACGAGAAAGACTTCGTTGACGTGCTCGATTTGGCAGAGAAGTATGGGGCGCGATGGGTCATCTTCCACGGTATGATTCCGTACGGCAGCGATGCAGCCAACCGCAGAGCGTGTCCTTCGGCGCAGCAGTATGATTGGGCTTGGAACAAGCTGTACGACTTGCGCGGCGTCTACAAAGGGAAGCCTGAAGTCAACGTTTACTACCCCAGCTTCGCACGGGTTGCCAAGCAGCGGGGCATCCCGGACTGGGACAACTGGTTCAACCATTTTTTCCTCGGACGATGCTTCTTCGGCAAGTTCATGAGCATCGCGGAGAACGGAGACGCCATCCCCTGCAGCTACAACGACGCCTACCGCTTCGGCAACGTCAAGACCCAAAGCCTACAGAGCATATGGGACAGCATGCAGAAGAGCGAATTCTTCGCCAAGGTGCGCGACAAAGCTAACCTGAAGGGCAAATGCGGCGTATGCGAGTTCAAGGACATCTGCGGCGGCTGCCGAACCACCGCACTCTATTTCACAGGCGACATTTTGGGCGCAGACCCTCAATGTGTCTATATACCCAGAGCGCTACGCGAAAAGTAAACCGTCTGCCTTAGTTTTATATAGTGCCGTATAATACACCGGAGCATCATTGTTGCGAAGATTTCGTATTCTTTGATTTCTCTTTTCTTGAGTACTTCCGACAGAAAATTGGCGGCTTTTTATTTGCCTTAGAATTAGATTTCCCTATTTTTCGGTGGCTTCGAGCATTCGGTACATTACTTCGTAGCTTTGAGCGAAGTTGGGGTCAACTTTAAGGAGCTTCTGCTTGAGCTGCTCCATCCTGTCGGCGATGGTTTGCGGGTTCTTCTGCTTAAAAAGGTCTAGCCACTCCTGGGCTTTGGCGATGTATGCTTGCTCGATTTTTCCCATTTGGGGCAAGTTCATCTGCAGGTTCGCGAACAGGTCAGGGGTTTCCATTGCGGTCGCTTCCGCCAAGGTGAACAGCATGCGATAAGTCGTGCCCGCTACCTGCTTCGTCTCGGGGAAATCCTTCTGTTCCAAGAGGGTCTCGCAGGCAACCAAGCCCAGAAAATGCGGCAAACCAAGAACCACGGACATGAGTTCATCGTGCTTCTTTGGCGTCATGACAAACACATGAGCTTCTTCACTTTCAAGCCACTTCTTAAACTCGTCCGCGTACTTTTCCTCGGCGGCGTTTGTGGGCGTGAGCACGTATGCCTTGTGTTTGATGCCATTGCTGCCGGGTCCGAAAACGGGGTGCGTGCCCAAAAACACACCATGTTTGATGTTGTCGTGCATCACCTTAACGGGGAACTCTTTAACGCTGCAGATATCCATGACTGCTTGCCCGTCCCTAACGGCAGGGCCTATTTTCTTGGCGACTTCTTCGATGCCGCTGATGGATACGCATATTATAATTCTGTCGGCGGCTTTGACGGCTTGGACAAAGTCGGTGGTGGTTTCCACGCACAGCTCTTTGCCTAAGCGTGCCAACTTATCTTTTTTCTTGTCAGCCAGAATAACAATGTCACCTTTCTCTTTGCAGAATTTTGTGAACCAAACACCCATCTTTCCCGCGCCTAAAACCGCGGTTTTCATTCCAGCGCCTCGCAAATCTTGTCCAGCGCCACTTTTATGTCAGATCGGGGCACGGTCAATGACACGCGGAAGTGTTCGCGGTAGTCGCCGAATGCGGTGCCTGGAGCGATTGCTACGCCTTCATCGAGCAGGTCTAATGTGAACTTCTCGGAGTCTAAGCCAGGGCGCTTGGGGAACACGTAGAACGGCGCTTCTGGTTTCGTGAAGTACAAGCCGTTGTGGGAGAGGATTTTGCATGCCATGTCGGCGCGTTCTTTGTACTCGTCGCATATGCCCGTGGCGAGTTTCTTGTGGAGCTCCAGCCCTTTGAGCGCAGCTTCCTGGATGAAGACTGGCACGTTGTTGATAGTTATCTGATTAAACCGGGTTATGTTATCGACAAATTCGCGGTTGGCTATAAGGTAGCCTACCCGCCAGCCTGTCATCGTGAAGGTCTTGGAGAAGCTGTTGCAGAGAACGTGCTTGCAGTTGCCGTCGTACTCCAAGATGCTCTTGGTCTTCTTGAACGCGATAGTGCTGTAAACTTCGTCGGACAAGATGGTGATGCCTTTGCGGTTGGCGATTTCCACGATGCCGTCCAGAGTCTTAGCGTCCATGACTTTGCTAGTGGGGTTGTTGGGGTTGTTGAGGATTATCAGCTTAGTGTCTTTGTCGATGAGCACATCAAGCTTGGCAGGGTCCACATTCCACTCATCTTTCAGCTCGGTCCGCAACAACTTAACCTTGGCGCCTATGTTCTTGGCGATGAGTTCGTACGCTGTCCAGTATGGCGTGGGGATGATTACGTTGCCGCCGCCTTTGAGCATCAGGTACATAGTCGCGAAAACGCCCCATTTGGAGCCTGGCGTAATTACCACGTTCTCGGGCTTGACGCCGTGTATCTGGGCGAGTTTAGTGCGGAGGCTGTTCTCGCCGTAAGCCGAGGAGTACTTAGTCTTACCCGCTTTCATTGCTTCGTAGGCGGCTTCGATAATTTCAGGCGGCGTCTCCAAATCAGGGTCGCCTAGGTTGAGGCGAATTATTTTTTTGCCTTGGCTTTCCAGTTTGAGTGCTTTTTCGTTTATTTCGTACAGCATGCTGTCAACTCTCCGTAAAGAGCCGAATTTCGCGTTTTTCTTCACTCTTGAACGGAACTGCACATATTAACTATTTCGCGGTAAACCGCCTCAACTTGAATGGGACTGAGCCCCAATTCTGCAGCTCTTGCGTGTACTCGTTGGAAGACCTCTTCCTCTCGTTGGGCGTCGTGAACAGGCAGCCCCTGCGTCTTCTTCGAGGCTCCTACGGCTTCACAGACTTTCACCCGCTCCGACAAGAAACGCATAATCTGCTCGTCGATAGCGTCGATTTCCCGGCGTAACTTCTTGATGTCGCTCACGTCTACGACTCCTTGAGAACTATGGGGATGATGCCCGCCCTTATCATATGGTCCGCCAGCGTGATTGCTACAGCTGCTTCAACCGCCGGCACCGCCTTGGGCACAACGCAGGGATCGTGTCTGCCGCCTACCTTTATCGTGGCGTCCTGCATCTTTGACAAGTCCACAGTATGCTGCTCTTTAGCGATGGACGGCGTGGGCTTTATAGCAACTCGGATAGTGATGGGCATACCCGAGGATAATCCGCCCAGGATTCCGCCAGCCAAGTTTGAAGCAGCAACAACTTTGCCCTCTTGCATCTGGAACACGTCGTTCGACTCGGAACCCTGCATCTCAGCCAATACGAAGCCGGCGCCGAATTCGACACCCTTCACCGCGGGAACCGTGAATAACGCCTTTGCCAGATCCGCATCCAGCGCATCCATCAGCGGCTCGCCAACTCCGACTGGCACGTTGAGAACAAGGCATTCGATGGTTCCACCTAGGCTATCTTCTTTTTTCGCTGCGTTGACGATTGCGTTTTCCATCTGTTCAGCGCAGGCGAGGTCGGGGCAGCGGACGGCTGATTCATATCGGCGTTCGCGGATTTCCTCCCAGCCCAGCTGCTTGCCCATTTTGATTTTGCCGATGGATTTTGTGTAAGCCAGAACGTCCACGTCAAAGTGGCTCAGTAGTTTCTTGGCCAAGGCCCCAGCCATTATGGTGGCGACGGTGACGCGCCCCGAGAAGCGTCCGCCGCCGCGGTAATCGTTGAAGCCGCCGTACTTCACGTTGGCCGTATAGTCAGCATGCGCGGGCCGGGGTAGGTTGATGACGGATTCGTAGTCGCTGGACCGAGTTTCTTTGTTCTCAACGGTAATGCAGATGGGTGCGCCCGTTGTGAAGCCTTTGAAGACACCGCTGGAAACCTGCGCCACGTCTTTCTCTCTGCGAGCTGACACTATCTCGGGCTTCTGCAATGGAATGCGCCTATCCAAGTCTGCTTGGACGTCTGCTTCTGAGAATCTAAGCCCTGCTGGGCAGCCGTCGACGACGACGCCGACTTGTTTGCCGTGGCTCTCGCCAAACGAGGTGACCACGAAAGCTTTACCTATCGAATTGCCCGCCAACTACGTTTGCTCCTAACCTGCGTAAATCATGGAAGAACTGCGGATAAGACTTTCTGACGCACTCCGCGTTTTGAATCACCGTTTCGCCCTCTGCCCGCAACGCGGCAACAGCGCACGCCATGGCAATGCGATGATCGTTGTGCGAGCCGATGGATACACCGCGGAGGCGGCAGGGGCCTTTGATTGTCAAGCTGCCCTCGTTCATAGTGATGTCTGCACCCATCTTGTGCAGACCCGAATACAGCGAGGTGAGCCTGTCGGATTCTTTCAGCCGCAGCCTCTGAGCGTCATGTATAACCGAGATGCCGCTGGCAAAGCATAAGAGAGCCGCGCAAACGGGGACCAGGTCGGGAATTTCCCTCGCATCCACATCAATGGCGCCAAGAGGCTCGGTTGAGCCGCTAATCGATACGGTGTCGGGGCAGACGGTGCCGTTCACGCCGAGCTTCTTCAGCAGCCCCAGAATTTGTTTGTCGCCCTGCTTAGTCGTGTAATCCAGATTCTTCACTGTCACTTCGGATTGGGTAATGGCTGCTGCCGCCAGGAGGAACGCAGCAGAGGAGAAGTCACCTGGCACGCACAGGTCAGCAGGGCTGTAGGTCTGCCCAGAGGGAATTTTGACTGCGCCAAAATCTTCAGCGATGTCCACCTTGACGCCATGTTTGGCGAGAACGTCTTGGGTCATGCGAACATAGCTCTTCGATTCCAACGGCGAAGAAATCGCCAACTCAGTGTCTGCCTTTGCTAGCGGGCACGCAAACATTAAGCCTGAGATGAACTGGCTGCTTACGTCACCGGGCACAGAAGCTTTCCCGCCTGCTATGCCGCCGCCTGCCACGCGGATGCCTGCCCTGTCGCCGACTGCTTGTGCATATGCCTCAACGCCCAATTGCTTTAGAGCCTCAAGGAGCGGTTCAACGGGTCGTTTGGCAAGTCCGCCTCCGAGCACAAAGACTGACGGGCCAGCTGCCAATGCGGCCACGGGAATCATGAAGCGCAGGGTGGCGCCCGATTCGCCAACGTCAACGGGTTTTTTCGCGCCATGCAGGGGGTTGGCGCCCTCAACTATCAAGCAGTCCGCTGCTATTGTGACCTTTGCGCCTAACGCTCGCGCAGCTCGCAGAGTCGCCTCGGTATCTTCGGAAACCAGCGGATTCACCACTTTGGAGCTCCCCTGCGCCAGCGCCGCGGCGATGACCATGCGTTGTGTGTAGCTTTTCGAGGGCGGCGCACAGACTTCGCCCCGCAGAATCTCTGTTTTTTGAACCTTTACGTCTGTCAAGGTCAAGTCACTACGCTGGCTTTCTCCAAGTTAAACTGCGCTTGGATAATTCTGCCTTCATGCCGCTGCAATGCGGCTTTCACCTGGTCGACGCTATCGTCGGAAACAACGGCGGTTACAGCTGGTCCCTTGCCGCACAGCCCAGCTGCAACCGCCCCAGCGGCTAGCGCGTCGAGTGCTACAGAGGGGTCAAACCCGAGGGCGGACGAGTATAGCAACCCGTTGAGCGAAAGGGCTGTCCAGAAGTTTGCGTGAACTGCCTCTCGGTATGCGAGTTTCACGAATGGCGCTACCGTTCGGATTCGGTTCACGTCTGAATTGGCTGTGTAAGCCTTTTTCGAAGGCACGTGGAACAGAACTGAAAAGCCTTCGGGCAGCGAAATCCGCATTATTAAGCTTCTCTTTGCGTTGTCTGACACGACGAGGCCACCAAAGTACGAGGCGCACGCGTCGTCAAAAGCGCCCGTCACCGTGACTTTCGCGTCGAACGCAGCATCCACGCCCAGGTTAATCACCTGAAAGTCGGCGAGTGTTTCGCCCAGAGCGCCTAAAGTTGCCAGCGCCACGGCGTTTGCGGCGACGCTGCTGCTCTTCAAGCCTCGGGCGATGGGTATGCTCGACTGAGTCTTCACCTTAGCGCCGAATCGTTTCTCCGCTCCGAAACGTTGGAGAACCCGAGCTGCGGTTTTCTCAATTAGAACCGTGTTTTCTGCGGGGTCGGAGGTTATCTCGCCGCGGATGATGCCTGGTTCGCTGGTGAGTTTGACCTCGGCTTTGGTCCATAGGTCCACTCCAAAAGCGGCGCCTTCGCCCGTTGCCATGGCGTTAATTATGGTTGCGGCGCCGTGCGCTATGGCTTCAGCTTTTCCATCTGTCATGCCTTTTCGCCTACTGGTTTGAGCTGGTTTAGTGCTGCCTGCCTCATAACTTCTACGGGTGCAGCTTTGCCCGTCCAGATTTCAAAGGATGCCGCGCCCTGGTGAATAAGCATCTCGACACCGCTGATGACTTTTGCCCCTGTCGCTTTGGCGTCTTTAGCGAGTTTCGTTTCCATTGGGTTGTAGATTAGGTCCATGACGGTGAGGTCTGACTTGAGAAAGGCAGGTTTGACGGGGGTGTGCTTCTCGTTAGGGTGCATGCCTACGCTGGTGGCGTTAATAAGAACATCTGCACCGTGGAGGCTTTGCTCGATGTTGACTGGCGTGAGGGAGGCGGAAGTGATTTTCTTGTGAAACTTAGTATTCAGCGCCTGAGCCAAATCGCTGATTTTCTCTGGAGTCCGGTTCAGGATGACGAGTTCTTTTGCTTCTTTGGCAAGCGTGAACGCGATGGCTCTGGCGGCGCCCCCAGCCCCCAGCAAAACCAGCTTCTTCCCGACAAGTTTCACCCCGTTTTCTTCGAGAGCTCGGTGGGCGCCTGCGCCGTCGGTGCTGAAGCCTCGGAGTCTGCCGCCCTCGTTGAGGATGGTGTTGACTGAGCCCAAGAGTTTGGCTGGTTCATCTATCTCATCTAGGTATTGCATGACGACGTCTTTGTTCGGCATGGTCACGTTTAGGCCTCGGATGCCCAAGCTGCGCACGCCACGTATCGCTTCTTCCACTTGGGTTGGTGAGACTTTGAAGGCTAAGAAGACTGCGTCTATGTTGAGCGCTTGGAACGCGGCGTTATGCATGGCAGGGCTCAAAGTGTGCTCTATAGGGTCGCCTATTACTGCGTATAGCTGCGTTTTCCCTGAGATAGTCATCGTTACTTGAGGTCAAGGAGCTCGTAGGCGGCGCGCATTTCCTGCACCGTCATCTGCCCAGGGGCGGTTTCGCTGCCTCGTTCAAGGGCGGCAAATGTGAAGAAGCTCCCAAACACGGGCGACAGGAGCCTGCTGGTTCTGCCCAGTGCGCCCATGGCGAAACACACGGGCTTTTTCCTTATTGGGGCGTCTTTGATGAATTGGAGGAGGGTAAGGTTGTCTTCGACTGTTTGGGCGGTGGTTACGATTTTGCAAACGTCTGCGCCGCTTGAGACTTCTCGTTCGAGAATGCGGTTAAGCTCCTGAATCGTTGGGGTTTTGTAGACGTCGTGAGAGGAAACGATACATTTCGCCCCCGCTGCTTTGGATTGGTTTATGAAGTTCTGTAGTTTTGGGCTTTGCAAGTCGGTGTCTACGTATTTGAACCCGGATTTTGCGGCGGCAAGCAGCATAGTTTGTCGGTCAGCTTCAGGTCGCTTCGATCTGTCAGCGGCGATCAGGGACGTTTTAGTGTGGGCTGTAAGATCTGCTAGTCTCACGTTTCTTTCAAGCATGTCAAGTCGGACTTCAACAAAATCCACGTGGAGTTCTTCCGCCTTTCTGGTTAGCGCTTGGGCTTCAATGGCGGTTTTGGGCTGAAGCGATACGCAAATTCGGATGGTCATCGTTCAATCACTTTCTCTTCTGGCACGGAGACGCCGAAGTGTCTCCCACCTTTCGCGGCTATGTGAACGAGGACTTCATCGCCCTGCTTAAGGGCGGTGACTGGCGTGGAGCCTTTTGGTGTGACTAGGTGAATGGTTTCCGCGTTTTGTAAGATGGTTTTGAGTTTTCTGCCTTCAACTTCGGCTTCAATGAGGAGGAGGGGACGCATCTCCGTTTTGGTTCTGCCGACGTTCGTTTCGCGGACTTTGCCTTCGCGGTTGACTATTAGGACTTCGTCGCCTGCCTTTAGCTCTGAAAGGTACCGCGTGTTCTGCTGGGAGCCCAGCGTGTACATAGACAGCGGACCCGCGTTGACTCGGAACGGTCGCGAAGCCACGTAAGGATTCTCGTGCACCTCGGCTTCCACGAGGAACAAGCCTGCACTCTGAGAACCCACGAGCAAGCCCTCACCAACATCCATAAGGTCGCAGGTATCAACGCAAACTCGCGCCCCTGTACCTATCTGTCTGACCGCCACAACCTTGGCTGGAACAAGCGAGATTTTGGGGATTTGCCGCTTCACAACGGTTGATGTCTTAGCAAGTTCGTCTGGGCTTTGAGTCTTCAACAGGACGCCGTCAGTGCCCAACTCCAGTGTTTCCAGCACCAACTGGGCGTCCTGGGCGTTAGTGACTTCGGCAATGAGTTTGCTCTTGCCGCTAACTCGGGCAATAAGGTTTTCCAAGGGTATGACGCGCCAGTCGGGGCAGTTGATAACCACGTAATCCACGCCGAGTTCAGCAGCTTGAACAGCTGCGTTCTCGTCTTCCTTGCCTTGTATGGTGACACGTAGGGCAACCTGTTTTGCTTGGCGTTTCAATTCTTTTATTGTTTCTTCGTCGAGTTTATCGAGAACGGCGATTTCTTGTTTACTCGACGTTATTGTGATTTTTTTCCCCTCCACATTAGCGTCGCTAAGTTCAGCGGCAAGTTTACCGAGTTTGTCTTTCTCTACCGCGTTCTTGTCGATTTGAACCCAGAGTTCCTTCAAGGGGAGCCTCCTAGTATCTTCAGTGCTATCTCCACTGACGCGCCGTCGTGAACGATGGCTGAAAACGCCTTAACCATCGCAGTTTGGTTTTCGCGCTGAAACACGTTTCGTCCTATGGACAAGCCTGCGCTTCCCGCTTCGAGGGCTTCAGTAGTCATTTCCAAGATATCTTTGGCGGTTTTGGCTTTCGGTCCACCCGCAATGACGATGGGAACGGGGCAGCATTCTACGACTTTCTTGAACGTGTCAACATCGCCGGTGTAATTGGTTTTGACGATGTCCGCCCCCAATTCTGCACCTAACCGCGCTGCATGCGCGACGACGTCGGGTGCGTGTTCACTGGTTATCTTGGGCCCGCGAGGATACATCATGGCGAGCAGAGGCATGCCGAACATATCACATTCTTCAGCTACTCTACCCAGCATAACCAACATTTTGTCTTCATCCTGTGCGCCCACGTTGATGTGCACGGAGACAGCATCTGCTCCGAGCCTGATAGCTTCTTGTACGCTGCAAACTTGGACCTTGTTGTTTGGGTTTGGACCCAGGTTGGAAGCGCCTGAAAGCATCACGATTAGCCCTACATTTGCGGTGTCTACGTGCTTGGCTATACCTTTGTGAACGAGGATAGCGTCTGCTTTGCCCTTCACCAGATGATTGATGGTTTGCTGCATGTTTTCGATGCCCATGCAGGGTCCAATGGTGACTCCGTGGTCCATGGGCACGATTACGGTTCGGTTGTCTGATTGGAAGATTCTTGTCATGCGACGTTTTTTGCCTTGGTTCATTTCTATCTGCTCCTTAATGATTTGCTGATGAGATCGAGCGCTTTTTCGCGTTCGTTCCAGTCTACAAAAAGTAGGATACTTGAGGTTATGGTTAGTATGCCGCTAATGTTTATGCCGTTGAACCGCAAAACTTCGCTGATTTTGCCGATGATGCCCTGTGTTTCCTCTAAGCCGACTCCGCGGATCTTAAGGAAAGCCAGGTCCTTCTTGACGGCCATTGCTTGGGTTTCAGGGTTTTCCAAGAGGGTTTCGTGAATTTCGCGGAAGAGGGCGTCGTTGGGTTTTTCGGCTGAGATGTAAAGGATGGCGGAGTCTGTGTTCATAGACAAGCCAAGGAGTTCGGTGTGCGCTTTGGTTTTGGTTACCATATCCGTTATAATTTTGGGGTTGTCCGACACTCTGCGACCAACTATTGTGATTTCGTTTATGGGGTTTGGGTGGGCGATTTCCACGCCAAGCTCCGTGGCCAGTGCACCCGTGATGACGGTGCCTTCTCGGGTGAGGTCTCCGTGGGCGCTGTTTATGACCCTCACGTCAACGGATTTTGGTTTGTACTTGAGGGCTTTGCTATGGACGAATTTGGCGCCTGAATCTGCCAAGCCGACGAGGGTGCTGACATCAATTTCATTAAGCCTCTTAGGGTTAGGAATCAGTTTGGGGTCGGCGGACATGATGCCGTCGGCGTCGGTGACCAGTACAACTTCATCGGCACCTAGCGCTTCGGCGAGTATGAATGCTGTCGTGTCGCTTCCGCCGCGTCCAAGCGTAGTGACTTTGCCTTCGGCTGTCCGACCCACGAAACCAGCAATGACCGGAACAACGCCCTTCTCGAGGACGGGCAGCACAGATTGCTGGATGCGACCTTTGCATTCTTGTCGCAGTGGGTTCGCGTTGGAAAAGCATGCGTCTGTGATAATGGGCCAGTCTTCGTCGATGGGATCGAAGTAGCGTGACTCCACGCCGCTGGTTCGCAGGGCAGCAGCGAATATGCGTACGCTAGTCCGTTCCCCCATAGAGAGGATGTCGTCCAGCTCGTGTCTTTCGAGTTTTCCATTGGAGCTGTTTTTCGCGGTACTCATGAGAACATCGGTGGTTTTGCCCATGGCTGAAACAACCACGGCGATGCGCGTGCCCTTCTTTGCCTCGTTGGCTACGGCAGCTACCGCTCGAGAAAGCCTTTCATTGTCAGAAAGGCTAGAACCACCAAACTTAACCACGATTTTTTTGGAAGATTTTTCATTTTTCATAAGCCATCACCCCCGCCCAGAACTTTTCTCAGAATCCTCGTGTTCTGGGCTTAGTTAAACCAATAATAGAAGCTGTATTCGAAGCTATAGAAACGTGAAAATGAGCCGCTGTCCTGAAGCCACGAACCCATCATTATTAGCCTCGAACCTGTCAAATCATGCATCGCTTCAAAAATAAAAGCGTTTCGGAATTGCCACCCGAAAAAACTCTTGAAAAACCAGATAGAAGCCTCCCAGGGGACTGGTAAGTAAATTTTGCGCGCAAATTCGAAGGCAAAACTAAGAGAAAGCTCGAGTCAACCATGCTATTGGGGAAATGCTTCGGAGTAGGCGAAGGGTAGGAGAGGTTCACCGTCTGATACGGCGTCTCCTTATCTAAAACCCCTGCTATCCAACTGTTAGTCGGAATCAGGCGCTTTTCAGTTACCGCTTGACCGGCTTTCTGCCTCTGAGAACCAACGCAACTGCAACGGCAGCCACAATCACACCGGCTACAGCAATAACCAGCAATAATGTCTGAACCCAGTCGCTGCCTTGACCGTTTGGCAGGGGCGCAGACGATGTAGAGGATGTGTAGACTGCGTAGACGCTCAGATCTTCGTTTAGGTTCGCGGTTCCTGCCGCAAACGTGCTCGGTGCATCTGACGCTGGGGCAGAGTAGAGGGCTTTCCCGCCAACGCCCGAAGCATAATAATACGTGCCAGCACTCGAAAATAAAACGCCCAGCCAATAAGTCGTGTTCGGCTTTCCCATGTAGGACACGTCGAAGCGTACCCACCTGCCCGAAGTCCCATCTACTGTGATTTCGCTGCTTTGCGTCAACAAGGCATCTGGGGCTCCGTTGTGGTCGGAGTAGATGACGGCTTTGGCTGATGTTCCGCCCGTCGCCAAGTAAACGTCGATTTGAGTTATATTGCCCAGGTCAGCGGGGCTCGTGACGTTTGAGACGAAAACGCCGCCGAAAGTTGCCTGGCTAGAATCTCCGACGCTGACGTGCCCAAAACTCGACGAAGCAGCAAACGTCGTCGATAGCGTTGCAGTTAGCATCACGAACACAGCCAAAGCGCAGAGCGTCAACGAAATTTCTAGACTGTTTAATCTCATGGAGTCACCGATTGAACTTCCATACGCGAGTTTACGCTTTAAGTCTTTACATAAACATTCTTGCGTTATGTGGCGTTTCCGAAAAGGATAAATGAAAACCCTCCTTATTGTCAAAGCAAGGCGTGAGGGGACGCCGACTTCTTTGGCCCGCGAAATGAAAAGAGACGCCGCCGCATTGCGGTCAAAGTTTTCTCGGGTCAACCTTGATTATCTGCGGAATCCTACCCCACGTCCCGACGCAGCCCTTGTAAAGGATAAGCACTCCTTCCACGCCTGCAATAGCCTTCGCCGCGTCTATGCCGTTTTCTATTGCTACATTAACGTCTTCGCCTTTGACGACGTTGCCCACCGCTGTCGCCGCCGCATCCGCGAGGCCCGCGTCTTTGCAGAAAACTGTTGCTGCCTCTGAGTCGCCAAAGCTAAGTGCGTGACTGAAACGGCCTGAACTCGTAGCCACGCCTATGGGGAACTCGGTGAGCCGAAAGCCAAACCGCCTCGACAACGGCTCATCACCCGCCGCCAAAGCCACATCAACAGGCACGTTGGATACAGCTGAGATTTCGCCGCCATCCTCGACAACTGCCACTTTGCAGTCTTCCGAAACCATGTCCTTCACGGCCAAATCTGCCAAAACTCCCGCAACAGCTGCCATGGGACCTACGTTGGCTTTTCCCGCCGCCTGCGCCATAATTCTGCAAACCATTGGCTCCTGAGGGACAGGGACCGGTTTGAGGCTCCAGCCGAACTTCGCATTCTTAATCAAGTATTTTTCTAGCAGGGTACGGTGACGCTTTAAGGCTTCTTTTGCGATCTCGAGGCCGTCTTGCTTGTCGCAAATCAGAGTGCACTGGGATTCCTTGTAGCTGAAGACTTCTTTGAACAAGTCTTTCATAGTTGACTGCCTACGCCGCCCTTATTGGGCGCGGCTGTTTCCTTCGGAGTTCTGCTTAACCGACTTTATCGCCCTTGCTGGGCATGCGTCTACGCAGGCGCTGCAGGTGCTGCCGACGCATTTCTCTTTGTTGAAAACTATGGACAGGTCTTCAGCCACGGTGATGGCTTCGACGGGGCAAAGCGTCACGCAGGAGCCGCAGTTTATACATTTCTCCGTGTCAACCTCGATTAGTTTGGGTAGGCTGACGGTGACGCCTTTTTTGCGGAACGCCTTCACAACGTCATCGAGCTTCTCCTCGGGAACCTCAGCTAGGACTTCGCCGCCTTTGCTGTTGACTTGGGCGGTTATGATGTTGATGGGTACTTTCAGGTCGAGGATTATCTGGGAGACGATGGGTTGCTCGACGGTTTTCTCGGTGAACCGCAGGAGAATTCTTACCATGTTTTCTTCCTTCCCAGCAGTTTGGAAACGTCCTCTGAAGTAACGATGCCCAGCACCTTCTTTTTAGCGTCGATAACTGGGAGCGCGGATATGTTGTGACTTGCCATACGCTTCGCAGCTGTCTCCAATGGTTCATCCGGCTTGGTAGTTATCACGCGTTTCGTCATGATGTCTGTGAGGGATTGTTTTCCCTGGGCCATCGCACGCGTCACGTCCCACGAGGTTACGATGCCCGTAAGAATGCCTGTGTCGTCCACGACGATGATGTGGTTAACCGACTTGGTGACTATGCGTTCAGCGATGGCTCGGACTTCCTCGTTCTCCTTGCAGGTAACCGCTTTATGCATGACGTTGGCCACAAACGGCGTGTCCTCCGTCTGTTTCATGGGTTTAAAAACGGTGTCCAGGGGTAACCGTTCAACGGGCGCCGTCAAGAAGAACTCTCCCTGGTCAATCCACTGCTTCAATGTGGCCGCGACGTTGCGGGCGTTCTTGAGGCTGGAAAGTGAGCTAACCTTGATTTTCTTGTCGCCCACGGTGACAGTGCCTGACTTTAACTCTTTGTAGCTGGCTTTAGCCAGTTTTGGGCGGTCTCTGCGAGGGACGCCGTAGTCGACCACGTTGGTGAAGATTTCCTCGTCCCGAATGGCGGTCTTCTTTGCCAAGCCCTCGTTCAGAATCGGAATGGGGATTCCTAGACCCAAATAAAGCGTCGTGCCGTACCGGGTGAAGCTTGCGCCGCGGAGGAACTCGGTGTTCATCTTCTTGGCGTTGCCCCTCACCATCAGTGTCCCGTTTTGGCTCTGAGCTTCGTGCTGAGTGCCTTCGCCGATGACGTAGCCCTGCGCGCCGCCCAAGAAAATTCTGGTTCCCATGCCAATGGTTTCGTAGTCGGGGTCATTCATGAGCGGGTTAAGCTCGCCAGCGCCCGAGTATGTGGCATTGCGCATGCGCGGAAGCAACTTGCCCATGTACGTGTAGATGGTTTCGTCGCGACTGTTGACGGCGCAGTTGTATCGCTGGTAGCAGTTGCGGAAGTTAAGCAGGTAAAACTGGTTCAAATCATCCTTAGATAAGGTTGTCCGAAGCTGAGTGCGGGGATAGCAGTCGGTGCCGTAAGCCGAAGCTTTAAGCTCAACTTCTTTGCCCGCTACCAAGTCTTCGATGAGGTGCCCGCCACCGTACTCGAAGGGCTGCGTCTCCGACATAGCCGTCGCGCCTATGTACAAGTCAACGGCTGCGCCTGGATGGCAAATCGGCACGTTATTCATGAATGCCTGGTCAATCTTCATGGGCGGATCTGAGTGCCCCAGGTTAATGATGGCGCCTGAGCTGCACATAGCCCCAAACGTGCCAGTCGTGACCACGTCAACTTCCTTAAAAGCCACTTCGATGCCGCTGCTTTCAACCAGCCGTTTCATTTCTTCAGCCGTTAAAACTTGGGCGTCACCTTTGCGGATTTTCTCGTTGATTTCCTCGATGGTACGGGAGTTTTTCTGAGGGGTGAGCGCTTTTTCCTCCGACCAATGCCAACTGAAGGGGTTTTTCGCGTATTAATAGGTTTTGAACTGTCACGGCGGGCTTCTCCAATGATATCGTTTGCGGGATTGAGTCTTCATCAATAGGATTGATTTTTTCATCAATGGCATCAATGGCTTGAACAATCTCCAAAGCAACCAGTTCAACAAAACCAGCCAGCCTCAACCCCAGAACGCGTCTTTTCAGCATTGTTCATCAATGCCAAAAACCATTGATGGTACAAAAAATCCCTATTTTAGCCCGCCAAGCTATTCTCTTTCGCCTCTGAAAGGATTGCCTTTCTTCCTCTTCAACAAGAATCGTGCACGTTTTGTCTGTCCAAAGCTCTTTCTCCCACCCTTTCCGCGCCTGCCCCTTGAAGACGAGTTTCTGCACAAATTTGCACAATGCTGCACAATGGCCCGCACAATGCCAAAAAGTTGCTTTGGCTGAAAGCAAACTGCCTTTAACCCAGAAGCACGGTTTTCTCCATTGTGCGGACAAAAAAATCCCTATCTAAACCTGTCCAGCAAGCTAAGTTCCTGCCCTCCGTCCAGGCTTATCCCTAGTCAGCAGATTACGATCCGGAAACCTCCCGACTATCCGATGCAAAGTTGTAACTATTATGGGCTGAAATGCATGTTGAAACCATGTATTAAAAACCAATAGTTACAACTAAGCTCCTGGCAATAGTTATAACTAAATAATATAGTTTCGTCTTTCGACGGTTAAACAACGCCTCCTGCAACGTCTTTAATCTTAAAACAATCGCGTGAAAAATAGGAACAATCGCTAAACCCGGAGCTAACAAAAAGCAACCAGCCTCAAATTCAGAGTTAGACAACATCTCAGGCGAATTGTCAAAAAGATTTTCTTTCTTAGAGCCGCATTTAGAGAGAAAAACTAAAGTGCTCGCGCCATCTAGGACTATTGGTTGACTTTTACGAAGTTTAAAAAAGCTCCATCAGAACTTGTGGATTTCTTAACAAACAAGATGAAGAACGTGAAATGCGATTATCGCAAGATGTTTGGCTACCCTGCATATTTCATCAACGGCAGCATGTTTGCAGGGCTCTTCGGCGACAAACTGTTCTTAAAGCTCTCGGAACCAGACATCGCAGAAATAAAGAAAACAAGCAAAGGTGTCGGCGACTTGGAACCCATGCCGGGAAGACCCATGAAAGGCTACGTTACCATTCCAGAATCCGTGTACTCAGACGATGCCTTATTTGCAGAATGGCTAAACAAGTCAATCAAGTATGTTTCGTCGTTGCCGCCTAAGCAGAAGAAAAAGTAGCGACGCAAAAAGCAACTTTCTATTATTTGGCCTTTGGGTATGAACCTAAAATCTTGATAAACGCTGCATACTTCTCAAGCGCTTTGAGGGCTTCAGCGCACCGCGTCTCATTTCGGTGTCCTTCGAAGTCGAGGTAGAAGTTGTATTCCCACGGCGTCTGCTTGGTGGGTCGCGATTCGATTTTTGTTAGGTTGATGTCTCGTTTAGCGAATTCCCCCAACGCATGGTATAATGAGCCGGGCTTGTGGGCAGCTCCGAAGATAATGCTGGTCTTGTCCTTGCCTGTTGGCGCCGCGTCCTCTTTGCCCAACACGAAGAAGCGGGTATAGTTCTCAGGGTTGTCGGCGATGTCTTTGTCGAGAATATGCATGCCGTATATGTTGGCGGCCCGTTCGCTGGCGATAGCTGCAGCATCGGTAAGGTGTTTTTCTTTGAGCATTTTGACGCTACCCGCCGTATCGTACGTTGGCACAAGTTCGCGTCCCAACTCCTCTAGAAAAGCACGGCATTGCGCAAGAGCCTGAGGATGCGAATAGACGACCTTAATGTCTGCCAATGTGACGCCGGGGTTGGCTATGAGGCAGTGCTCGACCTTAACGATGACTTCGCCGCACACCTTCAAATCGTACTTGAGAAACAGATCATAGTTCTGCGCAACACTGCCTTCGAGGCTGTTCTCAAGGGGAACGACTCCGAACTGTGTTTTCTGTGTTTCGACGTTTTCGAAAACGTCTTTGAAGTCTTTGCAAGGCCTCGCTTCGGTGGTGTTTCCGAAGAACTGGAAGACTGCGCTTTCGCTGTAGGCGCCGCGTTCGCCCTGGAAGGCTACTTTCACTTTTTTGCGCCGCCCTTGCGGTTCTTGATGAGGCACTTGTTTATGCCGTTAATCATTGCTTCGACGCTTGCCATGACGACGTCTTCGTGGACGGCCCTTGCGGATACGATGTTGCCTTTTTCGTCTTCGACCTTTATGACGACTTCCGCGACGGCGTTGGAGCCGCCCGTAATGGCTTCCAGGCGGTATTCGCTCAGGCGGATGTTGGCGAGGCTGCTGGTTAACTTCTGAATAGATTTGAGAACGGCATCTACGGGACCTACTCCTGTTTCGGCGGCAACGTATTCTTTGCCGTCTATGATAAGTCTGACTGAGGCGGTTGGGATAACTTTCACACCTGTCATTACTGCTAAGTCTCTAAGGTCCACGATTTTCTCCTCACCCAAAACTTCGCCCATTACGGCACTAGTTAAAGCGAAGAGATCAGCGTCAGTCACCATCTTGCCCTTGTCGCCTAACGCCTTGACGCGCTGCACAATTTCCTTGAGTTGATCCTCGGTCGGGTGGATGCCTATTTCTTCCAGCTCGGCCTTGATGCCTCGGGTACCAGCGAGTTTACCAGCGACGAGTTTTCTGGTGCGTCCGACCAGTTCAGGCGCGATAGGCTCAAACGTGAGGGGTTTTTCTGTGACGCCACGCGTGTGGATGCCGGATTCGTGGGCGAACGCATTCTCGCCGACGATTGCTTTGTTTGCTTGAACAGGTATGCCTGTTAAGGCAGAGACCATTTTGGATGTGCTGTAGAGCAGCTTGGTGTTTATGCCTGTTTTGAGCTTGTAGATCATGTGCAGCGCCATCACCACTTCCTCCAGCGAGGCGTTGCCTGCTCGTTCGCCTAAACCGTTGACGGTGCACTGCACTTGCGAGGCGCCTGCTTCAACTGCTGCTAGCGAGTTGGCGACGGCCATGCCGAAGTCGTCGTGGCAGTGAGTACTGATGGGCGTGGAGATGACGGTTTTGAGGTCTTCGATGAGTTGAGTCATAGCTTTAGGTATCATGACGCCTACGGTGTCAGGCACGTTTAGTCGGTCCATGCCTGCTTTCTGCGCGGCTTGGCAGACTTTTTTGAGGAAAGCCAACTCGGAGCGGGTGGCGTCCATGGGGCTGAACTCGCAGATTAACCCGTGCTTCTTGACGTATTCTACGGATTCCACTGTTGCCGCAAGAACCTGCTCGGGGGTTAAGTTGACTGCGTACTCCATCTGCACGGGCGAGGTCGGGATGAACACGTGAATGGCGGCCACGTCGCATTCTAGCGCGGCGTCGATATCGCTTTTCGTTGCGCGGCATAACGCGCACACTTCAGTTTTTAAGCCTGCTTTGGCGATATCTTTAACGACTTTTTTCTCGCCTTCGCTCGACGCGGGGAAACCTGCCTCAATGGTATCCACGCCCAGCTTGTCGAGTTGGTGGGCGATTTCGAGTTTGTCTTCGTTTGTCAGCGAAACGCCCGGCGTCTGCTCACCATCTCTTAGGGTGGTGTCGAAGATGCGGATGCGAGTTTGGGTTTTCGCTGTCATGTTCTCGTCTCGCTATGCATTTGTTATGGCAGCTGCAATGGCTTGTGCCATGCCCATCGTCGTCTTGTCGCCGCCCAAGTCGGGCACCGTGTTTTTGGCTTCCAGTGTCTGGATAACTGCGGCTTCAATGGCGGCTGCGGCTTTTATGCAGGCAGGGTCGCTGTACCGTTCACCCAGCCACTCCAGCATCATCTTCGCTGAAAGCACCATCGACAATGGGTTAGCGGTTTGCTTTCCTGCACGGTTCGGGGCGGATCCGTGTATAGGTTCGAACAATGCGAAGGTGTCCCCTATGTTGGCTCCTGGAGCCATACCTAGGCCGCCGACGAGTTGGGCGGCTTCGTCGCTGAGAATGTCGCCGAACATGTTGCATGTGCATAACACGTCAAATTCCTGCGGCTCCTTGATAAGGCGCATCGACGCCGCGTCCACGTACAGTTCGTTGAATGCGATGTCGGGGTAGTTTTTGGACATGTCGCGGCAGACTTTGGCGAACATGCCGTCAGTGATGCGCATGACGTTGGCTTTGTGTATGGCAGTGACTTTTTTCTTGCCGTTGCGTAGCCGGGCGATTTCGAAGGCGCGTTTGGCGATGCGTTCGCAGGCTTTTTTGGTGATGACGCGCAGGCACAGGGTGGTTTCGCCCAGGTCAAATTCCAACCCTTTGTAGACGTCTTCGGTGTTTTCGCGGACAAAGTACATGTCTATGTCGGGTCGGGCGGCTGCCGCAGCGGGGTAGGTTTTGATTGGACGCAGGTTCGCGTATAAGTCAAACATTATGCGCAGTTTAACTATTACATCGGCTGCGGTTTCGCCCACGGGTCCTTTGAGGCAGGCGTGGGACTCCCGGATTTTTTGGACGCTGTCTTCGGGCAATGCTACGCCGCGTTTTTCCTTGCATGCATCGCCGGCTTCTGCGAAGACCAAGTTGAGCTTTAAGCCGAATTTCGTTTGCACTGCGTATAGGACTTTTAGGGTGGCGTCGGTCAGTTCGGGTCCGATGCCGTCGCCTGGGATTACGGATATTGTGTATTCTTTCATTTCTGATTCATCCTCTTGCGTAAATTCTCGATTAATCCGCCGTCGGAGAGTATCTCCAAGATAAATGAGGGCAGCTTAGTTCCCTGCAGCATCTTTTTGCGTGTCAGGTTTTGGATTTTACCTGTCTCCAAGTCCACCGCCAATTCGTCGCCCTCGTTGACCGCGGTAGAGATGCCTTTGCATTCGATGACTGGCAAGCCGATGTTGATGCTATTGCGGTAGAAAATCCTCGCGAACGACTCTGCCAGCACGCATTGCACGCCCGCGTACTTAAGTGCCAAGGGAGCTTGTTCTCTGCTGGAACCGCAACCAAAATTTTTGGCTCCGACAACTATGACGCCGGCGGCTGCTTTCTTGGGGAACGCTGGGTCCAAGCCTTCTAGAGCATGCTTCGCCAGTTCCTGAGGATCAATTATGGACATCCATCTGCCTGGAAGAATCACGTCTGTGTCGATGTTGTTTCCGAATTTTATGGCTTTTCCTTCAACTTTCATCGTCTATGCCTCCAGTTTCCTGGGATCTGTTAGTTTCCCTGTTAGAGCTGAGGCTGCAACTACTGCGGGTGATGCTAAGTAGACGTTGGCTTCGGGGCTGCCCATTCTACCGATGAAGTTCCTGTTTGAAGTGCTCACGCAAACTTCGCCAGATGCCAGCAAGCCTATGTGCCCGCCTAGGCATGGACCACAGGTTGCTCCACATACCAAGGCGCCTGCTTCCGTGAAGATCTCCACTAATCCTTCCTTTAGCGCTTGGGCGTAGACTTCCTGGGATGCTGGAATCACCAGTGCGCGGACGCCAGTTTTTACTTTTTTGCCCTTTATGATTTGGGCGGCTACGCGCAGGTCTTCGATACGTCCATTGGTGCATGAACCTATGAATGCTTGGTTAATTGCGACGTCGCCGACTTTGCTTATAGGCTTCACGTTATCCACTGAGCTGGGGCAAGCAATTTGAGGCTCCAAGTCCGAGACATCGATTTCGATGGTTTTCTCGTATTTGGCGTCTGCGTCGCTCTTCCAGTCGTCAACAGCTAATTTGCCTTTTGGAACGCGAGTTTCAAGGAATCTTTTTGTCGTTTCGTCGGGTTCGACTATTCCGTTTTTGGCGCCCATTTCGACTGACATGTTGCACACCGTCATTCTGCCGGCGATGCTCATGTCGCGCATGGTTTGACCTGTGAATTCAACGCTCTTGTAAGTCGCTCCGTCAACGCCCACTTTGCCAATCATGTGCAAGATTAGGTCTTTGGGGGTGACGTACTTGGGGAATTTGCCTTCGACGTTGAATTTGATGGCTTCAGGGACTTTCAGCCATAGCTTACCAGTCGCGAAAACTGCTGCAGCCTCGGTGGAGCCTATGCCTGTGGCGAACGAGCCGAATGCACCGTAGGTGCATGTGTGCGAGTCGGCGCCTACTATCAAGGAGCCTGGGGTGACGTAGCCTTTTTCGGGCATGACTTGGTGGCAGATGCCGCCTTCGCCTATGTCGTAGAGGCGTATGCCTTGTTCGCTGGCGAATTTGCGGAGCATCTTGTGAAGCTCCGCCATTTTGACTGATTCTGCGGGAATCTGGTGATCGAGAATGATGACTACTTTTTTGTTGTCCCAGACTTTGGAGACGCCTATTTTCTTGAAGGCTTCGATGGCTAATGGTCCAGTTAGATCGTGGACCATGACGACATCTACGTTGGCGTCGACGATTTCGCCTGGATGCACCGTTTTTTTGCGGGATGCTCTGGCCAAGATTTTTTCCGAGATGTTCACGTTTTTTGCCTCTTTTGGGTTTCTAGGTTAATTTAATCATTTTTCTCTCTGCTGGGTTCCAGCTTTTTAGGAACGGGCAGTTAAGTGTTTCTCTGGGCAAGCAGTGTTTGACATGTCGCAGTTGCCCGTCCTTTGCGAGTTGCCCGCATGAGAGGATGCTTCGCTTGGGTCAAGTAATGATTAGCTGAGCTGGAAAGAGAGAGGGTTGGCGGGTTTGGTTTTACTCGTCGATTTTAACTGATTTTGCTCCTCGCGACAGTGCGGTTATGCCTGTGCGGGCGATCTCGATTACGCCCATGGTTCTCATGAGGTTCAGGAACGCGTCGATCTTGTCTGGGCTACCAGTGATTTCCACCATTAGACTGTCGGGAGAAACATCGACGACGCGGCCTCGGAAGACGTGGACGCAGCTGATTACGTCGGCGCGTTCTTTTGCGCTTGGGACGTTGACTTTTATCAGAGCCAGTTCTCTGGTTACTGTGTTGTTGAGGTCTAGTTCAGCCACTTTAACGACGTCAACGAGTTTGTCGAGCTGCTTCACAACTTGGTCGAGGGTCTTTTCGTCAGCATTTACCGTTATGGTTATGCGGGCTAGGTCCGTCTGCTCTGTGGACCCGACAGTTATGCTTTCAATGTTGAAGTTGCGCCTGCGGAATAGGTTAGCCACGCTGTGAAGTACACCAGGCTTGTTTTCAACGATTGCTGAGACGACTCGAGTTTTTCCGTTTTCCATTTAGTAATCCCCCACTTGTTGCGGCAAACCGCATCCAGGCGGTACGAAAGGCACCACATCTTCTTCGCTGCTGATAGGCACATCTATGACGGTGGTAACTTTACTCTTCAGCGATTCTTTAATTGCTTTGTTGAATTCCGCCAAGGAGGCTACGCGGAAGCCCTGAGCTCCGTAGGCTTCGGCTAGCTTGACGAAATCAGGTGATTTGCCCAAGTTGACTGCCATGTAGCGGCGTTTGTAGAGCATGCGTTGCCACTGGGCAACCATGCCTAGAACGCTGTTATTGAGGACTATGACGGTAACGGGGATGTTTTCCGTGACGGAGCATGCAAGTTCCTGCTCGGTCATGATGAAGCTGCCGTCGCCGGCTACGTCAACTACGGGTCTGTCGGGGCAGGCGACTTTGGCGCCTAATGATGCGGGGAAGCCGAAGCCCATGGTGCCAAGTCCGCCTGAGCTTATGAAGGTGCGGGGCTTGAGGGCTTTGAAGTACAGAGCGGACCACATCTGGTTCTGCCCCACCTCGGTCGTCACGATCGCGTTTTCCGGCAGTAGCTTGCGCAGCTCAATGAGCAATGATTTGGGGTTGAGGTCTTTGGGCGCTTCGCTGAGGAGCGGGCTAAGTTTTTCTTTGACTTCTTTAACCCGTTTGGACCAGGAGGTGTCCGGTTTTTTCTGTAGCTTCTTGGCTGTGGCGGTGTGGAGCATCTGCATGACGGTTTTGGCGTCGCCTATTACGGCTATGTCTATGTCTACGTTCTTGCCGATTTCGGCAGGGTCGATGTCGACGTGTATCTTCTTTGCGTGGGACGCAAATGTGTTCAAGTTCGCGGTGGCGCGATCAGAGAAACGTGTGCCAACTGCCAGGAGCACATCGGCTTCGCCCATGAGCCTGTTCGCGGCAGGGTTACCGTGCATGCCTATGCAGCCCACTGAGAGTGGGTGGGTTTCGGGGAAGGCTCCTTTGCCCATGAATGTAGTTGCCACGGGCGTCATGAGTAGGTCGGAAAGTCGCACGAGCTCGTCGGAAGCGTTTGAAATTATCACTCCGCCGCCTGCAAGGATAAGAGGCGTTTCGGCTTTGGCGAGCAGTTCTGCAGCTTGGCTTATGGCGGCTAAGTCAGGTTCCCTGACGGGTTTGTATCCTCTGGCGTCGATTTTGTTCGTAAATTCCACTTCAGCCTGGTCGGATTGAACGTTCTTGGGCAAATCCACAAGCACAGGCCCTGGTCTGCCCGTTGTAGCTATGTGGAAAGCGGTGTTTATCGTGACGGGGATTTCGTTGACGCTTCGCGGTTGGTAATTCGCTTTGGTGATCGCTGTGGTTATGCCTATGATGTCTGCTTCTTGGAAGGCGTCTCTGCCAATCATATAGCTGGTATTTACACCTGACGAAGGCACCTGTCCTGTCAGAGCGACTATGGGTGAGCTGTCCATGTATGCGTTGGCTATGCCTGTGACCAAGTTGGTTGCGCCTGGTCCTGAGGTTGCCATGCAGACTCCTGCGCGGCCTGATGCGCGTGCGTAGCCTTCAGCGGCGTGGGCTGCGCCTTGTTCGTGGCGGGCTAGGATGTGGCGTATGTTGGTGTTGCCGCATAGGGCGTCGTAGACGGGGAGGATTGCGCCGCCTAGGATTCCGAAGATTACGTCTACTTTCTGGTTTTCGAGGGATTGGATTAGGGCTTTTGCTCCAGACATTTTAGTCATGTATTTGGCACCTTCCGTAACCTAAATTTGCATAATGTTTGGGATAGTTGGAATTGTTTGTTGAGAAAGTTCGCCGTGAATTCTTAGAGGGGCGCCTTGACAAAACAACGAACGAATACTGGACAGAGGTGGCGATCCCTCACGTTCTTTCCTCCACGGAATGCTCATTTAACTTTCACAGGTAAAAATAAAAACATTGTGGTAAATCTTGTTTTGTTTGCTACTAAACCTGAGTTCATCTGGAAAGACTTTTGCGCGTGGAGGAAGATTCGGCACAGATTTCCTAAAAGACAACCGACTAATGTCTTATTTTTAGGACGGGTAGTGGAAGATGGCAGTCACGTATTAGGAAAGTTAGACCCGTCGCGTTTGTTGACTCAGTTATTTTTGCCATTGTTGAACAATGAGGAAAAATGGTGGTTTGGGGGTTGAAGCTGTTTGCTTTTGACCAAAGCAGTTTATTGGCGATTGTTCAGCCATTGATCGCGATTGATCGCCATTGACCGGAATGTTCAAAACTTATCTTCCGGAGTTTTTTGGGAGGGTTTTTTCTAAAGTGCACAATAGTTTTGGCATTGTGTCACAATGGAGAAAACCAAGTTTCAGGGATAGAGGGACGTTTCTTTTAACTGAAGGAGTTTGTTGGCGATCTTTTGGCCATTGTGCAGCCAGGTGCGCGATCGTGCAAAATCTTGTTGAGAAAGGGTGCTGTAGGTTGGGTTTGGCGGATTTGCTTCGTGGGGGAACTTTTCAGTAATGCGGTGAGGGTGGGAACTAAAATTTATAGTTATAACTATTGCCAGGCGCTTAGTTATAACTATTGATTTCCGATACATGCATCCTGCATGGTTTCTGCCAAGTATAGTTATAACTATTGTTCTGGGTTTCCGAAAGTTCTGCTGGTGAGTGGTTGGGTAGGGGATTTTTGCTTGCCATCAATGGTTTTGGCGTTTGATGCCATCAATGGAAATAGCCGTGCTTCTGGGTTGGAGGCGAATTGCATTTGGCGAATGCGGTTTTTTCCAGTTGATTAAACTTTTGATGCCATTGATAGCGCCATCAAAGCCATTGATGGTCAATGGAGAAAAACCTGTTTTCCGGTTTGAGTCAGGTTGCCCTTAGCAAAAGCAGCTGGATAGCGATTGCACCTACGATTGACCCCATTGACCCTCCATTGACCCATCTGTTCAAACAAGTGCCTTCCCTGAAAGGTGAGAAAGGTGACTGGTGGAAAGCCTTGGGTCGTGAAGTAAGGGTAGGGTCTTTTTTGTGCGTTCAATGGTTTTTGGCATCGTGCAGCAATTATGCAGTGCGGTTCCGCGGCATGGTGTTCCTTGGTCAATCGCGGTGCCGCAACAACATACTACGCTTGAACATTTTTGAACAAACCCGGGCCGTAGAGCATCCAGCATTGTGCAAACCATTGTGCACGATTGCACCGTTAGCAAGGCAGCTGTGGAATGCGTTTCGGTTTGGGTTGGTTGAAAACTAGAATTTAGAGCACACACACAATATTACGGCTACGCGGTCGGTTAGAATTTGTATTCACTAAATTTAACCCACCACCACCGAATTATGGCAAATTTTGGCGACAACTGTAATCCTCGTTAGTCTGAAGCGAAAAGTGAAATTCTTCAGTACTTCGTGTTGAGAACGCGCCGAAGGCTAAAAGGGGGGCTTCCTCATGTTTTTTTCGGGCTTAATTCTCTATTGGCGCTTTAAGTTGTTGTTGCAAAATTGAAACATTGTAAAGAGCGACACTTTGTTGTTTTAATAACCGTTTTCACAACCCGATATGAAATGATTAGAAATGTGGAGAAGGAGTAAACCCGTTCACCTTTTTTGGCTAAAAAAATCTGAAATTGTGTATCGAGTTTCATTTAGTAGCCACAATTATGTCCTGATATGTGAGGAAATTCGGTCTACCGCACCAGGATCCGTAGCGTATTGATTTTATGCTTAAACCGTATTCTTTGTAGAGGCTTAGAAGGAAGTCTTCTTTGTACGATACAGCAGCCTCGACCACTTTGACAGTTGCGGTTCGATATTCTCCAAAATCATACTTGAAATTCCAATCACTTTTTCCATTTTTCATAAGAGCCAGCGATTCATCATTAAGCAGAAAGAACGTGAAGAAGCAGCTTCCATCCTTCTTCAATACTCGAGCAACGTTGGCGATATAGTTCTCTACGTCCAACGGAAGCATGTGGGTAAACAACGACTTGCCGAAGACAAAGTCAAAAGACCCATCACCGTACGGAAAAACATACTTGGAAGAAGCAAAACGTCCCCTTGGATTGTAGTACTCATTGAAAACATCAGCCAGTTCAAAATGAAAATTCAGATATTTTCGAGAGATTGTTTTCCTGCACCAATCAATCAGAATAGGAACGATATCAAGCCCTTCATAAGAACCAGTCGAAAGATACTTCGTGAGCGCCTGGGCCATCATACCGCAGCCACATCCAACGTCCAGTACTCTCGCTTCAGGCTTGAGCCCGCCGAATTCTATGAAATACCCAAGGGACTCTTTCTGCACCTGCCTGTAATAGCTCGCCTTGTCAAACGGACCTATCATATACCTTATTCTTCGCGGCGGCAAGTCCCTGTTAACAAAAAAATCAACCAGATCATACTCAAAAAAATTAATGACAGCCCTAAGTCTACTTCTCAATGGACTCGGTAAGACTTTTTTGACACTCTGCATTAATTGCCCCAACGCCCAAGGAATACACTTCCCCTTAAATAACCTACATCCTGAACATAAAATTGATTACACAAAATAATCCCTGAATACGCTTCTGACCCTGCGAAGCCCGTAATTTTGTGTGTTTGCACTGGAATTTAGTCATAACTTTGCAAGGAACATGGTTATGACTGTTGGTGGCGCGCGAACACAGTTAGCGGCTAGGTTTTTCTACTTGTTTAACTGTAGTAGCGTATAAGCGTGTTATTATTCACTGACAAGGAGCCGATATTATGGTTGAAAACGTGAAAGAACTTCTCAAGCTTCACGAAGGCCTAAAGCGTGAAGTTTATTTAGACAATGAAAACAGCACCCGGGTTCCCCCAGAAGTTGTTGAAGCCATGCTTCCCTACTTCAGCAAAAAGGCGTATGGCAACCCGACTTTGACGCATAAGCCAGGATGGGAAGCCTTCGCGGCCATAATGGAATGCAGCAAGCAAATCGCGGATTCAATCGGCGCTAAAATTCTTGAAGAAATCAACTTCACCCCCGGCGAGTCAGAAGCTAACAACCTCGCGCTCATGGGCGCAGCTGCCGCAAACTCCACGAAAGGCAAAAAAATCGTTATCAGCGAAATTGAACCTATAAACGTACTCAACGTAACCGACTTCATGAAAAAACAAGGCTACACAACCACCAAAGTCCCCGTCAGCAAGGAAGGTGTTATCGATCTCGAAAAGCTCAAAGAAGCCGTTGACAAGGAAACGGCGCTGGTCAGCATTCACACTGCAAACAGCGAAATTGGCACCATCCAACCGCTCAAAGAAGCTATCGACATAGTCAAAGACCGTAACCCTCAAGCGCTTTTCCACACCGACGCGACCGACGCCTATGGCAGAATTCCCTTCAACGTCCAAGACCTCAAAGTCGACATGGCAACTCTTAGTAGCTTCAAGATCTTAGGCCCGCGCGGCTCAGGCGCCCTCTTCATACGTGAAGGCGTAAACGTCGAACGCGTCATTGAAGGACCAATTGGCACTCAGAAACTCTGGCCGGGCATCGAAAACACGCCCCTTATCGTCGGGTTCGCTAAAGCCAGCGAACTCGCGTTCAAAAACTTCGAAGCCAACGTAGCAAAGATGCGCATGCTAAGAGATCAACTCGTCGATGGCATCCTAACCCATATGACTGACGTCAAATTCAACGGAACGACCGGCGACAAACGCAGCCCCGACAACGCCAACATCAGCTTCTTGCGATGCGAAGGTGAAGCATTAACCATTGAACTTAGCCTCAAAGGCGTCTACGTTTCCAGCGGCAGCGCCTGCAGCCGAAGACTGTTGCAGCCAAGCCACGTACTAGTCGCAATTGGCAGACATTTCAGTGAAGCCCATGGAAGCATCCTCATGAAAACCACGCGGCACCACACAGAAGAAGATATTAACTATGTGTTGGATTCGATTCCTAGCTCAGTTGAACGCATCAGAGGCATAGTTGGATCAACAGGAGTGGATTAAATTGTCCCGAGTACCCTTACCATACAGCGCAAAAGTCATGGATCTATTCAGAAACCCCAAAAACCTAGGAAAAATGGAAGATGCAACCGTCGTCGCCGTCGCAGGTAACCCAGCCTGCGGAGACATGGTTACCTTCTACCTTAAAATCAGCGACCAAGACATCATCGAAAAAGCCACGTTCGAAAGCTACGGCTGCGCCGCCAACATAGCTACCAGCAGCATAGTCACAGAAATGGTAAAAGGCCTAAGCCTTGAAGCTGCTTGGAAAGATATAACTTGGAAAAAAGTTACCGACGAACTCGGCGGCTTGCCTAGCATAAAATTCCACTGCGGTGTCCTGGCCACCGGCGCCCTTAAACGCGCCATCAGAATGTACTTCGAAAAGAAAGGCTCTGCCCCAGAATGGCTGCCTAAAGAACATACGTTCGAAGAAAAGCAGGCGCTTGAAGAAGAAGAACTCGCGAAAATGCTTTCGAAACGGCTTAAGACAGAGGAAGAGAAAAAGTAACAATGTTTGACCCCCACGCTATCCGCGCGGACTTTCCTATCCTCAAACGCAAAGTCAACGACAACCCGCTTATCTACTTCGACAATGCTGCAACTACTCAGAAGCCGCATCAAGTCATTGATGCCGAGCGCGACTTTTACGAGAACCACAACGCTAACGTTCACCGCTCTGTGCACACGCTTAGTCAAGAAGCCACTGAACTTCATGAGGCCAGCCGAGAAAAGATCGCCCAGTTCATAGGTGCCAATGGACCCTCCGAAGTCATATTTGTCCGCGGTACAACTGAAGCCATTAACCTGGTCGCGTATGCGTGGGGGTTACGTAATCTCAAGCCAGGCGATGAGGTTCTTCTCTCGCTTATGGAGCATCACAGCAATATCGTGCCTTGGGAAATCATCTCCAAAATCAGCGGCTTCTCCATAAAATACGCTAACGTCCACCCCGACGGCACACTAGACTACGAAGACTTCGAAAGCAAACTCACCAAAAAAACCAAACTGGCCTCTGTGAGCCACGTCAGCAACGTCAGCGGCGCCATCAACGACGTCAAACGCCTCGCCAAAGCAGCACACGAAAATGGAGCCCTGATGTTAGTCGACGGCGCCCAGTCCGTTCCACACATGCCCATAAACGTAGGCGACTTGGACGCCGATTTTCTCGCGTTCTCTGGACACAAGATGCTCGGACCCACAGGCATAGGCGCTCTCTACGGCAAAAAAGCTCTCTTACAGTCAATGGCGCCTTTCCAAGGCGGAGGCGAAATGATAAAAGACGTCCTGTTCATCCAAGAAGAGGAACGCTGCGGCATATCCTTCAATGAGCCTCCATGGAAATTCGAAGCAGGAACGCCTAACATAGCAGGTGGTATAGCCCTCGCCGAAGCCGTTAGGTACCTCCAGCGCCTAGGCATGGAAAACGTATTCCAACACGAAACTGAATTGACCGCTTACGCAATGAAACGCCTCGCCGAACTTAAGAAAGTCACCGTCTACGGCCCAACTGACCTAAAGGCGAAGTGCGGCATCATACCCTTCAGCGTTGGAGGCTTAAACAGCCATGATGTGGCCCTTTTCTGCGACGCCTTTGGCATCATGCTCCGCAGCGGCTTCCACTGCGCCCAGCCCCTGCACCAAGTCTTTAAGTTACAGTCGAGCGCCCGCGCAAGCTTCTACATCTACAACACGCCCGAGGAAGTTGACCGGTTCGTCGAAGTCCTCAAAGAAATGGAGGAGTTCTGATGGCAACAGTCGAGGACTACGTTGCGCGGACTGAAGGAACATGCGGCGCTGAGAAGGACATCATTGTCATCTTCAAGTTCGACAAGAAAGAAGAGGCCATCGCCCACATACTCAAGAAAGCCACGCTCAAAAACAGCTTAGCTGGCATAATCTACGAGCTAAGTTTCGAGGGCAGGTCGTTTCGCGTCTATACCAGCGGCAAAGCCATCTTCCGCAGCATCAAGGATAAAGAAGAACTCAACCAAATCTTAGCAGCGCTTCTACTTTAGTTGTTTTCACTTGACTCATTGCGTTCTTGTTTTGAGTCTGATCTTGGTCCTGCTTACCCAGTTGAACACGGGGAAAAGTGGGCCTTTCAGGAAATTTGGCAATGCATCTTTTGCTTCTCTGTTGAGCCCGAGTTTAGCTGCCAAGCGGCCTCTTGCGGTTAGGGGCACGTAAAACCTTGAAAGTGTGTACTTTGTGAAGCCGTTGCTTTGTTTGAAGTTGTCCAAGGAGGGGTGGTTTCCCATTCTGCCGTACATTAGCCAAGGTTCGCCTTGGGCGGCGCAGACTTCCACTGCCTTCGCCACGAGCGAGTTGTTGACGGCTTTGTCCCAGTATTTCTGCAGGGAAAGAATCTGCGCCATGACCGTGATCTTGTCGCCGTGGACAAGCTGCACAAAACCAACGAGTTCTCCTTCTAGCGTCGCGGATATGAATGTGTCTGCACTGGCTGAGTTGACCTGGAGCTTGATATCTCGTAGTCCGACACCGTAGTGAGAAAATGCCCTGCCTTGCCTCACTGGTGTCTCGTTGTAAATTCTCCAAATGCCTTCCGCCAGCTTAGCTGTTGGTTCAGCCACCTCTGTTTTTACTCCACTTTTCTCGGCTTTTCGAATCATGTTCCGCGTCTTCTTCCCGACAGTGTTTAACCAGTCGGCGTAGGGTACAATTTTGAGGAGTGCGATATTGTCTTCTGCCGTTAGCCATCCTTGTGGTGGGTTGGTAATTGGGCAGCACCATTTCCTTTCTGGGAACGTGAAAATGTCCACTCCTCTTTCGGCAAGTTTTTCCAAAAACCGTTCCGACGGAGCAAAATCGTGAAGGTACTCATTCTCCTCTTGGTACTTTGCTAATCTTGCGAATGACCGTTTCCTGACTAGCAGTCCGTCCAATTCTTTGTCAACTCCCAGAAGTGTCTTCAGCGTTTCATAGTAGGGGCCACGGTGATTGAGCGTTCCACGCTGAAAAAGCCATTCAGGATGAACATGCAGAACTTCGCCCTTGGCAATGCTGCCCTTGCCAATCTTTACAGCCTGCACCGTCGGGTAAAGATAGCAATACCAATCTAACGCAATCGTCGGAAAATCATAAAAGGACTTAAGCGGAAAGCCCTTCGGGATTGCTACTTTTGCTTCCCAGACCTTGCGCCGCCACATTAACCGCGCCAACAAGCGGGCGGTGCCGTGAACGGTGTAATATTTGACTTTTCTTCCAGTGGCTTCCTCCAGATGCTGCCATTCAGGATAAGGCTGGGTTGCAACGTGTAGGGCGACTTCATGCCGTTCGGGGTGTAGCAACGCCAGAAGTCCGCTGTCCGGCGTGGTTTGGGGGGTGAAGAACCAGTAAGCCATCAACTCTTCATCCGATTCGTTAAACATCTTCGCCAAAATCTTTGAGTTCTTCAAGTAGTTTTTGCCTGTTCTAATGTTTAATGTGGTGAATAGGAAACTCTGAAGTCTCGAAGGGTAAGCGTAATCGACGTCTAATCGGATCTTTATCATGGTCTCAGTTTGCCGTCTTTAACTGAAAAGCCGCCATATTATATAATATTTGGCTAGAAACTATTCTGGGCTTGTTCAATCTTTGACCTTAGAACATGCTGTTCTTCAATGAGAGTTACAGGAGGTAACCATTTCTAGTAACAAGTTTTTAAAGGTCCTCAAACATTGTTCAACTAGAGATAATTGCAGGTTGGTTTTCATAATTGTTACGATCGAAAACTTTTGTTTTCGGAGCAGTAGCGGTATTTGCCGCGATTCTTGTCCTTTCAGGTTATTCTGCGCTAGTTAATTCTCAAACTTCTCAGAACCTAGTCTTGCCATGTACAATTGTGACCACCGGAAACGCTTGGCAAGGGAACCTTACTTTCGGGACCTCGCACGTAGATTCAACAACCGGCCAGACTAACGGCTATTTGGTTGTAATGAATACTACCAATGGCTACGTATCGTACTACCAACAGTCAGATGCAAGTTACGGCGTGGCAAAAAACGTTGGATTGAACACGGTGATGTTCCAAGGTGGACCTATCTTAGGTGGAGCCAACGCTGAACCAGAACAAGCAACATCTTTTTGGAACTATTTGACAAACGCAACGGTGGAATTTCCAAACGTTATTGGCCATCACGACGTTGATTACGACCCTGTGAACAACACTTTTCTTACTTTCACGGATTACGTAATGCAGGTTGGAAACAACCTGACCCTTTTCGACAAGATCGTGCTTCTTGACGCGACAGGTAATGTACTTTGGAGTTGGGACACTTATACTCACATACCGCTAAGTGAAGCAGATCCTTTCAATCTGACCGCAACGTACAACGGCGCTACCGTGATAGACTTCGTACATGCAAACGCTCTTTTATGGGATTACAACGATGGCATAATCTACTTGAACTCCAGGCACACCCAACACGTTTTACGCTATTAACCAAACAACAGGTAACATAATGTGGGCTTGCGGCCAGTTTGGCAACTTTACGCTATTAGCCAATAATGGCACATCGGTTTTGAATCTATGGTATCACAGTCACGATCTTAAGCAAATTGCTCCGAATGTCTTTAGCATGTTTGACAATGATTTCGACAACCTAACTAATCCCCTGGACTGCCACAGCAGGATGATCGACGTTACACTTAACTTCTCGAGCATGACAGCCCAAGTGACCTGGAGCTGGACCGCTCCAACGCAATACTGGACCGAGTATTTAGGAGGAAACCTGAAGTTACCAAACGGAGACAGAATAGGCGATTTCGGGAGCCCGACACACCAGTTTCCTCAAAACCAACCATGGGTCGGCAACAACACAGGCGCGGTACTGATTGAAGTGAACCAGACCGGACAGGTAGTGAGAACCTTCACCTTCCCAGCGGGCTGGCAAATCTACAGAATTGACGCAGTAACCAACCAAAACCCATTCCCGCTACCCACGACCACACCCACTCCAACTCCAGTACCAATAACCCCCTTTCCGTCAATAGTTCAGTCTTCATCGCCAAGCCAGTCGTCATCCCCAGCTTCAACACCGTCTAATATTCAATCCACATCGCCAGCTCCATCTTTGTCGATTAGTCCAGTGCCATCGGCAATTCCATCTTCGCTTCTTTCAACCTCGCCGACTGCTCCAACTCAATCCGCTCAACCCACCCAACCAACTCAATCAACTCAACCGACGCAATCAATTCAGCCAACCGCAACTCCGCCAAACTCGAATAATAACTTTGGAATCGGGACATATGTGATTATTCTGGCAGTTGCAGTTGTTATATTAGTTGTAGTGGGTTTGTTTTACCAGAACGGAAAGAGAAGAAAACAAGAAAGCACAAGAACCAAAATCTGAGTTTATCAAAAAGGTTGAAAATGTAAACAGCTGCATGGCCCGTCCAAGAATTCAGCCGCGTCCAGAAAGAGGCGGAGCAACTGCCACATTGGAAAGAAACTGTATTAAGGAAGCTTCATATGACATCATTCTGACCGCCAAAACATTTCAGGGCTTCGCAAAATAGATCGTTATAGCTCGGAAAATCGTTTTTCTCGTGTTCAACTGAATTTACAGTGTTTTCTTTTTCCGAGCAAGAGAAATGCAGCAATTGTCGCCATAACAGCGATTGCAGTGGCTGTTGCGTATATAATTTCCACTGGAAAAGGTTGTCTTGTTTGAGCTGTTGGCGAAGGGGAAGGTTGCAAAAATAGGACAGGGGTCACTGAGGGACTGACGGACGGATCAGCTGATGGCGTTAAGAGTTGAGCATTGGTTGGCACTGGTGTAGGGGTAGAAACAATTGTTGAGGTTGGATTCGGGGTAAGGTCAGGAACCGGCGGCAGGATTGGACAAGGCGTTGAAGGAAGCGATGATGAAATTGGCGTCGGCATTGGTGACATCGTGGGCGCTGGTGACAGCGTCGACGTTGGGGTTGGAGTGGGATTAATTGTTGGCGTGGGGCTTTGGGCCGGGGCAACTGTTGGCGAAGGAGTTGGACATGGCGTTTGTGTTGGTGAGGGTGACGGTGTCAACATAGGCGATTGGGAGGGCGATGTTGTCTGTGTAGAAATGTCTTGGAAGAAAGGCGGCAAAGGCACAGGCGTCGGAGACGTCTCATAAACAAAGTTGGCAGGTTCAATCAGGGGTGGCAGAGGTGTTTGGTTAAAGTTGAAGGAGTTCATCATGTTGTTTGAAGTGGCGTCTCTGGCGCCTAGGGTTTTGAGGTTGAAGTTGTCTTCTGCGAGACGAAGTAAGGAGCTGAATTCGTATTGGGTATGGTCGATGTAGTGGGTTTTTGCCCACGGCGAGATAACCAAGGAGGGAACGCGGAAGCCTAAGCCGAACTGGTCAACCTGCGGAGGCGCAACGTGATCGTAGAAGCCGCCCCAATCATCCCATGTTACGACTATCGCAGTTGAGTTCCATGCCGGACTCTGCATCACCTGATTAACCAAGTACGAAACATAATCCATTCCGCAGTCTGAACGCGCGGGAGGATGCTCGCTGACGGAGTTAACTCTAGTAGATTCGTCCTTGAAAACCTCAGGCAAGGTAGGAGGTTGCCAGCTTCCAGGCATTATCCAAGATACAGCAGGGAGATTGTTGTTTTGCGCGTCTGTAACAAAGTTTGATGTACTTTTAACGTTTGCTGCAAGGTCTGCTGGGTGGGTTTCGAAGTAAGTAAAGAGTGGCAAAACATTCCAGAGTGTGGCAGCGAGGGGATTGGTGTCGCCGTCGTACCATCGCCAAGACATGTTTGATGTGGTTAGTTCTTGTGCTAAAGTGGCCCAGTTTAAGCTGACGCCAGGCCAATTGACTTTGGGTGAATCGAGTGATCCTGCCCATGCCCAGAGTGCTGGGTTGTTTATGATACCGCCGTTTTGTATCCACGACGAGCCGTCATTGACGGTGGGTCCGTTCGACCCTGAGGCTATGTAAAGGTGGTTAGGCAGGCTGGGTCCTAACATAGAAGAGAAGAAATTATCGTCTATGACATAGTGGTCGGCGTAGTCCCAGTAGTAGGGAATGTCGCTCCTGTCGTAGTATCCCATGGTAAGGGGACCTTCTGCGGCGACGAAGCCGTCCATTTTGCCGTTGTTGTAGTCTTGGTGAGCGACTTCCCATTCGTGAGCCAAATCAGTTCCTGTTGATTCTGAATTGTAGTGGTAGAAAGGTGACGAAATGTTGTTGGCTTGGGCTGCTAATTCTTCAGGGTCAGATATTCCCGGTGGCAGCTCGTCACCCACTATTGATACAGGTATGGTATTGTTCAAGTGGAAAGGCGACATATAGCCTGCACTTACATTTAGGGGGTTAATCGGGATTGAGACGTTTGGTAAGCCGTTAGCTCCTGGGTACGTCCCGAAGTAGTTATCAAACGAGTGGTTCTCCTGAACGATGAATATTAAATGTTGAATCTTCGAGGAGGTGCCAGCAACGGATGGTCTGAGCGAACCGTAGGTTCCAAACAGCAAAATCAAAGCCAATATTATGGTGAGAGCAACAGCTTTTCCTTTCAAATTGGCCCCCGACTAGTCCAAACCATACACATAGCATATATCTATTGTTGTTTTTGCGTAGAAATGAGAAAAATCTGGCTCGAGCAGTTTTCATTTGTTGAATAAAAAGAGCTCTAGTGGACTGCGGGTGCCTTTATTTTTGAAAACTGAAGCTGTTTAGTATGCCTATGGAAGAACGCATCATGGATTTCGCTTCCTAAGCTTAGAAATGACTCTAGCTATGAAACTCCAATTTGAAAACAAACTCCAAAATCTTCTGCTGAGCTAACGCGATGAAAGTTATATGCTGTTTGAAGAGGTTTTTAGCTCCCGAGTCCAATCGCGGCAAATTTCATTTTTTTGCTGAATGCCTCAGGGTCGTAAATTCTTCTGCCATCGACAAGTATCGGCTGCTTCATGTTTTTAGTGAAGTCTATGGGTTGGAGTTTTTTGAATTCATCCCACTCAGTGACGATGATGCAGCAGTCAGCATTCTTTAAGCATGATAAAGCTGAATCCGCGTAGCGTACACTATCTCCGAAAATGCTTTTTGCCACTGGGATCGCGACAGGATCATACGTTATGACTTTGGCGTTTTCCTTCAGCAATGCATTGACTATGGGAATCACACGGGCTTCTCTCATGTCGTCTGTGTCTGGTTTGAATGCTAACCCGAGGATCGCTATGCTCTTGCCGTTTAGGTTTCCGAGTTCTCTTTTGCAGAATTCCACAGCTTTTAGTGGCTGAGTTTTGTTAATTTCTTCTGTGGCTTCGAGAAGTATTGGGTTGTAACCGAGCTTTTTCGATTTGGCTATGAGGGCTTTGGTGTCTTTGGGAAAGCATGAACCCCCGTAGCCGAGTCCAGCGTCCAGGAAAAGGGTGCCAATGCGTTTGTCAAGTCCCATTCCCTTTGCGACGATGGTTACGTCCGCGCCAGGAATTTTCTCGCAGATATTGGCTATCATGTTTATGAAACTTATTTTGGTGGCCAGGAGTGCATTGCTAGCGTATTTTATTAGTTCCGCGGTTGCCAAAGTTGTTCGAATCAGAGGCGGCAAGGGTTCGCCATAAAATCCTCTGTAAAACGCTTCTAAGGCATCGCCTGACTTCTGGTCGTAGATTCCTATGACTATGCGATCAGCATGAATTGAGTCTTGGAAAGCGGAGCCTTGGCGCAGAAACTCAGGATTCATACATAAGCCGAAATCTGTGCCACAGTGTTTGCCGGATTCGTTCTCCAAAATTGACTTGACGGCACCCTGTGTTGTGCCAGGCACGACTGTGCTTTTGATGACGGTGACGTGGAATGTATTTTTTAGTTTAAGGGCTTTGCCAATGTCTTTTGCAGTCGCTTCTATATATTGCAAATCTATGCTGCCGTCAGGTCGACTTGGCGTTCCAACCGCCACGAACGTTAAGTCAGTTTCCATAACTGCCTTTCCAGTCTGGTTCTCCAAGCATCTTAGGCGACCCTTTTGGAGACTCTCAGTAAGCTTTTCCTGAAGACTCGGTTCATGAAACGGGGGTAGACCTTTGTTTATTTTTGCTATTTTCTTGCTGTCGATGTCTGAAAGTGTAACGAAGTATCCTTTACTCGCGAAACCGACCGCTGTACACAACCCGACGTACCCTGCGCCTATGACTGAAATTCTTGGTTTTTCCACGTATATTTCTCCGTCTCAACTTGGAGTTTTGAGTCCAAAGCCTTTCACATTAAATATATATTGGTTGTATTAGAGAATGATGGAAAGAGGCAATGCTTTGAAAATTCGCAAGGTCGTGGTGCCCGCTGCGGGTTTAGGAACCCGTCTGTTTCCAGCAACCAAAGAGCAGCCAAAGGAGATGCTTCCGATTTTTTCCAATACTGCAAGCGGCGATATGAGCGTGAAGCCAGTCGTACAGGTAGTTTTTGAGCAGTTATATGATGCTGGATTGAGAGAGTTCTGTTATGTTGTGGGCAGAGGGAAACGAGGAATCGAAGATCACTTCACTCCCGACCCCAGTTGCATTAAGAACCTTGAAGACCTAGGCAGGAATGGACAAGCCAACGACCTCGACCAGTTCTATGAGAAACTTCGGACTTCTACCCTCATGTGGGTTAACCAACCGGCGCCTAAAGGTTTTGGAAATGCCGTCTTAAAGGCTCAGCCCTTCATCCAGAATGAGCACTGCTTGGTTCACGCAGGAGACAGCTGCATAATCTCTGAGAATATGGACTACATAAAAAAACTGATGTCCGCATATGAGCGAGTCAACGCTGACGCTGCCTTCATCGTCCTCGAAATAGAGAACCCACGCCAATACGGCATAATAGAAGGCACTGAAGTAGAAGCCGGCATCTTTAAAGTTGAAAGCGTGGTCGAGAAGCCTGAGAAACCTGCTACAAACCTGGCGATCATGGCTATGTATGTGTTTCACCCAGTCATCTTCAAAGCTCTTGAAGCCACGCCTGCGGGTAAAAATGGTGAAGTTCAGTTAACTGACGCAATCCAGAAACTCATCGACTGGGGCTTAAAGGTTTACGCCGTCAAGCTGGACAAAAGCTACGCGCATCTGGATGTAGGCAGTCCTGAAAGGTACTGGGACGCCTTGTCCATGTCATACCAACGCTTCTGCAGAGGGCTCGCATAATGCTGGACAAAATAACTATCGAAGACATTCAAAACATTAAAAACCAGATCACTCCAGCTGCATTCACCAGAAAAGCCGCGTTAGTCACAGGTGGCGCAGGGTTCCTAGGCAGCTGGCTCTGTGATGTGCTTGTGAACTGCGGTGGCAAAGTCACATGTGTGGATGATTTTTCCACAGGCAGAATGCAAAACATCGACCACTTAACCGAGAATCCAGAGTTCACGCTAAACAGAAAAGATGCCTCAACGTTTGAGAGTAACGAAAAGTTTGATTACATCTTCCATTTTGCTGGACACGCTTCGCCAGATGAGTACCAAGCGCACCCTATTGAAACGTTGCGGGCCAGTTCATTGGGCAGCGTTAATATGGCAGAATTAGCAAGGAAAAACGACGCAGCCCTCGTATTCGCCTCTACATCAGAGGTTTACGGCGACGCTGAAATTGTTCCGACACCTGAGAGCTATTGGGGCAAGGTTAACCCGATCGGCCCTAGGTCATGCTACGACGAGGGAAAACGGTTCGCAGAAGCCCTGCTTGTAGCCTATTACAAACAGTATGGGTTGAACGTTAAGATTCCCAGAATATTCAATTCTCACGGTCCTCGCTTGAGGGAAGATGGTCTCTACGGCAGAGCGATGTCGCGGTTCATAGCCCAAGCCCTATCTCACGAGCCTATAACCGTTTACGGGGATGGGAAACAAACAAGATCCTTCAGCTACGTGACCGACACCATCACCGGGTTGATGTTGTTGGCAACGTGCGAGAATGCCAAGGGCGAGGCTGTTAACGTAGGCAACTGCAAAGAAGTTAGCATTTTGGAATTAGCGCAGAGAATTAAAGCCTTAACCGAAAGCCCTTCAGACATAGTCTTTAAACCATTGCCTAAAGATGACCCCAAAAGGCGATGCCCGAATACTAGCAAATTGGAAAAACTCGTTGGATGGAAGCCAAAAGTTGGATTTGAGGATGGCCTCAAAAGAACGGTGGCGTGGTTTTCGACGAGGAAGGAATAACGCAATTCTTGACTTTTGTGACAAATTCCATTTAGAGCGTGCATGAGAACTCGAACGGAGACATGTCGACGCAATTCTGTTGCCTCAGCCTTTTGTGCAGAATGAATTCTGTTCAGTGTATGATGAAAACAGCTGCATGATCTCCAAAAAAGATTCCGTAAATAAACTTCTAATTGATTATATCCAGCTTGATGCTGACTCTGCCTTTCTTGCGTTGGAATTTGAAAACTCAATAGGAATTCCTAAAATGATTAAGGTTTTAATGTTACAATTAGTCATATTGTTTGTTGGGGCTCTTGGGGATCAACATGCCAAATTTGTATATTAGTTCGAATAGACCTGACCCATTAACTTATTCTCAAAGAGCGCCTTTTTTTGCGGCTTTTGAAGAAGATCTTAATCAATATGTTAGATTCATGTACATCATTAAGAGAATAAGGGTTCTGTTCAAGCAGGTGGATAAGTCTGCCTGTAATTCTATGATATTAAATGTTGGCGCGGGTCCCGGCACGTTGAATAGTTATTTAGTTAGAGAGCCACCAGTGGGTTCTATTACTAATGTAGAAATCAATTCAAATTTCAAAATTGAGAGCCTGGTAGTTGCAGATGGTAGCAGACTTCCTTTTCAAAATAACACTTTCGACTTTATCGTTTCCAGTGACGTTTTAGAACATGTTGAGGCGCTCCGAAGGGCGGATTTTGTTAAAGAGCTTTTAAGATGCAGTAAATTTGGCTTCGTGATTACTTTCAGCAAACTGCATAAAGACCATGTTTTTAATGGCGGGATCAAGGTTTTTGAGAAAACCTGGGGAACCCCTTTCCCTGCCTGGTACCTAGAGCATAATCAGACCGATATGATTGACATCTGTGATTTGAAAAATCTGCTAAAAGAAAGCGGTTGCCGCCGCATAGAATTCAAACCTTTGGTTGGCGTTTTCACACTCTTTTTCACGGGCTTAGAACGCCGTATGCCTTTCAAAATATTCAGATTCCTCTCAAACGTAACTGGCTATTTGACTACAAGAATAGTAGACCCTTTGCAATGTTATGGCTTTGGAGTTACCGCGTTGAAGTAGAATGGAAAAAGGTGATTTGTTTGAAAACTGTGTCGCAAAGTAAAATCCCGAAGACAAAGACGGTAATTAGCATTATAGTTGTCAACGAGTCATTTCCCAGCGACAATTTTGATAAATTATTAAACTCGACTGCAAGAATAGAACAGAAATTCGAGGTTATTTTAGTAACCCATTCCATTAAAAATGGGACAAATATTGAGAGTAACTTATCTTTGCTCATAAATCAAAGCTTCAATTTAGTAAAAATATCGTTAATATTAACAGACCCGGATAAGGACAAGGGGCCAGCATATCGAAGAAACATCGGTGCTGCTTTAGCTAATTCTGATAATCTTCTTTTTGCAGACGATGATGCTGTTGTAGCCGAAGATTTGAGCCCTTTGCTCAAATATTTGAGAATAGAAGGTTGCGCGGGTGTGCAACCTTTGCTTCTAAAACTTGCCGACAACAATATAATCGATTCAGCAGGAGACTTCGTTAGGAAAAGTAGGGCAGGCTTTTATCACCCTTTTCCGAGAGCTGCTGGCGAAAAAATTCAGAATTTGCACTTTGACCTACGGGTCGAAGAGGCGCCTTCAATGAGAAGTGCCTTCATGATAGTTAGAAAGGAGGCCTTTTCTGCTGTCGGCGGGTTTGATGAAACTTTTAACTACAATCTTGAAGATGTGGACCTCGGTTGGAGATTGACCACCGCAGGATACAAATTGTTTTTTGTCCCAAGCGTTAAGGCCTTTCACAAAGGGGGGAAAACCACAGACCCTGCGATGTATTATGATAAAACTTACAAATTGTTTATAATCAACTTTCACGCTTTACAGTTAAAAATTGCTGGAAACTTGTTTTGGCCATTCATCTTTGGCAGGTTTCTCATAAAATCGTTGATTCAGGAAATTTCTGACGTTCTGAATAGAGGTGTAGGAATTGTGACTGCAACACGAGATTTAATTACAATTTATGTATCATTCCTGGAAAGGTTCAAACAAGCCTTGATCCATCGAAGGCTTTTATACGAAGAATTCAACTTCAGGGGAAGAGGCAAACTTGAGGACATGGCTAAAGGAAAACGATTCATCTTATCACACGCAGACTAATCTATACAAAGCGTGAATTTAGCAAGTGCTTACTCCAGATCTGTAAGAAATTAATCCTATTCCAAGTTTTCGTGTTTCGTCCTGCTTTGTTTGTTTTTGTTTTCATGCTAGCATTTTTATGCATGCGAATGGTACATTTAGGTTACATTCAGGGTCGGTGGCTTTAATCAATAAAGTAGATTTGGTGATGTGGACCAAGAACGGCGCAGCAACGTTGCCCCAGGTTCTGAAGCGGATCGACGAAGTCATACCCCGAGAATTTATAGGCCAAAAAATCATAGCTGACGACCACAGCGCCGATAGCACTCGTGAAATTGCGGCAAGTTATGGATGGACTGTTGTCTTTAATGAGGGTACGGGGATAAGTGATGGAGCAAACACTGTCCTAAGACGTATCACAACTGATTATTTCATCAGTTTTGAGCAGGACTTGCTCTTGGCGAGTGATTGGTGGGCGAAGATTCCGCCCCTGCTGGAAAACCGCAAAGTCGGTGCGGCTTCGGGTATGCGTTTTGCTGACAAGCCAAGAGGGGTAAAGAAATTGCAGCAATACGTCGCCAAGAAGTACCGCGGGGAAGCGTACCTAGCTTCTTGGCTCCGGACCAGGCAGATGGCTGCCTTCACTTTGGGTAAGACTCTGGATAACACGATTTTCTTGACGAAGGCGGTTCGCTCCGTTGGCGGCTTTCCAAAGATCAAAGTTAACGCCGGAGTGGACACTACCCTGGCTTATCGGATTCAGCAAGCAGGCTACTACTGGATTGTCGACTATCGTGTGCAGTCCGTTCACATTCGTCAGGGTCTTAAGCAGGAGCTTGCACACCAGTACTGGTATGCTACTCAGTTAAACGAGATTTGGGGAAGGATTGCGAAGGAAACTGACAAGCCTCCGCCTATTACGCGTTCCAGCATAATGTCTCGGTTCTTCACCTCACCTTTCACGGGCCTGTTTGTCGCTTACAAGACACGGGAGGCGACGATTGCGTACATCCATCCGTTAATAAGATTTTACTACTTGAAAGGCTATTTAGAATCGGGCAAGTGCAATTAAGTTTTCTTCGCTAGGCAGGCGCCAAGTGTTCCAAGAAGTGGAATGGCGATGAGTTTGCTGCTCCTTGCGGGGTTACAGTTTCGTTAGGCATTTTTCGATGAATTGGACCCAAACGGGAACTGGAGACTCAATTTTTGCCAGCGCGTCCTTTGTGTTTATCTTGTGTTTTTCGGGGTTTTTGAGAATTTTTTTGGCGGCGGCGATTATTCTGTCGGTGTTTCTTATGATTTGGAGTGGAAAGCCCTTCTTGTAGAGGTAACGGGCTTGCACGTCCCAAAAGTGGAAGTTAATCGTGGGAATGCCTGACATGGCGGTTTCTCGGCAGGCGGTGCCTCCGCTTCCAACCATCAAGTCCACGTAGGGGATGAGTTGGGCGGTTAGCACGGGTTCAGGTGGAACCCAGACGTTGCTGAGGTCTTTGAGGCGTTCTCTTTCCTGTTCGTATCGTGGCAGATAGACGACGGTTGCGAGTTTGGCTAATTCTGTTAACAAACGTTGTGAGTCGACTTTGACGTCTTTGCAGTAGACGGCTTGGTATTCTGCGTCCCTGAACAGTATGACGGGTCGTCGGTTGTTTAGTTCTTCGAGGAATTTGGGTTTTTTGAATGTGGCGTCTTTGAGCCATGAGGCTTCTTCGAGTCCGTCGTAGAGGATGATTCGTTGTTTTGGGATGCCGAATTTGCTCCAGCTTCTGCCGAAGCTGACCGGGGCGACGAGCCAGTCTACGAGGGGGCAGGCGAGACGTGCGACTGCGTATGCGAAGACTGTGTCGTTGGCGTAGACGATGGGTATGTTGAGGCCAAAGGCGGTTCGGATGGCGGAGACGTCGCCGTGGGTCCAGAGCACTTTGGGGTAACCGACCTTGTCGAAGAGGTCAAGAAATTCAAGCGTGCGTTTTTGTTCGACGGCGAGTTTTTCTTTTAGGGTTGTGCCGTAGTCGCCAACTTTATAATAGGGCACTTTGAGGGCGTCTAGCAGGTCGGTGGTTTGAGTTTGTTTCTTGGCTGTGACGAGTGTGGAATAACCTTTGGTGTGCAGGGATGGAAGTAGGCAGTTGATGGCTATGGAGATTTTGGGGGTTACTGTGTCTAGCCAAACGTCGGGCATATATCAGTCGGTTAGGAAGGGAGAAAGCCGTTGTTATAAGGTTTGTCCATAGTGCTTAAGCTGTGAAAATCATTAGAAGTGCGTTTTGTGGCGTCAAATCGGTGACATTGAGTAGAACAGGATACAAATTTGGAAGATCCGCTAAGGCGCCTACGTTTTTTGTTCCTTTTTGGGTTGTTGTGTTAGCCATTCGCGGTATCTCCGATCAACCAATGTCGCGCAATTCAGAAGCGTCGCCTGATCGGGAGCGAGCGACATGACGTAGCGGATGTCTTTGGGTAAGCAGTGTCTTCCGATGCCTTCGCGGGCTTCGGGTAGGTCTACGTTCCATTTGGTGTTCATGGCGGCGCGAAGTTCGTCGAAGTTCATGCCGATTTTGCTGCAGATGAGCTTGAGTTCTTCGGCGTAGGCGATTTGCAGGTACCTGTGTGAGTTTTCGGTGATTTTGCACATCTCGGCGACTTCGGCATTGGATACTGGGAACATGGGTATGCCAAGTGTTTGCTTGTAGAATTTGACGCCGAGTTTGAGGCTTTGGGGAGTTGCGGCACCGATAACGCGTTTTTGGTTGACGCCGTGTTTTACGGGTTCGTCTGCCCAGTATCTATGTGGGCAATGGACGAGGTTGATTTTGCAGTGGAAGATGTCGTTGTAGATTTGCTTGGTTGTGCCTGGAACGATTGTGCTTTCGATGGAGACCAATGCCGTGGGTTTGGCTTTTTGGCTGATTTTTTTTGTGACATCGAAGACGGCTGTTATGTCTGGGCATTCGTTGATTTGGCCTGTGGTGACGCAGACGATGTAGGCGTCCATTGGGGGGATTTCTTGCCAGTCGGTGGTGAGTTTGAGGTTTTTAGTCGAGGCTGCTTTTTCGATGGTTTTGGGGTTGATGTCGTAGCCCCAGACTTCGAGGTTTTTGTTTGCGGCGTATTGTGCAACTGGGAAGCCGATTTGTCCTAGGCCCATTATGCAGACTTTCATGCGGTTATCTTCCTGAGTGGTATTGGCGTTTTTTACCTCAGCTTTATTCTTAAGGTTTTGCTTTGCATGCGGGATTGACCTTGGTATGATTGTAGTGAGTTCAGGGTAGCTGATTTGTGCAGTCAATGGTTTTTGCGTTTGTGCGTTCAATGGAGAAAACAGTGTTTTAGGGTTTGAGGCACGTTGCTTTCGTTAAAAGCAACCTGTTAGCGATTGTGCAAACCATTGTGCGCATTGTGCACTTCATTGATTGGAGACAGACTCTTGGTGTAGCTGTCTTGGGAAGGACTTTTGGTTTTTGGCTGATTGGGGTGTAGATTAGTTGTAACTATTCACGAAAGCTTAGTTGTGACTATAGCCACGCTTGCATAGATTCCAACACACTCCCGAGAAAAGAATAGTTGTAACTATAGAGCTACGTCCAGTCAGTCACTGTCCGTGTCAAACTATTGTTCAAAATTGGTTATTGTTATTTGATTGTTCTCAGACTCTTTGGAACATGCAGCCTATTTTTTGGGCGGCTGCGGCGTCGTTTTCTGCGTTCCCCACGAATAGGGTTTCTTTGGCTGGGGTCTTGAGCTGCTCAAGTGCTTTGCGCAGTTGGTCGGCTCTGAAGAGGCTGTCTTCTCGTGTGATGATGGTGTCGAATTTTAGGTGGAATCGTTCCGTGAGGACATCGACGATGCGTCTGCCCTGCAGTGTAACCAGCGCTTTGGGTTTGCCTTTTGCTTCGGCTTCGTGGTAGAGTTGCATGCCTTGTCCATAGGGTGTGACGTTTTCGAAGACGGCGAGTTCCGCTTTGTCCCATGTGTCGAAGACTTTGCGTCGGGTTTTGTCGTCGAGCCTTGCCACTGTATCCACTAGGGGGCGGATGGTGTCGACGTGCATAATGCGTTTGAATTCTGCGAAGAGTTGCTCCCAGTTGATGGGCAGGTAAAACAGGGTTCCGTCAAGGTCGAAGACGTAGGCTGAGGGCGCCGCGGTCATGTGGGGTACATTGCTCCCAATACTTTGCCGTCCTTGACGAGGCGTCCGGGAGCGTCCATGTGCCGTATCCAGTAGACGTCAGCGGGCAACACGTTGTAGCGTGGTATGTCCGGGATAGATTCCTTGAAGGCTAATCGCGTGTACAGGTAAGGAATGTTTGCGTTGTAGTCTTTGCGGATGACTTTGCTGGCGTAGCTGAAGAAGAAGCTGGTGGTGAACATGCGTCCTGGGTTGATTTCAGTCACGCATGGCTCGCCTGCATCGTTGCCTTTGAGGTCGACGGAGGCGATGCCGCTGAATTTGGGGTCGATGCTGAGGACGGCGTCGGTTCCCGCTTTGTTCACCGCGTCGTCATGAACTGTCCGCTGTACAGCAGGGGTACCCGTCACGCCCGAGGGCGCAAGGTAAGAGTAGATGTATTCGAGCCGCTCGCGCGCCATGGAAGTTACGAGCTCACCTTCTTTCCAGAGGCTATGGAAAGCGATGTTCCTGCCGGGTAAGTGCTCCTGTGCGATGAACTCCCAGTCCACGCCTCGGCTTCTCCAGTATCGTATCCAGTTGACGGCAGTTTCCCGGTTGTCCGCCGGTGTGCTGCCCTTGCCGCCTGCCCCGTGCCTCGCACGAACCCAGATGGGGCTACCGAACTCGGTGAAAGCGCGGTCGATGTCCTCGTCTTTTCGCACTTCGAGGGTGCGGGCGACCGGCACGCCTTTTTTCTTCCAGACCTTGGCAGATTCGAGCTTATCCTGGCAAGCCTTTACCGCAGCCTTGGATGGCAGGTAGATGGGCGCCTTGAGTTTTTCGCGGTTCTCCGAGACTACCTCTACTTCGATGTCGGGCTGGGCGTGCAGGAACTCTATGCGTTCTTTTTGGATGATTTCGTTTAGGGTATCGATGTAGTTGGAGTCTTTAGCTCTAGGCACAAGAACTGTTTGGTCAGTCATCGATAAGTGAACGAAGTACTCGTTTGAGTCGGTTCCGACGAGAAACATCTTTTCGCCGCCGACACGTAAGGACTGAGTGAAATTTATGCCTGCGGGGCCACCCGAGCCAGTGCAGAGGATACGCTTCAAAGCATACACCTTCAAATCAGATACAGGTTAACGATGCAACCGATTTATATTTATTATCAAGGTGCCGAAACATGACAAAGCCTAGAATACCTAACTATGAAACTTGGTGGAATTTCTCTAGAGGAAACTTCATATCATAAAGTTTCTATATCCTCAGAGGCAAGTAAAAGTGGTCAAGCAGGTCACAACAACGTAGCCAAATATGGTGACCTAGAAATCAGAGAATCAGGCACAGAACAACAAAACGTGGGCTGGTCGTCTAGCCTGGTTAGGACGTTGGCTTTACGAGCCAAAGGTCGCCGGTCCGAGTCCGGCTCAGCCCACCTCTACCTTGCGAGCGTAGGGGGCTCTTTACCGGAAAATTCTCATCGGCGCGTGGCTGTTCTGCAGTTTGGAACAGTTTGTTCCTTCGGGAGAGTTAAATACAACACTACGTACCACCACCAGTGAGGGATAGGTGTCGGATGAGCGCAAGCAAACCCCAGAAAGGAAAACTTCGCGCCCTCATAATTGTTGTACTTGCAGCGTCAACGGTTCTGGCTGCCCTCGTAGGCGGCTACACCCTCGCAAACGTTCTCCAACCAGCCACCCTGCCCGTGCAGGTTGAAGACCCTATCCAGATTCTACAGTACCCGTCTTCTCTGAGCCTCTTCCCCGGCGAAACCGCGCAAGTCAACGTGACCGTGGAGAACCAGGCGTCAGTGAGCTACTTGGTGACGCTTAACTACCAGCTTAACGACTCGGCGTATCAGACTAACTACGTCACTTTCAGCGCAACCGCGTACAACGTGGCGCCGGGCACCCAGACCCTAACCGGATGGCTCACCGTTGCGCCCCAAGCTCCGGCGGCTAACTTTGTCCTCAACATAGCCTGCAGCCGAAACGCCCAGCCAACTCCAATTTCAACAACGATTGCGCCACCGACCTCCACGCCAACACAACCGGTGAACTCGACGGCAGACAACTCCACCATGGCGCCCTCATTGCAGCTTCTCGAAGGCGGCGCTGCATGGGCAGCCCCTAACGGCACCAACGCGTTGTACATCGACTGGAAGGACTGCTGGCTCGCCCACGCCCAAACAGACGGCGCAAGCTGGGGCCCATGGCCAGGTGCTATGGATGAATGGCGAAGCGGAGTCACGCAAGCCCTGACCAATGACGGCTTTAACGTCACTTACGCAGGCGACTTCCCGGCGAACCTGACGGGCTACAACCTCGTCGTCATAGAAGCGTTTTACGCCATCGAACCCAAAGACGCCGCCCTCGTCAGAAACTACGTTGCCAACGGCGGAGGAGTCGTCATGCTTGGCGGTACCCCGTGCTACTTCAGTGCCTACTGCAAAGACTTCTGGCCCTGCAACGTCGACGGAACGAACCTGACTTCCATCGCGGACTGGTTCGGCTACAGCGGCTACACCAACTACTTCGGCGACGCCTACCCCATTAGCGACAACCCACTTGGCACTTCGCTACTGGCGAGCACGGAACTCTTTTACTGCTCAAGCGCCTCCGCTTCACCTGCATCAGTCTACGGCTCGCAGAACAGCACGCAAGTTATTGCCCAGTACCAACCTGACACCAGTTTCGGCTTCGGAGGATTAAGCAGCGGAATAGGCATGCCCCCGATGCCATTTCAATTTGGCAGCAACGGAGGCAACCCACCGTTCGCGTTCAGGCACGAGTTCGGCGCGGGACGAGTATACTGGCAAGGGCACATATGGCCATTCTGAGAAAAGGGGCACGCTTGAAAACAGTAAAACAAAATCGGTGGTCAGTCAAAATGACATCCTCATCATGGAGGTTAATCGCAAGATTATTCGTCTTAATGATTTTGTTAGGCGCAATTAGCCTTTCAAGCAGCACATTCAGTTTTGTGAGTCCCGTGAAAGGTCAAGTTATTGAAGGCTGGCAGGTGGCTGGCGGATCGGGCAACTACTCCGAAGCGAATGGAGTTATCACACTTTCAGGCAACGATACAGTTCCCGGGACGACCCTTTACCGGGATATTTCTCCTCAAACTGACTTTGAAATTTCTCTTCAAGTAAAAGCCGCTACACTAGGCGAAGTGGACAGGGACCCCAATTGCGCCGGAGAAGGCTTCGCCATGGTGCTGAGACAAAATGCTTCGATGTTCGGAACCTTGGTGGGCATTAACTTTGAATTTCGGGCCAGAGGCGGAGGCCAGTTCCTGGTAAATCGACATGATAATCTATGCAACATTTACGGATGGAGTGATGACTGGACTCCTTTTGTTTACGATTCATTAGGGTACAACGATGGATACGCCTTCTGGCATCCCAGCACTCCTCAAAACTTGACTGGCGCTCCGTTTCCACCTTCGTTTCAGTTGACATCCCAGTATAACACTACGAACGCCCCTGTTAGGGCAAATGTTTTGTACACTATGAAACTTCAGGTGCAGCAAACTCCTTTCATAATAACAGCTGAAGTCCTAGAAGAAAATGGAAGTTTGCTCGGTTCGTACTCAGTTTCTGACATGGATAACTTCGCCTTCAAAGATATCGGATGCATAGGAATTTCAAACGGATTTGGCGGAACATTCTACGTAACTAACGTTACTGGAATTCCGCCTATTTCGACTTTTGATTATTCGCCAAGTCAACCATCCGCTTATTCCGATACAATCTTCAATGCCTCAAACAGCAATCCTCAAGACCAGATAGTCAACTACTCTTGGACATTTGGGGACGGAACTAACATTTCGACAACTCAGCCGCTGGTTTCTCATGTCTACCAAAGTTCAGGACAATTCAACGTCACCTTGGTCGTCACTGACTCATCAGGGTATAGCGCGTCAACTTCACGCCTAATTCAGGTACTGTTACCCACTTCGCTTTCCATTTCAACTGCTGCGAATTCCACCGCGGTGGGTTCAAGCGTGAACATAAGTGGTCAACTGCTTAACTACGACGGAAACGGAATCCCCAATGTACCAGTGGTGGTTTTCTACACTTTTGCCGGAGCAGATTCTTGGTATCCGCTGAGCTCTGCCTTCACCGACCAAACTGGCGACTACAACATTCAATGGTTGAACACCGTCTCAGGCACATTCACGATCAAGGCACAGTGGACAGGAAACCAAACTTATTCCGGCGTAACCGCGACAACAACGTTAAGCGCGCTGCCTTACCAAAGCCAAAACGTCTTCTTCGTGGAATCAAACAGCACCTTATCCTCGCTATCGTTTAACAGCACTAATGCAGAGCTGAGTTTCACGGCCAGCGGACCTCCAGACACCACCGGCTACGCGAAAGTCACAATCGCAAAGAGCCTAATTCAAAACACACAAAACATCAAAGTCACCCTCGACGGAAACCAAATCAACTATACATTGTCGCAGGCAACAGACTCATGGCTCCTCACATTCAGCTATCACCACAGCACACACTCGCTGAACGTCTTCTTGCCGATAGCAGACAAAACTGCACCACAGGTTTCAGCAAGCAATAGCGAGCAAACAACTCCAATCGCCAATGAGCAGTCGGGCAATGGTTACCAATTTTGGATGGAAATAATAATAGTAGCCGCGATCGCTACAATCACGATCTTGACCGCAACTGTCGCAAGAAAAAAACGTAACCCTCAGTAAATGACTTCGCATAAAGTAAAGATATTCCCTAAGATCAAGGAGATCGTCTGAAATGATTTGGTTCAACTGGACCAGAAGCTCTTTGCCAGCAAAAGTCGCCGGCTCAAATCCTGCCCAGCCTACCTAAACACTCCCTTTTGGCGCTGCAAGCTTTTTAGGCGCATCAAGCCATCTCGTTCTCATGCCAAGTGATTTGTCGTGGGAAAGGGAAGTTCTCCCAAACGGCCTAACAGTGCTGCTTTATCCAAGACCATCGGCGATGACGGCGCAACTATCCGTTGCCATCAAATATGGCTCAAACGACGACGCCTTGGAAAATATTGGTACCGCTCATTTTCTCGAACACATGCTTGTGGGCGGGTCCCAAAAGAGAATCAAGCTTCACCACGAAATCGAAAAGCTTGGCGGTTGCTCTTATTTTGAAACATCTTCGGAATGCACCTTTACCAGAGTGGACGTTTTCCCCGACAGAATCGCCCAAACGTCCAAGATTCTTTCGGAGCTCCTGTTTGATTCGAAAATTGAAAGAGACAAGGTTGAGATAGAGCGCAAAGTAATCCTGAACGAAATAGCAGAAGCTTCTGATGACCCTACCGACAAAATCATGGAGACCCTACTCAAATCCATCTTCAAATCTCACCCCGTGAGAAACCCCATCTCAGGCACAAAGAAGACAGTCAAACAACTCACGATCAGCAATTTAGAGCAGAGCCATCAAAAATACTATGTACCAGAAAACATGGTGCTGATTCTCACGGGCAACTTTTCAGGCAACCACAAAAAAGCCATCCTTGAAAACTTTGAGGACCGCAAAAATAAAGGCACCGTCTCAAGGGCCACTGCAGGGCTCGAAAATGGAACGCCCAAGAAAGAAACAAAGATCGAGCGGTCGGGCATAACTCAAACCTACATTTGCTTTGGCTTCAGAACTGTTCCAGCGGCTGACCCTGATGTGCCGGCGCTGGACCTGATTGACTCAGTCTTGGGAACGGGAGAAAGCGCGAGGTTATTCGTGGAACTGCGGGAGAAAAGAGCCCTCACCTACGATTTAGAAGCAATCAACATTTCAGGCTTAGACTACGGCTTCTTCGCCATATACTGTGCAGTGAAACCAAACTCGCTAAAACAAACTCAAACCATAATCCTAGGCGAACTGGAAAAATTAATAAAGCAGCCAGTTCCAAAAGCTGAATTAGAAAAAAGCAAAAACCTACTAATTGCAAACCACTACCGGACAATTGACGACCCTCACGAATTGCCTATTTTGCTGGCAGACAGCGAAATTCATTACAAAGACGCCAAGGCCCTGCAAGACTACCTCAACAAAATTTCGCAGCTGTCCTCACAAGACATTACAGAAATCGCCAACAAACACTTCAAAAACGAAAACTATGCGTGGGCAATCCTAACAGGTAAACGATGACAAGAATCACCTGGGGTTCAAAGACATCAATTTCGAGAAAACCGTCAACGGCAACGTCCAGTCAGAAAAGGCGACGTAGACGACATCTATGGAAAAAATTAAGACAAAATGTCAATTGCAGCTCTTGAAACTATGCTAAAACTGTTCCAAATTGTTAAAACATGAATCTGGGAAATCATCCTCACTTCGAAGTTCGAAGTGCCCCCAAAGGATATTGTTATAACAACTGATGCATACACGATGGAGCATGGCACGCGATACTCCGGTCAAGAATCTTGAGGAAAACCAGAAGCTGGACTCCACCGTCGCACAGCAACTTTCCAAAGCCTTGGCCTCTCTGCACAACATCGAAGACTAGCCGCGCGCTTACTCCAGGTTTTATAGGCAGACGTTGCCTATGCGATCGGGATTCTCTTCGGGTTGAAAACTGTGAACTTGGCTTTTCGGAGCATTCTGCCGATTGCACCTATCAGGCCTGCCGCGTCGGTGCCCAGCTTGCAGACTAAGGCGTGTTCAAAAGTGCCTAGTGCTTCGACCTCGATAACATCTCGCTCCAAACCGGCATGCGTGATGGCTTCGTCAACTTCAGCCTGAGAGGCACCTATTACGAGGAGCCGATCCAGCAGCGAATCGCGCCAGAGCTCGAACCTATGGATTTGAGAATCCTGCAGCTGAGCCTCCACTTGGTTCGCGTCGGTGTTCACGTTTAGAACTTTGATCTGCAACGGAAGGTTGTCGCAGAAACCCCACAGCTCACCCAGTTGTTTGAGGGAGAGTTTTTTGCCCCCTGCAAGGTTCGCCTGCAAGTGCTTAAGCGGCACTACAGCATGAACCGGGGCTGGCTGGACAACACCAATGTCTAAGGTAAGCTCTTCTTTGCTCTTCTCCAAGCCCGTGACGTAGCCTTTAAGCGACGCAAATTTCTTCACGTTCGCCAACGTGACGGAGCAAAAACCCATATCGCGTTCCAAGAGTTTGGTGGCGACGCTCTCGTCTTCGCCTGAGACTTCCACTTGGACCCAACGGTTTGCCAACGTTCCAATGATGGTTGCTTGCACATCAAGTCCCTCAGCGAGATCGGCCAAGATGGTGTCCATTTGTCGTAACTGGTGCGAATTGTAGATTCTCGTCATCAGAGTAAGGGTCGTCATGGTTTTTCGCCGCACATTTGAGCTATTTCATCGTGAATTTTCCTTACGCGTTCCGCCGAAGCCGTCAACCCACGTGCCTGGAACTTGCCGATGGTTTCTTCGATAGGGACGCGCTCGTCAGTGGTTTCGACGAGCTTGTCGGCGTAAGAGACGATTTTCTCCTCCAACGTGACGGGCAGATAGTTACCGTCTGGCCAGCTGAGTTCCTTAGCTTCGGCAGTCGTGATGCCGCCGCCGACGTGCCGCTTGATAATCGCGACCAGAGATTCGGGCATACCTGCCTTCTGGGCGATTTCTGCTCCAGCTATCACGTGATTAACAGAATGCGTCTTGGAACGCCCGATGTCATGCAACAAAGCTCCGACCTCGACGAGGTCAACGTCAACGTTGAAGCCCCTTTCTTTAAGCGTCTTCGCGGTTTCCACCGCCAGTTTCGCCACCGCTTTGCAATGAGCCATAACCTTTGGCGAACAATGATTCGCCCGTAAAAGCGCTATTGCCTGCTCCCTGGTCGGAAGCTGGTTACTCACCCAGTTCCTTCCTGAGCTGGTCAACTTTCTCTCCGAGCTTATCAATCATCGCGGCGTTCTCAAAATGTACCAGAGGCTTCCCGCACGCCGAACAATGGAAAACGGATTCGACGGCTTCCTCAAACGTGACACGCCTGCACCCAGGCGTATTGCAAAAGTAAAAGTCATGGGTTGACTCGTACTCGAGCCGCACGTTGAGCTTCTCGAGAACGCGACGCTTCTGGCTCAATATGAAGCCTTCCAACTGATCAGGCTGCAGCTTCCAGTGAAATATGAACCAGCCTGTTTTGGGATCACGGGTCCGACGCAAGCTAACCAACGAGTGATCATAGAGTTTGTAGAGGATTTTACGAACCGAATTCAGCCGTATGCCAGTTTTGTTGGCGATTTCATCATCCGTAATTTCATCTAAGTTCTTGAGATATTCAATTAGTTTAACGGCTTCCTCCTCCCCTAAAGAAGAAGCGACCTTCATCAAAGTCGCGTCGTCGATGGTCGATAACATAGTCTGGTTCCTTGTACAGTCACAATATTGCACGATCGTCCAATAAAACTCTTCTCAAATTTCACGTCAAAATCCCCATGCTACTCAATTTTCTTGCCTCGCACCTGCGGCACGATATGCAGCTTGGCGTTTTCGAACGGTTTACCCAGCGACTCGCCACGGAAGAACCGATCCAGGAAAATGGCGAGCGCAGCACACTCGGAATGGGGTTGGTTGCCCACGGCGACGTTGAAATCGGAAAATTCGGGCGAGTAGAACTCGCGGGGCACCTTCTGGCTCCCAACGAGGACTAACACGTTTTTCCCCGTCTTCCTTATCCGTTCCAGGACATCACTGGTCTGAACATTCTCCCCGTAAGCAGTCAAATGCACAACCACACCGCCGCAGCCGCGCCAATCACGCACCGTATTCTTCCACTTCGCACCCATCGCAAACGAAAAATTACCACCCCAGCTAGCCACGATTTTCTCCACGGTTTCCTTGAGGTGCTCATCAGCCACGTCGGAAAGCACAAACCCCGAAGCCCCCAAAGCACGCGAGGTTAAAGCCACATGCGTCGTCAACCGCACGTCACGCTGTGGACGATGCCCCCACCGGAGAACGACGACTTCCTGCGTTGACATTTTGGTCGCCGCCTTACCTAGGCTTGACGTGGATTTCGATTTTCCCATCGAGGTCCTCCACGCGTTTTTTCAGTTTCTCAGCAAACTCTGGATTGGCTTCCAAGATGATCTGCACGGAGTTGTTGACGTAGGCGATTTTTTTCACGTCCGCCCCTTTGTGAACCCATGAAACCAACGACATGGTTGTTCCTGTCATTGGAACGCATATCGACACCTGAACGTAACCTTCCAGCTTCCTAAGAATTTCCTTTCTCAGCAAGTCTAGGTTTGTTCGTTTTTTCGCAGAGACTAGAATGGGGTTTTTAGTCTCGTCCTTTAATTCTTCAAGTTTTTGTTTTGCTTCCGCTTCAGAAAGTTTGTCTATTTTGTTGAGAGCCGTTATCACCGGAACGCCTGAGGCGCCTATGCGGTCTATCGTCTGCTGGCAAGTCAGGTTTTTCTTCCTAATCGCCTCGATTGGCTCATTGATGTCTAAAACCAAGATTATTAAGTCAGAATAAATCGTTTCCTCGAGCGTAGAATGGAACGCCTCTATCAAAGTCAGCGGCAACCGCTCCACAAAACCCACCGTGTCCGTTAAAAGGAACCTACGGCGGGAAAACTCAATAAGCCTAGTCGTGGTTGAAAGCGTCGTAAACAACGCATTGTTCACTACGGCGGTTTCTTCGGCTAAGGCATTGAAAAGCGAGCTCTTCCCAGCATTAGTGTACCCAGCGAGGGAGATCGAGTAAAACCCGAGTTCAGCCCTTCTTTCCCTATGAAGAACCCGTTTCTCTCGAATATGCCTAAGCTTCTGCTGTATCGTGTGCACTTGCCGTTTTATGGCTTCGCGGTACACATCAGCCTCATACACACCTATGCCCATAAACCCAGGCTGCTCACCCCTCTTGGAAAGCCTAACTTTTTCCTTCGCGTGCTTAAGCTCATTCTTCAAGGTGGCAAGCTGAATCTGCAAATTAGCCTCCGTGGTCGTAGCACGCTTCGTGAAGATTTCCAAAATGAGCTGGAAACGATCAATGTTCTCGACATGTGTGGCTCCCGCCAAATTGTAAGCCTGAATAGTTCTGAGAGGATTGTCGAAAATGACTTTCTCGGCGCCTGTCTGCTTGACGAGGTCAGCGAGCTCTTCCACTTTGCCCATACCCAACTGATAGCGCGCATCTGCCCGTCGAGTCTGCTCCATCTCTCCCACGACAATATAGCCAGCCGATTCTACCAGACTTCTAAGCTCGCCCAAATTTGACGGTTCACGGTTTAAACGGCGCTGCACTATTATGGCTTTCGTCTGGGCGATTACTCTCCCTTCGCCTTCTTGTCAATCTTTATAGCGTCGCCCAAAGTAAACTCGCGATTCGCCGCCTTGGGAATGGGCACTTTCTCCTCAGCCACCGGAACAAGCAGCTTAATTTTAAGCGTGTGCTCCAACTTAGAAACGAGCTGGTCGTTAGGCGCCATCTTGTGCGTTTCAATTTTTTTAAGGACGGATTCTTTCTCATTAATCTTCTTGCCCAAGTCCTCGTGACTGTAACCGAGGTGCTCTCGTGCATCGCGGATAAGTTCCGCGAAATTCTCCACGATTTCCTGGCTAGTGTCGACGCGGGCGGTGATGACTTTCTTCCTGATCTGGATGGGCCCCTGAACCTGAACTCCAGGATGAATCACCGTTGGCCTAGGCGCAGCGTTCGGACTAGTGGGTTCCCATGTTCCCTTACCGTGTTTAGAGCATTCCGTGCAAACCGTCAGCTTGGCGCCCTCGATTATGACACGTTGGGGGCCTTCGCGAATTTTGTGCCCGCAGACTTCGCATCGCATAATGTGTACCCAGAACGTTTTATTGTATCACCGTATGTAAATAGTTGTCGAATTAAAACGCCCCCTATTTAAGGAGAAAAACGCGTGGAAAGCCCCCTTAGACGAATAAGAAGCATAGCCGACTACCAGTACGGAACAGGCGTAGGAGAACAGCTTTTTCCCGACAACGTACAAATCGAGTACAGCCACAACACAGGCAGGATACGCTACATCTCTCTTGGAGGCGAACGCATCGCCACATTGCGCCCCACGGACGGCATGCTCAGCCTCAGCGTCACCGCAGCCCGCACCCTCGCCCAACGCTGCCCAGCTGCCCACTGCTTCGTCACCGTCAGACAAGACGTGTCCAAGTTCGTGGCCGAAGGAGGCGACGTCTTCGCAGCCCACATCGTCAAAGTCGACCCCGAAGTCCACGCCAAAGACGAAGTTATAGTCCTCGACGAGGCAGGGCAAGTTGTGGCGGTTGGACGCGCGTTTCTGTCAGCCGATGAGATGCTCGCGTTCAAAACAGGTGTAGCCGTGAAAGTCCGCCACGGACGCGAAAACTAGCCAAACATTACCATTACATTTTTCTTCAAAACAAGATTTTTGGATTGTTCGTAATGGTAACGAAAGTTAAGTATATGAGCACCCTAAAACAGAACTAACCCCGAAGGCGAACAGTATGCAAAGACGCATGAACCCCCGAGACGCAAAACGCATGATGCAACGAATGGGCATGAACATGGAAGGCGTCGAAGACGTCGAAGAAGTCGTCATACGCACGCCCACCAAAGAAATCGTCATCGAAGCCCCCGAAGTCGCCATCGTCAACGTTCAAGGACAAAAAATCTTCCAGGTCGCAGGCGGAAAAGTCAGCGAACGCGCCCCCGAACGCAAAGCCACCACCACCAAGATTTCCGAAGAGGACGTGCAGTTAGTGGCGCAGCAAACGGGAAAGAGCACAGAGCAGGCAAGGCAGGCGCTGGAGGAAAGCGAAGGCGATCTGGCGAAGGCAATTTTGCTGCTGCAGTCATAGCCATTTTCGCTATTTCTAAATACCCCAATCCTCATACGTGGCTTGTGAGCGCAATGGCAAAGGACGCTTCTGACATAGCAGTAGTCGGGCACTTCTCCATGGACAGCATCATCTTGCCCGGAAAACAACCCTGCACAATTCTTGGCGGCGCCGTCGCTTACGTTTCCCTTGTAGCCCGTGTGCTTGGGGCTTCAGCCTCTGTTATTTCCAAGGTCGGCGGCGACTTCCCTGAAGCGTACATGTCGCAGCTGAAGGAAGCCGGCGTTGACACTTCCAACATAGTTAAGGTTTCTAGTGAACGGACAACCAGTTTTGAGCTCACTTACAATCAAGGCCTGTCCTCGCGAGAGCTTAGGCTGAGAAGTCAGGGTTCTCCGATCATGGCGGAGGAATTGCCCAGTTCCTTCCGATCCAAGGTAGCTCATGTCGCACCTATAGCCTCTGAAATCAGCTACGAAGTGGTTGAGCGTCTAAGAGACCAATGCGAGTATCTGTCCATTGACCCTCAGGGCATGACACGCCGCTTCAACAAAAAAAAAGGCAACGTCACCAATAGCGCTCGCATGGACAAGCGCATTCTGAGCCTCGTGGATATCTACAAGTCTTCCTTGGATGAAATTCAGGTCTTAACAGGAAAGCCCGAACTTGAGGAAGCTGTCAAAGCCGTCCATGGTCTCGGCCCCGAAACCGTTATCGTTACGATGGGAGCAAAAGGCTCCGTGCTTTCCAGTCAAGACGACTTTTTTGAGGTGCCCGCCTGCAAATCCACACAAGTTGTGGACCCAACTGGCGCGGGTGACGTTTTCATGGGTGCCTTCCTTGCTGAGCACATCCACCAAGAAGAGCTCTTCTGGTGCGCATGCGTCGGAGCGGCAGCTGCCTCTTTGGTTGTGGAGGGCGTCGGCACATCCTTTTTCGGGGAGAAAGCTGAGATTTACCGCCGTGCAAAATCCGTTTACGAGAAAGAAAGGTAGGCGGAAAAGGGCACCACAAACTAGGCTGGTTTTTTTGGCTTATCAATAGGTTGGGGGCTAGAAAGTTGAGATATGCTGGCTCCGCGTGGGCCACTCGTTAGGGATTCTTCTGGCAGCCGTCTCCAATCGCGCTATATTGGGGATTTTCGCGATTTCTTCCTGAATTCTAAACTGCTGCTCGGTATCTCTGGCCATGGCGGTGACGTGCAGGTCGTAGTCTCCGCTTGTCTTTAGAATTATGATTACGTCTGGAATCTTGGAGAGGTTGTCAAGTATGAAGTCTGTTTCTTGCTGAAACGCAAATGCTATGCTGAAATCCAGAATGGCGCAGTAGCCTATTTTTTCAGGGTTAATCTGGATGGAAACTTTCATGTTGCCACTGTCCACTAGCCTCTCGTATCGTCGAATTATTGTGTCCGTGGACATTCCAATCTCTTCAGAAAGCCTCCTAAAGGACATGCGTCCATCCTGGGAAAGTCTTTCAATTATTGCCAGGTCTGTTTCATCGACCGTGATGGCTTTCTGAGAGCCGTATGTTTTCGAAATTTTTTCGCTTATCGATTGATTTTGGTTATCTGCGATTCCGAAGGAGAGCTTTTCAGGCGCATTCCTCACGTCCAACCAAAAAAATGTGCGTATGTCTATGACTGAATTGTGGAGCCTGATTGCTTCTTTAATTCGGTCCAGTTCTTTCAAACTTTTTAGTCTAGCGATTAGTCTTATGCCGTATCTTGAGTTGAACTGGCGGATCAATAGCACATTTGAGATTTGCTTTAGGCGTTCAAGAGCGCTTTCCAAATGCTGAGATTCAACATTAAGCAGCAGAGAAGCAATCGCCATGTAACCAAGACATTTATAATCCACAAGCACGGTCGTCCCAACAATTGTGCCGTACTTCTCCATTTTTGCGAAGCGTTTCCGAATGACGTTCGTGGAGACGCCACATTCCTTCGCTATGTCTGAGAAGCTTCTCCGCCCGTCCTTCAACAGGTCCCTTAGAATCTTCGCGTCGATTTTATCTATCTTGTGCAACAAGACTTCTCAACTCCAGACAATAAGCTTTCATGATGTCCGTTTCTTGTTTTAAGCTTTCTACATTTTAGCCATTTTTTGCTCGTTTGTGTTCTGTTTGTCGGCTTTCGAAATGTATGCTGGCAAGGCTTATATGCCAATTGAGTTATAGACGAGTTTACCTCGTTCAGAAGAGAGAGGTAAATAATGCGTCTGGAAATCGGGGACTGACTGGGCTCTGGAGAGAGATTACTCGACTTGCTCGTTGGAGTCTTCATTTCTCCTTAGGGGCAGAGCCCAGCAAACCCCGCAAATGGTAGGACGGTTCTCTTTTTTAAGAAGTTTAAGCGCCACCTTGGCTGTATGATTAGCAAAACCTATTAGGATTACGCCTATATTGGTAAACAGAATTCAAACATACCTCAAACTAGGTGTATTGCGTTGGGTCGCATAGACAAAGGCGTAAAGTGCAGCGTAGTTAGCTGCGGCAAAGAAGCAGAACGTTCAATACCATTGGACAAGGCAAAAGGGGCTGGGTTGAAAGTAACCAGCGACGAGAAACGCGCTTACCTCTGCAAGGAACACTACAAAGAATACAAAAAGAAGTCCAAGAAGGACAAGACACTGGAAAAATGGCGTTACGGCGCGTAGCGAGAGTGAAACAACATGCGAATACTCCAGATGCACGCTAATTTTATCGCTTATACTCCCGTAGAGAAAGAAATCCAGATGGCCGAAGAGGCTGAAAAGAAAGAAAATCGCGTTGAAGAAGTCGTCGTCCTGTTCACCGCCATAGAAGAAGGCGACACCCCGGAGCTGGCGCAGAAAGCCATCGATGACCTCCGCGCGTTCCTAGGCAAGCAAAAAGTCAACCGCATCCTCATTTACCCGTTCGCGCATCTGAGCAGCAACCTGAGCAACCCAGGCGACGCTTTGAAAGTCATCAAAGCTATGGAAACCTACGCCAAGGCCAAGGGAATAGAAACCCACCGCGCCCCGTTTGGCTGGAACAAGCAATTCACAATATCCATAAAGGGCCACCCTCTGGCAGAGCAAGCACGCACCTACACCGCTGCACCAAAGGCTGGTGAAGCGAAGGCAAAAGGGGGCGAGGCCAATAAGGAAGAGGAGCCTGTTTCGGCGGCTTTGAAGGCTGAGGACAAGATGCAGTCTTTTTGGCACGTCATTCTGCCTGACGGCTCGCTCGTGCCCATCGAAGAATTCAAGTTTAAAGGACATGTGAACCTGCAAAAGTTTTCACAGTACGAAATCAAGAAAGCCCGCGCCGTCACCGCGATGCCTCCCCACGTGCTGTTGATGAAACGGCTGGAAATCGCGGACTATGAGCCTGGCAGCGACCCCGGCAACATCCGATGGTACCCCAAAGGCCGCATGGTCAAAGGTCTGCTGGAGCAGTACGTTACGATGCGGATGAGCCAATACGGCGCGATGGAGGTGGAGACTCCTATCATGTACGACTTCCATCACCCAAGCCTAGCTAGCTATATGAACCGTTTCCCAGCTCGCCAGTATGTGCTCAGGTCCGAAGACAAAGAGCTTTTCCTGCGGTTCGCCGCCTGCTTCGGGCAGTTCCTGATGGCGCACGATGCCCAGTTCAGCTACAAGCAACTCCCCATCAAACTGTACGAACTGACAAGGTACAGTTTCAGACGCGAGAAAAGTGGCGAAGTCGTCGGTCTCAAACGGTTACGCGCGTTCACGATGCCTGACTGCCACGCTTTCTGCGCGGATTTGCCTCAGGCGAAAAAAGAGTTCCTCACGCGCTTCAACATTTGCTTCGACGTACTCAACAATGTAGGCTTCACCAAGGACGATTATGAGATTGCGATGCGGTTTACGAAAGGCTTCTACGACGAAAACAAAGACTTCATCGCCGAACTCGCCAAAACGTATGGCAAGCCCATGCTGGCTGAAGTTTGGAATGAACGGTTCTTCTACTTCATCCTCAAATGGGACCTAAACTTCATCGACAACCAAGACAAAGCCGCCGCCCTGTCCACTGACCAGATTGACGTCGAAAATGCCAAGCGCTACGAGATAACCTTCGTGGATGAGAAGGGCGAGAAACAATACCCGCTGATTCTGCATTGCAGCCCAAGCGGCGCCATCGAACGCGACATCTACGCTCTCCTGGAGAAAGCGTACCGAATGCAGATGCAGGGCAAGGCGCCTATGCTGCCCCTGTGGCTGTCGCCGACGCAGGTGAGGCTGATTCCAATATCCGACAAATTCATGGATAAAGTGGAAGAAATCGCCCAGCAAATGGAAGGTAAATGCGTCCGCGTAGACGTCGACGATACCCAGGCTACACTGCAAAAGAAGATCCGTGAAGCCGAGCAGGAATGGGTGCCCTACATCGTGGTCATTGGTGAGAAAGAAGTGGAATCAGGCAAGCTGTCCGTGCGGGACCGCGAAGTTAAAGGCGCGCAGCAGACTCTGACCGTCGAGGAACTATTAGCAAAGGTTGCCTCAAAGACCACGGGCAAACCCTTCAAGCCTTTGCCGTTACCCAGGAACCTGTCGAAGCGGCCTTCGTTCCACGGATAGACAAATGAATCGTATAGTTCGCTGGCAAAAGCTATAAGAAATAAGCGCGCTATATGAGAAAACCTCAGCTTCGAGGGAAAAACATGGACAAAGAGCAAGAACTACAGATCTACATAGACGGCGAATTCTACCCGAAGTCGCAGGCTAAAATCAGCGTGTACGACCACGGCTTCCTGTACGGTGACGGCGTTTTCGAAGGTATCCGCGTCTACAACGGCGTCGTCTTCAAGCTGAAAGAACATGTGCAGAGGTTGTACGATTCCGCGCACGCCATGCTTCTGCAGATTCCCCTCACAAAAGAGCAGATAATGCAAGCGGTGGTGGACACATTGCGCAAGAACAACCTCAAAGACTCTTACGTACGCCTCATAGTTACCCGGGGCATAGGCGACTTGGGATTAGACCCACGCAAGTGCCAAACGGGAACCGTCATCGTCATCACCGACCACATCAAGTTGCACGACGACGAAGCCCAAGTAAAAGGAATCACAACACTGGTTTCCTGGGTGCGCCGAGACCCCGTCGACGGCACAACACACGAAATAAAATCCCTCAACTACCTCAACAGCGTCCTAGCAAAGCTTGAGGCAAACATGAGCGGCGCCGACGAAGCCATCTGCCTCGAAAAGAACGGCTGCGTAGCCGAAGGCGTGGGCGAAAACATATTCATAGTCAAAAACAGCAAAATCTACACACCCCCAACATCCACCGGCGCATTGGAAGGCATCACAGCCAAAGTAGTGGTTCACCTTGCTGAAAAACTCGGCTACAAAGTTGCCGTGGAAAACCTGACCCTGTTCATGCTTTTTACTGCAGACGAGATGTTTTTCACGGGAACCGCCGCGGAAATCGTTCCAATCCGCCAAGTCAACTGGAGAACTATAGGCAGAGGCGCCCGCGGACCTGTAACCGAGAAACTCATGGCGGAATTCCAAAAGGTAACTCGGGACCCCAAACAGGGCGTAAACGCTTACGCCTAGCTGATGGGGTTTTTTCTTTAGTTCTTCTTTTCCATGAACCGCTCTAATTCGTTGAAGGCTTCTTCCAGCATGCTGATGGGCGGGAGGAAAACTGCTCTTGCGTGACCCGCGCCATAGACTGGGTCGAAGCCTGAGCCGTTCACGAGGAGGACGCCTGTTTCCTTGAGAAGCTCGATCACGAACTGCATGTCTGTTTTCCATCGTGTGCCGACGTCGCGGATTTTGGGGAAGATGTAGAACGCGCCCATGGGTTTGGTGCAGGTTATGCCGTCTATTTCGTTTAGGCGTTTCCACGCGTAATCCCGACGCTCCCGAAGTTTCTCGACGACCCCTTTGATGTGGTCTTGGGGTCCGTTCAAGGCTGCGGCTCCGGCTTTCTGCACCGGTGTGTTGGCGCAAAGGCGGATGCGGCATTCCTTCTCGATGCCCAGTTTGAGTTCATCTAACTCGCCGTTTTTGCCCTTGAAGTACATGTAGCCCAGTCGCAGGCCGGTCATTTGGAATGCTTTTGAGAAACCATTGAGGACCACGACAGGTACGTCTTTGGCTAGTCGAGCGGTACTGAAGAACTCGCCGTTATAAGTTATTTGGTCGTAAATTTCATCCGACAGGACCAGCAAGTTGTGTTCTGCCGCGACGTCAAGCATCTCCTGGACCATCTTTTTGCCGTAGATGGCGCCGGTCGGATTGTTCGGGTTGATGATTACGAGGGCACGGGTTTTCTTGGAAATCTTCTTGCGCAAGTCGTCCACGTTAGGTTGCCATGCTTCTTTCTCGACGGTCTCGTAGGAGACGGGTGTGCCTTCGAAGAAGCGCGTGTAGGAGATATAGGGCGGGTACGTGGGACCTGGGAAGAGGATTTCGTCTCCACGCTCCACGATAGCGGCCATCGCCATCTGTATGCCTTCAGATATGCCTTCTGTGATGAGGACATTATCGGGGGTGATATCTACGTTGTTGACGCGTTTTTCTTTGCGGGCAACGGCTTCTCGGAGTTCGGGAAGTCCTTCGGAGGGCGAGTAACAGTTGTTGTTTTCCTGAACAGCCTTGCAGAGCGCGTCTTTGACGTGCTGGGGCACTTCGAAGTCGAAGGCTGGCGGGTCGCCTATGTTGAGGTAGTAGATTTTTCGGCCTTCCTTCACGAGCTGTTCAGTGTAGGGAATAACGTCGCGTATGGCGTATTCGATGTTGGTGGCGCGGCTGGTAACTTTTACGTGCGTCATGGTTTTGGCCCTTCGGAACGCAGTAGTTACGCTCCACGGAAAATAAACATTGCTAACGAAGCAGGAAAAAAACCGTCTTGAAAAACGGAATGCGAAGCCACAGTGACACGTTTTTGGCTTCGAATGAATATCCTTAAATTTGATTTTCCTGCACAGTCTATTGAAGGCGTTCTTTTGGAGATTATCAGATGATGGAATATGATGTTCTTGTGGTCGGCGCCGGCATACTCGGTTTGTCAACCGCCTACCACATCAAACTCGCGAATCCCGCGTTGAAGATTTTGGTCGTGGACAAAAATGTGGCCGCCGGGTTGGGCAGTACGGTTAACAGCGCAGCAGCTTTCCGCTGCTTCTTCTCTTCCAGCTCGAACCTTGCGTTGGCGGATTCGTCCGTGGAGTTTTACAAGCACCTCCAGAATGACTTGGGGGTGGATTTGAAGATGCTGTGGTGCGGCTACCTGTGGCTCTTCGATGAGGACGAGTACTTGCAGCTGTTTCCGTACTTGAAAAATTTAGCGTACAAGGACTTGGGTAACAAAGAGTGCAAACCTGAGGAGCTGTCTGAGACGCTTGGGTTGCGGGTGAACCTTGCAGATGACTCCGACGCTGAGAGGCTTAGTTTGGGTGATGTTTACAAGGCTGTTTTTGTGTCAAAGGCAGGCTTAATCGGAGTGATGCCGCTAGTGCACTTCTACGAGTCGGAGTTTCTGAGAATGGGCGGAGAAATCCGCTATGCCACAGAAGTCAAACAGCTGATTGTGGAGCCGTGCACGCCTTTGGGTTTGCCCGGTGAGCCTTACTTTTGGCAGAATGCCCAGGTGACGGGTACAGAGACGTCAGCCGGTGTGATCAAGGCTGAGAAGACGGTGGTAGCTACGGGGCCATGGCTGGCTCAGCTTCTGGACGGCGTCGGTATCGAATGCCACGTGAAAGCTCGGAAACGGCAGGTTTTTTCGGTGAAAGCAGACACAGAAGCCCTCAAGAAACTGTTGCACACGACGGATTTTTCCCATGCGGGAAGTTTGCCCTTTACTATTCTCCCAAAACCGCACATCTACATACGGCCAAACCTTGAGGGAGAAAACTTCGGAGTCGCGTACTCGGATGAATTCCCGCGGGCTTTCCGTGTGGAAGAGCATCCCAAGCCTGAGGCTGATTTCTACGTACATGGGTTGCAGCCTGTTGTGGCGAAGTATTTGCCGCAGTTTGAGGGCGCCGCATCATTGGGCGGGTTCGCGGGGCTTTACGAGATTAACACAATAGATGAGCAACCAGTGATTTTCGAAGAGCACGGCATCGTGGTTGTGGGAGGCGCGAGCGGAAGTGGCATCATGAAAGCAGACGCCATAGGCAGAATCGCAGCTGCAGTTTACGCTGGAGAAGAGTACGCCACGCTTTACGGCGGCGGCAGGTTCAGGGTCAACGACTTGGGTCTTCGCAACCGCAAAGTTGAAGTGGAGAAGCTGGTTATCTGAGTTTTCGCCGCGCAGTAGCCTTTTATCTGCGGTTCAATTCCTAATCCATGTAAGTTTTGGCAAGGTGAACGGGATGCAAGGCTGGAACGGCAACTTCCTCAACGTAAATCTGTCAACACAGAAATCTACAAAAGAACCATGCGATGTGAATTTTGCTTCAAAGTTTTTGGGTGGCAGAGGTTTCGCCGTCAAGATTCTATGGGATAGGCTCCGCCCAGGAACGGATGCGCTGTCGCCTGACAACAAGCTCATCTTAGCCGCTGGGCCGCTAACTGGCTATGCGTTGCCTAATAGCGGCAAACTCGTGGTAGCGTCAAAAAGCCCGTTGACAGGCGGCTACGGCGACGGTAACATCGGAACCTGGGCAGCTGTGCATATGCGACGGGCGGGCTACGACTCTATCATCGTGGAGGGCAAAGCGATCAAGCCTACCGTCCTGCACGTTAAGGACAAAAACGCAGAGTTCTTAGACGCCTCTGACTTGTGGGGTCTGAGCAGTTTCGATACAGAGAAGCAGCTGCGAAAAGTTTACGGCAAAGCCGCAGGCATCGTGTCCATCGGGCAGGCGGGTGAGAACCTCGTCAAATTCGCCTGCATCGTCTCACAAGAAGGCAGGGCAGGCGGCAGGCCAGGCATGGGCGCTGTCATGGGCTCCAAGAACCTCAAGGCCGTCGTCATCGAAGGCTCAGGCACCCTGTCATCGGCTTCGCCTGAAGAGTTGAAAGCAAAGGGCATGGCAGGCTATAAAGAAATTCTGACCAAACCCGATTACGCGTTCTGGAAGCGCCAAGGCACCATGAGCACCATCGAGTGGGCGAACGAGAACGGCGTGCTTCCCACGTTCAACTACCGAGAAGGCGTTTTTGCTGACGCCGACAAGATTGGCGGTTTCGCAGCGGAAGCCATCAAAGTCTCCAACCGGGGCTGTCCAAACTGCAACATGACCTGCGGAAACGTCGTTAAAGACGCCGAAGGGCGGAACTCCGAGTTGGATTACGAGAACGTGGCGATGCTTGGAAGCAACATAGGCATGCGCGACATGGCAGAAGTTTCTGTCCTGAACCGCTTCGCTGACGAGCTTGGGTTGGACTCGATCTCGTTGGGAAGCGTGCTCGGCTTTGCCATGGAAGCTTCCGAGAAAGGCTTAATTGAAGAGAAGTTTTCGTGGGGCAGCTTGGCAGAGGCAAAGCAGCTTGCAGAAGATATTGCGATGCGGCGCGGATTTGGGAACGTTCTTGCAGACGGTGTCCGCGCAGCGGCGCAGCGAATCGGCGGCGGTTCAGCGGACTTTGCGATGCATGTCAAGGGTCTGGAAATCAGTGCATATGATTGCCACTCGGCGCCGGCTATGGCGTTAGCTTACGGAACCAGCCCTGTGGGTGCGCACCACAAGGACGCCTGGGTCATCGGCTGGGAAACGGCGCATGACAGATTCGGCTATGGCGAAGAAAAAGCTGCTCGGGTTATCGAGGCTCAGCACACGCGTGGCGCGTTTGAGCTTTTGGGAGTGTGCCGTTTTCCGCTCGTGAACCTGGGCTTTGATCGTGAATGGTACCCCAAGTACCTGCTCTTGGCAACGGGGCAGGAGTTCACGTGGGAAAGACTAAACGAGACGTCAGAGCGAGTTTTCAACCTTGTCCGCGCCTTCTGGATACGCGAGCACCCGAGCGCCTGGTCAAGAGAGATGGATGTGCCACCCGCCAGGTGGTTCGACGAACCCCTTGGTCAGGGTCAGTTGAAGGGAGCAAAGCTTGACCGCCAAAAATACGATGCTTTGCTGCAGACTTACTATCAGAAAAGGGGCTGGAGTCAAAGCGGCGTGCCGACGAAGGCGACCTTGGATAGGCTGGGACTGCCCGACGTTGCCAAGCAACTGGTCGCTTCTAATTGAATGTAGGCGGCTTGGCTCAGTAGCTTCGGGCGAAGTAGACGACGTCTTTGGCTTTCTGCCCGCAGTAGATGCAGCCCGTCTCGGGTTCTTCGTGCTGGAATGGCAGAACTCTGATGGTGGCGCCTGTTTCGTCTTTGATTTTTGCTTCGCAGTCCGCGCTGCCGCACCATGCGGCCTTGAGGAAGCCGCCTTTTTCGCTGAGAACTTTTTTGAATTCGTCGTATGTCTTCACAGACGTAGTTTGCTGTTCCATGTTTACGCGGGCTTTGGCGTAGAGGTTGTGCTGGATTTCTTCAAGCAGCTTTTCAACTTCGACTTCGACGTCGACTTCTTTGATGAAGCTCTTCTGTTTGGTATCGCGCCGGACCAAGACAACTTGCTGCTGCTTGAGGTCGCGCGGTCCAATTTCGATGCGCACGGGGACGCCTTTGAGTTCCCACTGGTTGAATTTCCAGCCGGGCGTATACTCGCCGCGGTCGTCCAATATTACGTTTAGGCCTTTCTGGGTGAGTTTGTCGCGGATTTCCTTGGCTTTTGCCTCGATGGCTTCGGGTTCGGCGCCCTTGAAGGGGATAGGTACAATGACGACTTGGAAAGGTGCGATCCTTGGTGGTAGGACCAAGCCTTTGTCGTCGCCGTGAATCATGACGAGTGCGCCTATGGTTCGGGTGGTCATGCCCCAGCTGGTTTGCCAGACCATGTGGTCTTTTTCGTCTTCGCCTATGAATTTGATGTCGAAGACTTTTGCGAAGTGTTGCCCGAGGTTGTGGCTGGTTCCCATCTGCAGTGCCTTGCCATCGGGCATCATGGCTTCCAACGTTGTGGTGTAGTCGGCGCCCGCGAATTTTTCGCTGTCGCTCTTGACGCCTGGGATGACGGGGATGGCGAGGTAGTTCTCAATAATGTTTCGGTATTCTTCCAATGCGTAGAGGACTTCTGCGGCGGCTTCCTCTTTCGTGGCGTGGGCGGTGTGGCCTTCCTGCCATAGAAACTCGCGCGTTCTTAGAAAGAGCTTTGTGGCTTTGGTTTCCCAGCGGACGATGTTGCACCACTGGTTAATTTTCAATGGCAGGTCGCGCCAGCTGCGTATCCACTTCGCAAATGTGGCGTACATTATGGTCTCCGACGTCGGGCGCACGGCAAGCTTCTCCTCCAGTGGCGTGTCTCCGCCCTGTGTGACCCAGGCAACTTCAGGAGTGAACCCCGCGAAGTGTTCAGCCTCTTTTTTGAGGAAGCTTTCTGGGATGAACATGGGGAAGTAAACGTTCCGGTGTCCAGTTGACTTGATTCGTTTGTTGAGGGTTTCCTGGATTTTCTCCCACATTGCTATGGCGTCTTCGCGTATTATCATGCAGCCTTTGATGGGCGCGTAGTCGGCTAGGCCTGCTTTGAGGATGACTTCTGTGTACCAGTCAGAGAAGTTTTCGCTTTTCTTGAATGTGACTCCAACGTCGGACATAACTATCTGCCTTCTGATTCTATTCGGCAGAATATAACCGTAACGCAGAAACTTGCGGAATGATATGCTGAGGCATTCAGCCCATTCTGGTTCGGGTCTCTTAACCCAGTATCCTACTTTACCGGCACGGTTACGCCTTCTCTGTAGCCCGTCACCACAAGCATGGTGCCCCGTAACAGGCTGTCGGCTTCCTCCTCACCCGTGTCCACCCTGAGAGCCTCGCTCCCCATTCCCTGCAGCTTGTTGAGCGTCGCCACCACGAGGATGTGCTTTTTGCCCACTCGCTTGACAATTTGGGCGCTAATTTGCTGGTTGCCTCTTCCCAGCAAGATGCCTTGGTGCCCGATGGGTGAGAGGATGATCCAGGTTTTGTGCCAGTCCTTAATTTTGGCAAGCAGCGTCTTCTCGTTCGCGTCCTGCGTCACCTCGCCTGCTTGATAGAGGTCCACGCCCAGAACCGTCTTCTTCACGCCTAAAGCTTGGGCGATGCGCTCGACGGTTGTGCCCGGGCCTAGGATGAGGGTGGCGTTTTTGGGCAGTTCTTCGACGACGTATTTTGCGATTGCGGCTTGGCTGTCGTGCTCGCTCATAGTTGAAGGCGAGACTTCTTTGCTACCTTGGATCAGCGCAGGTGCAGATAGTCCCCGCATACAGCCGTAGAGTTTCACGTCGAAGACGTCGTTACGTATTGCCGTTTCGTCCGCGTCCATGACCTCGAAGTCGGTAACTTCGGCGCGGCGCTCCAGAAAAGCCACCACGGCTTCGGCAGCGTCGCGGGGGTTGATGGCGAATACGCCACTGTACATCTTCACGCCTGACGGGACCCCTAAGACAGGAGTCGCATCCCCGTCGTTGATGGCGTCGAGGATATCTCGAGCGGTGCCGTCTCCACCCACAAAAACGATTAGATCCACTTTGGCGTCCTTGAGAAGCTTGACGGCCTGCGAAGTGTCATCCGGGCTGGTCTTCTCGCCAACTGCCATGGGCAACGCCTGAAAGGCAAAGTCTGCAGCCTCGGCTTCTTGTGCACCCATCTTCGCGGGGCAGCACAAGAGTTCGACGCGGTAATCGCCCAACCTTACTTTGAGTGTTTTGAGAAATTCCTTGGCTCGCTGAGGGGCGACGGGAACCGCGCCCTTTGCCAAGGCTTCTTTGAGCATGCCGTCTGTGCCTTTCAAGCCAACTTTGCCGCCCATGCCCGCGACTGGGTTCACGATGAAGCCGATGCGCATGCTGCTCCTTAACAGAGACTCGTGCAACCGTCTTTTAACGTTACCCGTCAGGGGCTTATTCAACTTCAAAGGTTTTGCCCAAGTTTTCGCGCACGCGACAGCTGACTTCTGGGGCAAAACCTTTTAGTACGCATGCAAACGAACCTCTGAGAGGCATCTGTTTTGGAAAACCCAGCTCCTCCGCCCCCACCGCCGCACCCAGCCCCTATTCCAATTTTAGAGGTAGTCTTGGTCATGGTAGCAACTTTTTTTGTTTTCCTGTTTCTGAGCGCCGCCTCTCTAATATTTCTTGGCGACTCCGCAGCGCTCATCATAGGCGAGCTGCTCATACTCATAGTGCCCCTCATCTATCTCTTAATGAAGCGCGTGGACATCAAAAGCTTCGTCCGAATAGACCTTAACCCCAAGTACGTCATCATAGGCGTGGGATGCGGCGTCTTGCTCTTGTTCCTCAACATCGCCATCTCCGACACGCTGACATACCTCTTCGGAACGAGCAACGCCGTCCAACAGTCCAATCAACTCATAACGACATTGAGCACGCAGCCTTCTGGCCTCACTGCAGTCGCCGTTTCGCTGGTTCTAGCGGGCGTATGCGAGGAGTTCGCGTTCAGGGGATTCCTGCAGAACTCAATATTCCATTCCATGAACGCCGGCAAGTTCCAGAAATATGCTTTTCCCGTCGCGTTGTTCGTCGCAGCAGGTGTTTTTGGACTATTCCACTTTGACTCACAAGGAATCTACACGCTCGCCGCGGCAATAAGCGGCCTCGCCTTAGGTCTCATTTATCGCCGATGGAACTACACAACGTCGGCGACAGCGCACGCCTTCATGAACATACTCGTGCTCGTTTTGCTGCTGATTGGCATCGGATAAAAACAAAAAAGCTATGCCGTGCTAACGATTTCAAGGCTGATGTCAAGCGCCTTAACGCTGTGAGTCAACTCGCCCATGCTTATCACGTCTACTCCGGTTGCAGCGTAGTCCAGCAGGTTCTCGGCGGTGATCCCGCCGCTGGCTTCCAACAAAACGCCCGAGAAGTGCTCCTTTTCCCACAGCTTAATGAGTTCCTTTATTTTCGCTGGGGAAAAGTTGTCGAGCATGACTATGTCGACGCCTAACTCAGCCGCTTTCAACGCGTCCTCCGGAGTGGCAACTTCAACTTCAATCTTTTTCGTGAACGAGGCATTTTGCTTGGCGTGTTTCACAGCGTCTGCCATGTTGCCTGCTACGACGATGTGGTTGTCCTTGATGAGGATCATGTCGTCCAAGTGTAGCCTGTGCGGATCGCCGCCTCCCACGGTCACGGCTTTTTTGTCAAAGTACAGCAGCCCCGGCGCAGATTTTCGTGTTGCAGCGATTCGCGTTTTGAGCTTTGCCTTGCGGATTTTCTCGGTGAGGTTCTTGGTGGCTGTGGCGATGCCGCTCATGCGCGAAAGCAGGTTCAGCATCGTGCGTTCCGCCGTTAGTATGCTGGCTGCGTCTCCTGTAAGCTTCATGAGAACCTGGCCGTTCGTTACTTTTTCGCCGTCAGCAACTGGGCATTCAACCTCCAAGCCAAGGGCCTCGGCAAGGATGGCTGTTTCTTCAATTCCTGCAACAACGCCGTCTGCTTTGGCTATAACTTCGGCTTCAGCCGTGCATTCCGACTGCACAACGGCTGCGGTCGTCACGTCGCCCTGTCCGACGTCTTCGGCAAGAAGTTGTAGCAGCTTTTCTTCCAGAATCCTACGTGGAAACATAACTGCTACTAAGCCAATTCGGCTTAAAACTTTTCCCGTCAACAAAATCAATGCCCAGGTCAGCGGTTTGTTGCGTGGAGAGGCACAAGTAAAATATACGAACCCGCCAATGTTTGGGTTATGAGACTGCTGTACAGTTGCTCCGAACTCGGGTTGGGACATGCCTCACGCACGACGGCGTTAGGGAAGCGGCTGGAACAGCGCGGGCACGAAGTTTTCTTCTTCAGCGGCAGCCGAGCATACGAGCTGCTCAAAAAGCAATTCGAGCACGTTTACCCAGTCACGCCTGTCGGCTGGTACGAGAACGCCAGCGGCGTAATCACCACGGCATCCCTTATCAACATCCTGTTCCCATTGCCCACCTTCAACGGAGAAGCGGGCAAACTCAAATTGAAGTCTTCGAGCGCCATGGAAACAATCCACCGATACTACGACCTACGCGCGCATCTGCGCGAAGTCAAACCCGACCTCGTCATCGCCGACGGCGACATCCATGCTCTACGCCTCGCGCAAAGATGGAAAATCCCCAACGTCTACATAACAAACGTCGTCAGACCAAGCTACGGATTCTCGAGGTTCCTTTCCCCCGGTGAACGCATAACCGAGCAATACGTCAAAAGTTGCACCCGAATTATTATCCCCGACAACAAACCGCCCTTCGCTGTCTGCGAATACAACGTAGGCGACCTCAAAAGTGTCGGAGTCGAAGGCAAAACCGAGTTCGTCGGCAGCTTCTTCGACGTATCCCCCACGGCAGTGACGGAAAAACACATCTTCGCCCCCGTAAGCGGACCGTATGGAACCCGAGCCAAGTTGCTGAACATGCTTCTTCCCGCCTTCGATGAACTTGGCGCAAAAAGCATCATAAGCCTAGGCGTCCCGGGTGAACGCAAAACCGTCAAACAGGGCAACTGCACAGTGCACTCTTGGCTTACGACGGAGGAACGAGCACAAGCCATGCAGGATGCTTCAATCGTTGTTTTCAGCGGCGGTCACATAACGTGCTTCGAGACCATAAGATACTCCAAACCCAGCATCTGCCTGCCGACACAGCCTGAGCAACTTGCGAATGCTGCCAAGCTGCGCGATCTGCACTGTTCTCTAATTGCGAAAAACAAGGCAGAAGTTGTGGCGGCGGTTCGAGAAATAGAAGCAAACCGCCAATCGTACAAAACATCTGCTCAGAGACTGAACGAGTTTTCGAATAAGTTCGACGGCTTAAGCCGCGCGGTCGAAATCATAGAAGAAGAAACGCCTATGCTTCGCTGAGACTTTTCCGCTTGACTTCGCCACAGGGGGTTTCTTCCTCGAAGACTATGGCTGTGAACCGATAGATTTTTGCGCCTTTTGTGAGCCAGCTGTCCGGCGGCAAGCCTGCCTTGACGCAGCATTGGCACAGAAATTCTTCTTCACACCAGCCCCATTCGACGGGCACCTGAGGCAGCAGCAATCCCTTGTAGGGTCCTTTTTCGACGATTAAGCCATATTCGCCTACCTTAACCTGCTTGACGTACTCCTTTGGGTTTTGGACGTTCACGGGTTCCGGAGGCGTAAGTACGCTAATCTCAAAAACCAAGTGGTCCAGTTCGTCTAAGCTGACCGGCTCGAACCTTGGATCCTGAGTGGCCGCATTTACGGCGTTGTCGATGACGGCTTCGATGAGCGGGTTGGTCGGGTAGGGGTAGCCTATGCATCCTCGCAGGCTCGCTTGGCCGCGGCGCAACGTGTTTATGGTGACGAAAACGCCGCATTTTTCGAAGAGTTTTTTGGGTGTGTCTTTTGGCGGTTTTGGGGCTTTTCCTGTTTGCAGGTAGGTTTTGACGGTTTCCCGTGCAAGATGGATGAGAAGTTTTCCTTCTTCGAGACTGAGTTCAAACGGCAATGCTTAGACCTCCGAGGCACAGTTTGCCCTGCGCCGTTCCGGTTTAATTAAAAGAAGAAAGTTTAGAATTTTGTTGATTCTTCTGTCATGCCTTGTTTGGTTATGATGAGCATGTCTATGCCGTCGCCGCTCATGGTGTCTCTGCTGATGGCGGTTTTAATGGCGCGGACAACGAGGTCTTTGGCTTCGGCGACTTTAAGGTCTTTGCGGTAGCTTTCTTCGATGACTGCGATAGCGATTTCAGTGCCCGTGCCCACAACTGCGTAGTCGTCTGGCAGGACTGAGCCGAGAACGTCGAGCACCCAAAGTGAAGGGCCGTCGTCGTCTACGCCTCCAACGATGGTCTGCGTGATAAGGGGCATCATGCGGCGGTTGAAGAGGATGTTGCTCATGAGTTTGGCGGCTGCACGAACGCTGATTTTCCTGCCGACGTCCATGCTGAACAGGTTCGCGTTCGCTTCAACATCGCGGACGAGGACTTGCATGTCGCTGACTAGGCCAGCGCAGGCGGCGCCAATGGTGTCGGTTATCTTGAAGACTTTTTTGCCGCCTTTACTGGCTATGAAGAAGCCGTAGGAGACGCGTTTTTCCGAGGCAAGTATGATGCCGTCTTGGCAGACTACGCCGACGGTGGTGGCGCCTGGAACCCAGGAGATTCCGCCTTGTTGGACTTGTGAGGGGGAGGTCTGCGTTTGTGGTCCATATCCTTCCATAATTTGCACCTTTTCTTAGTGTTTTACACAAGACGAATTATTAAGCTTAATCTCGCCTTCGAGCTTAAGTTTTTGGGGTTTCTGTTGAAAAAGCTAAAATGCAGGCGAACACCTAAGACTCAATTATGTTGGAACTATACACAAAGACCTTCGGCGATGTCACGTTTGGAGTTGCCTGCGAAGGGCAAAGAGTCTTCGCCGCGGGTTTTTGGAGCAGCCCACAGGAGACCGTTGCGAAGCTTCGGCGAGAGTTGCCATCCAACGTTCCATCTCAAGTTGTCGCGGAGCCTTCTGCATTCGCCGCAAAAGCGCTGACAGCTGTAAAGGACGTCTACGAGGGCAAAGGGGTCACCGAAGGTGTGCCATTAGACTTGGAGCGCTTCCCGCTCTACACCCAACGTGTCCTCAAAACAGTTTCTCAAATTCCAGTCGGCTACGTAGCGTCCTACGGCGCTGTAGCGGACGCTGCGGGCGGAGGAGCCAGAGCAGTCGGCAACGTCATGGCGAATAACGCGTTCGCCCCCATCGTGCCCTGCCACAGAGTCGTCACCTCCAGCCTCGGATTGGGAGGCTACGGCGGAGGAGGCTTGCGCGTCAAATACGAGTTCCTAAAACGGGAAAAACGAGGCTACACCGAGCCAATAGAGGCTCTTGCTGAGGGGCGCGTTCTGAAGGTTTTCCCCGTTGAATTCGTACTGCAAAAACTTGGCCGATTCTTCTCCAAGTAAAAACGCAAAACAATTGACTCCTCGCAGCAATAGACCAAAATTAGTCCAACTAAAACGAAGACGTTAAAAGTAAGGAATATTCCATGCTACTTTGAGGAATCGCCTTTGTCACAGATGATAGAGGGTTTTTCTAAATGGAGGAATGTTTTGGTTAGAGCTTCCGTTTTCTGGGGCTTGGTGATTCTTGCAGACCTTATTTTTGTCTATTTCTTCGGTTCTCAAATTTGGTCTATCGCTGGATACTTGTTTGGAAACGATGCGCTAATAACATTAAGTGTTCTCTTGCTTATTGAAGGTGGAGTTGTCCTTGCGATGGGTACTCTGTGGGCTTCAGGCTCGATGGATAACGTGTATTATGGTAAATACGGAAAAACCCCTGCCTCTGTGAGCAGGGAAGATTGGGAAATGCGTAGGGAGCAAACAGAAAACCCAAGTAACGTTGTCAAGATTCTAATGCTTGTCGGTGGTTTGCTCTTAATTACATCCTTCCTTTTGCTTCTTGCTTAGAATAGCTTTTGTCTTAATACCGAAATTATTCCTTGTGTCACTTAGAACTCCTGAATAAGCTCAGTCATAGTGGAGTAACAGCTTCGGTATTGTTCTGACTTCGCTGAATCACATGGTAAGCCAAGTGTGCTACAAGTAAAACCACAAGAAGCGTGATGAGCGCAACGAGGGCAAACCTGAGTTTTGCCATCATCAGCCTCTTAGAGTACAATTGCATCGAGGATTATTTAGATATTCAGCATGGAAGAGTTTGGATGAATAGAGTTTAGGAATTTGTTTTAGAAAGTCTTTTAGATGTTTGGGTTTGGATTAAAAATAAGAAAGGCAGTTTTGCTGCCAATTCGAGTTTTGCTGCGTCTTGCGGCTGCTTAGAGGACTTTTGCCCAGTCTGCTACTTTTTCGAGGTAGTCCTGAACTGGTTGCTGGCCGTAGCTGCTAAGTCGTTCGCGAAGGTCCTTGAGGCCGACTGCTGCTTTCTGCCAATCGTACATCTGGCTCTTCTTTTCGGTGAGGTAGAGGATGTTGTCAACGCCTGCGCGTGCCATGCGGGTTGAGACGGTTAGCAGTTCGCTTGGGGTTGCGACTTCTTTGGGGTCGTCGCCTGGACCGAAGACGTAGAGTGAGATGTTGAGGGGTACTTCTTTGAAGATTTTCTTGAAGTTGCGGGTTAGCATTTCCCAGTACCATGGGGTTGCGTAGTTCTTGCTGAACATGACTACGAGGAATTCGTCGGTGAGTGGGGCGAGATCTTCGAAGTTTATGCCGAAGCGTTCGTAGCTGGTGACGGGGTCGGGTAGGACGCCTATGACGAATTTCTTCTTGGCGCGGTCGCGGACGCGTTCGCTAACTTGGGCCATGTAGTCGGTGACTTCTTTTCTGCGCCATTCGAGCCAGCTTAAGCCGCTTTTCTTCCATTTCTCGTTACAACGTGGGCATGTGCAGTGTCCGTGGTCAGCGAAGTGGATGCTGTTTAGCCAGACGCCTGGGCTGTTCCTGGCGACGTCTTCGATGTAGTCAAGTTGTTCTGCGCGGTGTTCAGGCTGTGTATGGCAGACAATGTCCCAGCGCACGTTGAAGTTGTTGTTGGTTCGCCATGCAGGACCCAGAGCGGACTGAGAAATCCAGTCGGGGTGGTTGCGGGCGGTCACGTTGTCGCCGAAGATGGCAATGTTACTGTACATGTCGGGTTGAGGAGGCATGCGTCTGCCGACTTCAGGCTTCACGCGGAAGAGGTGAAAGTCAAAACCTTCAGCTTTCTCTGGAAGAAACACGTATGTGCCTAGTTTCATCTTTGTTGCACCTTTTAACATGCAAAACGCGCGGCGTTGTTATAAAGCTTATTGTAAAATTTTGTTTTCTTGTTTAGTCAAGAAAAATCTTGTAACTTTCTTTGTATGAACATCCCGGGCGGGTTCTTCTCGATCCGTCATTGTCTGAACGGCATCCGCCAAGGATTTTTGTGTTTCCGAAACCTTAATTCGGAACCTGATCCAACTAGCTTTGTTGCAGAGGCGATTGAGTGAAAAAACAGCCCATAGACGAACTGCCTCGTTGCGAAAAATGCGGCCAACCCATAGACGACTGCAAATGCGCATGCCCTTTCTGCGGCCAGACTTCTGGTTGTGACTGCTGCACAGGCTACGGCAAAGCAACAGGCGGCTAAGAAGCAACCTCGCTCGCTTCTTCTTATTCAGGTGAAAAACAAATGGCAATTAAGAGCATAAACTGGATGGCAGGAGGCCCGCAGGGAAGCGGCGTCGACACCGCCTCAAACATCTTCGGACTTGCATGCGGCTACGGCGGACTTTACGTCTTCGGCAGACGCGAATACCACTCCAACATCAAAGGCTTACACAGCTACTTCCATCAACGCATCTCCACAGATACGCTGTTGGCAAACGTTAACGCAGTCGATTTGCTGGCAGCCTTCGACGCAGAGACTGTTGTGAGGCACATGAACGAAGTCGTACCCGACGGCGGCATCATCGTCGACGACAAGCAACTAGAAACAAAGGTTCTGGATATTCCGACTTTACCGCCTGAATTTAAGGAAGAAATCCGCAAGTTCATGAAAGATAACAGCGTGGGCGAAACAGTCAACGACTGGCTGGAATCCGCCAAGAAGCGGGGCGTCCAGGTTTTCCCCGTGCCCTACATTGCCCTGCTAGTGCAGATCGGGCAGAAACTGGGCGTCGAGCAAATCAGCAAAATCACCCGAATGATAAACGTTCTAACCATAGGCGTATCGTTCGCCCTTCTAAAATACGACCGCGCTCTAGGAGAGAAGGCGGTGCGGGCAACGTTCGCGGAGAAAGGCAAAATCGCGGACATGAACGCCCTCGCCTTCAACCACGCCTACGACTACGCCCTCAACACTTTCAAGGACAGCTTCAAACATCACCTTGAAAAAACCGAGGTCAAGGAGGAACGCATCTTCCTCACGGGCAACCAAGCCGTTGCCATGGGAAAAGTTATGGGAGGATGTAGAGTCCAAACCTACTACCCTATCACTCCGGCAGCCGACGAAAGCGAATACCTCGAAGCCCACGAAATCCTCAAAACCACAGGCGAGGACGAAGCCATAATAGTTATCCAGACCGAAGACGAAATTGCGGCCATCAACTCCGCCTCAGGAGCAGCAATGGCTGGCGCAAGAGCGGCCACCTCAACCTCAGGTCCAGGTTTTTCCCTTATGGTTGAAGGCTTAAGCTGGGCAGGAAACAGCGAAGTACCCGTCGTCGTCACATACTACCAGCGTGGCGCACCAGCAACTGGACTCCCCACACGGCATGGGCAAGGCGACTTGCGCTTTGTCATGCACGCCGGGCACGGCGAGTTCCCTCGCATAGTTCTCGCTTCAGGCGACATCAAAGAATGCTTCTACGACGCGGCCAAAGTCTTCAACTTAGCCGAGAAGTACCAGCTGCCAGTCATTCACCTGCTCGACAAAGCCATGGCAAACTGCAGCCAAACTTTCCCAACTTTCGAGTACGGAAAATTCAAAATCGACCGCGGTGAGCTCCTTTCGGAGAAAGACTTGGAAGGCAAAGAGTACCGCAGGTTCGAATTCACCGAAACCGGTGTCTCACCTCGGGCTCCGCTGGGTACGAAGAACGCTGTGCAATGGTACACAGGCGACGAACACAACCCAAAGGGGCACATAAGTGAGGAGCCGATGAACAGGCGCCTAATGATGGAGAAACGCATGAAAAAACTCGAGTTAGTTGAAAAAGAAGTGCCTATGGAAGATAAATTGGCGTTCTACGGCGAGCAAAATTCAGAGAACATCATTATCAGTTGGGGCTCGCCCAAAGGCGCCATTATCGAAGCCATTGACATGCTCAAGGAAGAAGGCTTGACCGTGGGTTTTCTGCAGGTGCGCATGATTCTGCCGTTGCCTTCTGAGGAAATTAAGAAGGCGCTCGAAGGCAAGAAACGTATAATTGACGTCGAAGACAACTGGGGCGGACAACTCGGTCAAGTTATAAAAGAGAAAACAGGCATCGAGCCAAACTTCCACGTACTCAAATACACGGGCAGGCCCATGACTACGACGGAAGTCTACGATGCCATCAAGCTTATCTTAACAGATAAAGCATCCGAAAGGCAGGTGTTGATGTTTGGCTCTTAAACCTTCAGATTTCAAAGTCGCAGACGTCTACGCTGACTGGTGCCCTGGCTGCGGCGACTTCGGCATCATGAATGCCCTGCAGATGGCTCTTGCCGAGCTTAATTTGGAGGCGCACCAAATCGTAATGGTCTCTGGCATCGGTTGCTCGGGCAAAGAACCTCACAACGTTAAATGCAACGGCGTCCACACCCTTCACGGCAGGTCGCTTCCTTTCGCATTGGGCATAAAGGTAGCGAATCCGAGCCTGGAAGTCATAGCCATTGGCGGCGACGGAGACGGGCTGGGCATCGGCGCAGGCCACTTCGTCAACGCAGGACGCCGAGACCTGGACATGACATACATTATCCACAACAACGGCGTCTACGGCTTGACCAAGGGACAGGCATCGCCAACGCTGAGACGCGGCCAAAAAACCAAAGCCTTGCCCCGACCCAACATAAACGAGCCCGTAAACCCCATCGGACTAGCAGTTATCTCCGGTTACACCTTTGCCGCCCGTTCCTATGCTTACGATGTGCGCCATTTCAAAGACATAATCAAGCAAGGCATCCAACACAAGGGCATGGCGTTCATCGAGTGTCTGCAACCTTGCCCAACCTACAACGACATAACCACTAAAGACTGGTATGCAGGCGAAGACCGCAAGGATGCCCAAGGCAAGGCGCAGAGCAGGCTCTACAAGCTGGAGGAGACCGCGAGTTGGGATCCCGTCGTTAAAGACTGGAGCGAAGACTGGAAGAAAAAAGCCGCTGCCATTGAGAAAACGCAGGAGTGGGGCGACCACATCCCGATTGGTGTCTTCTACAAGAACGAGCTTGAACCTACGTTCCAAGAGCGCTTCAGCAAACGCATACCCTTCTACATGGATAGACCACCCGCGAAACAGAGCCTCTGCAACGCCAGCGGATTTAGCCACGTTGACCTGAAACAGTTCCTGGATGAACTGAAAACTAGCTAAGACTACGCTTAAACCCGCTTCCCAACAATAAACTTCCGTTCTTTCTGCCGCTTAATGGCACAGAAATAACGAAGAGACAGATTTTCGCCTCCATGCTGAAGCACAACACATTTCTCTTTGTTCCACCAGTTTACTAGTGTCTGTTTTTCGAGGTTTCTTCATGAAGTTGTACACCGTTAAGTCTGAAGGGTTAGCCCACAACAGCTACATGCTAACAGATGGCCAAGAAGCCGCCGTCATCGACCCCCGCCGCGACTGCAAAATCTACACGCGCATAGCCAGCAAAACCTGCACCAAAATCCGTTACATCTTCGAGACCCACCGAAACGAAGACTACGTCGTCGGCTCACCTGAACTGAAAGCGTTAACGGGCGCAGAAATCTGCCACAGCAAACAACTCAGCTTCAAGTACGGCGACCATAACCTCGATGACGCAGAAACACTAAAGGTTGGCAGCTTGAAAATTAAGGCGTTGCACACGCCTGGGCACACTGACGAATCCCTTTGTTACACCGTAACTGACACAGATAAAACCACGCAGCCGCTCATGGTCTTCACCGGTGACACTCTCTTCGTCGGCTCCATCGGCAGAACTGACCTGCAAGGCAAAGGCACCCAGCCAAAACAGGCAGCAAAACTCTTCACGAGCTTGCACGAAAAACTGCTGCAGCTAGGAGATGCGGTTCTGGTTTTTCCTGCGCATGGCGCGGTTAGCGTTTGCGGCAGCGGAATCGGCACGCAAGCCTTCAGCACGTTAGGCTATGAATGCAAGACTAACCCGTTTCTAAAATTGGGCAAGTTGGAATTCGTGGAGAAAGCCATAGCGCAGGAGCTGATTATGCCGGCTTACTTTGCGAGGATGGAGGAGCACAACATGCGAGGGGCGCCTTCGCTTAGGGAGCTTCCTGAACCTAGGGCGTTGGGCGTAGCCGAGTTTGAAGCGGCGATGCGTGAGGCTGACTCAACCGTGGTGGACACCCGTGCTCCCTACGCCTTTGGAGGTTCGCACGTTCCGGGTGCGTTAAGCATTTGGCTGGGCGGAGGAACAGCTGTATACACCGGTTGGATATTGGGGTATGACCAGAGGATCCTGCTCGTTGTGGAACGCAAACGCGACGTCGCGCGGGTTTTGAGGCACTTCTGGCGTCTAGGCTTTGACAACGTCTTTGGGTTCCTCTGCCCAAGCATGAACGAGTGGCAAGAGCAGGGCAAGCCGATAGACCACTTGGACACTCTGTCTGTCACAGAATTGAAGGACCGGTTCGAACAATACGCGGTTTTAGATGTGCGGGAACCAAGCGAATGGCACACCGAAAGCGTCATAGAAGGTGCAGAAAAGGTTTTCTTCGCTGATCTGCCCAAAAAAGCGGACGCGCTCAACAGGAACAAACGCTACGCTGTCATCTGCTCTGTGGGCAATCGAGCCAGCATAGGCGCCAGCATCCTCAAGCAGAAAGGCTTCGGGCACGTGAGCAACGTTTTGGGCGGCATGACCGCCTGGCAAAGCCTCGGGTACCCGACGGTGAAGCCGAAAACGCAGGAGAAGGCACTCACAACGTCCTAGCGGCTTTGGCATCGAAGCCAAAATCCCGCAGGATTCGGTACGTTATGTCCCCGACAACGGCCCCTGTTTCAGAGCCACGGGGGTTATTCAGATACAACTGGCGGCCATGTTGTCTACGTTAGAGGGCTTAACTGCGGACGACAGTATGAACGATTATAATGGAGCTCCGAAGACATCTGTAGCTTTGTCACGACGCTTGCAAGTAGGCTCAGCAGGATGCCTTTCATTATGAAAAAACGCTGGCGTCAATGAACAAAAGCCTAAAAACCACCCGCAGCGTAAACAAAGTATCAAAGATTTTGGGCGCACGTAAGATGAGTCAAAGCTATGCAAAACAACCCCAAGAAGCACTCGTGGAGCTAGGGACAGACTCCAAGACAGGTCTCACCACGAAAGAGGCGGCAAATCGCCTGGTAAAATACGGCTCAAACAAGCTCGTAGAGGAACGCGAAATCCGTTTTCTAGCCATTCTGCGCGAAGAAGTCACCGAACCCATGATTCTCCTTCTCCTCGCCATAGGAGTCCTCTACGGAGTCATAAACCGAGGCGACCTTACAGACTCGCTCACCATCATATCCGTAGTCGCTGTTCTGGTCCTAGTCGAAGTCTGGAACGAATACCGAGCCAAGAAATCCATCACTGCCCTCCGGAAACTGGCATCGCCCACCACTATGGTTCTCCGAAACGGGCGACCAACGGAAGTGCCGACGACGGATGTAGTTCCAGGCGACATCATCTTGCTCAGGACGGGAGAACGCGTCCCAGCTGACTCTCGACTCATAGATGCAGTGGGCTTAGAAGTGGAAGAGTCCACGCTAACAGGAGAATCTTTTCCCGCCCAAAAAGACGCCGCCGTCGTCTTGCCTGCTGAGGCGCGTGTAAATGAGCAGCGGAACATGGTTTTCGCCGGAACCGTCATCACGAGAGGCCACGCCGAAGCCGTTGTCACAACTACAGGCATCCGAACGGAACTGGGCAGGGTGGTAGGCATAACCAAAGCCGCCCGGGAACCCAAGACGCCTCTGCAATTGGGCATGAAGCAGCTCTCGAAGACACTCATCTGGATTGCCGTTTTCTTCAGCGTGCTCATACCCGTTCTCGCCTACTTGCGAGGACTGGCTGCGACGCAGGCGGTTCTCTATGGCTTGTCGCTGGCTTTCGCCGTTATTCCTGAGGAGTTGCCCATCATAATCACCATGGTCTTGGGCATCGGAGCCTACGCGCTAAGCCGAAGACACGCCTTGGTTAAGCGCCTTCGCGCCGCAGAAACTTTGGGCAGCACCACGGTTGTGGCGACGGACAAGACAGGAACCATAACGGAAAACAAAATGCACCTGGAAACCATGTTTTTCAGCGGCAAAACCACGGAGAAGTCAGAGTTCGGACTGGCGGAAAAAGAGGCGCTCAAGATGGCTTTGCTTGCTATTGTGCCCCTGAACCCCTTAGCGATGAAGTCTGAACTGGGCGACCCGATGGCGCAAGCCATTCTCGAAGAGTTCAACAATGAAGGCAACAGCATCGAAGAGCTGATGAAAACTTGGATTCTCAAGGATGAATTGAGCTTCGACAACAAACGCAAACTTGCCTCGTACATATACCAGGTCGGAGGCACCTTAACAGTCTATTCAAGCGGCGCGCCAGAAAGTATGTTGGCAAACTCGACAAAAATCCTGCTTCAGGGTCAAGAGAAACCCCTCACAGACAACACGCGAAAACAGGTAGCTGCAGCAGTTTCCGAGACAGCGCAGTCAGGGCAGCGGTTGCTGGCTTTTGGGTACCGCAGAATAAGCTCAGCCCAAAGGCTGAAGAAGCAGAATCTGGAGCAAGACCTCGTCTTTGTGGGGATAGTCGGGTTCGTGGACCCGCCTAGAAAAGAAGTCAAAGAGGCAATTCGCCTCTGTAGGGAAGCGGGCATAAAGGTAATCATGGTTACGGGCGACCACCCCGAAACCGCCCATGCCATAGCCGCTCAAGTCGGCATCCAAAGCAGCCGTACGTTAACGGGCAATGAAATTGCAAAGATGAACGACGACGAACTAAAAGCTGAACTCAAAAGAACCTTTGTTTTCGCGCGGACCACACCCGAGGACAAGCTGAGGCTGGTTCGCCTGCTGCGGGAAAGTGGCGAAATCGTGGCGGTCACGGGCGACGGAATCAACGACGCTCCAGCATTGAAGGAAGCGCACATCGGCATCGCGATGGGCATCCGCGGAACCGACGTGGCAAAAGAAGCCGCCGACATGGTGCTGGCAGACGACAATTTCGCCACCATAGCAACCGCCGTCGAGGAGGGCAGAAAAATCTTCGCCAACCTAAAGAAAGGCGTTCGCTACTACTTAGCCTGCAAAATCGCCCTCGTCGCCAGCTTCCTCGTGCCCATCGGCCTGGGAATTCCGTTGCCGTTTGCGCCCATCCAAATCATTGTACTGGAGCTGTTCATGGACCTTGCCGCGTCGGCGACGTTCGTGGCGGAGCCCGAAGAGGCAGGCATCATGCAGAAGCCGCCTGTGGACCCGAAGGAGAAATTCCTGAACCGCCCGATGCTAACGACTATGGTGCTGGGCGCCGCGAGCCTCTTTGCCGCAGTCACAACAGTCTTCCTATACTCATGGTTCACGACGGGCAATCTGGTGCTGTCCCAGACGATGGCGTTCGCCACATGGATGGTCGGCCACATATTCCTCGCGCTCAACCTCCGCTCCGAAAAAGAACCACTATCTAAGCTAGGCTTAGGCTCAAACAAGCTGATGCTGCTCTGGGCGCTCATAGTCGCCGCCACGCTAATAGTGGGCACGAACCTGCCCTTCCTGCATGCGTCTCTGAGAATCACCAGCCTCACCCTGGCAAACTGGGCGGTAGTGCTCGGGGTGTCGTTTGCGGCGACGTTTTGGATGGAACTCAAAAAACTACTTCAAAGCTAACAAGCGCAATGCCGTAATCAAGAAAAGACAGACCAAACGCAGACACTCACCTTCCTCAACCCTCAACCCACCAATCAGACTCAAAAAAACAGAAGACCCTTTAATTGCCAAATACCAAATCATCACATAGCAAGAACAGAGAGGACACACATGCCCATCAAATACTACGAAGCACCTGAAATCAAACAGCAAGTCGACCAACTCACCGCCGAATGCGAATTCTTCCACGTCGTTCCGCAATTCGTCTACTGCGTCCGCAGCAAAGGCAGCAAAAGCAAACGCACCATCGCCCGCATCCACGGCTTAGGCAAACTGTGGCAGGGAGTCCTCAACATGCCCCCAGCATACACCATCGAGGTCATCAGCGAAATCTACGACAAAATGGAGCCTGAAGACAAAGAAAAAACACTCGTCCACGAACTCATGCACATCCCCGGAGGATTCGGAGGCGGCTTTCGACCCCACAAAGGCTATGTCGAACGTAAAATGGTCGACGCAGTCTACGAAAAACTCAAAAAGAAGCGCTCTAGCGCGAAATCGCTTTTGTCCTTCTAAGACTTCCACTGGAAACAGTGGTCAAAGTTTTTAAGCATGTTTCCATAGAATTCATGGAAAAGCGGCAAAGTTTCCATAACTCGATTAAAAATTTATTGGGAATTGACAACTATGCAGGAAGAGCCCCAAACCGAAAACCCGACCAAAACACCAACTGCCCAAATCCCAAAAAGCAAAAAACACATCATGTGGAGTCTCAAACACAGCGGCATCTACGTCCCACAATACGAGCCCAAAGGCTTCTCAGTAAAAATCAATGGAACAACGGTGAAGCTGACTGCAAAGAGCGAACAGATGGCAGTCGCCTGGATCAGAAAAAGACAATCCGCAGCATCGCCACCTGACAAAGTTTTCATGAAGAACTTCATGCACGAATTCCTCGAACAACTAAAACAAGAAAACCCTGCGCTAGAATTTCTCGGCGCATTCGCGAAGGAGTACCTCAACAAAATTGGAAATTACACCCCCACAGATGTGGGCAACCCCAACGCGTCGGTTCACCAAGATGTCGACTTCTCCCAAGTAGCAGCCTACGTTGAGGGCGAGAAAGCCAAGAAAGCCAACTTGACCTCAGAGGACAAGAAAAAACTCGCGGCGGACCGCAAGGTTGTAAGGGAACAACTCAAAGCCAAATTCGCCATAGCCGAAGTTGACGGGCAAAAACTTGAAATCGCCAATTGGACCGCTGAGCCAAGCTGCCTCTTCGCGGGACGCGGCGACCACCCTCAGCGCGGCAAATGGAAGGACGGACCACGCGAAGAAGACATCATACTTAACCTCCCCAAAGACGCTTCTGTGCCGCCTGGAAACTGGAGAGGCGTCGTTTGGGAGCCGCAGAAGATGTACGTTGCCAAGTGGGAAGACAAACTCACCGGCAAAATCAAGTACGTCTGGTTTAGCGACACTGCGTTCCTAAAGCAGAACCGCGAAAAAGCGAAGTTTCAAAAAGCCGAAGCCTTAGGTAAACAAATCAAAAAAATCGAGGAGCACATTCTAAGTCCACGGAACCTCGAGTCCAAAGACGAGAACAGACGAAAAGTCGCCACGGTCAGCTGGCTCATTCTTAATCAGAACATGAGGGTGGGCGATGAAAAAGACCCCGACGAAGCAGACACCGTGGGCGCCATCACACTTAGGGCTGAGCACGTAAAAATCGAGGGCGATACGCTCCACTTCGACTTCTTAGGCAAAGACTCCGTTCGTTGGGTCAAAAGCGTCAAGGCGCCGGCGGCCGTTATCAAGAACATCGAGTACTTCTCTAGAACCAGCAAGGAATACCTCTTCGAAGGCATAGACAGCAAAAAAGTCTCAAGGTTCCTGAGTGAAAAGATGCCGGGGCTAACCGCAAAGGTCTTCCGCACCTGGCGATGCACCCAAACCGTTAAGGAAGAACTCGATAAGAGAAAGGATATCACGAAGGATTCTCCTGATTATCAGAAGATGTTCGCGGCCAAGATGGCTAACCTAAAAGTTGCTGAAGTGGCTAACCACAAACGCAAAATCCCGCCCACGTTCCAAGACCGCCTGGTGAAGAAGCAGGAACGCCTAAAAGAACTCGAAGCACAAATGGAAGCGAAAAAGGCGGAGGGCAAGAAAACCGACTCAGCACAGGCGCGAATCGAGAAAGCAAAGCTCGACATTGAACTTACAAAGCGCACCGAAGAATACAACTTGGGCACGTCGTTGAAGTCGTACATCGACCCGACGGCATATGTGAAATGGGCGAAAAAGGTCAAGTTCGACATCACCAAATTCTACCCCAAGACGCTGCAAAAGAAGTTCAGCTGGGCACTAAGCGGCGGCAAAACGGAGCCCGAGTGCATCACTGCATGAAACTCAGCGAAACCAAAGACGGTGTCGTCCTCGACATTTTTGTAAAACCTAACTCGCCCAAATTTTACGTGCAAGTTGAGGGCGACGAAATCATCGTCCACAGCACTCAAGAGCCTGAAAAGGGCAAAGTGAACAAAGAAATAATCAAGGAATTCACAAAGCTCTTTCACAAGAAAACAGAGATAGTTTCGGGTTTGACTTCGAAGCAAAAGAAACTGTTCGTTGCAGACATAGGCAAAAGCGAAGCTATAGAAGTTTTGCGCATCAAAAAAGATAAGTAATTATCCGTGTATTTTGAAGCGTAGCATCGCCGTTATGCCGCCAAACGCGTTCTTCAGCATCTGGCCTTCTTCTGTTTCGGCTGAAATAACTTCCACGTCCGCATTTGAGGACTCGGCTAGCTGGGCTAGGTCGTCGATTATATCGGTTTTCTCTGCGATTGCCAAGGAGGGAGCACCGCATTTAGGGCAGGGTTTGCCAGTGAGGCTTTGCTCGAACGTTGCCAAGTCAGGGGTTTTCACGGTGTATTGTTCGGAGTATCCGCATGCGCTGCATTTGATGGTGACGCGGTATATGTCCAGACCTTCCGAAAGCAGCAGCGTTCGTACTTGTGCGGACTCGAGGGCACGGCGGACTTCGGCTTCGCCGTAGGTTATCATGCCGGTGTCGTGCCCGACTTCGTAGAGGAATTTCTGCATGAGTTCTCTTTCTTCGATGTATCGGACTTTGCGCATGATTTCGGGTGCTTTGTCGACGACTTCTTTGACGCCTTGCTCTTCGACGTAGGCCGTGTCGACTAAATCTAAGATTTTGTTTTTGAGCTGGTAGTTTAGGTAGTCGCCTTTCTGGAAATCGTACTTTGTGGGTCCAGGACCTGCCAGTATAATGCCTTTGAGGGTGTCTATGGGCAGGAAAGTCTCGTCCGCGTGGGCTCCAACGCGGTGGAAGTATTCATTGAGTTGCATGTCTCTGAGGCGCTCGTAACGCCTGGCTGATTGCCCGCCTGCCTTGGTTTTGCCGGTAACACCCGAATACATCTGCCTCACGATGTCGAGCCGTTTGCCCTGCAAAGTCGCGATCGTAGCGTCGGACGCATCCACAAGAATTATGCCGTAAGTTTCTTTTTCCCTCAGCATTTCTTGCAGGTACTCAGTGTGGAACCGCGAATCGCACCTGTAGAGGAAAATCTTGATGGGTTCAGGCGGAGTGATGACGTAGGTTTCCATGCGTTCGGAGCCTGCTCCTCCGCCGCCTTGAGGGAGCATGCCGCAGAAAATTACAATTCCTTTTTCCCCAGGGTCTTTGAAGAGCTTGAGCCGCTGCTGAGCCCTAGTCAAGGCATCTAAAACGTTTTTTCGGGTAACGTTAGATTTGATGTTGCTAGCGGTTCCGTATTCTTCACGGAGCAAGTTGAGGGCGTCGCTAATTTGTTTGCCTGGGGGCACGTAGATGGTGATGAGTTCGGTGTGGCTGCCTTCCTTGTTAGCCAGCATGCTCAGGGTCTTGCGTAGCCTAAACATCTCCAGTGAAGTTTTTTTTGCTGTCGCGGCGGTCAAGGTTTTCACAATGTTTCGGTTTGAACATAAACTACGTTGCTTCTAATCAAATAAAAGTTCCGTAGCGTAAAAGGGGAAAGTTATGTGGCGCCTATGGCGTCTTTGAGGAAAGCTTTGAAGGGGCCGAGTTTTCCGCCGTAGTTGCCCGAGCTGATTTTCACGACGCCGGGTTGGGATGCCGCTGCCGTGACGCCGTACTTCAAGGCGGTTTTGATGGCGTCCAGGCTGAGGCCGTTCACGACGATTTCGTAGACGCAGGTGACGCCTTCTGGAACAACGCTATCGGGCACAAGCGTTCTTAGTGTAGGGCAGTACGGGTGGTTAGTTGACGCCTTCAGCTTGTACTTGAGCGAGCCTGCTTTACTTCCTGCGCGGCAAACTCCACCTGGAAATATCATGATCACATCAGGAGCGTTTTTGCGTATAGCGTCTGCTGCTGCATCCGCGGATTTGAGTCCGGCATCTTGGTTTTCGGCGAATATCATGAAGTTTCCTCCTGCGATTCCTTCTTGGGCGCCGAATCCGTCTTCGACTATGAAGTTGCCTTCCATGACTGGGATTTTCCAGCATTTCCTGCCGCCTACGAGGGCTTTCTTTTGAAAGCCGTCGCCGAAGTAGCGGAGGCTGCTGCCGACTTTGAGGACACGTTTGCCTGGCAACCCGTTGAAGGCTGCGGTTGTCGGGCATGTTAAGGTGCATTGCCCGATGCGTTCCATAAGCTGGTGTTTGAGCTCAAAGCGGTCGCGGTTGTAAATTTGGATAAGTACGCCGGGTCTTTTGTCTGGTGTTTGGTCAGCTGGAACGGATCGTTCGATGGATGCTTCTGCAGAGGCTGCGATTACGCTGGTGGCGAAGCCTGTGGTTAAGCTTGCGGCGATTTGGGCCCATTTTTCGTTTTGGGCAGTTATCAGGACGCGTCCTACCCAGAGAGGGAACATCTCGGCGAAGGTGTCTTGTATCTTGAGGGTGTTTCCGGCTGGGGATTTGACGGTGAACATTTTTTCTTTGTCGTCGTAGCCTAGGATTTCCAGCTTATTGTCGGTTGACATGATTTGGACCTTGAAGTGTGGTGTGTTTTGTATGATTTAAGAGTTTTCGTGAAAGACGAGAGTTTCTTGGCGCCCTTTGGGTGCCGTCGTCCTAGCAAAGCTCGCTCGAATTTGACTATCATATGGGCAGAAACTGCTTTCCAGCCATGGAAATTCCAAGTATACCTTCACTTGAAGGACGACTAGGCTAAATCAGCCAAAAACTTGAATGTCCCCTTCCTAACACAGCAACAATCCTTCACGAAATTAGTGTGCTCTTACTGTCACCAGAGCTTTGTCGTCTCAGGGATTTTTGCGCATTTGCCAGTTGGACAGACATACGATGATTTTAAATATTCACTAGGGTAAACTCTCAAGTACCCTAAAAAAGGAGATGAGAAATAATGTACAAGAAAACATTTCTTAGAGTAGATAAGGCAAAAGCAACCGCGATCGCTTTAATCACAATGCTCGCCGTGACTACTTTGCTGCTGACTTGCTTGCCAGTCGCCCACGCTGAAGACGTCATCACAACATACGGCTTCGTCAGTGCCCAACCCAATCCAATCGGTGTCGGTCAGACTCTTTCGATTGATTTCTGGATTAACGAAGTTCCGCCGTCAGCAGGAGGAGCTGGTGGGGACAGATGGCAAGGCTTGACTGTAACTGTTACGAAGCCTGATGGAACGAGTCAAATCCTTGGGCCTTTTAGTTCAGACCCCGTTGGCTCATCTTACACGACTATTGTACCAAGTACGGTCGGCACGTACTATTTCCAGATGAATTTCCCTGGGCAGTCATTTCCGAACCGCACAATACAGATCTCGCCCTATATGCCCCCACAATTCTTGCCTGCAGTAACCTACAAACCATGCGCCAGTCAAAAAATAAGTGTTACCGTCCAAAACCAACCAATAGCCATGTATCCCAATTGGCCACTTCCAACTGGTTACTGGCAACGCCCGATAAATTCCGAGAACAACAACTGGTACCCTCTCGCGGGGAACTGGTTATTGCCTCAATACGACGCCTTGGGCAACAGGTTTAATGCGTACTCCAACGCGCCCAATACTAGCCACATCATTTGGACAAAGCCAATCGCTTTTGGAGGCGTAGTCGGAGGTACATACAACGATTACAGCTACTACGAAGGAGAAACGTATGAACCACAGCTTTTACCCCCAGTTATCATGAATGGGATGCTGTATTACAATACACCAAATCCACCGAGAATCGGGTTTATCGCAGTTGATTTGCGCACGGGAAAGACTCAGTGGGTCGCAAACGGCAGTTCTTCGTCGCTATCAGTCAGCGGTTTCTACGTCAAGAGATGGGGAGACATAACATTAGGTTCACTACTAGACATGGAACTCCCTAACCAGCACGGGATAATACCCTACCTCTGGGGAATTGACAGCAGTGCAATTGCAACAATACCTGTACCGGTAACGTACCACTTGTACGACGCCTTCACGGGTAATCTGGTACTAGACATGGTTAACGCATCCGGAGGAACAGCAGCACTCGGCCCTAATGGTGAATTATTGGTTTACATTCTCAACGGCGGCGCTAGTTGGCTAGCGATGTGGAACTCGACCAAGGCAATCCCCACTGCAGACGTGTCAGGAACGGGCGCATGGCAATGGAGACCTGACAACGTAAAACTACTTGATTGGCGAAACGGAATTCAATGGAACGTAACAGTGCCAGCGCAGAAAGACCCGTTCCCTCAGACCATAGCGAAAATTACTCCTGACGTTATTGTCGCAACCACAGGAACTAACTACTATAAGATCAGCTCTCAAATAGAAATAGGATACAGCGCAACAACAGGACAACAGCTCTGGGTTCAAAACCGAACTTTCCCAACTGACACAGCCTTTGGTTTAATGGGACCTGTAGGGGAAGGAGTGTACACCGAATATCAAAAGCAAACACAGCAATGGTTTGGATACGACCTGTTCTCTGGAAACAAGCTTTGGGGACCAACTGATGCATACACGAACGCGTGGGGTATGTACTACGCAGGGCAAGGCGGCGGCTCAGCACTAATAGCCTACGACAAGCTCTATGCAACCGCATACGACGGCATGGTTCACGCATACGACATTAAGACCGGAAAACACCTGTGGGATTTCTCAACTGGAAGCAGCGGTTTTGAAACGGTTTACGGCACCTATCCATTATCAAGCATTGGATTCTCCATAGCCGACGGCAAACTCTACGTATGCTCGGGCGAGCACTCGCCTTCAATGCCACTTTGGCGCGGAGGCGGAATGTGGTGCGTTGACGCGCAAAACGGAACGAGCTTATGGAAGATTACTGGATGGTTTGAATATCCAGTCATTGCGGACGGATACCTAGTAGCGCTCAACGGAGGAGACATGCAACTTTACTGCTTCGGAAAGGGACAAACAGCCACGACCATATCAGCTCCAGAAGTCGCAGTGCCAAAAGGAACACCGGTTCTAATCAAAGGAAGCGTAACAGACCAATCGCCAGGAAACACGTGTCTTGGCATTCCAGCAGCAGGCACAGCAGCAGTTTCCGACGACAGCATGACTACCTGGATGGATTACCTATACCTGCAACGACCAATGCCGACAAACGCAACAGGAGTTTCAGTTCACTTAACTGCAATTGATCCCAACGGAAACTTCCAAGACATCGCCAGAGTAACAAGCGATGCACAGGGCAAGTACTCATATTCGTATACCCCACCAGTCCCAGGACTATACAAAGTTACAGCAACATTCGACGGCTCAAATTCTTACTTCAGCTCCAGCGAAGAAACCTCCTTCATCGTAACCACAGCCACAGCGGCCCCAGCAGTTGTTATTACGCAAACGCCAAGTCAAACAGCAGCGCCCAGCACCGCATCACCGACCCAAACAATCCAGCCCACACAAACAACTCCACCGTCTCCAGCAGTTCAACCAACAAGCGGAACACCGATGACTACATACATCGTCATAACCGCAGCTTTCGTTGTCATAATTGTAGTCATAGCTGCAGCATTTATCTTGAGAAGACGCAAGTGAGCACAAAGAACAACCACCCTTTTTTCCTTTTTTATTTTTTCTGATGGTTTTCCAATTTTGGCTACATGGTCATCGTTCCGATCTGAGTGACAAAATCCAATCTTCGGGGCAAAAGGAAAAGTTTACTACGAACTTCCTGGGTGCATATGTTGAAGGAGACTGTTTCTGTGGCAAAGAATTCGGAAAAAATGCCTGTACTCTTTGTCGGTCACGGCTCACCCATGAACATCGTCGAGAAGAACGGCTACACCGAAGATCTCGTGAAAGCTGCGAAACAGTTGCCTAAGCCGCGGTCGATTTTGGTCGTTTCGGCGCATTGGCTCACGAACGGAACCTGCGTGTGTTGCGTTGAGAAGCCTCGGACGATCTACGACTTTTATGGATTTCCCGAGGAGCTTTACAAGATCAGCTACCCTTGCCTAGGTGCCGCGGAAGATGCCAAACTCGTGACTAAACTGGTGAAGAGCACGCAAGTCAAATGTGATGCTGATTGGGGCTTGGACCACGCTTCCTGGGCGGTGCTAAAGCATATGTACCCCGCCGCGGATGTGCCTGTTTTCGAGATGAGCTTGGACTACTCGCCATACAACGACTGGAACCCCAAATCGATGGAGTACCACTACAAGCTGGCTTCGGAGCTTGCGCCGCTGCGCGAAAAAGGCGTCCTCATAATGGGCAGCGGCAACATCGTGCACAACCTGGGCATCATCGACTTTGACACCGACGCCAACCCCTTCCCCTGGGCAGTGAAGTTCGACGAGAAGGTCAAAGCCGCCCTGCTAAACAGGAACCACAAAGCGCTGCTGCAGTATCTTGAGTTAGGTCAAGAAGCGCGTTACGCGGTGCCGACGCTCGACCATTATTTGCCGTTGATTTACGCCCTCGGGCTCCAGCAGGAAGACGAGCCGATGAGGTTCATCCATGAGGGCTTCCAAAACGGCTCAGTGTCGATGAGAGCTTTGCAGATTGGCTAACATTGCGCCGAAAAAAGGTCACTTTCAGGCTTTTGTTCCTCTCTCTTTTGCAGATTTGACCGCTGCGACAACTGCGAGTATGCAGCGCCCAAATGCTAAAGCCTTTTCTCACCTTGTGCTCTTTCATGCGTTGGAACCCAAAATGCTCATACATCCTGACGTCTGAAAGCGTCATCGTCTCGACATACACTCCGACTGATTCAGCGTCAGCCTGCTCCAGGAAAGGCCTAACTAGCTTCGACGCGAAACCATGTCCCTGCGATTCGGGCGAGACTGCGAGCATGCTAAGGTAATAGTCGTTTTCGTTGGCGTATTTTTCTTGAATACCGTCTATGATTCTAAAAACCTTGATGGCTCTGATGAAGGGAACAAGGAAACCTTGGAAAAGGAGTTTAGGCAGACCTGCACGGAAGAGTCCGGGGACGTCAATTCTTCTTTGATGGGGAAAAGACCAGATTGACACGCCGGCCAACGGATTGCCGACGCCGTAGGCTTGCTGATGCCTGATGCTGTTTTTAGGAAAAGTCTGAAGAACTTGGGCAGCATTCTTGACCTTTTCTCGGGGTTGGGTATCAGGTACTCTGTGAAGGGATCGTTTTGGAAGCTCCGTCCCATCAAGTCGGCAGCGCGGTCTAAATCAGAAATCTCAAGAAGACGCTTGCTATCGGTCATATAGTCTGGCAAATGGCCATCTTCTTTTGTGGCTTTGGAATCTCTATCCTATATTTAGGATTTGAGAATTTAAGCCGCTCTGAACTCCAAACGTCTGTTTGGGCTCAAATGTTGTGAAAGGTGATCAGTTTCTCGTATGAATGTTATTCGAGGAGGAGAATGCTGTTACTTCTTTCTTCTTAAGAAGTCAGTTGCAAACTTGAAGATTAGGCTGCCAATTATAAGTGCAAATATTCCGACGCCGAAAATATTGGTTGAGATTACGTTTGTGAATCGCAGATAAAACAGCAACACACCGACAACTATGTACACGACTACGAATGCCAAGTTGGCTGCGTTGCTTCTGCGAGATTGACTACTAGTGAATGATGTCATGGCTTGTCTAATAGGCGAATGGAAATAAGTTGTGATTAAAGGTTGCTGTGACTTTTGTAAACCAAAATCGAAAAGGGAAATACAGAACTATGGTTTGATGTTGCGGAGTTTCTGTTCTATGGCTTCTTGCTGCTGTTGGGTGAACTGTTCTTCTTGGCAGACGGGGCATCGGAGTATCTTAACGTTCTGCAGAATCTCACCGTCAACATCGAAGTCTACTTCGACTTCAATGTATTCTACGCAGCAGATTGGGCAAAGCAGGGCTCCTGCTTTCAAGTTGTCTTCGTGTTTGGGTTCGCTCGTGTGGGGCATGGTTTGTCACGATGCAAAATGCTTAGGGTGTTTATGTGTCTTGCTGATGACTGGAGTCGAATGTTCGCTTTTAGCGACTCTGATTGTGGATCTGGTACGAAAAGCGCCGATGTGAAGCAATAGTTCTGACTGTATGGATTAATTTCATACGAAAAACGTGTAAAAAGTGATGAAAGCGGAAATGCTTAAATAATCCGCTTGAAAGAATAGTCTCCGCAAGAGGTTTAACTAAATGACAGTATTCAGCGGATGTTACACAGCCCTCATCACACCTTACCTGCATAACCGAGAGGTAGACTACGAGGGTTTACAGCGAATAGTCGAATTTCAGCTTAGCCAAGGCGTCAACGGCATCTTAGCCTGCGGCACCACTGGCGAAAGCCCCACCCTGGATTGGAACGAGCACAACAAAGTCACCGAACGCATACACGAATACACACACGGCAAAGGCTTGACCATCGCGGGCGCGGGCAGCAACAGTACCCAAGAAGCCATCGAAGGCACCGTCCACGCTCAGCATACGGGCATCAATTGTGTCTTGCTTGTAGACCCGTATTACAATGGACCCAGCAGCCTCGAAATCCGCCGCGAATATGTCGAACCCATAGCAAAGCAGTTCCCCGATATGCAGATAATCCCTTACATCATCCCTGGCAGAACAGGCACCCAACTGCTCCCACAAGACATTGCTCAACTTGCGGCAGAATACCCAAACGTGCGATGCGTAAAAGAAGCCACAGGTGATTTAGAAAATATGCGCCTGACTCG